>Ga0335071_10002950_pt1 | contig 18080 bp, 10 predicted proteins | sample Lox_Sample_15_FD_206724 | JGI IMG/M metagenome (GOLD analysis project Ga0335071, IMG submission 206724) | Soil microbial communities from Loxahatchee National Wildlife Refuge, Florida, United States - Lox_Sample_1.5 | ecosystem: Environmental > Terrestrial > Soil > Wetlands | place: USA... | reverse complement strand
AACCGTGCGCCGCGAAGTGCTTGGGTTCTGTCACGACCGAATGATCGGTATCGAGCCGCTCGCCCTGCGCTCCCCGCACATACGCCAGACCGAACTGCCCGGTAAGATACGGATCCTCGCCAAAGTCTTCTTCGACCCGGCCCCAGCGCGGTTCACGCGCCAGATCGAGCACCGGCGCCAAAATCATCCCGACACCTGTGGCTCGCGCTTCGGCGGCAATCGCAGACCCCGTCTGTCCCGTGTCCCAGGTGGCAGCCAGATTGATCGGCGCTGGGAACACGGTCCCCGTATCGAATCCGTGCAGGGCTTCTTCGATAAAGAGCGCCGGAATTCCAAGACGATTATGCTGGATGACCCAGCGCTGGATCGCGTTCGATTGCGCCGCAGTCGCGTACACATCGTGGATCCCGCCGACGCCGAGTCCGCCAAAAAGCTCCTCAGCCTTTTGCGGCTCAAACATGGCATCGGCCGTGGCATGCGTGTCATCCGAGTGCCGGCTCATCAACGACGTCGCGCCCGAGTAAAGATCCAATTGCCGGACCTTTTCCTCCAGAGTCATACGACCCAGCAGATCCTTCACACGCTGCTCAACTGAAGCGCCTTGCTGCTTGTACAGCGGGGTTTCATTCGGCTTCTGAGCGATGGAGGAAAGCCCCAGACACGCCGCAACAGCCACCACCGCGACACACGCCGTCTTCTTCGCTGTCTTTGTTTGCATATCATTCCGGAGTTCTGCATCCGGCTCGGAAAGTGAGCATCAACCGATGGACTTCGCAAGCGATGCCACCAACCTATACGACTCCACACCCGCGTGGCAACGCGTCCGCAGAACTCCGCGAAGATCGCTTGCTGCAGGCGCTCGGCGTTACAGGATCTCGTTCAGGCATCTGCGGCAATCCCCAAGAGGTATGCGCCCTCACGTGCCGCAATCGCAAGCCCCTAATGAACTCGTTTGTGATAGCGGTTCGGCGCTCCTGGCGTGGGGACATTGTCAGAAACCGCTGCGCCGCTTGCATGCGCCCGGGTCAACGCCGAGGCAAGGGTAATTCCGCTTCCCGAAACCTGTGCGCCAGACGCATGCGCATGCGCTAGCGGTCCAGCTACCGTAATCGATGTACCCCCAAATCTCCTGATCGAGGCGATCACCGCCACTTCGGAATTCGCCCCATCGTCGATGTGGATGGTCTGGCCGTCGCGAAAACCCGTGACATTGGCAACGGGAATTACCGTTGCGCCTGCTTCCGTTGCCGTCGCCGCGAGAGTAGCGCCAGGCGTCCCAACTGTCGCAATCACCGCCGTCTCGCGATTCACTCCTTCATCGAGCAGGACCTGCTCCCCAGCCTCGAATCCCTCCACACTGTCCACTTTGATGTTTGTCGCGCCGACTACCGATGCAGCCGACAACGTAGCTGCCGCCTGCGTCAGAGAATCGTCGCAGTTGCTATCAGTGTCAGCACCATCGGGAAAGCGTCCTACGCTTGTCTCGGTAACAATGCCCCCCGAACCGAACGGCCCAGAACCTCCGCCCGAACCAGGCGTCGGCGCATGGCATCCGCTCTGCTCCGATCCGGATGTTGCCTGGTATCCCTCCCCAGCCCAGGGATCGACGAGCCCTCCATAGTTGAGACTGTCCACAACCAAGCCCGACGCATTACGCAACACCATGCTGCCTTCTTTCGAAAAGATGTGGAATCTCCCGAAGAGCACATAGTGGGTTGCGAACTCTGGACCTCCAAACCACTGGTTGGGCGCCGGAGTCCCCTGATACCCCGCCGTCGTCACCGCAGCGTCCCGCACGACTGAATGAATCTCATGACCGCTCTTCAGTGGCCCATCCAGCGTGAGGCCTGTCCCCAGCGCCTCGACTGGTTCGTTGCTCGAGTGCGCAAAAGTAGTCGCCGGTGCAAAGCTGATCCCCGTTCCTCGATCGCTGAAGGGCAGGTTAGCCGCGTGACTGAACTTCAGCGGCGCCGCCAGGTCGAGGCCTGAGCCTGGAACAACGATTCCCTCGTCACTGATATGTGCCTGAGCCAGCCCGGGAGTGAATTCGATGCCCGTTCCCTCCGGACCTGCCGTGCCTACAGCGGAAATTGTCACCGTCTCCCGATTCGCCGGCGTGCCGATCGTCAGTCTGTCCCCCGCAGCAAGATCCTGAACGCTGCGAACCTTGATGTTGGTCGCGCCCGCTTTTGCATCGGCTGCAAGATTTGTGTGCTTCGCCGCAGTACCGACCCGCGTCACCGTAACGGTCTCAATGCCATGGCCCACGCTATCGATATCTAATCGGATCTTGTCCCCGACCGATATATCGGAGAGGGACGTCACCTTGATATTCGAGACGCCGGCCGGAGCATCGTCTGCCAGATAGGCCTGCGTCCCTGGCTTACCCATCGAAGTGACAGTCGCCACCTCGTACTTCTCCAGCCCACGTGCCACCGCGGGATATGTGGCGCCATACCCAAGAGCGATCTTCTCACCCACCTTGAACCCATCTGTGCTCGTCACCGGCACGTTCGTCGAACCTGCAGGAATCGTAATCACCGGCCCCTCGGGGAGAGGTTGCCACACCATCGTGCTGTCGCTGGTAGCTGTCCCCAAACTCGCGATCTTGCGGGTCTCTGCTCGGGAGCCAGTGTCGACGCTGATCACGTCACCCACTGACATGCCCGTCGTGCTCCTGACATAGACGGTCGAGTCACCCGCACGTGCCGCAACGGCCAGTCCTGAGTTGGACAAGCCAAGCAGGTAGAAGCCGCCCGCCTCGAGCTTCGTCCCACTCGGAATCTTCACCGTCGAGAAGATGGCCTGCTGCGTCGGACGCTCGGTCAGCGTCCAGCCCGAGAGATCGACGGAGCTGGTGCCCGCGTTATAGAGCTCAATGAACGAATTCGTAGGATTAGCAGGAGACCCGGAACCAATGCGGAATTCGTTGATCTTCACCGGGCTGACATTCCGCACCTTTTCAGCCGTCGTTTCCGTTTGCGTCCCATGGCTCGTCGCGTTGGTCCACGAAGCAACGCACACCAGATCGCCGTTGAAGGCCGCCGGCCCCGAAGTCAATTCGAAGGTCGCACTCACGCTCGCGCCCGGCGCAACAGGTCCGGCAAACGTCTTCTTCGTTTCAGTGGTTCCCGAAACAAACGAAGTCCAGTGCTTGGGCACCGCTATACTCAACTCCAATCTCTCGGCTGGCACACCCGTGGTATTCGTAAACGTCACTGTGACGTCCTGCGTCGACCCGGGCGCAAACGTCTGCAGTCCCGGCGGTGTTGCCGTGGCCGAAGCGGGCGCGAGCGTGAGGCTCTGCACGTCGTACCCGGCCGCCACTATGTTTGCCTGTACCAACTGATCGGTGGCATCGGTGGGAAAAGTACCTGCAGCCGTCACCGCACCTTCATAGAAAGTGCCTTGCGAGCTATTGCTGTTGTCGCCTCCATTGCCCAGCAGAATCGCACCCTGCTTACGCATAGGGTCATACGTCCCATTGACGCGCGGCCCATCGAACATTACCTGCAGTGCGCCCTTCTGCGCGTTGCCGCCCATTGAAGTCCAGCGGTGCGGCTCGCCTTTCGCAATCGCAGTCACGAACCGCCAGTCGATGCTCGGCAGATCCGCGCAGCCTTTCGAACCATCGGAGTTGACGCACCCCACAAGGTTGTTCTCCTGATCGGTCATAATCCACGGCCCCGGTGGATTCCCGTGATACCAGGGCTCTGCATCGCCAAAGTAGGCGGTCTCCATCGTGCCGTTGTCATCGTCGCGGCTGTCAATCTCGGCATTACCGTAGTCGAAGCAGCAACCTGAGTTGAAGTGCCGGCCATTGACTACCCAATACTGCCCTTCTGCCTGATCATCCACCGCAGTGCCCTTTGGGTCATCGTTGCGCAAGCCCATCCCCGGCTCGATCAAGACGCCGTACACCTTGTGCCCCATGACCGTCACCGGCGCCATGTCGGCCACAGGCACATTGTTGAACCCACCCATCGCCGGCCCGTTGAATCCGCCTCGTGGCGCCTGCGTCAGATCGTTGTGGTTGGGCGACTGGTCGAAGATTGTGGTAATCCAGCAATAAGTGTTCGAGCAGAACTTGTCCTGCGCATCTGCGTCCGCGTAGCCGCCTGCCTCCGAAACCGGGGACGCTGTCGGTTGGACCACGCCGATATCCAGGGTCTTGCCATCGGACTGCCGGAGGACCTGATAGAGCGGGCCGTTGTACGAGGCGTAGAGAGCGCGCGCCGTGCTGTGCGCGGCCACGCATGGGTCGCCTGCGGCGGCATAGATATCGCAGGGGCCTTGCGGCCTCGGTGGAGCAGAACCGGCTTCTGCACGTTGTGCCAATGTCAACGCCACGCAGATCATTCCCAACGTAAGTGCGCACACCACGCCTGAAGCCATTCTCGTTTTCATTTTGTCCCGCCTGCCTTCCCGAAGCTGTTCCGTTATCCCGAAGCGGAGAACTCTCTGCTCGAGGCCGCCCGGATTTCATCGAATTTCCGACGGGAATACGTATACCACCATCGACCCAATCTGCTGAACTTCCTCCGGATTGCCTGGTCCTCGTCAGAAGCTCACCTGCGAAGAACTAGACGTACGAAGACCTGACTCGAGCCTGGTCGGACGATACCAAATGGAGATTGATGCCTGAATAAGATGGGAGCTCATGCCGATCCGAAGACCGGAGCAATCGAACCACTTGCCATCAGACGCCGGGCTGCGCCCACTTTCGATTACGCCCGCGGAGCTCTCGTTGCCTCTAGCAACGCCTGCCAGCCCGACTTGCTCATCTTCAGCTTGCGGCCATTCGACAACAGCACCCAGCCCTCGCTGCGGCCTTCGCGCAGAATCTCTCGCACGCAATCGATGTTCACAATCGACGAGCGATGCACGCGAATAAACTTCCGCGGATCAAGCGTCTCCGCCAGCTGCTTGATCGTCTCGCGCAACATCAGGTTCCGCGATCCCGCATGAATGCATGAGTAATAGTCTGCCGCTTCGATCCATTCGATCTCATCCACACTCACGAACGAATCCTTCGCCGCATTCGGTACCACGAGCCGCTTCGGATACTCCTTGTGTTCCGCTACGCCTGTGCCTAGAACCGCCAGCATCGACTTCAGCTGCTCCTGGGTCATCAGTGCGTCGCGCGAGGCAATGCGCTCCTTCACGTGCTGCAACGCAGTCTTCAGGCGCGCAGGCGCGACGGGCTTCGTCAGGTAGTCGAGCGCATGCACCTCAAAGGCCTTTACCGCATAGTGATTGTGTGCCGTGACGAAGACTGTGACCGGCATATGCACAGCGCCTACTTGTTCCACCACATCAAATCCGCTGCTGCCGGGCATCTCTATATCCAGAAACAGCACGTCGTGCCGTTTCTGCTTCAGCGCTGCCACCACCTCGCGACCATTGCGGCACTCGCCGGCTACCTCAACATCCTTGTCTTCGGCCAGCAGCATCCGCAACCGCTCGCGAGCCAGGGGTTCATCATCGGCAATCAGTGCGCTCAGCGGCATTCAACCTCGTTCATACGGAATTGCAATCGCAACTTCAAATCCGCCCGCATCCAGCGGCTCCGCCTTCATCGCGTAGCCATCCTGATAGAAGTGCGTCAGTCGTTCACGCGTATTCTTCAGCCCGATCCCATTGCCCGGTTTGGCACGGCCGCTGCGCCCCGATCCGGTATCCCGCACCCGTAGCCGTAGGAAATCGCCATCGCGCCGCGCTGTCGCTTCCACCACCCCATCGCTCTCGCAATGTGCGATGCCGTGCCGAATAGCATTTTCCACGATTGGCTGCAGCAGAAAGCATGGTACGAGGCTGTCCAGTGCCGTAGGCTCCACCTTGATCTCGACCCGCAGCCGATCGGCGAAACGCACCTGCTCAATCGCTAGATAATTCTCGACAACTTCCAACTCTTCCGACAAACGCACTTTCTCCGGCGAGGCCCTCTTCAGCGTGCTCTTGAGGATCGAATTCAGATGCTCCAACATCTCCACCGCCTGCTCTGGCCGGCCCAACTCAACAAGCGTCGTAATCGCATTCAGCGTATTGAACAGGAAGTGCGGCTCAAGTTGCATCTGCAGCGCCCGAAGCTGCGCCGCGGAGAGCTGCTTCTCCAGCTCGAGCGCTTTCATTGCATCGCGTTGCGCCCTCATCTGGAACTGCACAATTCCGATAATCCCCAGAACAAATCCATAGATCAGAATCTCGAGACCGAAACGGTTGATGTTCATATGGCCCAGCCAGATCTGGTAGACCGTAAAATGCCCCCGCCAGTCGCCCCCGATGAAACCAGTGCTACCCACCAGGAGAAGATGCACTACACCCAGCACACAACCCACCGCCAGGTGAATCCCGATCGCTGCCGGCGCTATCCCCAGCAGGATGGGTCTCCGGAATCCGCCTGACCACAGTACGCTTCCGATCAAACCCCACCAACCCCAAAGCACCAGACCATACAGCAGCGACGGTGGGTAGAAGATCGAGTGGCACTCGTTCGCAGTTGCCAGGGCAAGCAGAATCGAGCTCAACCCAATGGCCATCAGGCCGAATCTGTGAATCCGCGCTCCCGGCGCAACGGGTAGCTCGCCTTCTTGACGGGCGGGAGTCTGAGAGCGAATCAATGTAGAGAAAGCTGCGTGGAAGCTCACGGTGCCTCCTTGACTCGGCGTCAGATATGCGCTGATAAAGTTGGACGTCCAGCGGGGATCGAAAGAAAGCTTGCGCCGATAGATCAGAATGGCCAAACACTCCCAAAAAGCCAATCTTTTACCAGTTTACGCCTCTTCCTATGCAGCGAATCTACGCATCCCTGCAGCGAGACGACGCCGGATCATGCCCCGCGGACCGCAGTTAGTGCCCTCCCATCGCCACGTCGACCGAGAACAGCGCATGGTGCGAAAGTATGAACAACGTGCGCTGATCCTCCCCGCCAAATACAAGATCAATAGGCCTCTCGGGCACATCGATCTCCCCGATCTGCCTGCCGTCTGGGTCGTAGACGAAGATTTGCCCATTCGCGACATAGACGTTGCCTGCCCCATCGACGGCCGTGCACTCTCCGCCGCGCTCCACAAAGGCCTTCAGATCTTTCAACGTCCCGTCCGCCGCCACCGTCGCGGCGTACGTCCGATCCTCCGATGCGCTGCTGACATAAATGCGCTGCCCCACTCTCGCCCGGATCAATCCATACGCATCGAGGTTGTCTGAGAACCGCCAACCCGATGTTTCATCAGCCGGACCCTGCTGAAACACCCGGCCCGCCGGCAGAATTACGCTCCCGTCGGGCGACACATATTCCTTAGCTTTCGGCGTCGTTACATCTTCGGCAAACATCTCCGCCAGATTCTTGTAATGCATCGTGCCAAGATCGAGCTGATCCTTGAACTCGCCATTGTTCCAGTAGTTGGTTGGGAATAGAAAGGATGCGTCTCGATGCGGAGAGGCCGCTCGAGCATTAAGCACTTCAATGGCCCCATCAGCCGATCCTGGCCGAAGCGCATATACTGTGCTCTCCCTTCCCGCCGACGAAACGACCAGCAGATCACCGCTCTTGTCGATTGCCAGATTTACGGGGTCAAGCGCATTGTCCCGTTCGACCGTCAATCCCTCATCCTTCGACCATCCATAGATCCGCTGCTGGTGGTGGTCGACAAAATAGACCTTGCCCTTCCCATCGGCTACCGCTCCGGAAATCGAAAAGAACCCGTCTTCAAGTTTCTTTACCTTCGCGCCAGCGGCAACCACAGCGGCCGCATCGGGCGCCTGCACCGCAGCCGGATGCTCCGGTACATCCAGCACCGCAAACTCGCGGTCGCGCACGTCGAGATGATGCGTCACATCTTGAACCGCATTCTCGTACGGGAACTTGCTTACACGGAGAAACGTGCCCCGACCGTTCTCATCCCAGATGCCGTAGCCGCTCTCCGCGTTCACATGCACATTGCGGAAGTGAATGTCGCCGGAATTATAGAGCCGCACTGCTGCGGGAAACGGCGCCCGCGATCGCGTCACCCGATAGCCGTGATAGTTGGCCACCGTGATGTTCTTCGACCAGTCGAACTCCAGCGACAGCGACTCAGGGCTTTCACCCGCCTCTTCCTCCGTCTGCGGCGCGTTCAAGTCCCAGTTCTCTACGTGATCGAACTTGATCTCGTTCCGCACATGGTGCTCGGCAGAGATCTCATACACATGCCCCGGCGTGTTCGTGTTCGACACCACAAATCCTGCCTGCCCAAACGTATTCGGCGTCCAGAGATCCGCGAATGTTCCGCCACCGCCATCGCTCACCCAAAGACTCGGGTATTGGGCATCCCACCGCCTCCGCAGGTCGGAGTCGGCCGTGTGGTTGTTGTTGTAGGGATTGGTTCCGCTCCCATGCCCGCCAAGAAAACGCACATCGTCCACCAGCGAATCTTTGCCCGCCTTCCACCACAGCCCCACCGCGCGCGGATTGATTCCACCAGCAAAAATCCCAATGCCGGAGACAATGTTGGTCCCGCCCGATGGCGCAAGCAGCACCGGCTTCGGCGTACCCACCTCCTGGTACTCCGGCGTCGAATCAAGCAGATCGACTTGCGTCGACGTAGGATGCAGGCCGATCAGCACCGTGTCCTGCTTCAACACAATCGTGTCGCTCACCACATAGTGCCCACTCGGAAAATAGAGCACACGACGTCCTGCGATGGCCTTACGAATTGCTGCCGTGTCATCCGTTGTCCCGTCGCCCTTCACGCCCAGATCGTGCACGTTCATCCACTCGTCCACCGGCGGCAATGCCCGAATTGCTGGCGGCAGCTGCGCCGGCAACGTCTTCAATGCAACTGCATCGTAGCGCTCCCCGATCGCCCCCATCTGCCCCTCGGCCGGCACAATCAGTCCATAGTTGAACTCTTTGACCCGATAGAATGGCCCCTTCCCGGCGATCTTCCTGCCGCTCTCGCGCAGCAAAGCAAATGTCGGAACCTCGCTCAACACAACATTCTGGAATCCAACCTCGGTTAGAGGGCTCTTCTCATTGCTAATCGTCACCGCTTGGCCCGAGACACTCTCAAACCGGGAGTCCTTCACCCAAAGCTCGTCCGAATACTCCGGATCGATGTCGATCCCCACCGGGACATTGCGCACTGTATCCCGAATTAAGGTAAGACCCGCTTCATGCTCGCGTACAGCGGCCTCGCGCTGCCCATCGAAAATCGAATCGATCAGCGTGAACTGCCATGCTGGCGAAGTCTTCTCCGTCAGAATCCCGTAACGCCCGCCATAGAAATGCAGATCCTCGGCCTCGTTGCCCACCTGTGTGAGTCCTGCCAGCCCCGACCCGATGTGAAAATCCATGTGACTCAGATACGAGTGCTGCGCCACGTGAAAACGAATCGCAACCGCAGCTGGGTTCCCTTCCCCGATCTCAAAATCGATGTTGCTCATCGCCGAATAGAACGTATTCGGGTTGGCGTCGGCGATCGCATCATTCGGCGGTACACTCCCTGGCGGAGGAAAAGCAATCTGATTCCCCATCCGCGTCACGTCCTCCGGTCTCATCCCAGCAAAGATCACCATCACGCCCATACCCGTTTGGAATCCTGGCGTATTCGACGCAAGAAAGAAGACCGGCCGCGTCGCCCCGCAGCCAATCACGCGAATCCCCGGCCACACATACACTGTTCGCGCCAGCCGATACCGTCCCGACGGTACGAACACAATGCCCTCGCGTCCGCGGCTCGCGGCCTTGTCAATTGCAGTTTGAATCGCCGCACTGTCATCCCCTACACCATCGGCATGGACACCAAAGTCCGCTCCCATTAAGTAAACAGCCTCTGGGTCGTTGAGCCGCGATGTGAAAACTGATGCCCCTGACGCTGCAAGTGACGTGGAAAGGAGCAGAAGGGCATGGAGAAGTTTGCGTGGCATAGATGTTGTCCCGTGGAGTCCTCTTCGATTCTCCACGATGACATGCTGGATCGGGGAATAACTCCGCTTGCTCGTTCTTGCCCGCGCTCCGCGGCTGCCGGTGGTACGCTTCCAGTGAGTTCAAACCAGGGGGAAATGTGCACGTTTCTTTGCATCACTTTGCCGCACTCACCGTTGTTGCAAGCTGGACCGTTGGAATCATGGCACAGGAGGCCGCGCCGCTGGCATCCGCTCGGATCCCGGCTGCATCCAGCACTGCATCGATGGCGGCTCTCGAAGCTGCCGCACCGGCCGCACATGAAGAGAGCATCGATGATCCGGTAGCCGATCCCAAAGCTGTTGTCACTCTCGGACACGCGCGGTTCACCGTTTTCACTCCCGAGTTGATCCGCATGGAGTGGGCTGCCGACGGCAAATTCGAAGATCATGCTTCGTTCGTGTTTCTCAATCGCCGCCTGCCCGTCCCGAATTACTCGCACGACGTCACCGGCAGGGGTAGCAAGCTGATCCTGAAGACCGACGCCCTCACCTTGACCTACGTGCGCAAGGGTGACGGTCGTTTCACATCCGATGATCTGACAATCTCTCTCTCCGTCGATGGCAGGCCCGTCGTTTGGCGCCCCGGAACCATCGATCCACAAAACCTGAAGGGCACAACGCGCACCCTCGACGGCGCTCTCGGCGACAAGACCAAAGAACCCATCGGCAACGGATTCGTCTCACGTACAGGCTGGGCCGTTGAAGACGACTCCACACGCCCCCTCTTCGATTCCGCCGACTTTCGCTTCCCGCAGGGCGAAAAGAGTCCCTGGCCCTGGGTCATCGAGCGGCCCGCCGGAGAACGACAGGACCTGTACTTCTTCGGTTACGGACACAACTACAAAAAAGCCCTTGGCGACTACGTTCGCGTCGCCGGTCGCATTCCTTTGCCCCCGCGCTTTGCCTTCGGCGCCTGGTGGTCCCGCTATTGGGCCTATAGCGACCAGGAGATCGAAGAGATCATTCGGGCCTTCCGCGAAAACGATACTCCGCTTGACGTCTTCGTCATCGACATGGACTGGCACATCAACCGTGAGCAACTCGAAGCCAAGGGGGAGAAAGATCAGGCCGGTGAGTCGCTCGGTTGGACCGGCTACACCTGGAACAAGCTCCTCTTCCCCGACCCAACACAGTTCCTCCAGAGTCTCCACACCAGCGGTCTCAAGACCAGCCTGAATCTCCATCCGGCGTCGGGCATTCAGCCATGGGAGGCTGTGTACCCAGCTATGGCCAAGGCCATGGGCATCGATCCGGAGACTAAGAAGTATGTGCCCTTCGATCCCACAAATAAGCTCTGGGCAACCAACTATTTCAACCTCGTGCTTCATCCGCTGGAAAAGGAAGGCATCGACTTCTGGTGGCTCGACTGGCAGCAGGAACCCGACACCAAAATGCCCGGCGTAAACAACACTTGGTGGCTCAACTACCTCCACTTCACCGATCAGGAGCGCGAAGGAAAGCGCCCTCTGCTCTTTCACCGCTGGGGCGGGCTCGGCAATCACCGCTACCAGATTGGCTTCTCCGGTGACACCATTTCTGTCTGGGACTCGCTCGCCTTCCAGCCATGGTTCACTGCAACAGCGGCCAACGTGGGTTATGCCTATTGGAGCCATGACATCGGCGGCCACATGCCCGGCGCCGTTGATCCGGAGCTCTACACCCGCTGGGTGCAATTCGGCGCCTTCAGCCCTGTTCTGCGCACTCACACCACAAAGAACCCTGACTCGGAGCGTCGCATCTGGGCTTACCCCGAACCGTATTCCTCAATCCTGCGCTCGGCCTTCCAGCTTCGCTACGCCATGCAGCCATACATCTACACCGAGGCCCGCAAGACGTACGATACCGGCGTTGCTTTCTTCCGGCCGCTCTACTACGACTGGCCCGAGGCCGACGAAGCCTACACCAGCAAGAACGAGTATCTCTTCGGCGATCAGATGCTGGTCTCGCCCGTCGTCGCTCCTGCTGACAAAACCAGCGGTCTGGCCACCGAGCATGTGTGGCTTCCTCAAGGCGAATGGATCGAATGGCCCAGCGGCAAGCGCTTCACCGGTCCCACAAGCCTCGATCGCAGCTTCTCGATCGATCAGATCCCGGTCTACGTAAAGGCTGGTGCGATCGTGCCGATGCAGCCCCCGATGCTTCACTCAGGTCAGAAGCCGGTTGATCCACTCATCATCAATGTGTGGCCGCTCGCCTCGGGCAAGACTTCCAGTTACTCAGTCTACGAAGATTCAGGGGTCGCCGAAGACTATCAACGCGGGGTCTTTGCCCGCACACCAATCAATGCCGCACAGACTGGCGATACCCTTCGCGTCGAGATCGGCCCCGTCGAGGGCGCCTATCCCGGCATGCTTAAAACACGCAGCTATCAGCTACGCCTCCCCGCAGACTGGCCACCGGCATCCATCACCGTTAATGGTGTCGCTGTGAAGCAAGCCGATGCCGCTGGCAAGAGCGGTTGGAGCTACGATGGCGATACGCTCACAACCGTGATTCCGGTGGTCGCCTCAAACGTAGAGAGTCGGGTCGCCATCGAGGTCCGTCGCACCACCGGGCTCACTGCTCGGCGTGACGACCTGGACGGCTTTGCCGGTGCCATGACCCGCTTGCGCGGCGCATATGACGCACTGCAGAAGACCTGGCCTGTCGCAGCGCCTCCCGACCCTCTCATCGACGCCATGCAAACCGGCGACCGGCTCGGCTACCACCCGGAAAACGCAACCGCGGAGATCGAACATCTTCATCAGGTGCTGATCGACGCACAGCAAGCCGTTGATCGCATCCAATCGACCTTCGCGTCACGGCTCGATGACTACAGCAAGCACTTGAGCACCGACAACCTGCGCGGCATCGATCTGGAGGCACAAAAGAAGAACCGCCTCGATGCTATGACGAGGGCGGTCCAATTGCTCCAGCAGGCCGGCCGTTGAATTGTGCGGAGCGGGATCCAGCGGTCCCGCTCCTTCCTTGCATCACACTCCGACCCAACGCAGCTGGAGGCAGCGTCGCTCCCGCCCAGTCTCATCGCAGCCGCTCCACTGCGGCATCGCGCGGCACGTCGACTTCGCCACCAGCTTTGGCTGCTGCTCCAGCCCCGCCTCCACATCGGCGAAGTACCTCCCACGTACAGGGCCTCCAGATCTCGTCATCCGTGTGTGTTTTACATAAAGAGCGGCGGCTCATCCGCGCTCGGGCCCCAGCTCGCGGGCACCGGAACGTTGAGCAACCGCAGATAGACGCAGAATTGGCCGCGATGCTGATACCAGTGGTTCAGCATGATATTGCGTAGAAACTCGCCTCGCGGCATCGCCACGACCTCTTTGCCGCCGACAATCAAACGCCACGTCTCAAGCATCGCCGGATCGTCGAAGTGCGCCAGCACCTCGCGCACCGTGACGATACTTTCGTCGTAAATCTTCAGAACCTCATCCCGACTCTCCGGCTGGGGGAAACTGAAGTCGGGATCTGTCGCGGGGTTCGTATCCACAAAGCGCGCCACACCGCCGGGGACAGCAGCCAGATGGTACGCCAGTTGTCCGGCCGTCATCGATCTCTCGTGCGGCCTCCAGGTCAACTTGTCTTCGGGAACGCGCTCCAAAAACCTGCGGGTAATGGGTGCCTGAGCCTCAAACTCCGCAAGCAACGACTCAGCGATGGTGTGTGAAAGCGCTTCTGCAACTGCCATGGGATCTCCTGTGTTGAAATCGTTGATCTATTTCGTGACCTTGCGCTCGGCGCGCTTCTGCACCTGCTCGTTCATATAGCTCCAACCCACCACCACGCCCTTGCGGTGATTCTCCTGCACGAGACCGAACCCCGAGTGCTGAAAGCTGATCACCGTCACGCCGCCTTCTTCCTTCAGCCTGTACTGCACGTTGTTTGCAACCGGGCTCGACATGAACAGCGGCCCGGAGAATTCCAGCAAGGTCGGCCGCTTGATGGCTTGCACCGAAGCCCAGAAATGCCCATTGTCCCCGCCCAGGTCGCGGAACCAGCGCCCACCCGGTCGCGGCTCCAACTTCATCGGCATTGGAGTGCCATCCGGCATCTCGTTCGCCGGCCCGAGTTGTTCCAGCAGCGCCTCGAACGTGACATCGATGGGCGCATTCACGCGAATCTCCTGGGTGACGGACAATGTAAGGTTGTCGATTTCGGGAAGAGTCATGGTCGTCATCGTTTCTCCTTGTTCGCTGAATCGGATTCGGATACCTGTCTCGCCTTTGCCTCGGCGCGATCTTTCACGCGCATCAACTGATGGCTCCAATAACGCTCGAACGTTCGGGTCCACTCGTGCATGGGACGAATCGCCTCCGCGTTGGTCTGATATAGCTTCTGCCGTCCCTGGCATCGCATCCGCACCAGCCCCGTATCCCGCAACACACGCAGATGCTTCGACACCGAAGGCTGATCGATACGCAGAGCCTCGACAATCTCACTAACAGCGTGCTCCCTCACCACCAGCAGGGTCAGGATCTCCCGCCTGCGAGGCTCGGCAATTGCGTTGAATGAGTCCGAAGTTGTCGCTGCCCGTGCCATGCTACAAATATATTCCCATATCGGAATATGTCAAGTGCCAAACATGAGCAACTTAAAAAGAATTTGGACAACCGCTTACTTTACCGGTTAATATGCCCATCTATGAAGAAACTGGCTTGCTTTCTTGCTCTATCTCCTGCCTTGGTTTTCTCGGGTTTACATGCCCAGACTCCCGCCTCGACGGATCCTCTCGCCCCCACCCTCGGCGTCAAATCCGCTGCGGAGATCGATCGCGAATGGCAGCAGTCGGTCAGCAAATACGACGCGGAACGCAATCGCCTCGTGGCCGACGCCGAAAAACAAGCCAACGACGGTCCCTTTCGCCCCGACTGGGCTTCGCTCACCAAGTACGAGCAGCCGCAGTGGTACAAGGACGCCAAGTTCGGCATCTTTATCCACTGGGGTGTCTATTCCGTTCCAGCTGCGGAGAACGAGTGGTATCCGCGCAACATGTATCGCCCCGACGAAGGCGCCTACAAGAACTTCCGTGAGCACTTCGCAAATGGCGACGAGTCTCGAGGCTACAAGGACCTCATCCCGCTCTTCAGAGCCGAGCACTTCGATGCCGCCGAGTGGGCTCGCGTCTTCAAAGAATCCGGAGCGCAATACGTCGTTCCCGTTGCCGAACATCACGACGGTTTCTCTATGTACGACTCCGGTCTGAGCGACTGGACTGTCGTGAAGATGGGCCCGAAGCGCGATACTCTCGGCGAGCTCGCCAAAGCCATTCGCGCCGAGGGCCTCCACTTCGGTCTCAGCTCCCATCGCGCCGAACACGACTTCTTTTACGACGGTGGCCGCGCCATCCGCTCCGACGTCAACGATCCGAAATATGCCTCGCTCTACGGTCCCGCACATCAATACATCGAGCCCGGTGGCGATGACCACGGCATGATCAACGACTGGACCTACGTCAGCGATGCGTGGACCCGCGACTGGCTCGCCCGTGACACCGAACTCGTCGAAAAGTACAAGCCCGAAATTGTCTACTTCGACTGGTGGATGGGCCAGCCCAGCTTCCGCCGCACCGTCGCAGAGTTTGCTGCCTTCTACTACAACTACGCAGTCGCCCACGGCTACACAGGCGTTGTCAACTTCAAAGACTACGCACTCAACTGGAAAGCGGGCGTGCGCGACTTCGAACGTGGCCAGCAAGACCACATCGTCGCCGACCACTGGCAGACCGACACGTCCATCAGCGACAAAAGTTGGGGCTACATCGAGAACGACACCTTCAAGACGCCGCAATTCCTCATCGATCAGCTCATCGACATCGTCAGCAAGAACGGCAACCTGCTGCTCAACTTCGGCCCCAAGTCCGACGGCACCATTCCTGATGAAATTCGTGAGCGCCTCCTCGCCATGGGCGCATGGCTCAAGGTGAACGGCGAAGCCATCTACGCCACAACTCCCTGGAAGACCTTCGGCGAAGGCCCCACCAAGGTTGAAGGTGGTGCTTTCCACGACACCGACACCAAGCCCTACACATCGGATGATTTCCGCTTCACAGCCAAAGGCAGCACCGTCTACGCCATCGGCATGGCCTGCCCTAAAGACTCGAGGGCGACCATCCAATCTCTCGGCTGGGCCCATGAAGGCGCAGCGTTGCCCATCGGAAACATCGAACTGCTCGGATCAACCCAGAAGGTCACCTGGACGCAGGGTGCCGAGGCACTCACTGTCACACTGCCCGAAGGCGCAACCTGCAACTACGCTTATGCCCTCAAGCTGACTCCCGCAGCCAAGTAGTGATGCAGCGCATTCGGGACCGGCATCAGTAACCGGTCCCGGAGGCGGTCAGTTGCGAACACGGCATGATATCCCTCGCGGAAGCCGTGCCTGTAGTCTTCCCACACCGGCGGAGGCATCGGAGGATTGCGGAACAGTGGATGCCGCTCGGCATTCGGTGCCACCCGGCTCTCCAAAGAATGTTGCATCCATCCCGACGCCGAGGAAGTTGCCCGCCGACGTGCTATCCTCGCGCACGATGAATATCTCGCCCTTCAATCGCCGCTCTTTTCTTGTTGGAATCGGTTCGGCAGCCGCTTCTGCCTGCCTGTCCCGGAAAAGCGACGCACTCGCGCCCGACCTCGCCCACGACCCCAACCGGCCCGAGTTTCATCTGCTCCCACCGCACAACTGGATGAATGATCCCAACGGCCCCATCTGGTGGAAGAGCAAATACCACCTCTTCTATCAGCTCAATCCGCATGCCGCCGTCTGGGGCGACATGCATTGGGGACACGCCGTCAGCACCGACATGGTGCACTGGAAGCACGAGCCGATCGCACTCGCGCCCACACCCGGCGGGCCTGACAGCGAAGGCTGCTTCAGCGGTTCAGCGGTCGTGCAGAACGGAATGCCTACCTTCATCTACACCGGCGTCCAGGATGCTCCACCCGATCAGGTCACGCTGCGCGATGGAAACGATAAGTTGCGTGAAACGCAAATGCTTGCCACCGCCGTTGACGATTCCCTGGTGAGTTGGGACAAGCTTGCAGCGCCGGTAATCGCAACGCCTCCACCTGGCATTACCGTGACCGGCTTCCGCGATCCCTGTCCATGGCATGAATCCGACGGTTGGTATCTCGGCATTGGTTCGGGCGAGCGCGGCAAAGGCGGTTGTGTGCTGCTTTACCGCTCCCAGGATCTTCGTAAATGGGAGTATCTCCACAAACTCGCCGAAGGCAAACCGAACGGCAAAACTTCAACCAATCCCTGCGACACCGGCGAAATGTGGGAGTGCCCTGACTTCTTCGAGGTGAACGGCCAACATTGCCTCTTCTACTCCACCGAAGGCAAAGTCATCTGGGCAACCGGCGGCTACGATCGGCAAGCGCATCGCTTCACGCCAAAACGCCAGGGCGTGCTCGACCACGGCGCCTACTATGCGCCCAAGAGTTTCCGTGCGCCCGATGGCCGCCGCATTCTGTGGGGATGGATTCGCGAGACGCGCCCCGAATCCGAATTCTCTGCCGCCGGTTGGGCAGGCCTCATGTCTCTCCCGCGGCAGCTGACCATCGGTAAGCAGGGTCAGCTCGAAATGACTCCTGCGGCCGAAGTCGAAAAGCTTCGCCGCGACGAAGAGCACGTCTTGCTCCAGCCTGGCCAGCCTCATCGCATTAAGCTGAACTCTCTGCGCCACGAAATCCACTTCACCACCGGTCTCTTTTCCACTCACCGGATCTCTGTTCAGATTCTCAGCGCCGGCCAAAAAGCGTGGGAACTCACCCTCGACATCACCAACAGCTCTGTTCGGTGTGGCGACATCCAGTTCCCTCTTCCCAACTTGCCGTGGCCACGCCCATCGCTGCACATGTTCCTCGATGGTTCCGTCATCGAGTCCTTCATCGGCGGCCGCGAAGCTCTGACAAGCCGGGTCTATGGCCTCGAGACCGGCCTTTCCGAGCTGGTGGTGTCGGTCGAAGGAGCGAAGAACATCGCCCTCACACATTGGGAGCTCGACGCCATCTCGCCAGACCGGCTGACAACTTAGCCCACATTTCTCACATGCACAGAGTTTTGGTCGCGTGTGACGTGCGTGCATGCGGTTTTGCGGCTTGAGCTGGCGGATCGCGGCAGCCAGGGGCGTAAGTGGG
>Ga0335071_10002949_pt1 | contig 18081 bp, 18 predicted proteins | sample Lox_Sample_15_FD_206724 | JGI IMG/M metagenome (GOLD analysis project Ga0335071, IMG submission 206724) | Soil microbial communities from Loxahatchee National Wildlife Refuge, Florida, United States - Lox_Sample_1.5 | ecosystem: Environmental > Terrestrial > Soil > Wetlands | place: USA... | reverse complement strand
CACACCGCAGGATGCAGATATGTGGTGGCACCTGCGCGCAGGTCAGGTGATGCTGCAATCCAGAACCATCCTGCTCACCGACGCATTCAGTTATACGCGTACCGGTGCGCCTTGGGTGAACGCCTTCTGGATCTCCGAAGTCGTCTTTTTTCTCCTATACAAACTGGGAGGCTTTTTTGCACTCACCCTCTTGGTCGCGGTGACAGGTGCCGCAACTTTTTATCAAATCTTTCGCCGTACGAATGGCAATATATTCGTCAATGCGTTCGTCATCATTCTGGCAGCTCTGACCGCCGCCCCAATCTGGAGTCCGCGACCGCAAATTCTTTCCTTCTTCATACTTGCTGTATTGGATGGTTTTATAACGAAAAAGGTTCAAAGAAACGATTCGCGACAACTTTGGGTGCTACTCCCCCTTTTTGCACTGTGGGCCAACGTCCACGGTGGATGGATCTGGGGATTTTTATTACTCCTGGCAACCATCGTCGGCGCCGCCATCGACTCCTTAAGCAGGGATAAGCGCTTCGCCCCATCCGACTGGAAGTTTGTCGCCCACCTGACGACCTGGTCCATCGGCGCAGGCCTGGCGATCAGCCTGAATCCCAATGGAATCGCCATCTGGCGCCTGCCGTTTTACACCGCAAACGTCTCCATGCAAATCCAGGAATGGGCCTCGCCAGATTTTCATCAAATCGAATTCCAACCCATGCTTTGGATGATTTTCCTGCTTACCATCACCGCCGTACTTGGGAAACCAAAAACGAATTGGGTGGATCTCTTAAAACTCACCGGCTTTGCGTATCTAACCTTCGTTTCCGAACGCAGCATCGCCGTGTTTGCAATCATTGCTGCTCCCATTCTGGCGGAATGGGCAAATGCCGCATTCGACAATTTAAAGAAGGATTTTTCAATAAAAGCCCGCCAAGAGACCAAGCAGCTTTTTCCAGAACCGGCCAACAAGGTCGTAAAGGTCATTCTCGTGGCTGCCATCGTGCTGGCAGCCCTGGGCCGCGCCTATCTTGTTTCCTCGCCCGCCGAAGTGAACAAAAATTTGCCGGCAGGTGCCATCGCATGGCTGGAAGCGAACCCGATGAATGGCCACCTTTTTAATTCCTACAACTGGGGCGGATACCTGGCGTGGGCCCTCCCCCAAACACCCGTCTTCATTGACGGGCGTGCAGATCTCTATGGTAGTGAAATGATCAATGAATGGTGGAGCGTGGTGGATGGAACCCCTCAAGGCTTTGGGGTTCTAGACAAGTGGAACGTCCAGGGCATCCTCCTGGAACCGAACTGGCCCATCGTCAAGCTGCTTCCGACAGCCGGCTGGAGGGAAGTGTACCGGGATCAAACGGCAGTACTATTCGCCAGAGGAAAATGACGACCCAAGGTTATTTTCGGGCAAAGATAACCACACCATTATTTTCATAAGCCAGTGTGTAATTGGAATTTTGTCTCAGCAAGAAAAGCAACAATCCCGACGATGGATTTGTCTTCGAGGATTTCTCTATATACAAATACTCGTACATCAGGTGATTCGTGTCGGCCCAGGTTTCCACACATGAAGGCCGGTCATTGAGACAGGATTGCAGCTGACTCAAACCGCCGAGAAACGTCAAAAAACCTTTCCCCAACAACCATTCCCGCCCCTGAATGGTATTCTCGCTGGTATGAGAAGAATAAGCCGGAAACCATTCCGCCAATGGATCCTCCAGCGGGTCTGAACGACCCGTCAAAACAACGAAGCGGCTATCCGCAGGTGTGTGATTTGCGACCCATTCCATGGCAGAGCGGTCATCCCGTGAGACGACATAATTCGTAAGGCTGAAATCATAGACAACCGCGCCGATCAACGCAAATAAAAGAATATATCCCAGAAGGAACCTGGCGACACGCCCTTGAGATAGATAGTCCATCCACTCCCGTGATTCAAACCTCGATTTCAACTCCATGGCAACAAATCCTGGAATGATCAAATCCGAGAGGCCGACTCCCGCCAGTATTGCAAGAGGGACGGCTGCTATCGCTGTTGCACTGCGCGGCTCGACAACAAAAGGCGTCAACACCCAAAGCGGCAGGAACCAATCCCGCCTTGCGCATTGAACCCCCAGGCCGATCAAACCGAGTACAGTAAGAAGAGTAGCGAAACGTTCCTCCGCAAAATCAAAAGTGATCCAAGGAAGCCAAAACAAGGCAGTGTGTCCACCCGTGCCAAGCGCCGACTGAAATGGCTCCACCCCATGTAGATATAGAACCGTCCCCCACCAGGGAGAAGTAAATAAGACCACGGCAAGCCCAACAATCGTGGCATCACGCAAACTGCGCCAGCTGCGGCCTTCGAAGAGCCAGATCAATGCACAAGCTGCAGCCGTGTGAAGACCGGTTTCGGGATGAGAGAGAACCGCTCCCGCGCCAAACAAGGCGGTCCATAAAATATACTTTACCGAGCGTCGAGCGAACAAGGCCCAGGCAGAGGCACATGTCAAAAGAAGAAACAACAGCCCAAAAGACCTGCTCAGCCCTCCGCCCATGATGTACCACGAAAACAGGCGCGGCATCAATGCAAAGACCATCGTCGCCAGTGAGGCTTTCGAGCGAGAGCTCAGCATCAGGGAGGCCATCCAATAAAAAGCCAAAATGGACAAAGCCGCGATCGAAGGAGGAAGCCATCGCAAAACATCCAGTGTCGAAATACCGAGCGTTGAGATCAATCCGGCAACATAGAATGATAACGGAGGGTATGCATAAGGGATGTTCAAATGATTATATGAAGTAAAAGCGGGAAGTAAAAAATGGTTTGTACGCAGATCAGATATCATGACATAGAACATACCCCCGTCGTTGATCGGAGAACCGGTCTCAATCGCAGGCAAAAACCGCACCCAAGCGCCCAACAAAACCGACAACGCAAAAAGGAAATCCGCCCACCCTACTTGTTTCTGACGCATCATTCCCTCCGATTAATTGAAATTTACCCAAACGGGTAAAATTATACAACCGCGTCAACCACCAGTGCAAAGAACAAAAGCATCAAATACACGCTTGACCACCAAAACATCGTAAAAGCCACCCTATTGCCGGGTATTCTCCAGACACGCCAAGCTGCGGATAACAGCAGAACACCCAGCACAATCGCTGAGACAAAATATACATTGCCTGCAGCATGGATGAGGGGCAAGAGCAGGGTCGTACCCACCAAAACTACAGAATAAATCAGGATTTGAAGGCGCGTTTCCCTTTCCCCTTTTACCACCGGCAGCATGGGCACGCCTGCGCGTTTGTAATCGTTTTTACGAACAATTGCCAGCGACCAAAAATGCGGCGGGGTCCACATGAAGATGATCAAAAATAAAATCCAGGCCGCAAGATCGAGACGACCGGTCGCCGCCGCCCACCCGACCATCGGAGGAATAGCCCCGGCCCCACCCCCGATCACGATATTCTGAACCGTCGCCTTCTTCAGCCAGAGGCTGTAAAACACCACGTAATAAAAAATCCCGGCCAAGGAAAGCAGAGCCGCCGTCAGGTTGACAAATCCAGCAAGAATATAATAGCTGGCAAGGCACAATGCCAGCCCAAACGAAAGGCCTTCCGCTGCGTGCATGCGTCCCGCGGCGAGCGGACGCCCGGAAGTTCTCTGCATATTCTTGTCAAGTTCACGGTCGATATATTGATTCAAAGCCGATGCACCACCAGCCGCCATGGCACCGCCGAGCAGGGTCCAAAATGCAAGCAACGGGGAAGGCCAGGCTCTGCCGCCGGCAACCAATCCGCCAAACGTGGTGACCAACAACAGCGCCACGATCAAAGGTTTACTGAGGACAAAAAAATCCTGGAGATGCCGGCGCAAATCCACCTCCGGAAATTGTTTTCCATCCCGCGCCGATAAACCGGAAATGACCGCCAAGGCAACCAACGAGATCCATAACGAGACGGCTGTGAGCGTGTGCAAGATCACCAGATGGAGCGGGAAATTTCCCGCCACCTGAACCGCGCCGATAAAGGCCTGCCCAAAAAACAAGACAGCGGTCACCGTCGTCAAAGGCAGCACCAACGAGTCGTCGCGCTGCTCGCGCCAGGCTTTCAGAAAAAGCCAAACGATCACCAACGCAGAAATCCCGGCCAAGGCAATATGGACAAACTTAAGCCAACTCAATGGGCCGATCGGAATACACAGGGTCCAACCGGAACAGGACAATGCCGCACCGGTGACAAACACCATGCGGCCGGCCGCGGTCAACAAAAGGACAAAGAAGACAGCCACCAAAACCAAACGGGTAAAAGAAGAAGACAGGTTGAATTTCATAATTTCCTTCTCAACTCCCTCCGCCACAAATAATACCCCTCACCGACCAGAAACAAAACCGCAAACAAACACCATTGAAAGACATAATTCAGGTTCGTCAAACCGTCCGGGATATCCGTCGATTCCAATATCGGGACCGGCGGATCGGTGCGAGTCGGAATTGGGGTGAGTTGTATGTAGACCGGCAAAACCGGATAAGGAATTTGCCTTTGGAGTCGGGCCAAATCGACATAGATCCAAAAATCAAGTCGTGATTGATTGGGAGTCAGGGTGGGATCCAAATCTGATCCAGGAGTAGACGGGGTCTGTCCCAGGCGGATAATTCCGCTGACCATGACCTGCCCCAGCTGATCGTATTGATGCCAATCGGCGGGTGCAGAATTGCCTCCGGAAGGAATCCAGCCACGATCCACGAGAACTGCTTCCCCGCCTGAAAGGCGAAGCGGGGTCAGCAAATGGTAGCCGGGTTGATCGCCATTATATTGATCGCGGGTCGCGATTTGATTCTGAAAGTCGTACGTGCCGGTTGCCAACACAGCCCGGTATTCCATGGAGGATAAATCCTGTTGCACCGGAAGCTTGATCGGCGGCATTTTCTGCACTGCCATCATATGATCGTAAAAAATGCGGGTTTCCTTATAACGGGCCACTTGCCAGACGGCCAATCGCACACAGACTACCGCTGCAACTAATATCAAACCGGTCGCCAGAAGATATCGGCGACTAAACATCAATTTAATTATCCCTAGGATGAGGGGGGTGTCTTCTTGAGCGGCCATAATAAAAGGCTATAAAGCACGGTCACAATGCCCATCGGGATACCTCCCACGATGATACCCTCCATCCGGGTACCCGTGGTAAGCGGCTGGCTGACATCCAAGCCGAACAACTTCGTTGATACAAATGAGCATTGAAAGGAGTATTTCTGGGCCACGTTCAATTGCATACTAGCCGAAGAGCCCGCCGGAACCCACATAGGGCCCAATTGATGTACCACAGAGTCTTGGTTCCTGACCACGAGAGTATCTCCCACAACGAAGAGCATGTTCTGGGGAATAGATGGCGGCTGTTGGCCCTGGGAAACGCGCTCCGCAGTGCCGGGCGGTATCACAAGCACGATTTGACGCGGTGGCCGGGTGGTCATACCGGGCATGACAGCAAACGCCACCTCTGTCAACAATGTACCGAATATCAACCCGGCTATTCCCAAAAAGATCACTCGCCTGGCCACCGGATTGTGAAACATTAATTTCCCTTTACAAGGATTTGAACATCATTCGCCACCTGCTGAGGATCCATATCGGGTCCGATAAATGTGAGGCGAAGATTCCCCTTGGGATCAATGACGTACAAGTACGTCGTGTGGGTTTCACCCCCATCTTCAACCACAACACCGTAGTTTTTATATGCCGCCTGGAGCTGATCAGGGCTACCCAACAAGCCAAGGAAGGTTGGATAAAACCCGGTCATCCATTTCTTCATTTGGGTCTGGGTATCATTAACCGGATCAGTGGTCACCATCACTACCTGCACGTTTTGAGCCAGATTTCCCAGCAGATCCATCGTCAATTTCAACTTCGCCATGGTTGCCGGGCATTCATCCGGGCAATTGGTAAAACCAAAATACAGGAGAACCACTTTTCCGTGTTGATCACTCAGTGAAAAGGGCTGACCATTGCTATCCGTCAAATTAATGGGCGGTGCGGGGTTGGCCGGGCTGATGAGCGTACCGTAAAAGACCGGTTTTCGAGTAGCGTATAGAAAACCCGACACAAGAATCAAAAGTGCCAAAACCGTACCCCCAACCGTAATAAGTCTTCGATCCATCACAATCTCTTTTCATCCAGAAACCATGGCGGCCGAATTGCCGCCCTTCCATATTACCTCACACACCTTAATTTCAAATCAGTTTTCCAACCAGATACAGGGCAGAGTAAAAGAAAACCCAGATGACATCCACAAAGTGCCAATAGATCGTCGCAGCTTCCACCGCCCAATGTCGTTCGGGAGAATACACGCCACGCAACCCGTTCCGCAGGACGATCCCGAGGAAAATCACGCCCGTTAAAACATGGAAGGCATGCATACCGGTCATAATAAAAAATATCGACCCAGCCGCATTGGAGGAAGGTGTCACACCCGCGTTGATGGCGGACGGCCATTCCACAACCACCACGCCCACCAGGAAAATCAAGCCGAGAATCATCGTCGATGCAATCCCAAAAACGAATCCCCTCCGGCTGCCATGTTCCATGGAAACCTCGGCGCGGTTCATGAAGAACGAGGAGAGCAATAGAACCGAGGTGATCGTCAAGGCAATGTACTGGCTATCGGAAGCAAGGGGTATCGGTTGCACTCCAAGCAAATTGAAGCGGCTGACGAAGAGTCCGCCAAAGATAAATGAATCGGAGAGGAGAAACAGCCACAGACCAATCCGGTTGGTACCAAGTTTATATTGATACTCATGACGGTCAAGATCCCCATCTTGCGAATTCAAGCGGTAAATATGCATATAGTAATAAAGGATCAAGCCAACCTTTACCACAGCGATCGCAGCCAGTAAAACCAACGTCCCAATTTCAACGGCCACGAAGAACTCAAGGGCTGTCAGTGCAGCCAGAAAAACGAACACGACGATCCCCTGACGAAGGACGTCAGGGAGGAGGTCAGAGTGATTTGTATGTTCCATTGACTGAATCCTCATTTATGAGCCTTGCTCTTATTCTCTTTGAATTTGACGTAGACCGATCCCGGCAAACCGTAATCATAAGGTTCCCCCACCACCTCGAACGGCCGGTCGTAGTTATGAACCGGCATGGGTGAAGGGACTTGCCATTCAGGAGAACGCGAATGCCAAACATTATCCGTTGCCAGCTCGCCGTGTTTGACGCTGACAATCAGGTTATAGAAGAACAACAAAACCGACAAAGCGATCAAGAACCCCGCTATTGTCATGACCAGGTGATAATTGTCGAAGCCCAAGGCGGGGTCATAATCCGCAACACGGCGTCGCATTCCCAGCAACCCAACCCGCATCATCAGGAGAGTGAGGACCAGGAACGAAGGCGTCATCATCCAGAAGTGAATCTTACCCATCGTCTCGTTCAGCTTGCGGCCGGTAGCCTTGGGAAACCAATAATAGATCGCCGCAAAGAACGGAAAAATATAACCGCCGAACATCGTATCGTGAAAATGCCCAACGATCCAGTAAGTATTATTCAAATGCAAATCGGTTGCAACAGTAGCATTCGGAGGCCCGGATAGGCCGCCCAACAGAAACACCACAATCGCACCGATGGTAAACAACATCGGCGTCGGAGTTTCGATTTTGCCTTTCCACAGGGTTGCGACCCATGAGAAAAATTTGACGCCGGTCGGGACGGCAACCAGCAATGTACTAAACATAAACGGCACACGCAAATACGGATTCATACCCGACGCAAACATATGGTGGGCCCATACCAAAAATCCAACCAATGCAATACCCAGCGACGCCATCGCAACAAAGCGATATCCAAAAAGTGGCTTGCGCGCAAAGACCGGCAGGAGCTCCGAGATAATTCCAAAGCCGGGCAGGACAAAAACATATACAGCCGGATGAGAATAGAACCAGAACAAATGTTGAAATAAGATAGGGTTCCCACCTTTGGCAGCATCAAAGAATCCCATTCCCAGCATACGGCTGAACATGACCAGCTGAAAAGCAAGGCCGATCAATTGAGTGGCAGTCAAAGATATCAAGGAAGTGGCAATCGCCGACCAAACAAAAATGGGCATTCGCATGCCCGTCATGCCCTGTGTTCTCATCCGCAACACGGTCGCAAGCATATTCAACGCCCCGAGGATAGAGGACCAGCCAGCAACCGCGACACTGAGAAAGAACATCTGCATTCCCAACGGAGCCTGCTCGGAGAGAGGCGGATACCCCCACCAACCGGTGTCAACCCCGCCAAAAAGGAGAACCGTCAACATGATGATCGTGGCGGGGGGCGCAAGCCAATATGAAAACGCATTCAAGCGCGGGAAAGCCATATCCTGAGCGCCGACCAACAAGGGAGTGAGGTAGTTGATCATACCTGCGACACCCAGCAAAATACCAATAATCATGATGATGCCATGCAGACTCATCAAGGTGTTGTATGTGGTAAGGGACAGGAATTGCAAACCTGAATGGGCCAATTCGGCGCGGAAGATCAAAGCAAACAAACCGCCAATACTCAACAAGAATAGTGCCGTAACCGTATATTGAATCCCTATGACCTTATGATCAAGAGATACATTAATATATTTCTCCCAGCCGGGCGGATCTTCACGATGTTCCGGAACATCCTCGCCTTTTGCCCATTTGAACCAGTCCGTCATGGCGCCCGTACCCGCTACATATGAGACAGCGCCCACCAACGCACCAAACACCCAAGCTGGTTCTGTGAATAAGTACTGACCCGAGACAAGTGGGGGCAAGCCCATGAGCATGCGAATGCCGGTCAGGAATAAAACACCAACGATCCAGCCGATCAATTGCCAGAGCAAACCGCGTATCAAAGCCGATGTAAAAAATTTTTTCATTATCGTTTCTCCGTGCAATTACTTCAACGATTCAATATAGGTAACAATGTCACTGATTTGAGACTGGGTGAGGGCTGTTCCGAAAGTCTTCGGCATCACATTGTCCTGAAAACCAGCGACAATCTTGGCGCTTGGACTGACAATCGATTCGGTCAAATAGGCTGCATCAGCCGTTACGGCGGTACCATTATTGAGCTTCACCTGTGACTGATAGAGCCCTTTCCAGGTCGGTGCGATTCCCGTACTACTGCCGTCCACCGAATGGCAACCCGTACATCCGTTTTGAGCGACCAGTTGTTGCCCACGGCCGAGCGGGGTCTGGGCAGCTGCGGCAGCGGCGGCTTCCTGCGCTTTGATCCAAGCATCGTAATCTGACTGCGATTGAACTATAACGGTAGCGGTCATATATGTGTGCCCTGTACCGCATAACTGGGCACACTCCGCGGTGAAGTCACCAATCATAGTCGGCGTAATGCGATAGGTCGTAATTTCACCAGGCAAAATATCCTGTTTAATGCGGAACTGGGGCACATAAAAATCATGAAGTACATCCAAGGATTTCATGTTCAACACCACCTGATGATTCACAAGCAGATGAAGCTCCTTGGATGAAAACCCCTGGGGATAATCGAACTGCCATGCCCACTGCCGGGCGATTACATCCACCTCCATTGCATTCGGATCCACTGCCAACACTTCTCCCAAGGTGTATGTGCCGAGATAAGCAAAAACAAGAACCAATATCAATGGAACCACGGTCCATGTAATTTCCAAGGTGGTATTTCCTTCAATATGTTCCCCCTCCCCTTTCTCATCCTTCCTCCTCCGGAATACAAACAAACTGTATAAGAGTGGAACCATAATAAGAGCAAAAAGAAAAGAAATAACGGCCAGCTCAAGGTTCCAAAGGTTGTCTATCGTAACCGCTTGTGCACTGGCCTGGGCAGGCATCAGATGGACCGCCATTAATCCAGCATACGTCGCTACCGCCAGCACGATCACCAATACACCGGCAATTACATAATGTCGCATATGTTCTCTCTCCTGGATCTTTATGTCACATATTCCGTCTTGGCGCGCTATCCCCTTGTTTAACGATTTGCTTTCAAGGTTAAACAAGGGGGATAGATTCAAGGATAAAGCTAGATTCGCGGAAAATTTCTGTACAAATAAGTCCCGCCATTGACAGCGAGACGTATAATGTACCAAATATTCTCAATTTTGTCACTATTATTCTGATATTTTATTCCGAATTAGAAAACAGTCAAGCAATTTAGCCAGGTTTTTTCATCAGGAAGAGAACTATAAACTTTTCAGCGCCTCAAGCACTTCGATACTATGCTCAGATGGACGGACATTTTCAAAGGTGTGTGCGACCTGTCCACCAGAATCAATTAAGAATGTAGTGCGGAGCACGCCTTCATACTCACGCCCCATGAGCTTCTTTGGTCCCCAAACTCCATAAAGATCGCAAACATGATGATCCACATCCGCAAGCAATGGAAACGGCAATTGATATTTCTTTTTAAACTTAATATGCGATTCCACCGAATCGGGACTTACGCCCAAAATCGTTACGCCGGCGTCCTGGTATGCCGAGTAATCATCCCGAAAGCCACAGGCTTCCTTCGTGCAGCCGGGAGTATCATCAGCTGGATAAAAATATAAGATCAGCGGCTGTCCTTTGAAATCCGATAAATGACGCAAATTGTTCTTATCGTCGAACAATTCAAATTCAGGTGCAGCCTTTCCGGAAGAAATAGGCATACGGGTAAACTCCTAATTATTAACCATGATATTAATGTAGGTTTCAACGCAATGACCTGCCGCGCTGTCGAGTCATAAAACCCCATTTGCGGGAGGTGGGTGTTCCGAGATCCACAAACTCCCAGATGTTTCCAAAGGTACTATCGAGAGACAGGAGCCAGATTAAGCGTTCGATTTACCACAATCAATACGACCAACTTGCCTCAGCAATGGCTGTGGAAAATATCCTTACTTTTAACAGACAACCTTCGCACAGGAAATATTACTTACTTGAGGACCCCAATCCTTTTTAAATCTTCCTCGAGGGCATCCAAGGTAGCGGGTTTGATGATCATCGCATTGGCTCCGCCCTTCATCACACGGGCCCGGGTCTCCGGCTGGTCATCCGATGTAATGACGATCACTGGAACAGGCACGAGCCGCGGCTCACGGCGCAAATACCCAAGGATTTCCAATCCATCCACACCAGGCATGTTGATATCGAGCAAAATCAATCCGGGTGTAAACCCGCCCAACAATGTGATGGCCGGGCTTGCGCCATACGCCACACGCGCCGGCACATCCAGTACGCTCAACATCTGATGCAAGGCATCCGCCGTCGAACGGTTATCATCAATGATCAAAGCTTCGTTCATTCATCCTCCAAAATCACCGTGCCCATCAAGGACACATCCTAGCCTTTCGATTTAGAGACCATCTCCGCAGGGCGAGGCCATCCGGAAGTTCAAAGTGAGGTCCCAGCAAATCTTTATCCGCATACCACTTGCGTATGACAAAATCATATCGCTCTTGAAATAACGGAATAAAATCCCGACCAAGAGTCTGGGTGGCAATTACAACGCCAAGCCCACAACCATCAGACAATGAAGTTATCGCTACGGCGACGCCCAAATGGTCAACTTCCTCCTGATTGTACCCTTGAATCATTTCGGAAGAAATCCCAATTAATTTCAATTGATCATGCAATACAGGAGATGTCGGAGTCGCCAGTCCGGAGATCAAACAAACAGAGGCCTGACAAATATTTCCCTCGATACGGTGTAATAATCAACCAGCTCAACGAAGCCAAAACGTCAACGTCAATAAATAAGCAGTCAATCCAAAAACAGCTATTGCATTAGCCGTCAGAAGAGGCCAGATAGGTCTGGCACCCAGGGAAATATTCCGAAGCCAGTATATCTGAAACAACGCGAACGGGAATGTAAGAAATGCAGGCCAAAGGGAGCGCAGGGAAAAGCCAAAAACCGGCCCCGTCAACAGGAAACCATACGAAGCCAAAACAAGGAAATTGTGCAGAGGGATGGCCCGTTCCCACCCCAGACGAGAGAGGAGGGTAGAACGTTCATACTTCATATCGCCGGAAAAAGATGGAAAATCGAGGGCGAGGAGCATGGCAAGCATGAGAAGAACCAGGGGGGTGGAAATAAAAACGACCAAATTGTGATACGTACCCGCCTGTAAAAGATATGCAATAGATGGATCCACATACGCGATTTGAATCGATAACAACAATTCCCCAAACCCCTTGTCCACCAAACGAAGCGGCGGCGTTGAATAAGCCAGCAGGACCAGCAGAGAAACAGCAACGGACAAAAAAGCGGGAGAGCCGAGAAGGCGATCCTTGTACAACACGAAAGCGATCACGGCCAACGAAGCCAAGGCAGCAACCGACACATACAACACTGCATCCCGGACCGCCTTACGGTCCGCGGCAGTTTCATCCTGGACGATTGGTTCGTTAAACGGACGAAAGACCTCCACGAGCAGGCTCATACCCAGCTGGGCAAACACGATACCGACCAACCCGAGCCATAACGCAGTGGACATTAGCGGTTTCCCCAGGAAATGAGCTATCCCTGCACCCAGGCTGTATGTCAATGCAGCAAGAAGGAGGTAGAGCGGGCGAGATAATCGAAAGATATTCAGAAGACGCGACATAATCCAATTTAACCACAAACCATCAAAAAACGAAGACAATCAAAATGACATCGGTATGAGCATTCAAGTCGGATGCTTCTTAGATCAACGCGTAATAGGGAAAAATAGCATGTACAGCAGAGAAGGACGGGTTGGTGTGGCTACCCGCAGCGATTGTCAAATTAGAGGATAACCCTCTAGTTTAGAGGAAACTACCGTCCACAAATCTGATGCAGATGAGGTACGAAGGATCCACGAAGGATCTACGAAGGAAGTGCGAAGGATGAGTACAGGATCAATACAGGACTAATACAGGACCAGAATGGGTTGAAAAAGGGATTTACTAAAGAGCAATGATCTATTAACGTACAACCTGGATGCGCACAGATATTTCAGATGAATTTGGCCAAGGTTTATACTGTGGTCATGAGGCCTTTTCCAAAAACCGCTCAAGCTCAATGACAGCCTGGGGTAAATTTCGCCGTCCGAGACCGAGCCGGAAATGGCCAGCGTTTTCGTCGTACATCGTGCCAGGTAGAAGCAGAACGCCGGCCTGACGCACCAGTACATCACAAAATCGTTCCACATCACCGCCAAGGTAACGAGGAAAAGCCATCGAACCCGCTCGGGGGCGAACCCAGGAAAAGAGGTCGGTATGACGCTTAAAGAATTCAGACACAACTGACAGATTGTGCCTGATTATTCCCAGATTTCTATCTATCAACTGCCGGCGATTCCGCAGGGCAAGCTCCGCCAAAAATTCACTCGGGGCGGAATTGCAGATCGTCGTGTAATCTTTGAGGGAAGCCATGCGATCATAGATCTTTTTATTCTTCGTGGCAATCCATCCGATACGCAAACCGGCAAGGCCATAGGTTTTCGAGGTCACGCCGAGTGAGACAGCGTGCTCACCATAATCGCAGGCGGCGGGCAAACGGGAAGCAGACTCGTACTCGGATTCGCGGTAAACCTCGTCAGAAAAAAGGAGCAGGTCATGTTCCCGAACGAAATCATGAACCGCTTCGAAGTCCGCCCGGGACATTAAATATCCGGTAGGGTTATGAGGGGTATTGATGATGACGGCTTTGGTATTCGGCTTGATCAGCCGGCGCAATTCGTCGAGATCCAGGGCCCAATCATTTTCCTCGTGTGCAATCCAAAGATCGACATCGCAACCCACGGAGCGGGCCACCTCGGTCAGCGACTGATAGCACGGCGAATGAACAATGACATGGTCACCTACCCCGAGGGCAGCCTGGACGAAAAGAAAGATGGCCTCTTCTGCCCCGGCGTGGACCAAGACGTCCCCGGGTTCGATGGTTTCGTACAACCCGCCTATCGCCTGACGCAAGGATGGGCTGCCCTGCGATTCGGTGTAACCCAGCCAGTGCGATTGGAACTTCCCGGCAGCTCCCGGTTCAAGAGACAGCAATTCTGCGACCGTCATTGACTCGCAATCCGAACTACACAACAGATAGCGAGTATTGAATTCATATTTCGCAAAATAGCGTTCCAGTTTGAAATGAGGCAAATGCATAATTCATTTCACCACGTGGTTATTCTTTTAAAATACGGCGCAAATCCCGATAATGTGTTTGATTATGGATATAGACCATCTTCACCATATCACGCAGGGTCGTAACGCCCAGACCGGGATGGCGGCCGGTTTTATCCAGATCTGAATCGCTGATGCCCGAGACCCAGGCAATCATTTTTGTGCGCATGGCTTTGAATTCTTCCAACAATTCCAGCGGAGATAAATCCCTGGTCTTATCCTGTTGGCTGGCATTATATCGATCTATCACAAAATCCTCCGACGCACCCTGCCCACCCTGGCGGATATTTTCAAACAGCTTTAAAAACGCCCGTTCGGAAGTCATCAAGTGGGAAAGGATGCTTCGAATCGTCCACACTGAACCCTCAGTATAAACCTCCCTTTTCCACTGATCATCCGTCAAACCGCCGAAGAAGGATGCGAACTTCTCGCCCTCGGACTTCAATTTCTGCGCCAATTCAATTGTCTCAGACATCCAGCCTCCTGTTCAAGCCATTAAACACGGAAGCAAAGCTAGGGGTTCGGCATACCTGCAAAATTAACGGCCTTTGTGCCGCCATCCGCCGCCCAGGCATACCCGTGAAGCCTTGACACCAACTTCACAATAGTCTGGCTGTCAGCAAAATCGGGACGGACATAATAATAATGTGTATCATAAGGTGTCACGCCATAAACCGCGGCCAGAATATAGTGATGGCTTTCGGCATAATTCTTCAAGGTCATCGTCATCGCGAACCAGGCCGGGTCGGGATAATGGTCGGGAGTAGACGGAGGGACAAGCGGGGAGAAATGGGCGTGAAAAACGATGACCTCGGGTTTATAACGATCCAGATAATCTGAAGTGATGCCGCCATTGTGAGCGATCCATTCATCGTTCAGGCCCCAGGTGTCGACCGCCTTCCATTGTGAATAGAGCGGCAGGAGCCCTGCTTCGGAGGTGGCCATGGTATAGCCGCGGCCAGCATAAGGCTGAAGCACCCGGGCCATATCGTACCGTCCATCCCGTGAATAATCGATCGAGACACCCTGGGTATACGAAGAATACAAAATCAAAATGGCGACGATGGATAAAGCTGTGATAAAAAACCATTGCACGTGCATCTTTATTTGGCCCCCCTCTGGGTCTCCCCCCATTTCCTGCGAAAATAGGGGGAGATGAAGGGAAATGCCTATCTCCCGGTCGAAGCCACGAACCAGCGGGAACCACGACAGGAGGACGAGAGGCACCAGCGCATACTGAAAGCGGCCGCCGAAATTGGTCTCATTGGAAATCAGAATAAATGCCGATGCAAATCCAACGACCGGTATCAGAAAGGCGATCGCCAGCCGGGCAGTCGTCCTTGAGCGAAAGCCAATCCAATAGGACAGCAGGAAAATCCCGCAAAGCGACAGGACGTTCCCGAACGAGGCCTGAAGGCTATCCCAATGCAGGATGCCGCCCCCCTTTTTATAAAAGGGATTCGGCAAAGGAAATCCAAAATAATTCCAACGCCATAAAAAATATGCGCCGCCAAGAATCAGGAATACTGCCGCAAAAATTACAATCGTCCTTATGGAGGCACGCCAGCCCTTCATGATCGCAATAGAAGCCAACATCAGAACAGACAGAATTACACCTTCCGGCCGGACGAGACCGGTAATCAGGGCGCAAAAAGCGAAGAGCAAGGATAGCCAGAGAGGCTGGGCGGGTCTTTGTATCAGGACCAGGCCCACTGTCCAAGTGAGAGCCGCAAAGAGCGCAAAGAATGGGGTTCCAAAATAGGCAGCGACATAGGTCAGCCCCGCTCCGACTGCAAGGTAGAGTGCAGTAAAAGCTGCAAAAGCGATGTGGGATTTCCACAGGCGGCGATTCACCCAATAGACCAACAGGGCCAGTGCCGCAACGGAAAATATCCCTAGCCCCCGCACCGCACGACCGAGCGGTATCCCGACCTTCATCAAACCGGCAATTCCAACCATGAAAAGAAAATCGGTGGCGCCATCCACGGGATGTTCGCCGATATTCCAGACAATGCCATAGCCATGCTCCAGGTGATCCGCATATCGCATCAGCATGGCTGCATCTTCATAGGGAGGATTATTGAAGTTAATAAAAAATGTCGCAAAGACAGCAAGGACAATCAACAAAAGGATGGAAATGAACAAATCCGGATGGCGTTTAATATAGGACATGAATTCATCCAAGCAAGGAATACCCACCGTCGATCACAAGAGTCTGGCCTGTTACATATTCATTCGTGAGCAGGAACTCGATGGCTGAGGCAATCTCCTCCACCGAGGCGGGGCGCTTGAGCGGAAGGCGCTCAACGAGTCGCTCCCAATCCTCTGCGGAAACAAGATCGGAATGCAAGACCAGGCCCGGCGCAACCGCATTGACCCGAATAGAGGGAGCGAACGAGCGCGCCAATATTTTCGTCAAGACTTCCAGACCGGCCTTGCTGACCGAATATGAAGGATAGCGGCTCCAAGTCTTATGTGCACCGACATCCGTCACATTCACGATCAACCCCCCGTTCGTCATCCTTTTCGCCGCCTCCTGAGCACAGAGGAACGGAGCACGTAAATTGAGGGCAAAGGCCGCGTCCCAATCCTTGGCAGAGAGTGTGCGTGGATCACCCACACGGATAACCGCCGCGGAATTGATCAGCACCTTGAGGGGATGCGGGATTTTATCGACCATCGCAAACAAGGACGATATTTGTTTGGGATCCGTCAAATCGGCCTGCGAAAGGAAGACAGGCATACCCAGGGTGCGTATCTGCGTTGCGGTTTTGGAAGCCTGCAATTCAGAGGAGCGATAGTGCAGCAAGATGGCGTAGCCTTTGCGGGCCAAAGCAAGCACAAAGGCCTTTCCGAGCCGGTGAGCGGCTCCGGTCACCAAAGCCAAAGGCTGGTCAGACATGACCCTGTTTTACCACAAAATAAAAAATGGCGTTTTACAACGTCATTTTTGCAGTTGAGAATGAACTGACAGCCACTTTGAAAGTGACTGTCAGTTGATCTAACCTTTAAAGAAATTCGAAATAAAGAACCAGACATTGGCCGGGCGTTCCGCCAGGCGACGCATGAAGTAGGGATACCAATGGGTGCCAAAGGGGACATACACCCGGACCGGATACCCTTCTTTCAGCAACTGATCCTGAAGGTCACGGCGGATACCATACAACATTTGAAATTCGATGGCATCCTTAGGCAACCCGACCTTGGCGGCATATTGTCGCGCAAACTCTAGACGTTTTTCATCATGAGTGCCGATGGCGGGAATCGGGGGAAAGAGGCCATCCGCCGAGATCTTCGGGCCCCCCCCGGACAAGGCTGCATCAATCATGACCTTGGTGATCAAATCATAGTTTGCATCCACATCGGCTTTCTTTGGGTAAGCCTTATCAGCCGGTTCCTGATACGCTCCCTTGACGAGCCGAATCGGCGTGCAATCTTCGAGCAATTTGCGGGCATCCGCTTCGGTGCGATACAGATACGATTGCAGGACCATGCCCGTGTTCTGATAGCCCTTCTTCCTCATCTGATAAAACAAGTTGATCGTCTTATCCGTATAAGGTGTGTCTTCCATGTCAATGCGGATGAAATTCTGATGATCCCTGGCACGCGATAAAATCCGCTCCAGGTTTTCAGCGCACAGATTTTCGTCGAGGCCCAGACCGATCTGGGTCAATTTGATCGATACATTGGCGCGTGCGCCGTCCTTCTTTATTTCATCGAGGGTATTCAGGATTTCGGATGTTGCTTCAGATGCTTCTTCAGGCGTACTGGTATGTTCCCCCAAATGATCGAGTGTGACGTTGATACCCCTGGCATTCAGTTCACGGATGGCACCGATCGCATCTTCAATTTTCGTCCCCGCCACGAAACGGGAGGCAGTATGCCAGGCAAATTTCCACCTTGTAACCATGTTCTGTGCCCAGGCAGCTTTGGAAAGGTAAATAAGGAATGAGCGAAGCATGGGTTTCCT
>Ga0335071_10002948_pt1 | contig 18081 bp, 22 predicted proteins | sample Lox_Sample_15_FD_206724 | JGI IMG/M metagenome (GOLD analysis project Ga0335071, IMG submission 206724) | Soil microbial communities from Loxahatchee National Wildlife Refuge, Florida, United States - Lox_Sample_1.5 | ecosystem: Environmental > Terrestrial > Soil > Wetlands | place: USA... | reverse complement strand
CATGATATTTCAAATTATTTTGTAATAATATTAAATTATTACCACATATTTTTTATTGTTTCAAATAATTTTAAATTAAACTCAGTTGAAGCAGCAAACCATTTTCACCTGTAATATCGGATTTTACCGGATTGTTGTCAATTTGCCTTAAAAATTTGCATGGTTTTCACATTAACGGTTAATAAAGCCCTGTCATTTTATTCCCGTAATGCGTGGGATCTGTCTGGGGCAGGAAAAATTAAAACAGATCAGGCTTCACTGAATCTTATCCAACATGGTCTCCGGAACATCGAAACGAAACGTCCTCATGGCTTCTGCACTAGGGTCCTCGCTTGCACCGTTCATGGTCTCTTCCCTGATCGTCGCCCTACCGACGATTGGTCATGAATTCCTGAGTAACCCGGGGCTGCTTGGCTGGGTGACAAATATTTTTTTTATTGCATCAGCAATTTTCCTCGTCCCGTTTGGGAGGGTGGGCGACAGGTACGGTGTTAAAAAACTCTTTACTGTCGGAATGGCTGTGTATTTTGTATCAGCGCTCCTCTGTGCGATCGCCCCCGATATACCGTACCTCATTGCTGCCCGGTTCTTAACCGGAATCGGTGCCGGGATGATTTTCGGGACGTCGATCGCGCTGTTAAGCCTCGTGTTTCCCGAGTCGGAGCGTGGAAAGGCGATCGGCATTAATGTTACTGCGATGTCCGCCGGATTCCTGCTCGGTTTTTTCCTCGGCGGGCTTTTAACGTTCTATATCGGTTGGAGGAGCATATTCATCGTGACCCTCCCGGTCGAGTTATTTGTTATTGCACTTATCCTTACGAAGATCAGGGGAGAGTGCGAACTATCGAAAGCAAAGGAGCTCGATATCCGGGGAATGCTGCTATATGGACTTTCGATCGCCTTCATCATGACCGGTTTTTCAGCACTTCCCGGGACTAACGGCATGATACTGATTATGGGAGGTGCAGTCTGCTTAATAGTTTTCTTCTCCTGCGAAGCAAGGACAAAAGTGCCGCTTCTTGACATCCGGATATTCTGGAAGAACCGGACATTCACTGCTACGAACCTGACGGTCCTTCTTTTCAATACCTCGAACTTCGCTGTTATTTTCCTCATCAGCTTGTACCTGCAGGATGTCCGGGGGATGGATGCAAGAGTTGCGGGAATAATCCTTCTGACACCGGTCATATTTATGGCCCTCTTCTCAGCGTATGCAGGAAGACTTTCCGACAGGAAAACTCCCAGGATGGTGATCGGAAGCGGTATACTCCTGGGCTCTGCCGGTCTTCTCCTCTATGCCTGGCTCGATGCGGGAACCCCCGTGCTCCTGATCGTCATCGCTCTTGCCCTGGTTGGCATCGGCATAGCTTTCTCGCAGTCTCCCCTGATACGGACCACCATGTCGTCGGTACCGAAAGAGGTATTCGGCCTGGCATCGGGACTGATCGAGACGATGCGACTGGTCGGGATGACCTCAAGCATTGCAATCTCTATCATCGTCTTTGGAATCACACTCGGTACCACTCCTGTTAGCGCCTCGACGGGTCAGGAATTTACGCAAAGTCTCAGGATCATATTTGCCATACTGTTGGTTATCTCCCTGTGTTCGTTCCTTATCGCATTGACCCTGAAGCGGCCGGTATCTCCCGGCAGTCCGGATGTCGTTTCATGACCCTACTGATCGCACGTATTAAGACCCCCTGCACGATGTTAGTACCAGGTGAAAGGACTGTGGAATTCAAAGATATCGTGATGCAGCGGTACGCGACGAAAAAATTTGACGGCCGGAACGTTCCCCGTGAGAAAATCGACGAACTTATCGAGTACATCCGTTATGCGCCGTCTGCGCTGAATTTACAGCCGTGGAAGATTAAGATCGTAACCGACAAGGCGACGAAAGAACGTCTGAAACCTGCTGCATTCGATCAGGAACAGGTGACTACATGTTCCCACCTGCTCGTATTTTGCGCAAACCCCGACTACGAAAGCCTGATAGAGAAACTTTCTCGGCTCCTTGAAAAATATTCAGTACCTGCAGACATACGGAAGATGGTGATCGACATGGCAAACCAGTTTACCGGTCCGATGTCTCCGGAGCAGCGTTTTGCCTGGTCCCAGGCCCAGACCTATCTGGCCCTCGGAAACGCACTGAACGGCGCCAAGGCGCTCGGTCTCGATTCCTGTCCGATGGGAGGGTTCGACCCGGAAGCGTTCTCGCAGATCCTCGGGATCGAGAAACCCCTGGTTCCTGTGATGCTCTGCCCGGTAGGATATGCAGCAGACAAACCGATGCCGAAGATCAGGTTTGCAAAAGAAGAGATCGTCTTCTGACCCGGGTTCGCAATACCATGATGAAAACGCTGTCGCCCGACGATGCATTTGCCAGGTCGGCACCAATGGTTTATACCGTGGTCACCTGTCTCGATGAACTGGGGAAACCGAATGCACTCGGGGTCTCCTGGGTAACGCGGGCCTCGTGGAGCCCGTTCCTCATGCTGGTCTCGATCGATCACAGCCGGTACTCGCATGCAGGTATCAGGCAGAACCGGGAATTCGTCATTAATTATCCCACAAAAGAACAGGAAAAGGGTGCACTCGTATGCGGTATGTCGTCGGGCCGCGATATCGATAAGACTGTCGCGTCGGGCCTCGCGTTCGTGAATTCTGAAAAAGTCAGGTGTCCGACGATCGACGGCTCGGCAGTCTCATTCGAATGCAGGGTGATTGGCGAGATGGAGACCGGCGACCATACGGTCTTTGTTGGAGAGGTCGTTGCATCGAAGGGGCACCCGGAAGAGCAGAATCACCTGTACGTGACCCATAATTTTACCATGCTCGCTCTCGGGAACGAGGAGTAGATCCGCTTACCCTATTCTTTTACGATTCGGTGTACACCAGTATAGTGTACGAAAGAGTATGGACCAATTCAGTGCCTTGCTTAAATCAAGGGCGGAATCGCTCGGCGCAGAATATTTTGGCATCGCCGACCTGACCCCGGCCAGGGAATTTATCGAAGCCCAGGGGGGTGAGATTATTGCCGGTTTCCCCAGGGCCGTAACCATGGGTATCGATCTGCCCGATCCCCTGGTCGATCTGTTACCGGTACCCGGTAACCGCATGGGTGCATTGCTGTACCATCACAACGCCTATGATGTTGTGAACCGGGAACTCGACCGTATTGCGTTGCACCTGTCGGATATGCTTCAGCAGAATGGGTACCGGGCCCTGCCCATCGCCGCATCCCTCCGGACCGATGAATCCGGGATCTGCGGTCCCATCTCTCATAAACTGGCCGCCAACCTTGCCGGGATCGGCTGGATAGGCAGGAGTTGCCTCCTCGTGACCCCTGCACACGGGCCAAGGGTGCGCTTCGTGACCGTCCTTACCGACGCCACGCTCCCCCCGACCGGAAAACCGATGGACAACCGGTGCAACACCTGCATGGCATGCGTGGAGACCTGTCCGGCAGGGGCGTTTTCAGGCCGTGCATTTGACAAGGATGAACCGCGGGAGGCCAGGTTCGATACAGCCGCATGCGAACGTTACCTGGAGAGCAGACGAATTGAAACCGGCGTTGCCGTCTGCGGCATGTGCCTGTGGGTCTGTCCGCACGGGAGGAACCAGGGAGAACGTGGATGACATGAAGAGCTCACGGTATGTACACGGATATTCCGACAGGGAATCCGGGCGCCTCCTCGACCAGGCAGTTACCCTGACCGGGCTCCTCCACCATGACACCCGGTACGGCAAAGGGACCCGGGTGCTCGAGGCAGGGTGCGGCGTAGGTGCCCAGACTGTTCCGCTTGCACGGGGAAGCCCGGGCGCCCTGTTCACGTCGGTCGATTGTTCTGCAGAGTCCCTCATACAGGCCAGGTCACGCGTAGACCGGGCCGGACTGTCGAACGTAGCATTCGGGCAGGCCGATATCTTCAATCTCCCCTTCGGTGAAGGAGTCTTCGACCACGTATTTGTCTGTTTCGTCCTCGAACACCTCCGCGACCCTGCCCTTGCGCTGGCGAACTTAAAAAAGGTATTAAAGCCCGGCGGGACCATCACGGTCATTGAGGGAGACCACGGTTCGGCGTATTTTTACCCGCAGAGCAGTCATGCGCAAAAAAACATTCAGTGTCTGGTTACCCTGCAGGAAAGGATGGGCGGGAATGCCCTTATCGGAAGGGAAGTGTATCCGCTCCTCGCCGATGCGGGGTTTGCCGATATACTCGTCTCGCCGAGGATGGTGTATGTCGATGCAACAAGGCCCGATCTTGTAGAAGGCTTTACAAGGCAGACATTTATCGCCATGGTGGAAGGAGTCAGGGACGAGGCGATCGGAAACGATCTGATCACAGGGTCTGAATGGGACCGAGGCATCCGTGACCTCAACCTGACCTGCCGGAACGACGGAGTGTTCTGCTACACGTTTTTCAAAGGAACCGCAAAGAATGTACCGTGACGCCATGTCAGCTCCGTCAGGCATAACCCCCGGTTCCCTGTATCACCCATATATCCCGACTCCTGGTAAACGGAGGGCCTGCCCGTTGCGCAACCGCTATTTTACCGCCGGCTCCTCCTCCGCCACAGTTCGTGCGTGACATTTCCGGAGTGCTTTTTTCGCTCCTGCGGCTCCGCTAGGTTCATGGGTCAAACCCTTCCCTGGCCCGGGTTTTTTCCTTCAGCAGGCCGATAAGGATGATGAACGTTGCCGCCTCGAGAGGATCGTCGAAATAAGCGAGTTCCGGGCCCTTGTAATGTTCAAGCATCCGGACCACCTTCGTACCATAGTGCTGATCGTCGATCTTTAAGGGTCGCATCCCCCTTTTCCATCGTTCTACGAGAGTCTTCATCTCTGTTGCAGTGACCATTTCCTACCAACCGCTAAAGAGATCGGCAGGGGTGTATTTGGGATCTGACAGAGCACGGGGTGAAAGTGATGTCCAGGGTTTTCGGGATACGTTTAATTAAATACCCTGCAATGTCCCATCGATTACTATGGCAGGATCATGGCAGGAAGCAGTAGCGACGGCAAAAACAGAAGGGAAAGAAGAAGTGTACCATGATTTCGACAAAGGGACCTATGGTGCGTGCCGGAGAGCAGAACACCAGGGCCATTTCTCATGCGGCCGGTACGTCGAGCACCGGTGCATCTGCATGCCGGCAGCTCTCTCACCCGATGAGCTCGAACGAAAGGAAAAGGCATTTCTCGAAGAGAACCCGGACTGGCTGAAGGAAGACCCATGAGCTGCCTGCCCTGAACCGGCGTGCGCCCTGCCGCCAGGGGGCAGGGCCCGGGCAGAGCAGGTCGTCCGGGACCGACCGGTGTCTGATCAACGTAGCGGACCTGATGCTGGGTGGACTGCGGCGAGGATCTCGGTCCGGGTGTTCACACCCCGGTTTTTTGACAATTCTCTCCTGAATCGGAAACTCTGATAATAGCCTGATGATGCTCTGCTGAATGTCCCGTTCCAGACCGGGGCCGGTCCGGACCCTGATCGTCTTCTTTTCAATGAATGTTCGATCGAACCGAAATCCACAGAGATTCCACCCATACATTTTTACCCTCATCCACTGATTTTCAAAATATGTCACGACGGAGTCTGGATTGTGTCTTGCTCGGTTGTATCCTTGCATGCATTCTCGTTACGGGTATTTCGGTAGCCGATACGACGATACCTTTTATACAGGGCTGGAATCTTGTATCGGTCCCAAAAACACTGGATTCCGGGCATTCCACGGCGGGTATCGTCTTCCAGGGAGTCAATACCGGTGGGCACTCGATGTGGGAGTACAATGCGCTGGCCCAGTCCTGGGTAAAAGTATACCCTGACACGGTCCTTCGGCCCCTCGACGGGATATTCGTCTATTCGACCACCAACACTTCGGTCCCGGTCGTGTTCAACACCGATCCTGTCGCGGTCCCTCCTACGAAAAACGTGTACCAGGGGTGGAACCTGATCGGGTTCTCGGGAATGACTCCGGCGACGGCACATGATTCGTTCATATCGCTGAATAACCAGTGGACCCAGGCGCTCGGCTACGATGCCGCCTCGCAGGCATATGAGACCCAGATCATATCGGGGGGCGGGGGTGCATTTTCAGATAGCAGGACCCTTTATCCTGCGAAAGGCTACTGGCTTTACGTAACAAGCCCGGGAACACTTGCAGGGATCGGCTCCTGACCGGATGGTCGGGATGCCAATCACACACGACGGGCATGGTATTTTCAGGTCTCTTCCGGAATTGATCAGGGATTGGTTGGATAGTCCCCGGTGATATGAAGTCCGGGATTTCACCCCGGGTGACCGGTAAAAAATTCAGCAGGTGATATGCAGGATGGCGATATACCGCCGGTCGTCGCTTGCAAGGGCCCGGATAATTTCCGGCGTGGTGGCAATTACCGGGGCATAGTTCCCGAGTATCTCTTTTGCTTTTTTTGTCAGGGGCAGTGAACCGTATTGACCTGTGCCGACATAGACCACCTCCGGGCGCTCCTCGGCTAAGATATCGAGTTCATACTCGGACAGAGGCGTGTGGCCGTAATTTTCTTTCAACTCTTTCGATCTCTTTTTTTTCCGTTTCGAAACGGAACCGTCGGTATGGATGACGATATCGTGAGTGTAGGTAACACCGCGGATTGTAATGAAACCAAACCCTGTATCCATAACTGATGAAATGTGAATCTTTAATATCTGTTTATCGGAGTCAGGGTTGCTTTTCCGGGATCGGCAGTACTGTTGTGTAACCGGACATAACCCTGGGATCAGGCAGCCCAAGGCAGCGTTCAAAACAATATTGTCAACTAACCGGCCGGAAAATTTTTTTGAATGCTGCGAAAAAAGAATATGATGAAATATCCCCGGATTTTATCAGGACACCTGTTGATTGCCGACACTGCCGGGCTTGGGCTTTTTCTCTGGTTTATCGGGTGGTGCGCATCCCTCGTCCTGTTTTTGTATGTACCTGTCGACCTGCTCGGGTGGATCCTGTTTGCAATATTCACGCCGCTCACGATCGCGATCACTGTTTTATGGTTCAGGAAGCGGGACCTTTCGATGGTCTATTACCTTGCAGTCGCCCTTTCGTGGACCTGTATTGCCGTGGTATTCGACTATCTCTTTATCGTAAAGCTTTTCGGTGTTTCCGGGTACTACCATCCCAGTGTCATCGTGTATTATGCAGAGACGTTCCTGATTCCGTTGCTTACCGGTGTGAAATATCACCGGTAACAGAATTTTTGGAGGTTTTTGATGTCGGGGGTCTCCTCAACAGCAGGGCGGAGCCCCGGGAGCGTCGGGTCATCAGAATTATTTCATAATTATCAATGTACCAACATGGGATGCCATCCGGCATACGGAGCCCAGGGAACGGAGATAAAAAAACAATATCAGGTCGGTGTCGGATCTTTCCGTTTTCCCCGCTGCAATGATGCGTATATCCCGATAACACAAAGGACCGTAAACAGTATGAATGCGTAATGCATGCTTTCCACGAACATCGGGTACAGATCCGGCGTGATCTCCACGTGGCCGATCAGGACGGCGAAGATCATCATCGCGATGCCCATGGAGAGCATCTGACCGAGAAGCCTCATCGTGCCGATAATCCCGGACGCCACTCCGTAAAACCTCTTGTCAACGGCGCCCATGATCGCATTGGTATTCGGTGAGGAGAAGAGACCAAACCCTATCCCAAGGATGATCAATGCAAATACAATGAAGGAGACCGGGGTCTCCTCCCCGAGGAATATCAACAGGAACAATCCGAATGCCGTAAAAGCCATGCCCACCGACGCGATCACGCCAGGGTCGACCCGGTCGGAAAGCCGGCCGGAAAACGGTGAAACCAGGGCCTGGGCGAAGGGGGCCGCGACAAGGACAAGCCCGGCTAATTCTGGTGAGAAATCCTTGGTAAACTGGAGATCCAGGGAAAGAAGGAATGCAACTGCATACGTTGCGCTGTAATTGATCAAAGCAGCGATGTTAGACCAGGCAAATACCCTGTTCTCTGAGAAGAGCCTGATGTTGAGCACTGGATATTCACGGGTGCGTTCGAAGCCGATAAAGGCAAGGAGCAGTATCAGGCCCGCGACCAGGAGGATGACCCCGGATAATGCAGGCAGTTCTGAGAAACCGAGCATCACGGCGACAAGGGTGGCCCCGTAGACGACCGATCCCCTCAGGTCGAACCGTTCCCCCGTGCATTCTGCCCATTCTCCCTTCAGTTTCCACAGGACCAGGGTTATGGCGACTATCCCGATCGGGACGTTGATATAAAAGATACTTCGCCAGCCGAAATTTTCGGTGAGGATCCCGCCGAGAAACGGACCAAGCGAGAGCCCGAAGTAGACGGCAGTAATGTATATGCCGAGTGCTTTCCCTCGCTCGCCGGGTGGAAATACGGAGGTCAGGATTGCGACGGCAGTCCCGAAGATCATGGAACACCCGATTCCCTGGATGACCCGTATACCGACCAGCATTCCCGATGACGAGACAAGGGTCATGATAAACGAGGCGACGGTGAACGTGGCGAGGCCGTAGAGGAATACTTTTTTTCTCCCCCGGATATCTGCTATTTTTCCGAACGGTACGAGAAAGATCGCGGTAGCCAGCAGATATGCGGTCGCGACCCATGAGAGGGAGATCGCATCCATGTGGAATTCGGTACCGATTGTTGGCAGGGCGATATTGACCGCCGATGCATCGAACGGCGTCAGAAACCCCGCAAGAATAGCGATAAGCAGCACGATATGTTTCTCGGTGCCCGTGACCGGTGCAGGCGGGGTCCGGCAGATCTTCGGGACATCGGCATTGCCTGCATCCACCGATTCCCTGCTGTTCATCGCCCCGGCACCGGCCATTATTATGTACGGTCGGACCGTATGGCATTTATTTTTTGTGAAAATACCCCGATAATAGCAGTTATGATACGACTGAGGGCGCCGGCAATGTTCACGGTCAGCACTCAAAGCCGGTCAGGATTGGTTTCAAGCGATCAAGATTGTTTCAGGATTTGCCACGCCTGCCAAGGGAGGGATCGGGTTGTCCTATCCCGGTAGGCTCGCAGCTGATATCGGTGGCGTTGGATCCATGGGAGGCAGCGGTGATGGTGGCGGCTGCGGTTGCGGGGTTTAATCCGATTTATGCGAGCAGAATAAGGATTATTGAAAGAACAATTATTTTTTCCGCCGTAAAATTTGATTCCGGACTCTGCCTTCCCGCTGGCTTGAATCCTGGTCCAGGGTATGATGCCAAATCCCTGCCAGGACAGAATTTTTTTCCCATATGGCAATTTATAAGGATTCTGGTTTTATGCTGCGATTTTCTGGTTTCATCAGCACGTGCAAGCAGGTCCTGCCGGGAATAACTGAGTGCAACGGGTGGTCCCCGTTGCCGTTAGTTGATTCCGGATCGAAGCAGGATAAAAAAGTATGTATACATTGCCGGGAAAGTAGGATCATTCCTTAGTATATTGAAACCAAATCAAGAAAAAGGACAATGTAAGACTTTGTTTTAAGCAGGTGACAACCATGAAAGTACTTGGATTAATAGCAAGCCCCAGGGGCAGGGAAAGCCGCACGCTGCAACTCGTAAAGGGTGTCCTTACCGGTGCAGAACAGGAAGGCGCAGCAACCGAGCTCATCGATATCTATAGTCTTAAAATAGGGTATTGCACGGCATGCGGGACATGCTATGCGACTGGAGATTGTGCGATTGTTGACGATTTTCCTGCATTGTTTGAAAAAATATTGGACTCCGACGGTATCGTGCTCGGGTCGCCAAATTACATCGATTCGGTTACAGCACCCTTGAAAGCAGTATTTGACCGGTGCGCCGATGCGATCCACTGCCAGATGCTGACCGGGAAGTATGGCTGTTCGGTCTGCACTGCCGGCGGCAGCAACCAGGACGTAGTGGTAAACTACATGAACCATGCCCTCACAGCCCTTGGGGCAACGGTAATCGGGGGAGTAGGCGCTGCGATCGGCAGGGACCCCGCAGCCCTTCCTGCAGCCGAAAAGGAGGCCGTGGATCTCGGCCGGAAACTCGTGTTGTCGATTAACGGTGCGATCAAATACCCGGAACAGGATGCGATACACCAGCAGAGGAAGGCATATTTCTGCCAGATTATCAAGGCAAACAAAGACATCTGGAAGCATGAATACGACTGGTGGGTCGAAATGGGGTGGATGCAGGAATAATAGCAGGATACGAGTGTTCCCGGATCCGGAAGCGGCCCGGGAAACCCGGCAACCGGTCTTTTATTGGCCGCAGAGAATAGTGCGACCCGGGATAGTATTATATCCGTCCCGGCGACTATGAAACACAATGGTCCCGGAGGGGATGAAATCCGGGTTCATCCACTTCCTGTGGTTTTGATCCTGGTTATCCGGACCCTGGAGAGACGCATCATGGAGAGTATCATCGCAGAGAAATGCCGGCTTGATTACGGGCCGGTCGGCATTATGTGGAGCGACACAAAGCCTGACGATTCCCTTCAGTTGAAGAAAGGGGCTAATTTATGCATTATGTACCTTTTCGCACAGGTCGTTACCAACCGGAGGACTGCGGCATTCGACCGCACAACGTCAGGGTGCCCCGGGGCGGTTGCAGGGCTCGGGTTCGGGACCGGGTACCCCGACGCCTTCGGCGGAGCCGGGATCGAATTCATGTCCTGTTTCTTTTCGAAAGGCGAAAAGAGCAGTAACAATCCCAAAAAATATTCGGCGGTCGTTAACCATGTCCCAGAAAGGGAACGGGAAAAATTCCTCGCAGGGGAGCGTTTCCATGAAAGCCCCGAGAAAGCAGCCCGCTGGATGGAACATGACCTTCCGAAAACCGACGTCAGGGAACATTACGTCCTTTTCGCTCCGCTTGAAGGGGTTCATTCCCCGGAAAAACCGGTCGTCGTAGTATTCGTTGCCGATGCACTCCAGCTTTCAGGGCTTGTCACGCTGGCCGGTGCGGTGATCGAGGGGATCGACCCGGTGATCGTCCCGCCCGGTGCGGCATGCCAGCAGATCGGAACATATGCCTATGAACAGGGCCGGTCTGACAAGCCACGGGCAGTCCTCGGATACACCGACCTGTCTGCCCGGTACAGCATCGGCCATATCATCGACAACCGTTACCTGACCCTCGCTGTTCCCTATTCCCTGTATAGCAGGATGGAGAAAGAGGCTGTCGATGGCGTGTTTGACGGGCCTCTGTGGCGGAAACTTATGGAGAAGAAGGTAAAAAAACAGCTTTGTTGACATCTCATATGCAACACTGGCATTTTCATTTGTTCATGTTCTCTTTTCTGGTGACACTACCATGAATTTGAAATAATCAGACGCTCCCGGGGCTCTGCCCACCGTCAAGGCGCCCGAGTGGGAAAGGGACTGCACCGGGACCGATTAATTCTAATCCGGATTAACCCTTTCCCCTGGCAAATCCTGATGGGGGATGGGTGAAACCCTCTCCTGTCAATGGTGATCTTAAGAATGATTGGGTATTCGACAAGCCGGAAAAGCCAAAAAAAAAATCGCTGAACAGGGATGGGAATATTTCCCATTCCCGATAATCCTGTTCAGATCAGGTTGAATCCCGACTGGTACGAGATTGATTTTGTGAAACTGTTAATCAGTCCGCTTGCCGATGAGGTATCGGAATATACGAGGTCTTCCGATTTGGCAGTACTTGCATTGCGGGCTTCCTGGATATGTGCCTTTACGTATGCAGATACCGATCCGATCATCGGGGAGGAAGTTCCATCGCTCAGGGTAATCCCCTTTGCCGCGATATTATAATTCAGCACGACCGGGAAGGTTGCATCGGTGCCGATGAACCGTGCATTGGCGTTGGTCACGACTGAAGTCAGGCTTGTGTCGATCGAACTGCCCGCCTGGACGATATTGCAGAACGGGGGTATGGTGTCGGACGTCGAAGATGCGAACGGACAGAGGATGCTTCCGGCAGTTCCCGTTGCCTGGCCTGCACCGTCGATCATGAGGTCTTCGTCACGGGTGGCACGGCCCCCATCGATGCCGATGAACTGGAGACTTGTCGATGCCTTGATGTTGCTCTGGTCGGCGATCGTGTTTGCAGTCGAGATCTGCATTGACTTGACAAAGGTCGTATGACCGTTGACCGCCATCAGGTTGTCGTTATATCCTGCAGTATACTGTACCTGACCCGCATCGAGGGGCGGACTGTTGACAGCCCCTGTATTCGTTGATGTCATGGCGAGCGAATCCGACTCGGTTACGATCCCGATGCAGTCTATACTCGTCGAGGTAGTGATCCCTGCTACCTCAGGGGTCGCATTTACCCCGGGATCGGCTGAAACCCACCCGATGCAGGCAACGATCAATGCAAAGGCGACGATGATATGCCACCTAGGTATGTGTAGTTTCATGAATGATATCCTCCAATGTTGCGATAAAATCGAATTAATTATTAGTTTGATCTGATGGTATTTAATGAACGTACTTTTTCGACCAGAGAGTGCCATGATAGAACTCCCTGGTTATATCCTAAAAGTAGGAATCTGCCGGAATAATTACCATTTTGTGCCTGAACGAAGTCCCGTATCAGGTTCTTCGCTCTGCAGCGCCGGGCAGAAGTTGCATATCGAATAGCAGACCTCTTTTTCCTTATCCCGTATCAGGCAGTAGTACCTGGACCCTCTCGACTCGACCTTGAAGCCCCCTGGAAACGGCATACCGACCGGGTGCCCGGGCTTCTCCAGGACAAACATCGTGAAAGCGGAGATCAGGTAATAAAAAAGTCTGTTCCTCGGCCGACGAAAGACCGGGTTTCTCTCCCCTGCATCGTCCCATGAAAAGCATCCATCGGGTACGATGTCGCAGAATTTCCGAAAAGCCTCCTTGTCGCCGATGGGTTGGTCCATGCTTTCAAATACACCGGTCCGGCTCATCGTGAGAAGTTCATGGTGCATCCCGAATAGCTGGACGGTGAAAAAGGGCCGTACTGCATCACGGTAGGGATTTGGCAGTTTTGCAATTTCATTGTTCAGCCTTCCGCCGATCACCTGGAGGTCGAACAACGAATATGCCCCAACCTCTGCAGCGATAATTCTGCCGAGTTCCCCCCTGCTCCCGGTCGCCCGGATCCTCTCAATAGCACTGCAGATTATCTCATAATCGTGGGGAAATTCTGACTTGAGCCGAGATATTGTCGTTATCGGGTTACTCATGGTCTACACTGACAGGCTGGCACAGGGAAAGCGACTGCATATTCCTAGCGCTACCATTTCCAGCGATCCAGGATGGATCCGGGAAAACCGGTAGCTATGCGCCGTATTATTCATCGGCCGCCCGGTTCTTATAACCGATGATTATCCCACGTGGCAGGAGCTCATTATTCATTTGTCCCGTTCCCCGAATAGTCTGCTTCATCTTCAGGGACCGGTTTTAATACAACTACGAGGACATCCTTAACAGCAAGATCTTTTCCAAGAACGATCTGCCCGTCGGCTCCTGTTTTCAGATAAAGAGGACCCTTGATCAGTTCTCGTTCGCCGAGGTTACCCACGACAATAAGTTTCATAATACCACAATACCGGGAAGCGATAATAATCTTATCGGGTAAGGCATGTGAACAAGGCATCAGGGAGATATTCATGGAAGGATTAGCGGGCTCATCGTGGGAAGGGAACAGGTAATTCCAGAAATGCAAGGTAATCGCCGGTGATATGATCCCCGGGTTTCAGTATTGTATCGGGAAAAGATGATGGTGTCGGTCGGCCGATATTTTTTTTGATTATTGGGATTCTGGTACCGGTCCTGTACTGAAAAAACAATAAATTTAATTTGTTTTGCCAGAAGAGTTAAGAATTGTCTCTATTTCCCCGAGCACGGTACCTTTTTTATACGGCTTTCTGATATAACCCATCGCCCCGCCAGCAATAAGGCGCTTTACATGTTCTTCCTGGCCGTCAGCGGATACGATGAGGACCTTTGCCGCGGGGTCGAAATCCATGATCCCCTTTAAACATTCGGCCCCGCCCATCCGGGGCATTATTACATCGAGGATTACCAGGTCGGGGCTGTACTGCCGGTATTGCTCCAATCCTTCATAACCGTCCCGTGCAGTCCCGACGATCTCGTGACCCCCTGCCAGGAGGATCAGTCTCATCAGGTCGTTCGCATACTCAGCATCGTCGATCAACAATATCCGGGCCATGTGATATCCTCAATCCCTGCTGGTAATTCACGTCCCTTACGATAAGGCTATCCCCCACATGGTTCCCTCTGGTATTACTTTCATGTGGTTACCCGGGGAGGCGATAGAAAAATCCGTTTTATTGCCCTGTCAGAATGTTGCCACATCCTTCCCGTCCCAACGACGGTACCCTGCATGGACTAAGATCCATGCCGGGATTCCAAGAAGGACGCCAGAAAGCGAATAATAAGGACTGACAAGAAGCAGTCCGATTATTACCATAACCGGTATCCCGGTCAGGACCAGGAAAGCAAACAATACTTTCACGTCGTAAACGAGGACACTGGGCGAGAGTCCGGTAAGGAAAACGGTTACTGCCAGTGCATAATAGGTAATGGAACACCAAAGGACCAGGGACGGAACCAGGTATGCCGACCCGGACGCGGCAAGCGTGACAAGAGACACGAATACCACGGGGATCGCCTGGAGAACCGTAAAACTGCAGATTTTACTGGTGATCAGTGTCGAAACTCCGATTGGCAGGCAGGCATAGGAGCTGAACGAATCGAACGACGTCAGCCAGGTGTACATCGTTGCCGAGATAATTCCGGTAAGAATAACAAAGACCAAAAGGACATCGACGGGAGGGACAAGGGTCCCTAAAACGGCGAGGAAAAACCAGATCAGTCCCAATGGCAGAAGGAATGAGAACAGTACCTGCCCGACTCCTCCCCCGCTCCTCCAGAGGTCCACGAGATCCTTGGCCACCAGCGGAGAGACGGGAAAGAATCCCAGTTTTTCCGAGAGGAATGGGATCATGTTCCGATATTTTTTTACGTTTCCGGTCGATTCAGGGCTGTAGATCAGGATCGATATCGTAAACGGCACGGCGATGAGGAGGCATGCGAGGAATGTCACCCCGTAGGAAAATTGCCGGAACACCATAAGCGGAGGGAAATACGAGATCGCATTTATTCCCTGTGAATACAGGAGAATGCCCAGGACCACGAGAGCAATGAAAAGGACGGCACCAAGGATTACCTTCGACCGTGAATACAGGGTCGAGAGAAGGAAAATTGCCGACAGCCCTGTAAGGAACGACAGGGTAAGGGATAATGTCAGGAGAAGGCAGTTCGAAAAGGAGACGCCGGTGAACGGGGATGCGACGATAAAACCGGCTGCAAACGGAAATACCCAGAGAACGATGTAGTACACGATGTCTTTTACCACAAAATTGAGAAATATCGTTCTCTCTCCGATTGGGAGGCTCCGGGACGAATATGCAAGGAGGCTCGCCTGGCCGAACCTCCGGTTCATCACTTCGTTACCGAGAAGGCCGAATCCGCCTACCATCACGCCGAGCAGGATGAAGGAACCGGTTACGATAACTGCCAGGTCCCCTCCCGGGAGCGTCGTTCTGAACAGGGGCAGGAGAAACGACCCCATAAAGACAATGGCGAAGATCAACACCGGGAAGAGGGCGAATGAGATGCTGCCGAACATCGTGGAATGGAGCCTCCATTCCTCTTTCATCATGTTCGTGAAGAGCTCGAACATCAGGATACCCCGATGATGCGGGAAAAATGCCGGCTATCCATGGCTTTCTTCCTGCAGCCTCGAAAAGAAAAACTCCGGGAGGTGCTGTTTCTTTTCGGCTAGTTCTCCTGTTTTCCCGGTATAGAGAAGTTTACCCCTGTCGAGAATTGCAAATTCCGAACAGATCTCTTCAGCGATCTCAAGGATATGTGTCGAAATGAAAATCGTTCCCCCATCCCGGACATACGAAACGAAGAATTCCTTGACTTTTTTCTGCATCACCGGGTCGAAGTTGATCAGCGGTTCGTCGATGAGCGCCAGGACGGGCCGGTGGAGAAAAGCTTGTGCCAGCATCAGCTTCTGTCTCGTTCCCCGGGACAGGTCTTTGCATAAAACATCCCTCTTGTCCTCGAAATCGAGAAAACGAAACCACCACGAGGTTACTTCTGCGATGTCAGGGATCTTCCGTATCGCCCCTGCGAAGGAGAGGTATTCTTCGGCGGTGAGAAAGCTTGGCGGAGTCTCCTGCTCCGGAATGATCCCAACAAGAGACCTGATACCCACCGGGTCGGCCATCACGTCGATCCCAAGAACCGAAGCCGAACCTGATGTGACTCTCGTCTGGCCGGTCAGCATCCTGATCATGGTCGTCTTCCCCGAGCCATTCGGGCCGAGAAGCCCGAACAGCGCCCCCTTCCGGACCGAAAAGGAAATATGGTCCACGGCAGTCGTGTTACCATATCGTTTCGTGAGATCTGTTGTCTCGATGATGTGATCCATAACGTCCTCTGGATGCCGGTCGGACCAAAACATCCTGCGGATGCAGGTTAATCCCCGATAAGAAAGAATGGTTCGTCGTGTCACACCTGGTCACGCATGCGTTACCCGGGTTCTGACCGACCTGGTATCGGAGAAGAGACCGGTTTTGGAGATATTCTCCGGGTCCCTTAATAATTATTGCGTCTGCAATGCTGCCGGTATTGTTCGTCCGAACTAAAACATCCGGAAAGAAAACCTGACCCCCTGCACGGTATCGATGTCCTGAATAATCTTCCACCCGGATCGTCTGCCGGTTGCCGGGGGTGGTTTCCCTGAAACGATAAAATGGCCAGTTTTTCGATGGGAACGAGGGCACCTTTCAATCTCCGAAAAATGTTCCAGGTCTCAGTCCCGCAGGTAATTGGGGATTACCTCCGGGAGGACGACGGTAAATTCAACGAATCCGGAAAATTCTGCTTCATCGTACCAGGGAAGTTCGCAGATCAACTTCCTGATACCGTTCTTCTCGATAGTATACATATACGGGGTTCCGTTCGCAAACATGGCATCGAGAACGTCCCGTGCTTTGGCAGGGTGGCAGTCCTTTATATTCGTCCCGATCAGGTCGTATCCCCCGGATGTTTTATAATTGGCGGCAGAGGCTTCATTCATCTCGATCACATTTCCCGATCGGTCGCATACGGTAATAGCCGCGGGCAGTTCTTTCATCCACCGGCCCTGACAATTTTTCTCCATGCAGTAATGTCGCCGGTTCCGAGATAATAGCAGTATCGGACTTGGTTCCTGACAAAAAAGCAGGCATATCCCGAATCTCCCTCCTCCTACAATGCAATGAGTATCTCGTAACAGGCGCAAACTCCTGAACCGTACGGGTCGGATTGATGTTCTCCTGAAATTTCTGAACTGTTCGTGCAGGCATCTTGACATTCAACACATGAACATCAGTATTTTTACGGGGTATCGGGAACGGGGAAGAATTGCGCGATAACATTGGATGCTACAACAAGCTATTACAAGCGTCACATCGATAGGGCCATGAATGACTCCTCATGTCTTCCAAACGACTTCTGTGGCACCGATAACATGAAGCCATTGTATGGATCTCCGGTTAATAAATAAAACAATCTGTCCGGCTTTTTGGTTCAGCCGGACTACGGCAATCAGAAGAGTCCCGTCAGCCAGAGGCCGATATTGTGCACGCCCGTCGATATTACGACAACCGGATCGATTTTCAGGACCGGGAAGAGGAATATGAAGTATAGGATCGTGCCGAGCAGGCTCCCGAGATTTGCAGCAGCTGCAACGACAACGACCTTGAACAGGGGAATCTTTGCCATCTCCCGAAGCGATTCGGTCTCGTATATCTTCCTGAAGTCTGATACCGGCGGCTTTCTCACGCGGGCTTCGACATATGCGGCTATCCACCCTGCGTGGAGGAGGGGGTTTAACGAAGTCATCCATGCAACGCAGAAACAGGTCAGGGCCGAATACGGGTGGCCTCCCACGATGAGGGTCGCAATCGCAGCAAAAATCCCGTGAATCAGGACCCAGAACATAAACGCCTCAATCAATACGTTCAGGCCAACGCCGGAAAACGCGATCG
>Ga0335071_10002947_pt1 | contig 18082 bp, 18 predicted proteins | sample Lox_Sample_15_FD_206724 | JGI IMG/M metagenome (GOLD analysis project Ga0335071, IMG submission 206724) | Soil microbial communities from Loxahatchee National Wildlife Refuge, Florida, United States - Lox_Sample_1.5 | ecosystem: Environmental > Terrestrial > Soil > Wetlands | place: USA... | reverse complement strand
GACGATGCTGCTCCTCTGGAAGGAGGGGATCCCGTACTGGAAGGTCGGGCTCGGCTACCTGTTCGTCGGCGTCGGGGTCGGCTTCGCCGGCACGCCCGCCTCGCATTCGCTGACCGGCTCGGTGCCGGTGACACGCGCCGGGATGGCCTCGGGCACCGCCGACCTGCAGCGCGACCTCGGCGGCGCGATCATGCAGTCGATCATGGGGGCGCTCTTGACCGCGGGCTACGCCGCGGCGGCGGCCGCGGCGATCGGCGCCTCGAGCAAGCACATCTCCGACAGCGTCGCCGGCGAGCTGACGAAGTCCTTCGCAAGCGCCGCCGACGTCGCCCAGCAGCACCCGCAGTACGCGTCGCAGATCGTCGCCGCGGCGCGCACCTCGTTCCTGCAGGGCGACCAGTGGGCGTACCTGGCGGGGATCGTGGCGATCCTCGTCGGCGCCGCGATCGTGTTCTTCTTCTTCCCGCGCATGGACGCCGAGCGGAAGCTGCTCGCCCGGTACCACGCCGAGGACACCGCCGCCTAGAAACGCCATACTGCCCGGCGGATGCGCGACCTCCGGATCCTTGCGGCGGCCCCGGTCGCGCTGCTCGCGCTCGCGGCGTCGACCGCCCAGGCGGCCCGCTCCGGCACCTCGACGTGCCCCACGCGCGTCGCGACCTCCGCCTACACCTCCTCGGTGCAGCAGGCCGTGTCGAGCGGCGCCGACCTCTGGGGCAACGAGCTGCTGCATGCGCGCGGCGGCCCCACGCTCGCCGGCGCCCGCCGCTACCTCGCGCCGCTCACGCAGGCGGTGCAGTGGGGCGGGACGCTGACCGACAGCGGCTCGTACTACCTGCCGTTCTCGTTCCCGTTCACGCCGTACGGCTCGACGGTCTACGCGCTGCACCTGGCGGACGGCAGCCAGATCGTCACGCGCCGGGTCGGCGGCCCGTCGCTCGCGGTCGACGTCGGCGACGGCACCGAGCGCTTCGGCTCCTGCACGGCCCGCCTGCAGCAGGCGAAGCTGGCCGACGACTACCTGCCGATCCTCGAGACGGCGTACACCGACTCGAAGGGCGTCCGCTACCGGCAGGAGTCGTTCGTCGGGCGCCTGCCCGGCAAGTACGGCGCGCGCTCGGTGATCAGCTTCGTGCGGATCGAGGCCGACGCGACGCACACCGCGCACGACGCGACGGTGCGGCTCGTGCCGTGGAAGCTCCTCACGCACACGAAGCCGGACCGGCTCGCCGACGGCGGCCAGACGCGCCTGATCGTCAGCGGCGGTGCGTCGGTGGCGGACGGCGCCGTGCGCTTCAGCGTCCCCGCCGGGACGACGAAGACGATCTACGCGCTCTGGCTGAACGCGCCGTCGAATGCCGAGTACGTCCACGCAGGCGCGTCGACCTACGACGCGGCGCGCGCGGCCGTCGTTGCGTTCTGGCAGGAGAAGCTCGCGGCCGGATCGACGATCAGCGTCCCCGAGCCGGAGGTCCAGGCGGCCGAGCAGGGCGTGCTCGAGCAGCTGATCTCGTTCGGCTGGCGCTACAGCATCGGCAACCCGTACGAGGAGCTGTCGTACGCCGAGTCGCTCGACGCCGCCGAGGTTGCGGCCGAGTACGGCTATCCGACGATCGCGGAGAACATCCTTCAGTTCGCGCTGCTGCGGATGAAGCAGCGGCCGTGGCGCTTCACCGCGTTTCGCGCGTCGCACATCCTCTCGACGGCGGCGCTCTACGTCCGGCTCACACACGACCGGGCATTCCTGCGCTCGGCGACGCCCGAGCTCGCGCAGCTCGTCGACCGGATCGCGTCGCGGCAGCAGGCAAGCGGCCAGCTCCTGCCGGAGCCGCTCTCGACCGACCTGGAGGGACGCTTCGTCGACAGCGTCTCCGGCCAGATCGAGGCGATCGAGGGGCTGCTCGCGCTCGGCCGCGTGTGGACCACGAGCGGCTACCCGGCGTACGGCGCGAAGGCGAAGCGGCTCGCGGACAGCATCGACAGGGCGCTCCGGCCCGCGGTGAGCCATGAGTCGGCGCGCCTTTCGGACGGCTCGCTGTTCGTCCCCGACCAGCTGCCGCAGAAGCCGTTCGCGCGGGTGACGTCGTCGAAGGACGGCTCCTACTGGAACCTCGTCATGCCGTATGCGTTCTCGTCGGGCTGGTTCGCAGCCGGCTCGGCCCAGTCGAAGGGGATCCTCAAGTACCTGCTGCTGCACGGGACCCGCTTCCTCGGGATGCCGCGCACGTACGCGAGGACGGTGTACGGCGACGCGCCGGGCGCCGGAGTCGCAGCGGTCTACGAGCTCGGCATCTCCCGCTTCCTCGCCGACAACGACCAGCCCGACCAGCTCGATCTCAGCCTCTACGGGATGCTCGCCGCGGGCATGACGACCACGTACGTCTCGGGTGAGGCCGTGTCGCTGCTTCCGGTCCGCGGCGCGTACGACCGCTCGATGTTCATGCCGCCGAACGCGGGCACGAACGCGTCCTACCTCGAGACGCTGCGGCTGCTGCTCGTGCACGAGCGCCGCGACGCGAAGGGCGCGCCGGCCGGTCTCGACCTCGCGTTCGCAACCCCGGGCGCCTGGCTCGCAGACGGAAGCCAGATCTCGGTGCGCAACGCGCCGACCAGCTTCGGCAACGTCTCGCTCACGCTCGCGCGGAGCGGCTCGACGATCTCGGGGACGCTCGTCGTCCCGGCGCACGCGCACGCAAGGCTGCGCCTGCGCGTCCCCGCCGGCGAGCGCGTGACCCGCGTCGTCGTCGGCTCGACGCCGGTGCGCGTCGCGAGCGACGGCACGGTCGATCTCGGCAGCCGGCACGGCACGATCGCCGTCACCGCGACGGTGCGCTAGCCGGCGAAAAGGCCGCGGCACCGGTGAGCGATCCTTAGGGCTGCTTCCTCCCGGACCTGACCCGGTTCGGAAACTCACCGCGCCGCGGGCGGGGCCAGTGTATCGTTGGCCGGGTTCCGGCGACTGGCGAGGAGGTGCGCGACACATGACGACTGTCTCTCACGCGAGCTTCGCGTTCTGCGCCCACGCCCGTCGCCGCGTCTCCTGACGCGTGTGTGAGACGGGCCGCGCGCCCGTCCACTCGCATGCAAAGGAGCTTTGGTTGACACTTCCGACCACGGAGTCGCTGCTGCAACGGCTTGGCTGGGACGACGGCTGGGAGGCCGCGTTTGCAGATCGCCGTGCCGCCGGGCTCGCCCCAGCCCGCGTCGCGATCCAGCACCGGGGCGCGTACGACCTGATCGCCGAGCCGGGCGAGCTGCGCGCGAGCGCGGCGACGCGGCTCGTCAAGCTCGACGAGCTGCCCGTCGTCGGCGACTGGGTCGGATTCGACCGTGAGACCCAGCTCGTCGAGGCCGTGCTCGAGCGCCGCACCGCGATCTCCCGCAAAGAGGTCTGGCAGGCGGTGCGCGAGCAGGTGCTCGCCGCCAACGTCGACGTCGCGTTTCTCGTGCAGGCGCTCCCGCTCGACTTCAACGTGCGCCGGCTCGAGCGCTACCTGGCGATGGCATGGGAGTCGGGTGCGGAGCCGGTCGTGCTGCTCACGAAGGTCGATCTCGTCGACGACGTCGCGCCGTACCTCGACGAGGTGGAGCGCGTGACGATGGGCGCGTGCCAGGTGCAGGGCGTGTCGGCGATCACGGGGGAAGGGCTCGAGGAGCTTCGGCCGTGGCTCCAGCCGAACCGCACCGCCGTGCTGCTCGGCTCCTCCGGCGTCGGCAAGTCGTCGATCGTGAACGCGCTGGCCGGCGAGGAGCTGCTCGCAACGCAGGAGGTGCGTGCCGACGACCATCGTGGCCGACACACGACGACGCATCGCGAGCTGATCCTGCTCCCGGGCGGCGGCGTCGTGCTGGACACGCCGGGGATCCGAGAGCTGCAGCTCTGGGACGCCGACCTCGAGCAGACGTTCGGGGACGTGGAGGAGATCGCGCGGCGCTGCCGCTTCTCCGACTGCGCCCACGACCGCGAGCCGGGCTGCGCGATTCGCGACGCCCTCGCCGAAGGGACGCTCGCACCCGAGCGCTGGCAGAGCTACGTCAAGCTGCAGCGCGAGCTCGAGGCGATCGAGGTCCGGCGCAACCACCTGCTGCGCCAGGAGCGGCGGCGGGTCTACAAGCAGCGGACAAAGGAGCAGCGCCGAAACCCGAAGCCCGGGAGGTGATAGGTTCGGGCTGTCACTGCGGCGCCCTTTCCGAGAGGAGGCCCCTGCAATGGCAACCACGACGATCGCGGCGCAGAAGCTCGGCAAGCTTCCCGTCCGCGTCGATGTCCGGACGCTCGCGCTCGCGCGCTACGTCGACACCTCGGTCCTGCCCACACCGCCTGCCACGTTCGATGAGACGGCGCACGTGCAGGACTGGCCCATGTACGCCAACGACACGATCGGCGACTGCACCTGCGCGGCTGCCGGTCACATGATCGAGGCCTGGACCGCGGCCGCGACCGGTCACGCGGACGAGATCACGCAGCAGGCCGTGCTCACGGCGTTCGACGCGGTCAAGTCGGTCGACCCGGCGACCGGTGAGGCGGGGGCGGTCGAGCTCGACGTCCTCAACTACTGGCGCAAGACGGGGATCGGCGACCACAAGATCGGTGCGTTCGCCCGCGTGTCGGTCCGCGACCCGAAGCTCGTCCGCGCCGGCGCATACCTGTTCGGCGGCCTGTATCTCGGCCTCGCGCTGCCGGTCACGGCACAGACGCAGGACACCTGGGACTGGACGGGCACGCTGAGCGGCGACGCGGCGCCCGGGTCGTGGGGCGGTCACGCCGTCGACGTCGTCGCGTACGACGACGCGGCGCTCACCATCGTGACGTGGGGCGCCCTCAAGAAGATGACGTGGGCGTTCTTCGACCGCTACTGCGACGAGGCGTACGCGATCCTCTCGAACGACTACCTCGACGCAGGGAGGGCGCCGAGCGGGTTCGACCTGAACGCGTTGAAGCAGGACCTTTCGCTCGTCACGAGCTGAGGAGCGCCCGGCCGACGATCGCCGCCTCGGCGCCTGCCGCGGCGAGCGCGGCGACGTCGGCCGGCGAGCGCACCCCGCCGGCGGCGAGGACGCGCAGGCCGGCCGCGGCCGCCGTGCGCACGAGCTCGACGTCAGGCCCGGCCAGCGTCCCGTCCCGGTCGATCGCCGTCACGAGCACGCGGGCGCCGTCCGCGCGCCGGAGCGCGTCTGCGAACGTGAGCCCCGCGCTCTCCGTCCAGCCCGCGCTGCGGACGAGGCCGTCGCGCACGTCGACCGCGAGCACGAGCGCCTCGCCGAGGGCGAGCCAGGGCGACGGGTCGGGCCACGCCGCGGTGCCGACGACGACGCGATCGGCGCCGGCCGCGAGGAGCAGCTCGGCGTCGGCGGGCGAGCGGATCCCGCCCGAGGCCTGCACGGGCAGCCCGGCGGCCGACGCGACCGCCCGGACGAGCTCGGGGCGCACGCCGCCGCGGCGGGCGCCGTCGAGATCGACGAGGTGGATGCGCGACGCGCCCTCGGCGGCCCAGCGCTCGGCGAGCGCGACCGGGTCGGCGGCGCGCTCGACGACATCGTCGTAGCTCCCGCGCTCGAGGCGCACGGCCTCGTTCCCGAGCACGTCCACTGCCGGTATGACCTCGATCTCACAGTCGAACCACATGTCTCTATGTTAGCGTGCTAACATGAGCGCACAGATGGCGGAGCGGAGCCGACACCCATGGGAGACCAAGGAGATGCGAAAGCTCTTCGAGACGATCCTGTCTCTGGAGACGCGCGCGGAGGTGGAGGCGTTCTTCCGGGATCTGTGCACCCTGTCGGAGCTCGAGGCGATGGCGCACCGCTGGGAGGTGGCGCGGCTGCTGGAACGGGGGCTGCCGTACCTGGAGATCGCGGAGAAGACGGGCGCGTCGACGACGACGGTGACGCGCGTGGCGCACTGGCTGCGGCACGGCGAGGGCGGCTACCGGGCGGCGCTCGACCGCGCGGCATCCTGAAGGTCGCCCTTCCCGCCAAGGGCCGGCTGCGCGAGCCGGCGTTCCACCTGCTCGAGGATGCGGGCCTCGGCCCGGAGCAGCCGGGCGACCGCGCGCTCGCCTTCCCGTGCCGGAACGCGCCGGTCGAGGTGCTGCTCGTGCGCGCCGCGGACATTCCGGAGTACGTGCAGGACGGCGTCGTCGACTGCGGCATCACCGGCATCGACCTGGTGCGCGAGCGGGGCGCCGACGTCCACGAGCTGCTCACGCTCGGGTTCGGTTCGTGCCGGCTCGAGGCTGCAGTGCCGGGAGAGTCGCAGGCGCAGGCGTTCGAGGACCTCGACGGCTTCACCGTTGCGACCGTCTACCCCCGGCTCACCGAGGAGCTCCTGCCGGCGTCGGTCTCGCTCGTCGACGTGAGCGGCTCGGTCGAGCTCGCCCCGAGGCTGGGCCTCGCCGACGCGATCGTCGACCTGGTCTCGTCCGGGAACACGCTCCGCACGAACGGGCTGCGCTCGCTCGGCGTTCTGCTCGAGTCGGAGGCCGTGCTGGTCGCCGGCGACCCGGAGGCGGCGGCGCCGTTCGCAGCGATGCTGCGTGCGGTCGTCGACGCGCGGCGCCACCGCTACCTGATGCTGAACGCGCCCGAGAGCGCCCTCGAGGCGATCGAGGCGCTCGTCGCCCCGCGCGTGCCGAGCATCCTGCCGCTCGCCGAGGAGGGGATGGTCGCGGTGCACGCGCTCGTCCCGTCGGCCGAGGTGTGGCGGCTCCTGCCCGAGCTCGAGGCCGCCGGCGGCTCGTCGATCCTGATCGTTCCCGTGGAGCGCATGGCATGACGTCGATCGTGGGTGAGATCAAGGAGCGCGGGCTGGAGGCGGTGACGGAGTGGGCGATGCGCCTCGACGGTGCGAGGCCGGCGCGCGCCGAGCCCGCCGGCGAGGTGCCGCGCGAGGCGCTCCTCGCCCTCGCAGACCGGGTGCGCCGCTGGCACGCGCTGCAGCGCCCCGCCGACCTCGAGCTCGAGGTCGAGCCGGGCGTGACGCTCGAGCGCCGCTGGGTGCCGCTCGACACGGTCGGCATCTACGTCCCGCGGAACCTGATCTCGACGCTCGTCATGTGCGCGGTTCCCGCGCAGGTCGCCGGCGTGCGCCGCATCGTCGTCTGCACGCCCCCCGACGGCGCACCGCTGATCGCGGCCGCCGCAGAGGTGCTCGGGCTCGGCGAGGTCTGGGCGCTCGGCGGCCCGCAGGCGATCGGCTTCCTCGCGTACGTCGAGCGGGTCGACAAGATCGTCGGTCCCGGCAACCGGTACGTGAACGAGGCGAAGCTCGAGGTGTCACGCGACGTGCCGATCGACCTGCCCGGCGGGCCGTCGGAGGTGGTCGTCGCGGGCGGCGGGGACGCACGCATCGTCGAGCTCGAGCTCGCCGCCCAGCGGGAGCACGGCCACGACGCCGTCTGCACGTCGGTCGCCACGCTCGCGGAGGCAGAGGAGATCGCGCCGGAGCACCTGGTGCTGCTCGGGGCCGCGGAGGCCGAGGCGGGCCGCGTGCGGAACGCCGGCGCCGTCTTCGTCGGCCCCTACTCGCCGGTCGCGGCCGGCGACTACGCAACCGGCGGCAACCACGTGCTGCCGACGAACGGCTGGGCGCGCTCCGTCGGCGGGCTCGGCCTCGAGACGTTCCTGAAGCCGATCACGATCCAGCGGCTGACCGAGGACGGGCTGGCGCTGCTCCGCCCGACGGTGGAGGCGCTCGCCGCGGCCGAGGGGATGCCCGCGCACGCGGCGGCGGTCGCCCGGTGACGATGAGGGCTCTGGCGCCGGACTTCCGGCCCTACAGCTGGGCGATGCCGACGCCCGAGGTCGCGCAGCTCGCCGGCATCGACCCGTCGCAGGTGCTGCGCTTCGACCAGAACACGCCGCCGCTGCCGCTGCCCTCGACGCGGCCGGGGACGGTCGCCGGAGCGCTCGCGCGCGTCAGCGGCTATCCCGGCGGCGGCTACCTGCCGCTGCGGCGCGCGATTGCCGACTATGCGGGCGTGGAGCCGGAGAACGTCGTGCTCGGCGCCGGCGCCGACGACCTGATCCTGCTCGTCGCACGCGCCTACGCCGGTCCCGGCGACACGATCGCGATCCCGCCCGCGCCGACCTATCCGCTGTACCGGATCGCCGCCCAGCTCGCCGGCGCCGAGATCGGCGGCGACGATCCCGTGCTCACGTTCGCGTGCCGGCCGAACAACCCGACCGGCTCGCTCGACCCGCTGCCCGACGCGCGGCCGCTCGTCGTCGACGAGGCGTACTTCGAGTACTGCGGCGAGACGGCCGTGCCGCTGACCGAGCTCGAGGAGGTGATCGTGCTGCGCACGTTCTCCAAGCTCTTCGGGCTCGCCGGGGCCCGGGTCGGCTACGCGATCGCGCGCCGCGACGTGGCCGACGAGCTGAACGCCCGCCAGGCGCCCGCGCCCGTGTCGAACCTCGCTTCGGACCTCGCGATCGCCGCGCTTGCAAGCGGTCCCGACGCCGCTCCGGCGATCGAGGAGCGCGAGCGGCTCGCCTCGTCCTTCCGCGCGCTGGGACTCGAGCCGCTGCCGTCGTCCACCAACTTCCTCTACGTGCCCGTCGAGGACGGGATCGCGACCGGCGAGGCGCTGCTGCGGCAGGGGATCGTCGTGCGCTCCTACCCGGAGGCGATCCGCGCCTCCGTTCGCGACGCCGTCGACGACGACGTGCTCGTCGAGGCGCTCGCCCGCATCCTCGACCGTCCGTCGCCCGTCGCCTCCGCCGGCACGCGCGTCGCGCGCACGGTCCGCGCGACCGCGGAGACGCGCATCGCGACGCGCCTCGCGCTCGACGGCGCGAGCCGCGTGCGCGTCGAGACGGGCGCCGGGCTCTACGACCACTTCCTCGAGCAGCTCGCGTTCCACGCGGGGTTCGACCTGCAGCTGGAGGGTGCGGGCGACCTGGAGACGGGCGACCATCACACCGCCGAGGACGCCGCGCTCGCGTTCGGCGCCGCGCTCGACGCCGCGCTCGGCGACCGCCGGGGCATCGCCCGCTACGGCGACGCCGTCGTGCCGATGGACGACGCGCTCGCCCGGGCCGCAGTCGACCTCGGCGGCCGCGCGCACAGCGAGCTCGAGCTCGAGCCCGACCCCGGGATGGCGGCGCACATGCTGCAGAGCCTCGCGCAGGCCTCGCGCGCGTCGATCCACGTGCAGGCATCGGGGCGCGACGCGCACCACGTCGCCGAGGCGGCGTTCAAGGCGGTCGGCCGCGCGCTGCGCGCCGCCGTGCGGCCCGAGGGCGCCGGGCTGCCGTCGACGAAGGGGCTGCTGTGAAGGTCGCGATCTGCGAGTACGGCGCCGGCAACGTGCGCAGCGTCCGCATCGCCTTCGCGCGGCTCGGCGTCCGCGAGACGGGCGACGTGATCGCCGCCGATCTCGCGGTGCTGCCGGGCGTGGGCTCGGCGGCGGCGGCGATGGAAGGGCTGCGCGCCCGCGGCCACGACGAGGCGCTCCGCGAGCGCTTCGCCGCGGGCAGGCCGATCCTCGGCATCTGCCTCGGCCTCCAGCTGGCGCTCGAGGAGACCGAGGAGGACGGCGGCACCGCCGGGCTCGGGCTCGTTCCCGGCCGGGCCGAGCGGCTGCGCGAGGGCCGCGTCCCCCGCATCGGCTGGGCGCCCGTCGAGGAACGCGGCGCCTACTACTTCGCGCACTCCTACGCCGCCGTCACCGAGCACGCGACGGCCTGGTCGGAGGGGATCGTCGCCGAGGTGCGGTTCGGGCCGTTCCTCGGCTGCCAGTTCCACCCCGAGAAGAGCGGCGCCCTCGGCGCGCAGTACCTGGAGCGCGAGTGCCTCTCCCTCGCCTGATCCCGTGCCTCGACGTCGCGGGCGGCCGCGTCGTCAAGGGCGTCAGGTTCCAGGGGCTCCGCGACGTCGGCGACCCGGTCGAGCTCGGCGGCCTCTACTCGGACGAGGGTGCGGACGAGCTCGTGTTCCTCGACGTGAAGGCGACGCTCGACGGCCGCCGCACGCTCGTCGAGCTCGTCGGCCGGATCGCCGAGCGGCTTGCGATCCCGTTCACCGTCGGCGGCGGCGTCCGCACCGTCTCCGATGCGCAGGAGCTGCTCGCCGCAGGCGCCGACAAGGTCGGCGTCAACTCGGCGGCGCTCGCCCGCCCGGAGCTGATCACGGAGCTGGCCGAGCAGCTCGGGTCGCAGGCGGTCGTCGTCGCGATCGACGCGGAGGGCGGCGCCGTCCGCACCCGAGCCGGGACGGGCGAGACCGGCCGCGACGCGGTCGGCTGGGCGCGGGAGGCGGAGGAGCGCGGCGCGGGGGAGATCCTGCTCACGTCGATCGACGCCGACGGCACGCGCGACGGCTACGACCTCGAGCTGACCCGCGCCGTCGCCGGCGCAGTCGGCGTGCCGGTGATCGCGTCCGGCGGCGCGGGCGACGCATCGCACGTCGCCGACGCGCTCGAGGTGGCGCAGGCGGCGCTGCTCGCGTCGATCCTGCACGAGGACCCGGCGCGGCTCGGCACGCTCCGCGGCGAGCTGCGCGAGCTGGGAGTGGAGCTCCGGTGAATCTCAAGCCGGCGATCGTGCAGGACTCGGCGAGCGGGCGGGTGCTGATGCTCGCGTGGATGGACGAGGAGGCGGAGCGCCTCACGCGCGAGACGCGCGAAGCGTGGTTCTGGAGCCGGTCGCGCGAGCGGCTCTGGCGAAAGGGCGAGACGTCGGGGAACACGCTCGCCGTCGACGAGATCCGCGACGACTGCGACGGCGACGCGATCCTGCTGCGGGTCACGCCCGCCGGGCCGACGTGCCACACCGGCTCCGTCACGTGCTTCGCGCCGGAGCTCTGGCGCACGATCAGCGAGCGCGCGCTCGAGCGCCCCGCCGGGTCGTACACGACCGAGCTGCTCGAGGCGGGCGTCGGCGCCGCCGCGCGCAAGGTCGGCGAGGAGGCGGTCGAGCTCTCGGTCGCCGCACTCGACGAGAGCGACGAGCGCGTCGTCTCGGAGGCGGCCGACCTCGTCTACCACCTGTACGTGCTGCTCGCCGCGCGCGGCCTCGACGTGGCCGCCGTCGAGGACGAGCTCGCCCGCCGGGCGAAGCCGCGCTAGGCGGTCTCGACGGCCATGTACGGCTCGGTCGCCGCGAGCACGATCAGGGCGCCGAAGGCGACCTGGAAGACGAAGATCCCGACCGCGAGCAGGCCGATCCACTGCGCCTGCGACATGCCGGCGACGATCCCGCCCGCGATCTGCACCGTGTAGATCCGCGTCAGCAGCGTCGCGTGCGCGCGCAGCACGATCCAGAGCCCGAGGATCGCCTGGAAGAGGAAGAGCACCACGCTTGCGACGACGTGCGCGTCGTAGAAGACCTGGTTCACCGTGTCGGGCGTGAAGAGGATCCCCATCGCGAAGAGCACGAGCAGGCGGAGGCCCCACGCGAAGACCCGGTCGGTCTCGTCGAGGAGCGCCGCTGCGCGCAGGAGCAGGACTGCGGCGGCGACGAACCCGACCGTCCAGGGAACGATCGTGGTCCACTTGCCGCCGTAGACGCTGAAGCCGTGATTGTGCGACAGGTCGCCGCCGGTGACGGCGAAGCAGATCACCACGCAGCCCCAGAAGGCCAGCTGCGCTCTCAGGAGCAGGCGGCCGACCGCAGTCATGTCAGCATTGTGACGCGACCGGGTGCCCGGCCGTCGAGACCACCACGTGCTCGCGCCGAGCGAGCGCCGCGAGCTTGCCTCGGTAAACCTGCATGTCGGCGTGCACCCAGTCGCCGTGCGTCTGGCAGCGCCAGGCGGCGACGCGCTCCCGGTGGTACGGGCTCGTGAGGCTCTCGTTGTGGCCGATCACGTTCGGCAGCGAGATCCCGTACCGGTGCATCAGCCACAGCGTCAGCTCGAGCGAGGACGTCAGCTGCTTCGGGTTGTGCAGGATCTCGGCGTCGCTCGTGCCGACGTGCTCGATCCCGATCGCGGTCCAGTTGAGCCCGACGGTGTGCCGGCACATCACCGTGAGCGGGACGAGCTGGTAGATCGTCCCGTCGGTGTCGATCACGAAGTGCGCGCAGTCGCCCGGGAGCTCGTGCAGCTCCGGGTCGGGCGTGTCGGCCGCGAACGTGGTCCACACCGGCGCGAACGTGCTCGTCGCGGTGTAGTGCTCGACGATCACGTGCGGGTGCGTGAGCTTCCACGTGTCGATCCCGTAGTGGACTTTCGCGTAGGCGGCCGTCTCGGCCCTGCGCGCCGGGCCGAACGGGATCGGCTTCCAGACGATGTGCGGCTTGACCGGGGCGGCGGCGGCGAGCAGCAGTGCGAGGAGGATCCGCACGCGCCGGAACGTAGCGCGTGCGGATCCTCACTGCCTGCTCGATGGTCTAGATGTGGTCCGGCTGCGACGGGGAGGATCCTTGCGAAGGCGTTGTGCTGCCGCCTCCGCCTCCCCGCCCGCCGAACCCGTTCCCGCCCCCCGGCGGTCTTCCGAAGAAGCCTTGCCCGCCGCCGCCGAAGCCGGTGCCGTTCACCATCGCGGTGACGCGGGTCTTCAGGTTTGCGGTGATCTGGTCGGCCTGCGACTGGGTCAGCGTGCCGCTGCTCACCGCCTTGTCGATCTGCTGCTGCTCGGCCTTGACCATCGCGTCGATCAGGCCGCTCGCGGACTTGCCGCTCGTCGCGTCGGCGATCTGCGCCAGCGTCTTGCCGGACTGCAGCTCCTGGAAGATCTGGGCCGTGCTCAGCCCCAGGTAGCTCGCGGCCGCCTGGAACGAGCCGCCGGCGCCGCGGAAGCCGAAGCCGCCGGGCCCGCCGCCGTCCCCGTCGCGGCCGCGGAAGCCGCCGCTTGGGCCGAAGCCTCCGCCGTAGCCGGACGCAAACGGGCGGAACGTTCCCGTGACGTGCTTGGTGGTGTGGAGCTGCGTCGCCGCGTAGGCCGCGCCGCCGGCGGCGAGCGCGACCACGACCACGGCGAGCAGTCCCAGCTTGCCGTTCCTCGAGAGATGCATGCCCGTATCGTCCCTGCCGTTCCTAAGAGCCGCCTTTCGTTTTCGCGCTCTTCGGAACTTCTCAGGAGCGCCACAAGCGCCGCTTAGCCGGCCCGCCCAGGGTTCGTCCCATGAACGCGAACCTGCAGGCCGTCGAGGTCGTCGTCCCCGTCTACAACGAGGAGCCGACGCTGCGCGGGAACATCGAGCTCCTGCTCGCGTACCTGCGCCGCGAGTTCCCGTTCACGTTCGGGATCGTGATCGCGGACAACGCGAGCACCGACGGCACCTGGGAGATCGCACGCGCGCTCGAGTCGGAGCACTCGGAGGTCTCGGCGCTGCACGTCCCGCGCAAGGGCCGCGGGCTCGCGCTCCGCACGGCCTGGCTCTCGAGCCATGCGGACGTCGTCTCGTACATGGACGTCGACCTCTCGACGAACCTGACGAGCTTCCTGCCGCTCGTCGCGCCGCTCCTGTCGGGGCATTCGGAGCTTGCGATCGGAACCCGGCTCGGCCACGGCGCTCACATCCGCCGCCGGCTGAAGCGCGAGGTGCTGTCGCGCGGCTACAACGCGCTCATCCACACGGGCTTCCGCGCCTCGTTCAGCGACGCCCAGTGCGGGTTCAAAGCCGTGCGGGCTGACGTCGCCCGGCGGCTGCTGCCGCTCGTCGCCGACGACGGCTGGTTCTTCGACACCGAGCTCCTGCTGCTCGCCGAGCGGAACGGGATGCGCATCCACGAGGTGCCGGTCGACTGGATCGAGGACCTCGACTCGCGCGTCGACCTGCCCGAGACTGTCGCCGAGGACCTGAAGGGCCTCTGGCGCGTCCGCCGCTCCTTCTGGCGCGGCGAGGGTACGGCCCTCGAGACCGCGGCGGTCACGTCGTGAGCGCCGGGACGATCGCCGAGACGCGCGCGCGCACCTCGGTGCTCGCGGCGCAGTGGCACCGGATCGCGCTTGCGGGGATCCTCGCGCTCGCGGCGGCGCTCGACTTCGTCCGCCTCGGCCAGAACGGCTGGGCGAACACCTACTACTCGGCCGCGGTGCGGTCGATGCTCCGCAGCTGGCACAACTTCCTCTTCGCATCGTTCGACCCGGGCGGGCTCGTCTCGGTGGACAAGCCGCCGCTCGCGCTCTGGGTCGAGGCTGCGAGCGCGAAGCTCTTCGGCTACTCGGGCGTCGCGATCCTGCTCCCGGAGGCGCTTGCGGGCGTCGCCGCGGTGTGGCTCCTCTACCTGCTCGTCGCCCGCTCCTTCGGCCGTCCGGCGGGGCTGCTCGCCGCGCTCGCCCTCGCCGTCTCGCCGGTGTCGGTGGCGGTGAACCGCGACAACAACCCGGACGCGCTGTTCGTGCTGCTTCTCGTCGCGGCCGCCTGGGCCGGCGTGCGCGCCGTCGAGTCGGGAAGGCTGCGCTGGCTCGCCGGCTGCGCGGTGCTCGTCGGGCTTGCGTTCAACACCAAGATGCTCGCCGCCGGCGTCGTCGTCCCCGGGCTCGCGCTCGCGTACCTCCTGTTCGCGAACGCGTCCTGGCGGCGGCGGCTCTGGCACCTCGCGGTCGCCGGCGGCATCCTCGCGGTGCTCTCCTCCGCGTGGATCGCCGCCGTCGACCTGACGCCCGCCGCCGACCGGCCCTACGTCGGCTCGACCACCGACAACAGCGCGCTCAGCCTCGCGCTCGGCTACAACGGCCTCGGCCGCGTGACCGGGCAGGAGGGCGGCACCTCGACCGGCGGCGGTCTCGGCGGCGCGTTCTCGGGCACGCCGGGCCTGTTCCGCCTCCTGAACAGCGCCCTCGGGGATCAGGGAGCCTGGCTGCTGCCGCTCGCGATCGTCGGGCTCGTCTCGGCGGCGATCTGGGCGATCCGCCGCCGGCGCTCCCAGCTCGGCCCGCTCGTCGTCATCGGCGGCTGGTTCCTCGCCGCCGCGGTCGTCTTCAGCTACTCGGACGGGATCATCCACACCTACTACCTGTCGGCGCTCGCTCCGGCCACGAGCGCGCTCGCCGGAATCGGGATCGTCTCGCTCTTCCGCGACGCCCGGCGCGGCGGCCCGTGGGCGGCGCTGCCGCTGCTCGCGGTCGTGTTCACGGCGTGGCTGCAGGTGACCCTTCTCGGCCGCAGCTCGTACGACTCCTGGCTCGTACCGCTCGTGGTCGGGGCGGCCGTCGCGGCGTGCGCCGCGCTCGTCTCGCTCGCGGTCTTCCCCGAGTGGAGCGCGCGCGGCCGCGTCGCAGCGGCGGCGCTCGCCGTCGCGGCGGCCGGCTTCCTGGCCGCGCCGGCCGCCTGGTCGGCCTCGACGTGGAAGGTGGCCGTGAACGGGACGTTCCCCGGCGCCGGGCCGACCTACCTCGCAAGCGGCGGCGGAGGGCTCGGCGGCGGCTTCGCGGGCGGGCCGCCAGGCGGCAGCTTCGCGGGCGGCTTCGGCGGCTCGAGCTCGACCGGCGTCGACGCGGCGCTCTCCTACGTCGAGTCGCACGGCGCCGCTTCGCGCTTCGCGCTGATCGTCTCCAGCGAGCAGGAGGCGGCGCCGTACGTGATCGCCGGCAAGCCCGTTTCCTCGATGGGCGGCTTCACCGGCCGCGAGACCGTGCTCACGCACGCCTACCTGGCGCGGCTCGTCCGCAGCGGCGAGGCGCGCTACTTCCTGCTCGGCGGCCAGACGGGGATCGGCCCGGGCGGCGGCGCCAACGAGGGCGCCTCGACCGTCGAGTCGGTCTGCACCGCGGTCTCGTCGTCGGCGTGGGGCGGAAGCGGCTCGGGCGCAACCCTGTACGACTGCGCCGGCAAGGCCGGCGCGATCGCGGCCTCGGCCGGCTGAACACCGCCTGAACGGGCCTGCTCGGAGGCGTGCGGCGGAGCTACCCTCGTGCCGTGACGGGCGCCAGGGTGATGGTCGTCGAGGACGATCTCGATCTCCGCTCGGTGCTCCTGCGCGGGCTCGAGGAGGAGGGATTCGAGGTGCACGGCGTCGGCAGCGGCGGCGAGCTGCTCAGCGAGCTCGAGCGGCGCGCTCCGAACGTGCTCGTCGTGGACATCGGGCTTCCGGACGCCGACGGGCGCGACGTCGTGCAGGCGCTTCGGGCCCAGGGAGTGACGACGCCGGTCATGTTCCTGACCGCGCGCGACGCGGTGACCGACCGCGTCACCGGCTTCAGCGCCGGCGGCGACGACTACCTGACGAAGCCGTTCGCGTTCGCCGAGCTCGTCGCGCGGCTGCACGCGCTCCTGCGGCGCTCGGGCGCCGACCCGGCGGTGCACGCCGGATCGCTGCGGCTCGACCCGGTGACCCACAGCGCCTCGGCGGACGAGGTCCAGGTCGCGCTGACGCCGACCGAGTTCCGGCTGCTCGCCCGCCTCGTCTCCGACCACGGCACCGCCGTGCGGCGGCGCGACCTCGTGCGCACCGGCTGGCCGCACGGCGCGATCGTGCGCGACAACACGCTGGACGCGTACGTCGCCCGGCTCCGCAAGAAGCTCGCCGAGCTGCCCGGCGCGCCGGGGATCACCACCGTCCACGGCGTCGGCTACACGCTCGAGTGAGCCGCCGGCGCCTCTTCCGCGACGTCCGCACGCGGCTGCTCGCGATCGTCCTCCTGACTCTCGCGGTCGCGTTCGCCGCCGCCGCGGTCGGCTTCGGCCTGCTGCTGAACCGCACGACGAACAGCGATGCCGACAAGGTGCTGCGGGCCCGCGCCTCGGCGGCGCTCGCGCTCGTGCGCGTGCGCGAGGGGCAGATCCACGTGCAGTCGCCGACGACGGGCGCGATTCCCGACGCGAGCGTCTGGGTCTTCCAGGGCGCGAAGCCGGTGCAGGGGGCGCGCGCCGACCCGGAGACGATCGCCGCGGTGCAGTCGCTCGTCGGGAGCCGCGCGCGCTTCGTCAACGTGGGCGAGCACGACGTGCGCCTCTATGCGATGCCGATCGTCCACCAGCACGTGCGCGTCGGGACGCTCGTCGCCGCGATCTCGGTCGATCCGTACGAGCACGTGCGCAACAACGCGGTGCGGGCGGCGCTCGCCTTCTTCGTCGTCATCCTCGCCGCCGTCGGGGTCGCCGTGTGGTGGCTGCTCCGCTCTGCGCTGCGGCCGGTCGCGCAGATGACCGAGCAGGCGTCCGCCTGGAGCGAGAACGACCTCGACCGCCGTTTCGACCTCGGCGACCCGCACGACGAGCTGACCCGGCTCGCGGCCACGCTCGACGGCCTGCTCGACCGGCTGGCCGCGAGCCTGCGCCACGAGCGGCGCTTCTCGGCCGAGCTGTCGCACGAGCTCCGCACGCCGCTCGCCAAGCTGATGGCCGAGGCGGAGCTCGCGCTGCGACGGCCGCGCAGCGCGCCCGAGTATCGCGAGAGCCTCGAGGTGGTCCTGCGCAACGCGCAGCAGATCGAGCGGATCGTCGACACGCTGATCAGCGCCGCCCGGCAGGCGGCGCAGCCGCAGGGGGTGGCGAGCGCGCTCGAGGTCGCGGAGGGCGTCGTCGCAGCATGTGAGCCGACAGGCGTCGGCGTCGCGGTGCTCGACGGGAACCCCACGCTTCGCGTCGGCGTCGACCGGGACCTCGCGGAGGGGATCCTGCGGCCCGTGGTCGAGAACGCGTGCCGCTACGGGCGCTCGGAGGTGCAGGTGCGTATCGCCCGCGACGGCTCGGCGGTGCTCTTCGCCGTCGAGGACGACGGCCCGGGCGTGAGCGCGGACGAGGAGGACTCGATCTTCGAGCCCGCCGTGCGCGGAAGCGCAGGGCGCGCGAGCGCCCCGGGGGCGGGTCTCGGCCTCTCGCTCGCACGACGGCTCGCCCGCGCCGCCTCGGGCGACGTGACCGTCGAGCCCGGCCCGCACGGGCGGTTCGTCGTGCGCTTGCCCGCGGCGTAGCGGGTCGATATATTGACGCTCGTCGATATGAGCGTCAGTTCGGCGATCGAGGACGATGCGGTGCAGACGGCGGAGCTCTTCCGCGCGCTCGCCGACCCGGCCCGCGTCCGGATCGTCACCGCGATCGCGGCGGCAACGGAGCCCCTGTGCGCGTGCAAGTTCAACGACCTCCTCGGCCTCTCGCAGCCGACCGTCTCGCATCACCTGAAGAAGCTGACGGAGGCGGGCCTGCTCGAGCGCGAGCAGCGCGGCAAGTGGGCGTACTTCTCACTGCGCCG
>Ga0335071_10002946_pt1 | contig 18082 bp, 17 predicted proteins | sample Lox_Sample_15_FD_206724 | JGI IMG/M metagenome (GOLD analysis project Ga0335071, IMG submission 206724) | Soil microbial communities from Loxahatchee National Wildlife Refuge, Florida, United States - Lox_Sample_1.5 | ecosystem: Environmental > Terrestrial > Soil > Wetlands | place: USA... | reverse complement strand
GATTGAAGCCGTAGACCAGGGTCAATCCCTGGTCGAAGTATTTCTGAGCTTCGGGATTCGTCGTCGCAATGGGGTGGTGCAGATTGCCCATGCCCGGTAGCAGCTGGATAGGCTGGTTGGCCGAAGATTCGTGATGCTCGCGCGCAAAGAGTCCCGTCAAAAGAACCAGCACGGTGAAAGCTGTCTTCATAAGCAATTCCCCAGGATTCTCCAGGCGATGGATTTTACACCGGATTACGCGGAGAGGGGCCTGCCGGATGGCTGACGAAGTTAACTCGGGAGGCCGAACCAGAAACAACAAGCCCGGGCGGTTTTGCCCGGGCTCATTTTTCTCGCTGGGAGCCGTGTGCGTTGTCGTCCTAGTTCTGGCGTTGCGCCACGGCCTTCACTCTGAAGTGGCTCAGCGAATTTTGTCTGTCACCTTGCGCCGGTTTTACGGCGCTATCGGGTAGCCGGCCCAGTTACATCACCAGGGCGATGCTCTCCAGTTCCCGCTGGAAGCTCTCCAGCGTGCTGCCCATCATGCCTACGCGGCTTACGGCGTAGCGAGCGGCCTCGGCCGAGACGCCGTAACCGTGCCCGGCGAGGAAGAGTTGGACTAACTCGGCGGCATCCTTGGAGTCAAACCCCAGCAGCAGTTCGCTCCTCAGCGCCGCTAATTCCGGTGCGGAAAACTTTTCTGCCATCGAGCTCACCTCCGACCCTTACGGGTTTTGTCTGTTAGACGGACGACCTAACAAGAAAGTTGCAGCAATCGTCGTGCCGTTCTCGTCGTCTCTCCAAAAGTTTCTAATCGTGATGGGTTCAACCCCCGTCTGCGGTGATAGTTGCTGGTGTTACAAACCTTAACAACCCGGCGACAATTCAGATGCAGGAGTTCACAGCGTGTCGATGCTGGCTTCGTGCTCAAGCAAAATGGGAATGCCGTTCCGAATCGGGTACACCCGCTTGCATTCGTTACATTTGAGGCTGTCGTCCGGGCGCAAGGTAAGCGGCTTGCGGCACACCGGGCAAACGATCAGTTCGAGCAGCTCGTCGGGAATGGGCACGCGGGCATTGTAGCAGCAAAACCGTGTTCTGCTGTTCGCTCTTCGCCCTTCGCCTTGGCATTGTTTCTGGGGCCAAGCGGGTAGAGTGGCACCTTTGACAGTGGGGTAGAAGCCGGTTTCCATTGTGGCCGCGCAGGGAGGAGCGAGAGGCGGTTGGCGTAAAGCGATCCGCGAGTAGCGCTTCTGCCCGCACGCTACACTAGTCATTCATCCTGCTTAACCCCGGAGGCCCGATGTCAGCACTCATACTCGATGGAACCAAGATAGGCGCGCAGATCCGATGCGAAGTCGGCGAGGAGGTCAAGCAACTCACGGCGCAGGGTTTACGCCCCGGCCTGGCTGTGGTTCTCGTGGGGCACCATCCCGCGTCGGAAGTCTACGTCCGCAGCAAAATAAAGGCGTGCGAAGAGTTAGGCATCCTCAGCGTCAAGCACACTCCGCCCGACACAGTAACCACCGATGAGGTGCTGGCGCTGATCGACGATCTCAACCGCCGCGACGACATCGACGGCATCCTGGTGCAATTGCCACTGCCGCTGCAGGTGGACTCGAAGAAGGTACTGCTGGCCGTCTCGCCCGCTAAAGACGTGGACGGATTCCACCCCATGAACGTCGGCTACCTCTCCACGCAGCGGCCGGGCCTGGTGCCATGTACGCCTGCGGGGGTCATCGAGATCCTGAAGCGCAGCAAAATCCCAATCGGCGGGGCCGACGCTGTCGTAGTCGGACGCAGCGACATCGTGGGCAAGCCCGTCGCCATGCTGCTGACCAACGGCAATGCCACGGTCACCATCTGCCATTCGAAGACGCGCGACCTGCCGGGTGCCTGCCGACGGGCAGACATTCTGGTCGCTGCTATCGGGCGGGCAGGGATGATCACCAAGGACTACGTCAAGCCCGGCGCAACGGTGATCGACGTCGGCATGAACAAGATCACCGACCCATCCGAGTTCGCCAAATTTTTCGCCGGAGACTGGAAGCGCGAGGCTGCCTTCGCCAAGAACGGCTCGACGCTCATAGGCGATGTCGATCCCAGGGTCGCCGAAGTAGCAGGAGCGATCACACCAGTCCCGGGAGGCGTCGGCCCCCTAACGATTGCGATGCTGATGAGCAACACGGTGAAGGCAGCGAGACTCCGGCGCGGCCAGAAAGTTGCAACCGCGGTCGCACGCAAGGTGGCCCCAGTGCCGTAGCACGTGAGTCGGATCAAATTTCGCTAGGCGAAAACCGCCGGTCAGGGTATAGTCCATCCCCAACACCACTCAGGGGATGGCATGAAACTCAATCGACGCGAACTCTTGGAGCGTTGCGCCGTGTTTGGCGCCCTGACCCTGGCTTCGTCCATTTCCTTTCCAACATTGGCCGAGGCCTGGGACGAGGCCGAGAAGAAGAAGCAACCCACTCCATTTTGCGAACTCGGACCGTTCTACAAGCGCGAGGCTCCGCACACTTCGACCTTGCGGGCGCCGGGCGATGCCGGAATGCCGCTGACCGTCGCGGGAGTGGTGTACAACACGCGCGGCGAGGTGGTTCCCGACGCAAAACTCGAAATCTGGCAAACCGATAATGCCGGGCACTACGACATCGAAGGCTATCGCTATCGTGCGCTACTGATGCCTGGAGCAAAGGCCAGCTATTCCATCGACAGCGTAATGCCCGGGCATTATCCCTCGCGGGTCTGCCAGCACACTCACTACCTCGCGACGGCGCCGGGCCACAAGCCTCTGATCACCCAGCTCTATTTCGCCACCGATCCTGTGTTCGAGGGCGATCCGGCAAAGAACTACACTCGCGACCCGCTGATCACCAGCATCGAATTGGTGCGGCCGGTGGTAATCAAGGGCGCTCCTGGCCAAATCATGGCCGCCGTAAACTTCGATCTCGTGATGGAGACTCTGTGATGCGCCAGTTCACGCTCGCTGCGCTCATTCTCCTGGCCGCGTCTTTTCTCCTCGCCGCCGACAAGCCTGTCGCAACCTTGCAACTCCCCTGCGAGTCGCGATATCAGGACCTGTCTCCCTCGGGCAATCAGCTGGCGGTTCACTGCAAAGGCGGCGCTCTGCATTTGTTGGAGCTCCCCGGCGGGGTCGAGCAGCGCGTCTTCCCGCCCGATCAACATTCCCACACCACCGTTTACTCGCAGGACGGCAACTGGCTGGCCTTTGGATTCGAAGACGGCACGGTCGAAGTGGTATCCGCCAACGGCAACGGCGCGCCCAAACGTTGGAAGCCCAGCTCGCGTCGCATCGATGTGTTGAACTTTTTCCCCGATTCGAAGTCGATCGTTGTCGGCCCGCTGGGCAGTTCCGCCGAGGTTTGGGACATCGCCGGCGCTCCCACTCTTCGCGCCCAATTGCCCTTCGCCTTCGGAGGCCTCTCCGATTCCGCCATAAGTCCTGACGGCAAGGTGCTCGTGTTGGCCGGCGATGACACCGTGCTGCGCTGGTACGATACCGTTTCCTGGAAGCTGCTCAAGCAGAACAAAGACTTTCTCCTGGAGACGTTTTCCGTATCCTTCACGCCCGACGGCAAGCAGGTCGTAGCCGGCGGTGCCGACTCCCGCATCTCGGTGCTCGATGCCACGACGGCGAAATTGCTTCGCCAAACGCCACCCGAGCCGGCCGCCTACGTCGGCGGGCTTCTCGTGGCTGGCAATCGCGTTGCCTCGCTCTACTATGACGCTGCCGGCGAAAAACCACCCCACGTCTTGATCTGGGAGCTCGCAGCTTTCAACTCGCCTCCCACGGCCAACACCCGGCTTCTCTCCTGCGGCAATCGCGTCCACGATAAACTCTGGGTCTGCTATACCGACGGCCAGACGTTGACCGTGTCGCAGTACGAGTAGAGCTTGGTTCGCCCGCGAAGATCGGGTGCCTCGCCCGATCGCCTTCGTTTGGAAGCTGCGGCAGGGGTAGGCGCGGCGAATGCATGTTATGACCCAACAGTCTCGACTGCACCTGAGTGTCCGGAAACCATGCGACAGAGGTCACGATGAATCAGCGAATCCTGAAGTTCATTCTTCTGTGCGCCAGTTTGGTTGGGGCGTTATTCCTCCCTGCATCGCTTCGAGCACAATCAAAGGTAGACCAGCACGCCAGCCGGACGCGCGTCTACTACGTCGCTGCCGACGAGGTGAACTGGGACTACGCTCCGGCGGGCCGCGATGAAGCGATGGGACATGACTTCGATGAGCTGGAGAAGGTTTTCACCGAGCCGGGGCCTCATCGAATTGGCCGCGTATACAAGAAGGCGGTTTACCGCGAATATACGGACGCGTCGTTCCGCACGCTGAAACCCCGTCCCGCAGACGAGCAGTATCTCGGGTTGGTGGGGCCGATTCTGCGGGGAGAAGTGGGCGACACCATCAAGGTGGTCTTTCGGAACAATGCCTCGCATCCGTACAGCATGCATCCGCATGGAGTGGTTTACGCGAAGAATTCCGAAGGCGCAGACTACAACGATGGTACTTCAGGCGCCGACCAGGAAGATGGCGCTGTTCCTCCCCGCGGCACGCACACATACATCTGGCAGGTTCCCGAGCGCGCAGGCCCCGGTCCGAACGATCCCAGCTCGGTCTTCTGGCTCTACCACTCGCACACCGACGAGCTGCGCGACGTGGCTTCGGGCCTCTTTGGAGGAATTATCGTGACGCGGCGCGGCATGGCGCTTCCCGACGGCCGCCCGAAAGACGTGGATCACGAGTTTGTCTCCATGTACATTGCCATCAACGAGAATGAGAGCTGGTATCTGGACGAAAACATACTCGCTCACACCACGGATCCAAAAGGCGTGGTTCGGACGGATACCCGGCCGGTTACCCCGGAAGGAATGGTCACACCCATTGCCGGATCGGGATTCGTCGACAGCAACATCAAGTGGTCGATCAACGGCTACATATTCGGCAACATGCCGATGATGACCATGAAAGTGGGAGACCGGGTTCGCTGGTACGTGGCGACGCTGGGCGATTTCAACAATGCGCACACGCCGCATTGGCACGGCAACACGGTGATGGTCGCCGGCCAACGCACCGACGTGCTGGCTGTGACTTCCGCGCAAATGATCACCGCAGACATGGTTCCCGATGCGCCCGGCATCTGGCTCTACCATTGCCACATCAGCGACCACATGCTGGCAGGCATGGATGCGCGGTATGAGGTGAAACCACGCTGACAGCCAGCAATCGAACCATGGGAGCGGTGAACCTGAGGCTGCGCGCCGGAGCATCAAAACGCAGGCACGTGCGGTTGTGTATGCGGCGCAGTCGCGGGCAGGCGAAAGTCACAACCTGTCATCAACATCGCGTTGGCTCCTTCCCCGAACCCCGGGTCTTTTGCAAAATCAGAGTACTCGCTGCGATCGAGCCAACGTCGTTATCAAATCACGCCCGCCGCAGTCGGACGAGAGATTTGCTTTTGCTTTATCCGACAACTGACAACCGATCACTGACAACGGCTTTTCGTCATCATCTGGCGCAGCCATCACCGAAGCAAAGCGGCCTCCACCCTTCCGTTCCCCGGCGCAATCACCCCTGCTGGTGATGTGCGTCCTTGCCGTCTGAGTTTTCTCGCTTCATGCTGGGCGGAGAATGCGGGGTGCAAGAAAGGGAGGGAACCGTGGCTCACCATGGCTTCACTCGCCGCGAGTTCTTGCGCTGGGCGGTGGCAGCGACCGCGGCTACCGAGTTCAACCGGCTATTCATCCCCAAGCTAAGTGCCGCCATTGAACAGGCGGTCAAGGAGTATCCCCTGATCTGGATGCAGACCTCCGCCTGCAGCGGATGCTCGGTATCTGTGATCAACACCATCCATCCCAGCATTAAAAACGTCATCCTCGACCAGATTCTCCCCGGCTATCAACTCTACCTGGATTACCACTCCACGCTGATGGCGGCGACCGGCAAGCTGTCCACCGACACCGCGCTGGAGACCGCCAGCAAGTACAAGGGCAAGTACATCTACATCGTGGAAGGCGCCATCCCCACCCAGTCCGACGGCATGTACGGCACCCTGGGCGAGGAGAACGGCAAGCCCGTCACCATGCTGACCTGGGTGGAGCGGCTGGCCCCCGATGCCATGGCCATTCTGGCCGTCGGTACCTGTGCCGCGTACGGCGGCGTCGCGGGAGCCAAGCCCAATCCCAGCGGCGCCAGAGGGATAGGCGACGTGCTGGCCGCGCTCAAGGTTTCCACCCCCGTCATCAACATTCCCGGATGCCCCTGCCACCCCGACTGGTTCATCGGCACCGTCGCCCGCGTGCTGCTGTACGGCCTGCCCAAGCCGAAAGAGGTCGATGAGGATGGGCGCCTGAAAATCTACTACGGCAAGACTGTGCACAATCGCTGCATCAACCGCGACTATCTGGATGAAGGCGTCTTTGCCAGCAAGTTCGGCGAACCCGGATGCCTGCTGGAACTGGGTTGCAAGGGGCCGTTCACCAATGCCGACTGCCCGGTGCGGCAGTGGAACAGCGGGGTGAACTGGTGTATCAGCGCCAACGCGCCCTGTCTGGGCTGTACTGAGCCCGGTTTTCCCGATGCTCATTCGCCGCTGTATCAGAGGAGGTGAGCCTTGAAGACGCAAGTGACGGTGGATCCCCTGACCCGCATCGAAGGTCATCTCCGCGTGGACGCCATGGTGGAAGACGGTGTGGTGGTGGAAGCCCACGCCGGAGGTACGCTATATCGCGGCTTTGAGCAGATCCTGGTGGGTCGCGACCCGCTCGATGCGGTGCAACTCACGCAACGCTTCTGCGGCGTCTGCCCCACCGCGCACGCCGTGGCGTCCTCGCAGTGCCTGGATAACGCCATGGGCATCATGCCCCCGGACAACGGCCGCACCATCCGCAACCTTATCCAGGGCGCCAACTACATTCAGTCGCACATCCTGCACTTCTACCACCTGGCGGCGCTGGACTTCGTGCGCGGGCCGGAATTTCCTCCCTTCATCCCTCGCTACGAGGCTGACTATCGCCTGCCCAAGGCCACCAGCGACGAGATCATCAGTCACTATGTGCAGGCGCTGCAGATTCGCCTGAAAGCCCACGAGATGTCGGCCGTGTTCTCCGGCAAGATGCCGCACTGCGCCTCGGTCGTGCCCGGCGGGGTCACCGTAACCCCCACCGTGGACAAGGTGACCACGTTTCTCTGGCGGCTCAAGGAACTCCGCGACTTCATCACTAACGTCTATGTGCCCGACGTGCTCACCATTGCCGAGGTCTATCGCGACTATGGCGAGATCGGCCCGGGCTGCAAGAACATGCTGTCCTATGGGGCTTTTGATCTGGACAACGAACCTGCGGTGATAAGGCGCAAGCGGTTCTTCCCCATGGCCCGGCTGCAGAACGGCAAGCTGCTGTCGGTGGATCCCTCCAAAATTACCGAAGACGTTTCCGCATCCTGGTACAAGTCGGCGAGCCACCTGCCCCCGGCTTCGGGCGCTACTCTGCCCGATCCCGCGAAACCGGCTGGCTACACCTGGCTCAAAGCCCCTCGCTACGACAACACGGTGTACGAGGTCGGTCCCTTGGCCCGGGCCGCCATCGCCAATGCCAGTGCAGGCAATTCGGCACACGCAAAGCTTATTTCCGATTCGCTCACTCAGTTGCGGATGACGCCCGACAATCTCAACTCCGTCATGGGCCGCCACTTGTGCCGCGCTATCGAAACCAAGATGGTGGCCGACGCCATGGCCGACTGGGTACTGCAAATCAAGCTGGAACAACCGGTAGCGACGACCTTCAGCCTGCCCGATACAGCGGCAGGCTACGGCCTGTGGGACGCCTCGCGCGGTGCGCTCGGCCACTGGATCTCGATCAAGAACAAGAAGATTGAGCGCTACCAGGCCGTCGTGCCCACCACCTGGAACGCCTCCCCGCGAGACGATGCCGGCCACCCCGGCGCGATTGAGCAAGCGCTGATCGGCGCACCCGTCAAGGATCCCGCCAATCCTTTTGCCCTGGCGCGAATCGTGCGCTCTTTTGACCCCTGCATTGCCTGCGCCATTCACCTGCTGACGCCCTCGGGCAAGCTGTTGTCCCAGACGCGGGTGATCTGAGGCCGATGCATGCAGGGGGAAACCACCGCCGAGACTGTGCTGGTGGTTGGAGTCGGCAATGACTTGCTCAGCGACGAAGGATTCGGCGTTCACGTAGCGCGGTCCCTGCTCTCGCGTGAAGCGGGACCGCCGTCTCACGTCTCCGTCCTCGAGGCGGGAACGGCCCTGCTCGACGTGCTCAGCGACCTGACCCAGTACTCGCATGTCGTGATCGTGGATGTCATGTCCTGCGGCCGCGATCCCGGTACCCTCTATTGCACGGAAGTCACCCCTGAGCTGGTCCGCACCCCGGCGCCTTCGCCAGCCCTTTCCTTGCACGAATGGAGCCTGCTCGAAACCCTCCACGCGGCCGTCACCCTGGGCCTCTTTCCCAAGCGCCTCACCCTGCTTGGTGCGGAGCCGGATAATCTCGAACCGGGCACGGATTTGTCGCCGCGGCTGGCAACAGCTCGGGACAAGCTGGTGGACATGCTGCGGGACGGTGTGCTGGCCGGGCAGGCTGCCGGGTACCCCGGCTTCGCGCCTTCTTTTGGCGCGAACCCGGGATTTTCGAGGAGTGGTGCGCCCATGGTGATTCCGCATTTGCGCCGGCGACTGACAACCGGCAACTAACCACTGACAACTGACCACTGACAACTGCTGATCACACTCCACTGTGACCCACGTCCTATCCAACCACGCCCTCCTCCTCCTAAAGTCTTCCCGAGGAACGGGAGAGAATTGTCGTCCTATGAGTCGGCAATCATGTCATCTCCGTTTCCGGAAGGAACTTTGACCCATGCCGGGTCCTGCAAACTTGCGAATTTTCGCCCTTCTCTCTGCCAGCTTCCTGGTTTACCTGCAAAAAGCTCTTGCTAACCTCCTTGTTTTGAATATTTTGTCTGTAAGTCCAATGGGCAGAGGAATTTGTGCGCCAATTCCTCCTAAATCCATGAGAACAAGGATTTTTTGGGGGGTGGGGGGAGGGGGTACCTCGTCGCAGCCGCGGCCGAGTTTTCCCTAATGCTAAAATCCCTACGCCTTCGGAGGAATCGACTGTGCGCAGATGTGTATTGATTGCCGTACTTTGCTTCGCCACACTTGCCCTCGCCCAGCAGCAGGATTTCAGCAAGGTTCAGATCAAGGTCACCAAAGTTGCCGGCAACATCTACATGCTGCAGGGTGCGGGGGGAAATATTGCCGCATCGGTCGGTGAAGACGGCATCGTTATCGTCGATGACCAGTACGCTCCGCTGGCCGACAAGATCGCCGCCGCGCTCAAAGGCATCGGCGCGACCGACAAGCCGGTGCGCTTCGTGATCAACACGCACTATCACGGCGATCACACTGGCGGAAACGCGCCCTTCGCCAAGGGCGGTTCGACGGTGATTGCCCAGGACAACGTGCGCAAGCGCCTCGAAACCGGCGGCAAAGCGGGAATTCCCAAGGTCCGCGAGATCGACCAGCCTGCAGCGCCCAAGGCCGGGTTGCCCATCATCACCTTCGACCACGACGTGACGGTCCATCTCAACGGCGAAGACATTCGCGCGCTGCACTTTCCCGGCGGACACACCGACGGCGACGCGATTGTGTTCTTCCCCAAGAACAACGTCGTCCACATGGGCGACGACTTCGTGCGCTATGGCTATCCGTTTATCGACATCATTTCGGGCGGAAGCATACAGGGCATGATTGCGGCCTGCGACAAGGTAGCGGGCCTGCTGCCGGAGGATGTAAAGGTAATCCCTGGGCACGGCGATCTCGGCACCCTTGGTGACATTCGCGACTTCTCCGCGATGCTGAAGGAAACCAGCGCAGCCGTGCAGGCGGCAATCAATCGCGGACTCACGCCCGAGCAGATGAAGAATGAGAAGATCCTGGCAACATGGGACGCAAAGTACGGCAAGGGCTTCATCACCTCCGACCTGTTCATCGAAACCCTGTATGACTCGTTGACGAACCAGAAGAACGCGCAGTTCCTGCAGCACAACTAGATGGCGATCACTTATTCACCCGGCGCGATGCAATCACCCAGGCACGTGACGAGCCTCCTTTTCCGCGCGTCTGCCTTGCTGACAAAGTATGGTCAGCGAGGGAATTATGTGGAAGAAACTGCTCGGCGGCGGCGCCGTGTTCCTGTTCTGCGTTTGACTGATCGCCGTGCTCCAGGGCTGGAGCAAAGCCGATTTCAGCGGGCGCATGTCGATGATCGTCTTCCTGCTGCTGATGGGCGTCGCGGCGCGATGGGGCGTGAGGGTGCTCAAGCATCCCGCGCACTAGATTCGATGAGGTCGGGATGCACGTGGGCGTGTTTCAAGCGGCTTCAGCGAAGCGAAACGCAATGCGCTCAGTGCGATTACGTACAGGCATGACTGTTGCTGCACGGTAAATCCTCTTAATTCCTTGCATCCTTGGTTGACGCGAGTCATCGAATTGCGGTAAGTTCAAGAAACCATGACGGTCGATTGCCAGACTACGTGTTGTCGGATGACCTGCTGTTGTTGCGGGCACGTATGTTCTGGCGCCGATAGGAATACAACCTAGCACTACTCTAAAAAAGGTTTATCTCCAACCCACGCGTCAGAGCCTATCTGATTCGTGGGTTTTTCCTTTTTACGTGAAAGGTTGACGATGGCAGGCGATGCGAAAGAAACCAAGGCACAGCGAATTGAGCGGCTGAAGCGCGAGAAGAACGCCTGGGAATGCCTCGACGAGATCCGTGACTTCGCCCGCCGCGGACAGGACTCGATTCCGCCCGAGTGGCTGGGTACGTACTTCCGGTTCTGGGGCGTTTACACGCAGGGCGATGGCGCCGGCGCTGTAGGCGGAGTTGGCGGCGAAGGCAAAGCGCTGCCTTACTTCATGGTGCGGATTCGGATTCCCAACGGTTTGCTGCGAGCGGAACAATTACGCACGATCGCCGAAGTAACGCAAAAATATGCGCGTGACCAGGCCGACATTACCGTGCGGCAGAACATCCAGCTTCATTGGGTGACCATACAGGACCTGCCGGAGGTTCTGGATTCGCTGTGGCGCGTGGGGCTCACCACCAAGGGTTCGTGTGGCGACGATGTGCGAAATATCGTGGGTTGCCCGCTGGCGGGTGTTGATGGCGACGAGCTTTTCGATGCATCGTCGCTGGTTGCCGACGCGAATCGCGCATTCGAAGGGAATTCTGAGTTCTACAACCTGCCGCGCAAATTTAAGATTTGCATCACCGGCTGTGGCGTATGGTGCTCGTATCCGGAGATCAACGACGTAGGCCTGACGGCGGTGAGGCGGAGTGACGGAGCGGTGGGCTTCTCGTTGCGCGTCGGCGGCGGGTTGTCGACCGATCCGCACCTGGCGCGGCGGTTGGATGCCTTCGTGAGGCCCGAGCAGGTCGTGACGGTGTTGCGCGGCGTAGCTGCCATCTTTCGAGACAGTGAAGTGCTGCGCGAAAGCCGCGAGCGTGCGCGGCTGAAGTTCCTGTTCCTGAAGCACGGCTGGACCGAAGGACACTTCCTTGATGAGTTGCAGCAGCGCATTGGCTTCGAGTTGGAGCCAGCGGCGCGGGAGACGGTTCCAGATGATGTTTATCGCGATCACGTCGGTGTGCATCCGCAGAAACAGGAGGGGCTGTATTACGTTGGGGCGTCTGTGCTTCGGGGACGAGTGAGTTCGCAACAACTGCGGACGGCGGCCGACCTGGCCGAAGGTCACGGCAGCGGCGAACTGCGCACTACCAACATGCAGAACCTGTTGATCGTCAATGTGCCGCGAGAGAGCGTTTTGCGCGTGGCGGACGGCATGACCCTGGCAGGCCTTCCAGTGGAGGCGTCCGCGTTTCATCGCGGCGTGATCGCCTGCACGGGAACGGAGTTCTGCAAGATCGCCATTACCGAAACGAAATCGTTCGCGCGGTGGCTGGCGGAAGAGCTCGACGATCGCTTACCAGGGTTCGAGCAGCACCTGAAGTTGCACATCACCGGCTGCCCCAACAGTTGCGGCCAGCATTGGATTGCCGATCTGGGGCTAGAAGGCAAGAAGATCAAGCTGAGCGGGCGGCTGGTGGATGCCTACTACTTCTGCGTGGGTGGCGCGGTGGGCAAACACCAGGCAGTGGCGCGACCGGTGGGGTATCGGTGCACGGCGGGCGACGTCCCCAGTGCAATTGAGCGTCTGCTGCACGCGTACCTGTTGCAGCGCGAGAACGGGGAGAACCTGAGGCAGTTTTTCTCGCGTCACACGACGGAAGAAATTCGTGCGCTCCTGGCCGGCGGGCTGATTGCGGCCGCGGCACGTGACCTAGCTTGCGCACCGGCGCCACACGGAGTTGAGGGATGAGCGCCGCGGCACCAGGCCTGTTTGCCATGTTCGTCAAGCTGGCGGGACGCAACTGCGTTGTGATCGGCGGAGGCGATGTTGCGGAGTCAAAAGCCCAGAGCCTGCTGGCGGCGGGAGCGAAGGTGACCGTCATTTCACCTGATCTCACTTCCAGACTCGCGCACAAGCAGCGTCTCGGTGCGATCAGGTGGTGCGCACGCACGTTTGAACCATGTGACCTTGAAGGGGCCTTCCTCGCGATCGCGGCAACCTCAGACGATGCAGTGAACGAGCTCGTGTACCGCGAGTGCGAGCGGCGGGGAATCCTGTGCAATGTCGTTGACCAGCCACCACGCTGTCATTTCTATTTCCCGGCGTTGGTGCAACGCGGCGATCTGCAGATCGCGATCTCAACCGCGGGGAAGAGCCCGTCGCTGGCGCAACGCCTCCGCAAGGAGATGGAGAAACAGTTCGGCCCCGAGTATCGCGATTGGCTGATGTGGCTGGGCGAGGTGCGTAAGGCGCTGATGACACGGCGGCTGAGCTTCGAGCGCCGGAGACGGTTGCTGGCATTGCTGGTGCGGCAAGAGTCGTTTGAGCATTGGCGAGAAATGGTTCGTGACGAGCGTGCCCTGACGGAGGCGGCGTGAGCGGCAAGGTCTATTTGGTGGGCGCAGGGCCGGGCGATCCGGAGCTGCTGACCGTGAAGGCTGCGCGGATTTTGCAGTCGGCGGACGTCGTTCTGCACGACGCGCTGGTGGCAGAAGGCGTTCTGGCGTTGGCGCGGCCGCACGCGTTGCTTGTCGATGTCGGCAAGCGTGTGGGTGACAAGCGAATATCGCAGGGGCACATCAACCGCATGCTGGTGCAGTTTGCGGCGACGGCAGGCACAGTGGTGCGGCTAAAAGGCGGTGATCCGCTCATCTTTGGCCGGGCCGCAGAAGAGATTGCGACATTGCGAGCCGCAGGCATCGCGTTCGCAATAGTGCCTGGCATTACCGCAGCAATATCGGCAGCGGCTGAGGCGCAGGTCCCGCTGACAGCGCGAGAAAGTTCAGCCGCTGTGGTCTTTCTTACCGCTCAGCTCAAGGACGGCAAGAGCGCGACGGACTTGGCACGGTTCGCGAGTGCCAGGACAACGCTGGCGATCTACATGCCGGGCGGTAAGTACCGGTGGATTGCGGAAGAAGCCATGGCGGCTGGCCTGAACCGGCAAACTCCGTGCGTTATCGTGGCTAACGCCAGCCGCCCGAATCAGGAATTGCACTGGACCGATCTAGCGGGATTAATTTCATTGTCATCGCCTGCGTCGCCCGCGCTGCTGATAATTGGGGAAGCGGCACGCAGGCATGAAGAGAGACTCGCCGAAGTTGTGCAATTGGCTGGACAAAACTTCGATGCTGAGAATCATGACGGAAAGAACCCATAAGGGAGGCAATCGGCAATGGCAGACCCAACTCAATCTCAGACCCCTGTCTTCCAACTCTCCACCGACTGGTGGGCAGTGCTGACGGCACTGGCGCTGGCACTGTTAGTACGAATCGGACTCATCCAAAAGGTCCCCTGGTGAGGGACGACCACGATCTGTAACTCGATGGGAGGAAATGGTAGATGGCACAGGGAACACTGGCAATTCCAAGAGCAGAAGTAGGCAGTCCGGTCATTCGTTTTGTACGGCTCATACCGGGCGTGCTGTTGCTGGCGGCGATCGGCTACCTCGGCAAGTTCATCGAGCAGTCGATTTCGGCCTACGCCAAGGTCAACCACCTGCACCTGCCGAACATCGAGTATGTGCTGTGGGCAATCTTGATCGGGCTGGCGGTGTCGAACACGGTCGGCATTCCTGAGGTATTTCGCCCGGGTGTCGCGACATACGAGTTCTGGCTGAAGTCGGGCATCGTGCTGCTGGGGTCCCGCTTTTTGCTGGGTGACGTGGTGAAGCTCGGTGGACTGAGCCTGACCCTAGTCGTGCTGGAGCTGGCGGTGGCATTTTCGGTGATGACGCTGCTGGGCCGCTGGTTCAGGCTGAAGCCGAAGCTGACGAGTCTGCTGGCGGTGGGTTCGGCGGTGTGCGGCGTGTCGGCGATCATCGCGACGAAGGGTGCGATTGACGCGGATGACGAGGATTCGTCCTACGCGATTGCTGCCATCCTGGCCATTGGCGCGATCAGTTTGTTCACATTTCCGCTGATCGGGCACTGGTTGCATATGAATGACCGCGCCTACGGCATGTGGGCCGGGCTGGCGGTGGACAACACTGCGGAGGCGACGGCGGCGGGCGCGCTTTACAGCGATGCGGCGGCAAAGATTGCCGTTCTGGCGAAGACCACGCGCAACGCGATGATCGGGTTCGTGGTGCTGGGCTACGCGCTGTACTGGGCAAGCCGCGGACAGGCGCAGAATGTGGGCAACAAGGCGGCATTCCTGTGGCAGAAGTTTCCCAAGTTCGTGCTGGGGTTCCTGATGATTTCGGTGCTGGCGACGGCGGCTGTGTTCAACAAGGCGCAGCTCGGCAGCCTGGCGAACCTGTCGCGCTGGGCGTTTCTGCTGACGTTTGCAGGAGTGGGGTTGCGGACGAACCTGCGGGAATTGAAGGCGCAGGGAATGAGGCCGCTTGCCGTCGGCGCGATCGGAGAAGCGGCGATTGCTGTTGTCACGCTGGGAATGGTCCTATTCGCGGCGCAGGCTTTGCAGCTCTGAGCGAATTCAGGCCGCCTCGCGAGGCGGCCTGATGGTTTCACCGGAATTCAGGCCGCGCTTGTCTTGTCGCGGCTTTCAATCTTCGCCCATGTATCGCGCAGAGGCACGGTACGATTGAAGACCAGCCGTTCGGAAGTCGTATTGGGATCGACGCAGAAATAACCAAGGCGCTCGAACTGGAAGCGGTCGCCGGCTTCGGCCTTGGCCAGCGAGCGCTCGAGCTTGCAGTTGCTCAACACTTCCAGCGAGTGGGGGTTGAGATTGTCGAGGAAGGTCTTGCCCGCTGCGACGGCGTTCGGGTCTTCGGTAAGGAACAGGTTTTCGTAGATGCGGACTTCGGCATCGACGGCGTGGTCAGCGGAGACCCAGTGAATTGTGGCCTTTACTTTGCGGCCGTCGGGGGCGTTGCCGCTACGGGTTTCGGGGTCGTACGTGCAGTGGACCTCGGTGATCGCGCCGGTGTGGTCCTTGAGGACGTGCGAGCACTTGATGAAGTAGCCGCCGCGCAGGCGGACCTCGCGCCCAGGTGAGAGACGGTAGAACTTCTTTGGGGGATCTTCGCGGAAGTCGTCCTGCTCGATGTGGAGCTCGCGCGAGAAAACCACGTCGCGGGTACCAGCGGCAGGGTCTTCGGGGTTGTTGAACACTTCGAGATGCTCGAGCTGGCCTTCGGGATAGTTGTCGATCACGACCTTTAACGGACGAAGCACAGCCATGGCTCGCGGCGCACGCTTGTTAAGGTCTTCGCGCACGTAGTGTTCCAGCATCGCAAGCTCGATGATGCCGTTGGTCTTTGACGCCCCGATGGCGGCGCAGAAGTTCCGCAACGCTTCGGGCGTGTAGCCCCGGCGGCGGATGCCCGAGATGGTCGGCATGCGCGGATCGTCCCATCCGCTGACGTGGCCTTCGTTCACCAGTTGCAGCAGCTTGCGCTTGCTCAGCAGCGTGTAGGTGACGTTGAGGCGGTCGAACTCGATCTGCTGCGACGGGAAGATGCCGAGCTGCTCGATAAACCAGTTGTAGAGCGGGCGATGGTCTTCGAACTCCAGCGTGCAGATGGAATGCGTGATGCGCTCGATGGAGTCCGACTGCCCGTGCGCGTAGTCGTACATGGGGTAGATGCACCACTTGTCGCCGGTGCGGTGGTGCGTGGCGCGCAGGATGCGGTACATCACCGGGTCGCGCAAGTTGAGGTTGGGCGAGCCCATGTCGATCTTGGCGCGCAAGGTGCGCGAGCCGTCGGGAAATTCGCCGGCGCGCATGCGTTCGAACAGGTCGAGGTTTTCTTCCACGCTGCGATTGCGGTTCGGACTTTCCTGGCCGGGCTCGGTAAGCGAGCCGCGATACTGGCGCACATCCCCGGCGCTCAGGTCGTCCACATAGGCCTTGCCGGCCTTGATCAACTGGATCGCCCACGCATAGAGCTGGTCGAAATAGTCCGAGGCATAGTACAGGCCGTCCCACTTCCAGCCGAGCCATTCGACGTCGCGAATAATGGAATCGACGTACTCCTGCTCTTCTTTTTCGGGATTGGTGTCGTCGAAGCGCAGGTTGGTGTGGCCGCCAAACTCGGCGGCGAGTCCGAAGTTCAGGTAGGTTGACTTGGCGTGACCTAGGTGCAGGTATCCGTTGGGCTCGGGAGGGAAGCGGGTTTGCACGCGCCCGCCGAACTTATTGGTTTCGAGGTCCGCGACGATGATGTCGCGGATAAAATTCGAGGCCTTGGGAGTATCGGGAGCGATTTCTGCCCCGGGTTGAGTCGAATTCATGATGGCGAGTTTCCTTCAGGAGAAAACCCTATTTTAACCGTTCGGAGCGAGGGGCTTGCGCATTCTGGCACACGAAGCGCACAGGCAGGTCACTGCGCCGCGGGAATGCCAGGACAGACGGAACCGCGAGCGGGTGACGCTAGACGTTCAGCCCCTTCAGATACTCGCGAAACTCCGGTCCAAGATCGTCACGTTTGAGAGCAAACTCGACGGTTGCCTTGAGGAAGCCCAGTTTGTCTCCGGCGTCGTGGCGTTTGCCCTCAAAGGTGAAGCAGTAAATCTTCTCTTTCTTCAGCAACGCCCGTAAGCCGTCGGTGAGTTGAAGTTCGCCGCCAGAGCCCGGCTGGATGGACTCAAGCATTTCGAAGATCCCTGGCGTAAGGATGTAGCGGCCGATGATGGCGAGCTTCGATGGCGCCTGCTCGAACTTCGGTTTCTCAACCAGGTCGCGCACCTCGAAGAGGCGGTCGCCGTGTTTGCCGGGAACGGGCGTGGCGTCGAGCACGCCGTAGGCAGAGATGCCGGGCCCTTCCACAAGCTGCGTCGCCAGCACCGAGCAACCGGTTTCGTCATAGATGTCGATCATCTGCTTGAGGCACGGCGTAGTGGCGTCAATCACGTCGTCGGGCAGGATGACCGCGAACGGTTCGTCGCCGACCAGTTCTTTCGCCATCAGCACAGCGTGGCCGAGGCCTAGCGCTTCTTTTTGGCGCACGTAGGCGATGTGAATCATGTCCGAGATTTGCTGCACGATGCGCAGCAAGTCGTCCTTGCCGCGATCCTCCAGCATCTTTTCCAGTTCGTAGCTGGTATCGAAGTGGTCTTCGATGGCGCTCTTGCCCCGCCCGGTGACCATAATGATCTGGTCGCAGCCGGAGTGCATCGCTTCTTCCACGCCGTACTGAATAATGGGCTTGTCGATGAGCGGCAGCATTTCCTTCGGCTGCGCCTTGGTGGCGGGAAGAAAGCGGGTACCTAGGCCGGCCGCCGGGAACACTGCTTTGCGAACTTTCTTTACCATGACTGCGTCGTGCCTCGTGTATTAGAGCGCAGGGCTATCGTTTCCCAGCATGATGCGCCGCACAATCGGAATCGGCGGCATGCCTTGCCTCATGAATTCGTCGTGAAACTGTTGCAGCGTGAAACTGGCGCCGGCTTTCTGCTTGTAGTCAGCGCGCAGCTTGAGGATCTCCAGTTTGCCAAGCGTATAGACGAGGTATGTTGG
>Ga0335071_10002945_pt1 | contig 18085 bp, 16 predicted proteins | sample Lox_Sample_15_FD_206724 | JGI IMG/M metagenome (GOLD analysis project Ga0335071, IMG submission 206724) | Soil microbial communities from Loxahatchee National Wildlife Refuge, Florida, United States - Lox_Sample_1.5 | ecosystem: Environmental > Terrestrial > Soil > Wetlands | place: USA... | reverse complement strand
GCGTGGTCGCCGCGCTCGTCGGCCTCGGGCTGCCCTGCATCGTCGTCGACGACGGCAGCGGGCCCGCCGCCGCCCTGAGCCTCGCGCGGCTCGCGCGCCCCGGCCAGGTGGAGCTGGTGCGCCATCGGCGCAACCGTGGCAAGGGCGCCGCGGTGATCACGGGCCTCAGGCGCGCCGCCGAGCTCGGCTTCAGTCACGCGCTGCAGATCGACGCCGACGGCCAGCACGACGTCGCCGAGGCGCCGCGGCTCCTGGCCGCGGCGGCTGCGGCGCCGGAGGCGGTGGTCACCGGCTACCCGGTGTACGACGCCTCGGTGCCGCGCAGCCGCTACTACGGGCGCTACCTCAGCCACGTCTGGGTGTGGATCAACACGCTGTCGCGGCGCATCGTCGACTCGATGTGCGGCTTTCGCGTCTATCCGATCGCGCCGGTGCTGGCGCTCATCGAGCACGAGCGCGTCGGTGAGCGGATGGACTTCGACACCGAGGCGCTGGTGCGGCTCGACTGGGCCGGGCGAGAGATCGTCAACGTGCCGGTGACGGTGCGCTACCCGACCGGCGGCGTCTCGCACTTCCGGCTGTGGCGCGACAACCTGCTGATCAGCGCGATGCACGCGCGGCTGTTCTTCGGCATGCTGGCGCGCCTGCCGCGGCTGCTCGGCCGGCGGCTCGGGCGCGGGGTGCGCTGATGCACTGGTCGCGCATTCCCGAGGCCACCTTCGTGCCCGGCATCCGCGTGCTGCTCGCGCTGCACGCCGCCTTCGGCCGGCGTGCCTTCCGGCTCGCCCTCTGGCCGGTGGTGCTGTGGTATGCGCTCACCCGGCCGGCCGCGAGGCAGGCCTCGCTCGACTACCTGGCGCGCCTCGGCAGCGTCAGCGACGAGGCACCCTCGCCCTCGCTCGCGACGGTACTGCGGCACTTCGCGGCCTTCGCCGAGTCGCTGCTCGACAAGCTGCTGATCTGGGGCGGCCGGCTCGACGCGCTGCGCTACGAGGTGCACGGCAACGCGGTGATCCACGCCGCCGTCGACGCCGGGCGCGGCGCGCTGCTGATCACGGCCCACGTCGGCAACTTCGAGCTCTGCCAGGCGCTCGCGACCCGCTACACGCCGGTGCGCATCAACGTGCTGATGCACACCGCCAACGCCGCCCGCTTCAATGCGCTGCTGGCGCGCAGCGCGCTCGCCGACCGGCTGTGCCTGATCCCGGTCGACGGCATGTCGCCGTCGACGGCGGCGCTGCTGGCGCAGCGCATCGACGCCGGCGAGCTGGTCGCGATCGCCGGCGACCGGCTGCTGAACGCCGGCGCCGGCGACTCGATGCAGGCCTCGTTCCTCGGCGCGCCGGCGGCGTTCCCGATCGGCCCCTACGTGCTCGCCGCGGCGCTCGGCTGCCCGCTGATCGCGCTGTTCGCGACCCGCCACGGCGAGACCTACCGGATCAGCGTGGAGCAGCTGGCGGAGCGGGTAGAATTGCCGCGGCGCGCGCGCGAGGAGGCGGTGCGCGCGCTGCTGGAGCGCTTCGTGGCGCTGCTCGCGGCCGAGTGCCGCGCCGCGCCGCTGCAGTGGTTCAACTTCTACCCGTTCTGGGCCCCGCCGGGCGCGGGCTGAGGAGCTGCGATGGATCCGGTCCTGCGCGTGCTGGCGGTGGCGCTGCTCGCGGCGCTCGCCGCGCCGGCGGCGGCCGCCGACCTCCTCGGCGACGTCAAGGCGCGGCTCGATCAGGCGCGCGTGTCGCGCGGCGAGTTCCAGCAGGAGAAGCGGCTGGTCGGCATCGCGCGGCCGCTGCACGGCCGCGGCAGCTTCCTCGTCGACCGCGACCGCGGCGTCGTGTGGCGCACCGAGGCCCCGTTTCGGAGCGTGCTCAAGATCACGCGCCGCGAGATCGTGCAGACCGACGGCAGCCGGGTGCTGATGCAGCTCGCGACCGACCGCGACCCGGCGGTCAAGGCGGTCAGCGCCGTGCTGTTCGCGACCTTCGCCGCGGACTTCGGCGCGCTGTCGCCGTACTTCAGCATCGACGGCGGGACGAACGGTGCCGCCTGGCACCTGACGCTGCGGCCCAGGGAAGCGGGCCTCGCGCGCCTGATCGAGAGCCTCGAGCTCGCGGGCGAGCACGAGGTGCGGCGCGTCGAGCTCAAGTCCGCGAGCGGCGACCTGCTGCACATCGAGTTCCAGAAGGTCGAGACCGCCCCGGCGCCGAGCGCCGCGGAGGCCGCGGAACTTGACTAGGCCGCTGGCCATCCTCTGGCTGGCGGCCTGCCTCGCGGCCGCCGGCTGGCTGCTCGCCGAGGGCCGCGGCCTCGAGCGGCGCATCGACACCGACCTCTTCGCGCTCCTGCCGAAGGACACGCGCGACCCGCTCGCCGAGTCGGCGCTCGCCGCGATGGGGGCGGCCGGCGAACGCCAGCTGATCGTGCTGGTCGGCGACCCGGACCCGGCGCGCGCCGCGGCCGGGGCGCGCGCGCTCGCGGCACGGCTCAGCGGCGGGCCGCTGCATCCGAGCGCGGGCGGCGACGCCGCCGGACGCATCGTCAGCTTCTACGCGACGCATCGCGCCGGCCTGCTCGCGCCTGCGGACCGCGCCCGCCTCGGCGCCGCCGACGCCGCCGACTACTTCGCGCAGCGCGCGCTCGCGGCGGCGTTCGCGCCGCTCTCGGGCGGCACGCTGCCGTGGAGCGCCGATCCCTTCGGGCTCTACGGCAACTGGCTGCTGGCGCAGGGCGGCGCGACGCGGGTGCGGCCGCAGGGCGACCAGCTCGCGGTCGAGGCGAACGGCCGCACCTACATCGTGCTGCCCTACGAGCTCGACGGCAGCGCCTTTGCGCTCGCGCTGCAGCAGCAGCTCGCGCCGCGGCTCGCGGCCGCGGTGGCGGCCGCGCGCGCCGCGGCGCCCGGGGCCGAGGTGCTCAGCGCCGGCATCGTGCTGCACGCCGCCGCTGCCGCCGCGGGTGCGCAGCGCGAGATGTCGGTCATCGGCGCGGGCTCGACGCTCGGCGCGCTGCTGCTGGTCGTGATCGCGTTCCGCGGCCTGCGGCCGGCGGCGCTCATGGTGCTGTCGCTGCTGACCGGCACGCTGCTCGCGGCCACCGTCAGCTTCGCGCTGTTCCCGCGCGTGCACGTGCTGACGCTGGTGTTCGGCTCGAGCCTCGTCGGCGTCGCGGTCGACTACGGGCTGCTCGCGCTCGGCGCCTCGCTCGGCGCGCCGGCGGGCGATGCCGCCGCGGTCGCAACGCGCTACCGGCAGCTGCTGCCGGCGATGCTGCTCGCGCTGCTGACGACGCTGGTCGGGTACCTCGCGCTCGCGGTCACGCCGTTCACGGGGCTCTTGCAGATGGCGGTGTTCTCCGCCGCCGGCATCACCGGCGCCTGGCTCACCGTCGTGCTCTGGTTCCCGCGGCTCGCGCCGCGCACGATCGCCGAGTCGCCGGCCTCGCGCCGCATCGGCGCCGCGCTCGGCGCCTGGCCACGCCTCGGTGCGCGCGGCTGGCCGCTGATCGCGCTGCTCGCGGTGCTGTCGGTTGCCGGGCTCGCGCGGCTGCGCGCGGACGACGACGTGCGCGCGCTGGTGCGCCCGGACCCCGCGCTGCTGCGCGAGCAGCTCGCGGTCGGCCGGGTGCTCGAGCTGCCGAGCCCGGCGCAGTTCTTCGTCGTCGAGGGCGCGGACCCCGAGGCGACGCTGGTCGCCGGCGAGAAGCTCGCCGCCCTGCTCGACGGCTTCGTCGCCGCGCACCGCCTCAGCGGCTACGACAGCGTGAGCCGCTGGGTGCCGTCGGCCGCGCGCCAGGAGGCCGACCGGCGCCTGGTGCGCGAGGCGCTCATCGCGCCCGGCGGCGCGCTCGCGCGCGTCGCCGCCGAGACCGGGCTCGACGCGGCCGCCACGGCGGCGCTCTGGCAGCGCGGCGCGCCGCTGTCGCTCGAGACCTGGCTCGCGGACCCGGTGTCGGCGCCGTTTCGCTACCTGTGGCTCGGCAGGGCGCCGGGCGGCGGCGCGGCGACCCTGGTGCTGCTGAAGGGGCTCGGCGACGCCGGCACCGGCCGCGCGCTCGCGGCGCTCGCGGGGCCAGGCCTGCACTACGTCGACAAGCCGGCTGAGATCTCGGCGCTCTTCAAGCGCCAGCGCGAGCTCCTCGGGGTGCTGCTCGCGGCGGGCTATGCGCTCGCGGCGGCGCTCCTCTGGCTGCGCTACCGCGCCGACGGCTGGCGGGTGCTGGCGCCGACCGCGGTCGCGACGCTATTCGTGCTCGCGGCGCACGGGCTCGCGGGCCTGCCGGTGCAGCTCTTGACGCTCGTGAGCCTGCTGCTGCTGCTCGGCATGGGCGTCGACTACGGCATCTTCCTGATGGAGCGGCCGGACGACGGGCGCATGTTCGTGGCGATCTGCCTGTCGGCGGCCTCGACGCTGCTGTCCTTCGGGCTGCTCGCCGTGAGCGGCACGCCGGCGCTGCGGGCCTTCGGCATCGCGACGCTGCTCGGCGTCGTCAGCGTCTGGCTGGTGGCGCCGGTGTGCCGCCCGGGCGCGGCGCGGGGCGGCCGCCCGTGAGCGGCCGCCGGGCGCTCGCGGCGCTCCTCCTCGGCGCGGCGCTCGCGGGCTGCGCCGCCGGGTTCCTGCCGCTGCCGCTGCTCGAGGTGCGGCCGGCGGACCTCGGGCCGCCGCGGACCATCGAGCAGCGCCTGCAGCTCACCCGCCACGGCCGGTCGATGGTCCTCGACGGCGTCGCCGACGTCGCGGCGACGCGCGTCACGCTGATCGCGACCGCGCTCGGCGTGCGGCTCTACGCGCTCGAGTACGACGGCCGCCGCGTGGTCCGCGGCCCCGGCGGCGCCGCTGGCGGCGCCCCGCCGCCCTCGGTCCTGCTCGACGACTTCCTGCTGCTGTACGCACCGACCGAGGTTCTCGCCGCCGCTCTGCCCGACGATCTGCGCCTCGTCGCGGACCCGGGCGGGCGCCGGCTGTACCGCGACGCGCGGCTGCTGGTGGCGATCACCTACGAGGGTGCGGACCCCGCCAACGGCCGCAGCCGGCTGCACAACGCCGCGCTCGACTATGATCTCGTCGTGGATTCGACGGTGGTGCAGTGAACTTCTTCCTGGGAGAGCCCGCGATCGTCTGCGCGCTCGGCGGCGAGCTCGCGACCGTCCGGGAGAACCTGTTCGCGGGCCTGAGCCCCGGCTTGCGCAGCACCGAGGCCTACAGCCCGGGCCGGCCGCTGATGGTCGGCACGGCGGCGTTCGAGGCGCCGGCGGCGGCGGCGCTTCGGCACCGCTCGCGCAACAACCGGCTGCTGGCGGCGGCGCTCGCCGCGCTCAGGCCGCGCCTCGAGCCGGTGCTCGCGGCACTGCCGCCGCACCGGGTCGCGGTCGTGCTCGGCACCAGCACCTCGGGCATGGAGGAGACCGAGCAGGCGGTCGCGGCCGAGGCCGCAACCGGCGCGCTGCCGGCGGGTTTCCACCTCGGCCAGCAGGAGCTCGGCTCCGGCGCGCTCTTCCTCGCCGAGGCGCTCGGCGTCACGGGCCCCGCCTACACCGTCTCGACCGCGTGCTCCTCGAGCGCCAAGGCGATCGCGAGCGGCGCCCGGCTGCTCGCGGCCGGGCTCGCGGACGCCGTCATCGTCGGCGGCGCCGACACGCTGTGCCGGTTCACGGTGGCGGGCTTCGCCGCGCTCGAGGCGGTGAGCCCGGGGCGCAGCAACCCCTTCTCGATCCACCGCGACGGCATCAACATCGGCGAGGGCGCGGCGCTGTTCCTGCTGACCCGCACGCCGGCGCCGGTGCGGCTCACGGGCTGGGGCGAGGCCTCGGACGGCCACCACGTCTCGGCGCCCGACCCGCAAGGGCGGGGCGCGCGGCTCGCGATCGAGGCCGCGCTCGCCCGCGCCGGCGCCGGGGCCGCCCGGCGCGTCGGCTACGTCAATCTGCACGGCACCGGGACGCGGCAGAATGACGCCATGGAAAGCCGCGTCGTCCACGACCTCCTGCCCGGGGTGCCGTCGAGCTCCACCAAGCCCCTGACCGGCCACGCGCTCGGCGCCGCCGGGGCGATCGAGGCCGCCTTCTGCTGGCTCGCGCTCACCGACCCCGCCGGCCGCCTGCCGCCGCACCTCTACGACGGCGCGACCGACCCCGAGCTGGCGCCGCTCGCGCTGGTCGCCGCCGGCACGCGCCTCGGCGCGCCGCCCGCCGCCGCGGTCACGACCTCCTTCGCCTTCGGCGGCAGCAACGCCGCGCTCGTGCTGGAGCGCGCGTGACGCCGATCGAGCAGCTGGTGCCCCACGCGCGGCCGGCGCTCCTGCTCGACCGCGTCGTCGAGGCGCACGGCGACGTCGTTGTGACAGAGACCCAGGTCCGGGAGGACAATCCCTACTGCGCCGACGGGCACGTCGGCGCCTGGATCGGCATCGAGCTGATCGCGCAGAGCATCGCCGCGCTGGCCGGGATCGAGGCGCTGCGCGCCGGCCGCCCGGTGCGCATCGGTTTCCTGCTCGGCACGCGCCGCTACCGCAGCAGCGTGCCGGGGTTTGCGCTCGGCGCCCGGCTGAGAATCGAGGTGACCCGCGAGTTCCAGACCGACGACGGCCTGGGCGCCGCGCGCGGCCGGATTCTGGCGGAGGACGGGCGCCTGCTCGGCGAGGGGCTGCTGACGGTGTTCCAGCCCGCCCGCCCGGAGGACGTGATCGGCCGATGAGCGAGCGCAGTATCATGGTGACCGGCTCGAGCCGCGGCATCGGCCGCGCGATTGCGCTCAGGCTCGCGGCCGATGGCTTCGACCTCGTCGTGCACTGCCGGTCGCGGCGGGCGGAGGCGGAGGAGACGGCAACCGCGATCCGCGCGCTCGGCCGCGGCGCGCGCGTGCTCGCCTTCGACGTCGCCGACCGCGAGGCGACGCGCACGGCGCTCGAGGCCGACGTGCTCGCGCACGGCGCCCCGTACGGCGTCGTCTGCAACGCCGGCATCGCGGCGGACAATGCGTTCCCGGCGCTCAGCGACCGGGACTGGGACAGCGTGATCGAGACGAGCCTGAACGGCTTCTACAACGTGCTGCGACCGCTCGTGATGCCGATGATCGGCCGCCGGGACGGCGGGCGGATCGTGACCATCGCCTCCGTGTCCGGGCTGGTCGGCAACCGCGGCCAGGTCAACTACAGCGCCGCCAAGGCCGGCGTCATCGGCGCCAGCAAGGCGCTCGCGCTCGAACTCGCCAAGCGCCGCATCACCGTCAACTGCGTTGCCCCCGGCCTCATCGAGACAGACATGGTTGCGCCCGAACTCGCCGACGAACTCCTGAAGCTGATCCCCGCGCGCCGCGCCGGGCGCCCCGAGGAGGTGGCCGGGGCGGTCAGCTTCCTGTGCAGCGACGACGCCGCCTACGTCACGCGGCAGGTGCTGTCGGTCAACGGCGGGCTGATATGAGGCGCGTCGCGGTCACCGGCATGGCGGGCATCAGCCCGCTCGGCAACGACTGGCCGACGGTCGAGCGGCGGCTGCACGCGCGGCAGAACGCCGTGCGCCATATGCCGGAGTGGGACATCTACCAGGGGCTGCTGACGCGGCTCGCGGCGCCCGCGGCGCCGTTCGAGCTGCCCGCCGCGCGCTACACGCGCAAGGCGACGCGCAGCATGGGGCGCGTGTCGCTGCTCGCGTGCCGCGCCTCCGATCTCGCGCTCGCGGACGCGGGGCTGCTCGACGACCCGCTGCTCTCGAGCGGCCGCGTCGGCGTCGCCTACGGCTCCTCGACCGGCAGCACCCAGGCGGTGCGCGACTTCGCCGGCATGCTCGAGTACCGGACCACGGCCGGCCTCAACGCGACCACCTACATCCGCATGATGCCGCACACGACGGCCGTCAACATCGCGGTGTTCTTCGGGCTGACCGGGCGCGTCATCACGACCTCGAGCGCCTGCACCTCCGGCAGCCAGGGCATCGGCTACGCCTTCGAGTCGATCCGCCACGGCTACGCGACCGCGATGGTGGCGGGCGGCGGCGAGGAGCTGTGCCCGACCGAGGCGGCGGTGTTCGACACGCTGTTCGCGACCAGCACCAAGAACGACACGCCGCAGCTGACGCCGCGCCCCTTCGACGCCGCCCGCGACGGCCTGGTGCTCGGCGAGGGGGCGGCGACGCTCGTGCTCGAGGACCTCGAGCACGCCCGCGCCCGCGGCGCGCGGATCTACGCCGAGCTGGTCGGCTTCGGCACCAACTGCGACGGCTCGCACGTCACGCAGCCGAGCGCCGAGACCATGGCCGAGGCCATGCGCCTCGCGCTCGAGACCGCGGGGCTCGCGCCGCAGGCGATCGCCTACGTCAACGCGCACGGCACCGCGACGCAGCAGGGCGACGTCGCGGAGACGACCGCGACCGCGAAGATCTTCGGCCACCGGATACCGTTCAGCTCGCTGAAGAGCTACATGGGCCACACGCTCGGCGCCTGCGGAGCGCTCGAGGCGTGGATGACGATCGGGATGCTGCGCGCCGGCTGGTTCGCGCCGACGATCAACCTCGACAAGGTCGATCCGGAGTGCGCGCCGCTCGACTACCTGACGGGCGAGGGCCGCACGATCGACGCCGAGTACGTGATGAGCAATAATTTCGCCTTCGGAGGCATCAACACCTCCCTCATCTTCCGCCGCCCAGGATAGGTCATCATGAGCATTGGACGCACCATCGGTTGCCTGGCCGTCGCCCTCGCCGTGGCGCTCGCGCCCGCCGCCTACGCCCGCGACGAGGCGCTGCACCTGCCGATCAAGGAAGTCACCGAGGACGCCGGCAACAAGGCGCGGCTCGGCAGCGACGTCGCGCTCTATTTCGGCGCGCAGGCGACGCCGGCGATCGAGACGGCGCTCGGCACGGCCAGCACCAGCAAGAAGACCAACGCCTTCAACAAGGGCGACGCCGAGGCCTGCCGCTGGGCGATGCTGTCGGCGCTGCTGACGCTGGTGTCGAGCGCCCGCTCCCGCGGTGCCGACGCGGTCGTCGACATCCGCAGCAACTACCAGCACGTCGAGTTCTCGAGCGAGACCGAGTACGAGTGCCACGCCGGCAACCTGATGGCGGGCGTCGCGTTCACGGGGCGGCTCGTCAAGCTCAAGAAATGAGCCGCGTGCTGGCGCTGGTCGCCGAGCTCGGCGCCGCGCCCGCGATCGCAGCGCGCGCCGGCCCGCTGTCGCCGTCCAGCCAGGCGCGGATCGCGCGCCTCAACGCGCCGCGGCGCCGGGCGCAGAGCGCGCTCGCGCGCCAGCTGGCGGCGCTCGCCGCGTCCAGGCTGCTCGGCCGCGAGCTGCCGGCCAGCTGCGTCGGCGAGGCCGGCGACGGGCGCGGCCCCTGGCTCGGGGACGCTGAACCGCTGCGCGTCAGCGTCGCCCACAGTCACGAGCGGGTCGCGGTCGCGGTCGGCGCCGGACCCGTCGGCATCGACGTCGAGCGCTGCGACCGGCAGCGCGACTGGCTGGCGTTCGCGCGCCACGCCTACAGCGACGCGGAGGTCGCCTGGCTCGATGCGAGCGCGCCCGGCGAGCGCGCCGCGCGCTTCTATCTGCTGTGGACGCTCCGCGAGGCGAGCTTCAAGGCCGGTCTGCGCGCCGCCGTGCAGGGCGGCGAGCCGTGCCTCGGGCCGCACGCGAACGGCGCGTCGTTCGGCTGGAGCAGCCGCGAGCTCGACGGCTACCGGGTCTCGGTCGCGACGCCGGCGCCGGCGCCCATCGAGTGGCTGGCCGTCGCCGGCGAGGAACTCGTGCCGCTCGCGCTGCCGCGGGAGGCGGCCGGCGGCGCGACCGCGCCCGGCTAGGCCGGCGCCGGAGCCGTTGCGCTACTTGGGCTCGCCAGTCGGCCCGCCGACGGCCGCGTCGTAGTTGGCCTGCAGGTAGTCGGCGATCAGCTGCGCGATGCGCCGCAGCATGTCCTTGTCCTGGCCGCCGAAGGTCCACGCGCCGCTCACGGCCGAGGCGCGCTGATGGAAGCGCGGCTCGGCGACGACGGTGTCGCCGGGCTGCTCGACGAACCTGACGTGCATCGTGATGTAGGAGTCGCCGGCCCAGGCGCCGCTCCAGACGCGCGCCGTGCCGCTCACCTTCTTGATGATGTCGATGCGCGGCGAGATCACGAGGCGGGGCGCGCCCTCGAGCGGCGGCTTCTGGTTCCAGCCGGCGACGATCGGCGCGACCAGCGCGTCGAGCTGCTGCTGCACCTGCCCGGCCACCTGCGCCTTGCCCTTCTCCCGCGCTTCGGCCGCATCGAGCTCGGCCGGCCGCAGCTCGAACGCGCCGTACGCCGACAACGGCCTGCTCGGCGGCGGATTCGTGAGCTGCGCGCGCGCGGGCCCCGCGAATGCGGCGACGCCACAGAGCAGGCCCGCGCCCAGCACGGCGCACTTCATGTGTCGCCCTTCGCGGTCGGCTCCCGCCACGCCCCCGGCACGGGCGAGGCGCCGCGCCCGGTCACGGGCGCCGGCCTCAGCGCAGCAGCGCCGCCGCGACCAGCGCGATGCAGCCGAGCGCGTGGATCGCGAGGGTGAGCTCGATGCTCTTCTTCAAGCCCTCGCGTCCGGCGGGATCGAGCGAGATGCCGCGCGACGCCTGGAAGCCCCCGGCCGCGAGCACGAGCGAGGCGACGAGCGCCCAGCGCGGCAGGTCGTGGCGCACGACCAGCACCACCCCGGCGACGAGCGCGATCAGCGTCAGCAGCTGGTAAAGGATCCGCACGCCGCCGATCGTCAGGCGCACCGCGAGCGTGCGCTTGCCGGCGCTCGCGTCCGCCGCCGCGTCGGGCACCTCGTTGATCAGCAGGATCAGGCCGACCCAGACGCTGACGATCACGGCCAGCAGCCACGCGCCGAGGTCGACCGCTCCGGCCAGCAGCCACACGGCGCCCGCTACCGGCAGCGCGCCGAGCCCGATCGCGCAGGCGAGCTCGCCGGCGCCGCGGCCGGAGAGCTGCACGCCGGGTTTCGAGTAGAAGTAGCCGAGCGCGAGGCCGAGCACGCCGAGCAGCACGACGCCCGGCCCCCGCAGGTACGCGAGCGCGAGCCCGGTCGCGAGCGCGGCGACGGCGAGGCCGTAGGCGAAGCGCAGCGTCGCCGCGCGCGTCATGATGCCGTTCTGTATGAACCGCGAGCCGCCGGTGTACGGGTAGATCCTGAGCACGTTGGCGGGATCGGTGCCGTTCACGTCGTCGCCGAAATCGTTGTAGACGTTGGTCGCCGCGTGCGCGAGCACGGTCGCGAGCACCGCGAGCGCGAACCACAACCCGTTGAAGGCGTGGTGCGCCGCGCCCGCCCAGGCACTGCCGACCAGCACCGGCAGCACCGAGGCGGTGAAGAACTTGGGCCGGGTCGCGAGGAACGCGCGCCTGAGCGCCGCCCCGAAGCCGGTCCCGCCGAGTGCCGCGACCGAGGGTTCGCCAGCGGGCTGCGTGGTTCGATCCATGGATCTCTCCGTATCAGGCCGGGTGCAGGGGCACCCGGACGGGGTGTGCAGCTTAGCGCACCGCGGGCGAACTGCGCGGCACCCGCCGATCGGCAGTTTCCGCAGTGCATCAGCGCCGCGGCGCAGGCCGCGACCGCCCCCCCTGTACGCCGCGCCGCCGGGGCTACCGGACGGCCACTATCCGGCCGCCGGCGGCACGGCCGCCAGGGATCGCCGGCCCGACGCGGCACTCAGCGCCACGCGGAGTTGAGGACGTGCCCGGGGGTGATGCGCGCGAGCGCCGGCGTGCCCGCCTGGCGCATGATCGCCCGCAGCTCGCGGTCCAATATGTCGATCACCGCCTCGACGCCGCTCTGGCCGAAGGCCGCGAGCCCCCAGATCTGCGGCCGGCCGATGCCGACCGCGGTCGCGCCGAGGGCCAGCGCCTTGAAGACGTCCGTGCCGCGGCGGATGCCGCCGTCGAACAGCACGGGTACACGCCCGGCGACCGCGGCCGCGACTTCCGGCAGGCAGTCGATGGTCGCGCGCAGCGACTCCTCGTCGCGGCCGCCGTGGTTCGAGACCACGACCCCGTCGGCGCCGTGCTCGATCGCGACCACGGCGTCCTCGCCCGTCACGATGCCCTTGACGATCAGCTTGGTGGTCACGAGCGCGCGCAGCCGGTCCAGGTACGCAGGCGTCAGGCTGGCGGGCGTGTGGCCGGTCACGCGCGAGACATCGAGCCCGGCGAACATCGGCGCCTTGCGCCACATGTCGTGGGTGTTGCCGACGTGGCATGCCGTGCAGTTGCGGCTGTCGACGCGTGCCGCGCGCGCCAGCGTCTCGTTGTTGCGGCCGGGGATGTTGTCGACCGTGAACACGATGGCGGTGCAGCCGGCACGCTCGGCGCGGCGCACCAGCGCCTCGGTGACGGCCCAGTCGTCGGTCGCATAGAGCTGTTGCCAGAGCGGCGCGCCGCGCGCCGCGCTCACCGGCTCGACCGCGGTCGAGGACGCCGTCGACAGCATCACCTGCGTGGCACGGCTCGCCGCCGCCCGCGCCATCGCCAGCTCCCCCTCGGCATGGAAGGCGCGCATGCCGCCGACCGCCGACAGGTAGACCGGGCTCGTGAGTCTCGCGCCGTACAGCTCGACTGCGGTGTCGACGTGGCTGACGTCGACGAAGCGGCGCGCCCGGATCTCGTAGTGCGAGAACGCGTCGTGGTTGCGCGCGACCGTACGGTCGTCGTCGACGCCGGTCGCGAGGTAGCCGAAGTGCGCCGGCGGCAACGCCTCGCGCGCCAGGGCCTCGAACTCCATCACGTTCAGCACCTGCCCGGCGGCGGTGACCGGCGGCGGCGCGCGCAGGAAGGCGCGCGATGGCGGCACGCCGTCCGCGGCCGCAGCGCCGCGCACGATTCCGGGCAGCCCGAGCAGCCCGCCGAGCACGGCGCGGCGCGTCAGGCGCTGCAGGCGCGCCTCGTCCATCGGGATCCCCCTGGCGGCGCGGGCGGCGCGCCTTTGGTGCAGCATACCGCGTCGGCGCGACGGCTCGCGTTCGCGGGCGGCGACTTTGCGACGAACAGGCTCACGACGGTGGTCCCGCTGCTCAGCTGTACGCCGATGCCAAGGCCGTAGTCGAGTGCCCGCCTGGCGGCCGGCCGGCGGGGCCGAATCCGACGGCCCCGCCGGCTGTCCTTGAGCGCCCTAACGGCCGCCGGGCATCCGCACGACCGCGGGCCGCGGGCGTTCGACCGTCGCCGACCGTCGTCGCGCGCGCATCCGCACGCTAGGCGCGCCCGGTTCTCTTCGGCCGCCGCTTGTTCGCCACCGACTTGATGACCATGCGGGTCGGGCGCGTGCGCGGGAACGTGGCCCCGGAGTGCTTGATCGCCGCCCTGACGAGCGCCTTGATATCCCCGTGATCGAGGTCCGCTGCGGTCTTCACCACGACGCTGCGTACCTTGCTGCCAGAACCCTCGAGCAGGCCTTTGGGGTCGGGGAGATCCTTGTCGAGGTACAGGCGGACCTCCTTCGGAAAGATCGCCACGGCGACGACGGCCTCGTAGCCGCGCTCCGACATGCCGAACGCCACCACGAGGGAGTTGGCGTAGTCGTAGACAAGCTCGTGGGAGCCCGGCAAGGCGCGGCGCAGCTTTGGCAGGCACCGCCTCACCAGCGCGACGATCTCGGGAGAGAACCGCGACAGGAACGCGGAGAACTGTGCCTTGGGGCTGGGCAGGCGAGCGTTCATGAGTCAACGCTACCTCAACAAGCGGTGGCTGCGCCTAACGACGCGCGTGGTCGACTCGCGGCGCACCCGAACTGCGGTGATGCGCCAGGGACTTGAGCCCTCTGCCGATCACCGCAAGCCACGTCCGACAGATCGGTGACCGGACCGAAACGCGGGTGTCGGTGCCGCGGACCGTGCGCGACCACGGCCCGCTGCAGGCGACGGTCGGCCGTTGCTTCGCAATCGGGGCCCGGATGCGATCGTTCCCGGGCGCAGCCGCTACTCGACCGTGACGCTCTTGGCGAGGTTGCGCGGCTGGTCGACGTCGGTACCGCGCATCGTCGCGACGTGATACGCGAGCAGCTGCAGCGGGATCGTGTAGACCGCCGGCGCCTGGAAGTAGCTGACGTGCTTCGGCATCGTGATCACGTGCACGCCGTCCGAGGACGCGATGCCGGACTCCGGGTCCGCGAACACATAGAGCTCGCCGCCGCGGGCGCGGACCTCCTGCAGGTTCGACTTCAGCTTCTCGAGCAGGTCGTTGTTCGGCGCCACCGTGATCACCGGCATGTCGGCGTCCACGAGCGCCAGCGGGCCGTGCTTGAGCTCGCCCGCGGCATAGGCCTCGGCGTGGATGTACGAGATCTCCTTGAGCTTGAGCGCGCCCTCCATCGCGATCGGCGCGAGCGCGCCGCGGCCGAGGAACAGCGCGTGGTGCTTGTCGACGAACTTCTCGGCCAGCCGCCGCACCACCGGGTCGAGCGTCAGCGTCTCCTCGATCAGGCGCGGGATCTCGATCAGCCGGCCGACGAGGTTGTGCTCGCGCTCGCGGTCGATGCCGTGGTGCTTGCCGAGCGCGATCACCAGCATGTTGAGCGCCGCCAGCTGCGTCGTGAAGGCCTTGGTCGAGGCGACGCCGATCTCCGGGCCGGCGCGCGTCAGCATCACGAGCTCGGACTCGCGCACCAGCGACGACTCCGGCGCGTTGCAGATCGTCAGCGTCGACAGGTACCCCACCTGCTTGGCGAGCCGCAGCGCGGCCAGCGTGTCGGCGGTCTCGCCGGACTGCGAGATCGACACGAACAGCGTGTTCCGCGGCACGACCGGGTCCCGGTAGCGGAACTCGCTGGCGATGTCGACCCAGCACGGCAGCCGGCAGATCTGCTCGATGAAGTAGCGCGCCACGGAGCCCGCGTGCCAGCTGGTGCCGCAGGCGACGATCTGCACGGCCTCGGTGCGGCCCAGCATCTCCATCGCCGCCGGGCCGAACGCGGCCTCGAGCAGCTTGCCGCCCGCGACCCGCTCCTCGAGCGTCTGTGCGACCGCGCGCGGCTGCTCGTGGATCTCCTTCAGCATGTAGTGGGCGTACTCGCCCTTCTCGACGGCGTCGGCCGACAGCTCGCTCTCGCGCACCGCGCGCTCGACCCGGCGGCCCTCGCGGTCGACGATGCGCACGCTCTTGCGGTGGATCGCCGCCACGTCGCCTTCCTCGAGGATCTGGAAGCGCTTCGTGACCGGCAGCAGCGCCGCGACGTCCGAGGCGACGAAGTTCTCGCCGACGCCGAGGCCGACGACCACCGGGCAGCCGGCGCGCGCCAGCACGATCGTGTCGGGGTCCTTCTCGCTCATGACCGCGAGCGCGTAGGCGCCCTGCAGCTCGCGCACGGTCGCCTGCACGGCGTCGAACAGCTCCGGCTGGCTCTGCAGGTGGAAGTGCACGCGGTGCGCGATCACCTCGGTGTCGGTCTCGGAGGTGAACACGTAGCCGCGCGCGGCGAGGTCGGCGCGCAGCTCCTCGTGGTTCTCGATGATGCCGTTGTGCACGATCGCGATGCCGTCGCGCGAGATGTGCGGGTGGGCGTTGCGCTCGCTCGGCACGCCGTGCGTCGCCCAGCGCGTGTGCGCGATGCCGAGCAGGCCGGCGGTCGGCGACTCGGCAAGCGCATCGCGCAGGCGCGCGACCTTGCCGACGGTCCGCAGCCGCGCCAGGTGGCCGTCGCGGCCGAGCACTGCGACGCCCGCCGAGTCGTAGCCGCGGTACTCGAGCCGCTGCAGCCCGTCGATCAGGATCGGGAGCACGTCCCGCTTCGCCACCGCGCCTACAATTCCGCACATGGGTTTCGCCCTCGTTCCTGAGGCCCGTCGAGTCCGTGATTATGGCCCATCCCGCGCGGCCGGATTGTGACCCGGATCCGGCCCGGCGCTCGCGGTCCTGGGCTCAGTCCTTCGCCGGCTCGTCCGGCAGCCGCCCGCGGGCGACGTGCCGCTCGCGCTCCTCGTCGGAGGCCTTGACCGGCCGGTGCCAGCCGGCGAGCGTCTGCTGCCGGCTGCGCTCGAGGGTCAGGGTACCGCGCGGCACGGGCCTGGTGATCGTCGAGCCGGCGCCGATGGTCGCGTCGCGGCCGACCGTCACCGGCGCGACCAGCATCGTGCCGGAGCCGATGAACGCGCCGTCCTCGATCACCGTCGGCCACTTGTTGACGCCGTCGTAGTTGCAGGTGATCGTGCCGGCGCCGACGTTCACCTTGCGGCCGATGGTCGTGTCGCCGAGGTAGCTGAGGTGGTTGGCCTTGCTGCCCGCGCCGAGCGTCGCGTTCTTGAGCTCGACGAAGTTGCCGACGTGCGCGTCGGCGAGCAGCCGGGCGCCGGGGCGCATGCGCGCGAACGGCCCGACGCTGCAGCGCTCGCCGATGACGGCGCCGTTGAGGACCGAGTGCGGATGCAGCACGGTGTCGGCGCCGACCTGCACGTCGCGCAGCACGCAGCCGGGGCCGACGACGACCCGGTCGCCGAGCGCCACCTCGCCCTCGAGCACGACGTTGACGTCGATCGCGACGTCGCGGCCGCAGACCACCCGGCCGCGCACGTCGATGCGCGCCGGGTCCGCGAGCGTGACGCCGGCCTCGAGCAGCGCCCGCGCCTGCAGGCGCCGGTACTCGGCCTCGAGCGCGGCGAGCTGCAGCCGGTCGTTGACGCCGAGCACTTCCGCCACCGTCGGCGCGACCACCGCCTCGATCCGGAAGCCGTCGCGCACCGCGAGCGTGACGACGTCCGTCAGGTAGTACTCGCCCTGCGCGTTGTCGTTGCCGAGTCTCGCGAGCCAGCGCCGCAGCGCCGCGGCAGGTGCCGCCATGAGGCCGGTGTTCGACTCGCGCACCGCGAGCTCCTTGCGGTTGGCGTCCTTCTGCTCGACGATCCGGTAGACGTTGCCGGCCTTGTCGCGCAGCACGCGGCCGTAGCCGGTCGGGTCGTCGAGCCGCACCGACAAGAGCGCCAGTGCGCGCTCGCCGGCGCGCGCGAGGAGGTCGCGCAGCGTCGCGACCTGGACCAGCGGCACGTCGCCGTACAGCACCAGCACCAGGTGATCGTCCGGGATGGCCGGCATCGCCTGCTGCACCGCGTGCCCGGTGCCGTGCTGCTCCGGCTGCAGCGTCCAGCCGAGCTCCTGGCCTTCGAAGGCCGCGCGCACGCGCTCGCCACCGTGCCCGTAGACGACGTGGATCGCGTCGGCGCCGAGCGCACGGGCGCAGTCGACGACGTGCTGCAGCAACGGGCGGCCGGCCAGCGGCTGCAGCACCTTCGGCAGGTCGCTCCTCATGCGTTTGCCCTGGCCGGCGGCCAGGATCACGATGCTCAGGGGCATGGCGGTACTCGAGCGGTGCGAGGGCGGTATTCTCGCACGGCCTCCGGGCCGGCGGGACTTCCGGTATCGTCGCAGGCCTCACGACCCGCGGGTCCCGTCACGAGGCCGAACCCATGCCACATCCGCTCGTTCGCGGCCTGACCGCCGCGCTCATGCTCGCGCTGTTGCTGCCGACCGCCGCGCCGGCGGCCGGACGCGCCATCACGCACGAGGACGTCTGGCTGATGAGGCGGATCGCCGCGCCGGCCGTCAGCCCGGACGGCCGCCGCGCGGTGTTCGGCGTGATCGAGCCGGCCTACGACCGCAAGGAGCAGATGTCCGGCCTGTGGCTGGTCGCGACCGACGGCAACGGCGCGCCGCGGCGCCTGACCTGGTCGAAGGGCAGCGAGTCGGGCGTGACGTGGAGCGAGGACGGCACCCGGATTGCGTTCAGCACCAAGCGCGAAGGCGACAGCGAGGAGCAGATCTACGTCCTCGACCTCGCCACCGGCGGCGAGGCGCAGCGCGTGACCAGCATCGCGCTCGGCGCCCGCTCACCACGCTTCTCGCCGGACGGCCGGAGCATCGCGTTCGTCGCCGACGTCTGGCCCGGCGCGAAGGACGATGCCGACAACCGCCGGCTGGCGAAGGAGCGCGCCGACCGCAAGTACAGCGTGCGCGTCTACGACGGCTTCCCGGTCCGCAGCTGGGACAAGTGGCTCGACGAGCGGCAGGCGCACCTGTTCGTGCAGGCGCTCACGCCCGGCGCGCCGGCGCGCGACCTGCTCGCCGGCAGCGCGCTCGTGGCGGCCGCGGGTTACGGCGGCCGCCGCGAGG
>Ga0335071_10002944_pt1 | contig 18086 bp, 20 predicted proteins | sample Lox_Sample_15_FD_206724 | JGI IMG/M metagenome (GOLD analysis project Ga0335071, IMG submission 206724) | Soil microbial communities from Loxahatchee National Wildlife Refuge, Florida, United States - Lox_Sample_1.5 | ecosystem: Environmental > Terrestrial > Soil > Wetlands | place: USA... | reverse complement strand
CTGCCGACAAGGCCCTGCGCGAGCTCGGCTCCGACGGGCAGACCGAGATTAACCTGCCCTTCCTGGCCGCCGACGGCAACGGCCCGAAGCACTTTCAGTTGACCCTGACGCGGGCAACGGTCGACGCCCTCGCCCAGGGCGACCAGCCTTAATCATTTGCCCTTGAGGAAAATCATCGATGCCCGCACTGCTGCAATCCGCCCTTCAATCCGTCTTCAACAGCCCGCTGATGCTCTTCATCCTCGGGCTGATCGTGCTCGTCATGGGCCTGCTCATGACCCTGGTCTACGGCTCCATGTACCAGGCCGACCTCAAGAGCCGCACCTGGCCTTCCGTCCCCGGCAGGATCCTCTCCGACCGGGTCGAGAAGCGCCGCAGCCATTCCAGGAATGGGGACTCCACCTTCTACATGCCGAAGATCCAGTATAGCTACCAGGTCGCCGGGGCGGACCACACCGGGGAGAAGATCGCCAACGCCATCTTCTACTCCCAGACCCGCAAGGGCCTCGACCGCCTGAAGAAGCGCTACCCCGCCGGGATCGAGGTGAAGGTCTTCTACGACCCGCAGAACCCGACCCAGTCCGTGCTCCAACCGAAGACGTGGAGCAACCTGCCCAGCCTGCTTTTCGGGATGGCCTTCGACGCATTCGGGCTTGTCCTGCTGGGGCTGTGGCTCTACCGCCTGATTTTCCATTAAAACCTGACCGCCCCGTGAATCCACGGGGCGGTTTTGATGTGCGACGCTCCTTCAGAGCCAGCCGAGCAGGTGGGAGAGCAGGCCTGGCTGCGAGAGCCAGTGCTTCCCGTCCGGGGCGAGGCGCAGGGGGAACTGCCGGCCGGCGTAGCTGGCGACGAGCAGGACGCCTCCGTCCCATGCGTGCACGAGACGGGTGACCGTCACCGCCTCACCCAGGCGGGCGTGCAGCCGCCAGGTCCGGCCTCCGTCCGTCGAGGCGTGGACCTCCCCGCCCGGCGCTCCGCGGAAGCGCAGCCCTCCCGGGGCGGCGCTCCCCGTCAGGACCGGCCGCCCGGACCAGGGTCCGGAAACCAGCAGACCACCGGCAAGCAGCAATCCAGCGACCTTTATAAATTCCCTGCGATCCATACGGGCGCCTCCCTTGTACTCCAACCGTTCGTGAAGAATTTCAAAGCCCAATAATACACCAATTTGGACAATTATAGTATAATTTCAGGGCGTCTTTTGTTGATTTCGTCCTTACCGGTATCCTGGGGGCCTCGGCAGACGCAGATCGAGGCCAATGAAAGGGACGCCCTCCGCCAGGCGGAAGTGTCCCGATCAGGTAAGCCGGCGGCCATTGGAGGAGATGGTATGCCTGACCGAGCTTATCCCGCCTGCGGGTCCGTACCCGTCTCGACAACGTCTTTTCATTTTGGGGGAAAAGATGCACGTCCCTAGCCCGATCGAATCAACGTCCACGCCTCGCCCCGCGCCGGGGCAGCGCATCGGCCTACGCCCGGCCTGCCCGGCCGACGACGAGTTCCTCTACCGCGTCTACGCCAGCACGCGCCGGGAGGAACTTGCCATCACCGGCTGGACCGAGGCCGAGAAGGAGGCGTTCCTGCGCATGCAGTCGCACGCCCAGCGCCAGAGCTACCTGACCCAGTGCCCGCAGGCGCAGTATTCCATCGTCCTGCGCGACGGCGAGCCGGCCGGGCGGATGATCATCGATCGTTCGGGCCCGACCCTCCTGCTGATGGACATCGCGCTGCTGCCCGAGTACCGCAACCTCGGCATCGGCACGCAGTTGATCCGCGATTTGCTCGACGAGGCCGACCGCCTCGGGCAGCCGGTGCGGCTGCACGTCGAGGCGTTCAACCCGGCCCAGGCGCTCTACCAGCGCCTGGGCTTCGTGCATACCGGTGCGGCCGGCATCTACCAGGAACTGACCCGCCTGCCGAGGCGGCGGGAGGGGAGCCATGCTGCCTGAGCTGCACCAGGAGTTCTTCGCGCCTCACGTACACAGCGCGTTTCAGGCCGTACCCGACGGGGGCGAGCCCTTCGAGCTGGAACTGATCGGGGTGGTCGGGCGCCTCCGCACGCCGCAGCAGGAGGCCTTCTCGCTCCTGTTCCACGGACCGGCGGACCCCTTCCTGCCCCAGGGTACGGTCCGGCTGCGGCACGCCCGGCTGGGCGAGCTGGACATTTTCCTTGTGCCGGTCGCCCGCGACGGCGACGGCTACCAGTACGAGGCGGTCTTCAATCATCTGATCGATGGGAAACCCAGACTGGAGAAAACGCATGAGTGACCCCTTCGTCGGCGAGATTCGCATGTTCGGTGGCAACTTTGCCCCGCTCGGCTGGGCCTTCTGTGATGGGACGCAGATACCCATCTCGGAGAACGATACGCTCTTCAACCTGATCGGCACCACCTACGGCGGCGACGGGCAGTCGACCTTCAAACTGCCCGACCTGCGCGGCCGTCTGCCCGTGCACATGGGCACCGCCCGCAGCGGCACGCCGTACACGCTAGGCCAGACCGGCGGGGTCGAGCAGGTGACCCTGACCGCCAACCAGATGCCGATCCACGCCCACGCGCCGCGGGCCAACAGCGCTCCCGGCGCGCAGACCTCCCCGGCAGGCAACGTCTGGGCGGACTCGCCCAATCATCCCTACTCCGCCAGTGCCCCGGCGGCGGTGATGGCCTCCCAGGCGATCGGCTCTGCCGGAAGCGGCCAGCCGCACGACAACATGGTCCCGTTCCTGGCGGTCAGCTTCATCATCTCCCTGTTCGGGATCTTCCCGTCGCAGAACTAGGAGGCCGCATGTCCGACCCTTTCCTCGGTGAGATCCGCATCTTTTCGTTCGGCTTCGCCCCCAAGGGCTGGGCCCTGTGCAACGGGCAGCTGCTGCCGATCAATCAGAACCAGGCGCTCTTTGCGCTGCTCGGCACCTTTTACGGCGGCAACGGGCAGAACAATTTCGCCCTGCCGAACCTGCAGGGTTGCGCCCCCTTCCACCTGGGCGGGGGGCTGACCCAGGGGCAGACCGGCGGCGAGGAGGTTCACACCCTGCTCCAGACGGAAATGCCGCAGCACACCCACCCGGCGGTCGGCAGCTCGAACTCCGCCAGCGCTGCCAGCCCGGCAGGTGCCCTGTGGGCCAGCCTGAGCGGCGGCGGTTACCAGCCCGGCCCCAACACGGACCTGAACCCGGCTTCGGTGGCCAGCGCCGGCGGGAGCCAGCCGCATGAGAACCGCTCGCCCTTCCTGGTGCTGAACTTCTGCATCGCCCTGCAGGGCATCTTCCCCTCGCGTAACTGATGGAGGCCGCATGTCCAATCCATTCGTGGCGGAAATCCGCATCTTCGGTTTCGACTTTGCGCCCACCGGCTGGGCGCAGTGCAACGGGCAGGTGCTGCCCATCAGCCAGAACACGGCGCTCTTCTCGCTGCTCGGTACCACCTACGGCGGCGACGGCAAGTCCAACTTCGCCCTGCCCAACTTCCAGGGCAGCGCCCCGATGCACTTCGGCCAGGGACCCGGTCTCTCGCTGCGCGACCTGGGCGAGACCGGCGGCGAGCCGAACGTGACCCTGCTCCCAAGCGAGATGCCTGCGCACACCCACGCTGCGCTGGGTTATTCCGGCGCTGGCGGGCAGGCCCCCTCCAGCAGCACTGCCTGGTCCGACCCGAACCAGCGCGGCATCAGCGCCTACACCGCCAGCTCCAGTTCGAACGCGAACCTGAGTCTGCAGGCGCTGGCCCCCGCCGGCGGCAACCTGCCGCACAACAACCTGATGCCCTACCTGACGCTGAACTTCTGCATCGCCCTGCAGGGCGTTTTCCCGCCGCGCTCGTAGCCGCGCCGTTCATTCTCGAATCCTTTCCGGAGACTGCCCATGCCGTACCCGCGCCCCATCCGTTCCTCCCGAATTCCCGGCCGCACACGCCTGGCAGCGCTGGTCCTGGCGTCCAGCCTGATCGCCAGCCTGGCGGCGGTCGTGCCGTTCCAGCCGGCCGCGGCGGCCGGGCCGTTCACGGTCAACACCACCGCCGACACGCACGACGCCAACACCGGCGACGGTGTGTGTTCCGACGGCAGCGCCTGCAGTTTGCGCGCCGCCCTTGAGCAGGCCAATGCCTCCGGCGGGAGCACCACCATCAACCTCCCGCCCGGCACCTACAACCTGTCCCTGGGCGACCTGATCGCCGGCACCCAGGCCAACACGGCTATCACCCTGCACGGGACCGGCGCGGCCGCCAGCACCATCATCCACCAGGCCGGCTCCGGGCTGATGGACATCGTGGTCAACTACAACGTGGACGCCAACGTGGTCCTCAGCCTGGACAACCTCACGCTGACCGGCGGAAGCGAGAACGAGAACGACCCGGATGGTTTCGGCGGCAACGGCGGTGCCATCCTGGCCGGCGGCAGCTCCAGCGCCGCCGGCAACAGCCTGACCGTCACGAACGTGACCTTTTCCGGGGACTACTGCAGCCCGGTCAGCAACGCCGGCTGCACCGGCGGTGCCATCAGCATGACCGGCGGCGGGGACCTGACCGTCACCGGCAGCACCTTCAGCGGCAACTCGGCCTCCAAGAACTCGGGCACCGGCGGCGGCGGGGCGATCTACTTCGACAACGGCGGCCAGCCCGGCAACGTCTCGATCACCGCCTCGACCTTCACCAACAACACTGCCCGCGCCGGGCAGGGCGGGGCAGTCTTCCTGGCCGGCGGGGTCGGCACCACCTACACGCTGACCAACGACACCTTTACCGCCAACAGCAGCGGCGGCAGCGGCACCACTTACGGCGGCGCCGTGTATCTCTCGCAAGGCAGCCTGACTGCCCGCTTCGACCGCATCGTCGGCAACACCTCCACCACCGGCAGCGGCCTGTTCGTGGCCAACAACACCGGCTCGATCGGCACTGCCACCGACGACTGGTGGGGCTGCGACGGCGGCCCGGGCGCGACCGGCTGCGACAGTGCCGTGCTCGGCGGCGGCAGCGGCGGTTCGCTGAGCGCCTCCCCCTACATCGTGCTTAAGACCAGCGCCAGCCCGAGCCCGATCAACTACGGCGAGACGACCCTGCTGACCGCCAGCTTCCTGCAGGACTCATCCAACACCGGCCTGACCACAGCCCAGATCAGCACCCTGATCGGCCTGCCGGTAGCCTGGAGCAACACCTCGCACGGAGCGCTGAGTTCGACGCAGACGACTATCCAGTCCAACGGCACGGCGACCGCCAGCTTTACCGCCGGCAGCACCAGCGCCGATTGCGTCAGTAACGCCGGTTCGGAGGCCAAGGTCGACAACGTCCAGAACGGGGACTCGACCGCCACCGCCGTCGTCTCCATCCGCTGCCCGGACCTGACCGTGATCAAGACGGACGATGTCGGCGGGACGGCGACCTTCCCCAGCGGCTGGACCTGGACCCTGACCGCCGCCAACAGCGGGGCGGGCTATGCCGCCTACTCCAACGGCCAGACGATCTTGAGCGACAACCTGCCCTCCACCGGCGCCGCCTACGGCTCGCTGACCACCCCGCCCGCCACCGGCGTGACCGGGACCATCGCCTGCGCCATCAGCCTGGCCGACGACCTGACCTGCAGCGCCAGCGGCGCGGTCCAGATCGCCGCGGCCGGCCATTTTGCCGTCAGCTTCGCGGTCACCCCCGCCGCGGGCGGCGCCTTCGCCAATCCGCGTCTCGCCGGCGTCTGCGCCGTGGACCCGAACAACAACGTCCCCGAGACCAGTGACGCCAACAATACCTGCAGCGACTCGGTGACCGTTGGCCAGCCCCCGTCGATCACCAGCGCCGATCACGTCACCTTCACCGCTGGCAGCGCCGGAAACTTTGGCGTTACCGCCGTGGTCGGCTACCCCGGGCCGCTGACGCTCGCCGCGAGCGGGACGCTGCCCTCCGGCGTGACCTTCAGCGACAACGGCGACGGCACGGCGACCCTGGCCGGCACGCCCGCTGCCGGGACCGGCGGCGTCTATCCGCTGACGCTCAGCGCCCACAACGGCACCCCACCGGACGCCAGCCAGCCCTTCACCCTGACGGTCGATGAGGCCGCCTCCATCACCAGCGCCAACCACGCCAGCTTCCCGATCGGCAGCCCGGGCACCTTCACCGTCACGGCCCACGGCTACCCGCTCGTCGGCCTCGCGGAGAGCGGGGCGCTGCCCTCCGGCGTGACCTTCACCGACAACGGCGACAACACCGCCACCCTGACCGGCACGCCCGCCTCCGGGTCGAACGGCAGCTACCCGCTGACCTTCACCGCCTCGAACGGCGCCGGCCCGGACGCGACCCAGTCCTTCAGCCTGATCGTCTCGCAGGCGCCGTCAATCACCAGCGCCGACCATGCCTCCTTCCAGGCCGGCAGCGCCGGGACCTTCGCCGTCACGACCACCGGCGACCCGGCGCCCGCCCTGAGCGAGTCCGGCGCGCTGCCCTCCGGCGTGACCTTCCTGGACCACGGCGACGGTAGCGGGACCCTCGGCGGCACACCCGCCTCCGGGTCCGGGGGCAGCTATCCGCTGAGCCTGACGGCCTCGAACGGCGTCGGCCCGGACGCGACCCAGACCTTCACCCTGACGGTCGACCAGGACCTGGCCTTCACCAGCGCCAGTGCGGCCACCTTCAGCACCGGCTCCGCCGGCAGCTTTACGGTGACCGTCACCGGGTTCCCGACCGCAACGCTCAGCGAGAGCGGCGTGCTGCCCTCCGGCGTGACCTTCACCGACAACGGCGACAACAGCGCCACGCTCTCGGGCACGCCCGCCTCCGGGAGCGGTGGCAGCTATCCGCTGGCCCTGAGCGCCCACAACGGGGTCAGCGCGGACGCCACCCAAGCCTTCACCCTGACGGTCCAGGCCGCGCCGGCTCTCACCAGCGCGGCCGCGGCCATCTTCCTGGCCGGCCAGGCGAACAGCTTCAGCGTGACCGCGACCGGCTTCCCGCTCGACAGCCTGTCCGAGAGTGGCGCGCTGCCCGCCGGCGTGACCTTCGTTGACAACGGGAACAACACCGCCGCGCTGGCCGGCACGCCGGGCGCCGGGACCGAGGGCAGCTACCCGCTGACCCTGAGCGCCCATAACGGCGCCGGACCCGACGCGAGCCAGTCCTTCAGCCTGACGGTCGAGGACGTCCCGGTGGTGACCAAGGTCAACTCAGTCGCCGACACCGGCGACGGGCAGGTGGACGAGAACGAGCACACCAACATCGCCATCACCCAGCTGCTGGTGGTCTTCGCCAATCCGATGAACGCCGCCCAGGCGGCGACGGCCTCCAATTATGGCTTGGTCGAGAACGGCTCGACCGTCATCTCGATCGACAGCATTGCCTACTCCAGCCTGACCCAGACGGCGACCCTGTCGATCAACGGCGGCGTGAAGCTGCCGGACGGCACGTACCGCCTGACGGTCAAAGCGGGTCTGCAGGACAGCAACGGCATCGGCCTGCCGGCCGACTTCGTGCGCAATTTCGCGGTCGACACAACCGCGCCGCTGATCGTGACGGACGGTGTGGACGGGCAGCCGGGCAGCGTGATCGTCCACGACAGCGACAGCTACACCGCCCACTTCACCAGCCTGGCCGTAAGCTTCGACAAGGATGTGCAGAACCCGTCCGGCGACAGCGGCAGCGACGATGTCACCAATCCGGCCAACTACCTGCTGCTCAAGCCCGGGCCGAACGGCATCTTCGATACGCTCTCCTGCGCCGCCGGCGTGGCCGGCGACGACCTCCCGGTCCCGACCGGGCCGGTCACGTACGACAATCACGGCGGGAGCGGACCCTTCGTCGCCACGCTGGGCGTGAACAACGGCACGCCGCTCCCGGACGGCACCTACCGCCTGCTGGTGTGCGGCACGACCTCGATCCGCGACCTGGCCGGCAACGCCCTCAACGGCGGCAGCGACAGCCTCCTGACCTTTACCCTGACCACCGCTTCGTCCGGAGGGGGTGGCGGCGGCGCGACGACCGGCGGCGTCCTCATCCCGGTCACCGGCTTCGCCCCCGGGCAGGTGACCGCGCTCGCCCCGCAGGATGTCGCTTACTCCGACCTGGGCGATCTGTGGGTGGAGATCCCGCGCCTGGGCGTGAGGATGCCGATCGTGGGTGTGCCCCAATCCCACGGCACCTGGGACGTCTCCTGGCTGGGGAACGACGCTGGCTGGCTGGCGGGCTCGGCTTTCCCCGGCTGGAGCGGCAACTCGGTCCTGACCGGGCACGTCTGGAATGCCGACAATACGCCCGGGCCATTCCTGTCGATCGGCACGCTGGGCTGGAACGACCAGGTGATTGTGCACGCCTACGGCTCGCAGTACGTCTATGCCGTGCGCTCGGTGACCCAGGTGGCCCCGGACGACGCGGCGGCGATGATGCAGCACGAGGACCAGCCCTGGCTGACCCTGGTCACCTGCCGGGGCTACGACGCCGTCAGCAGCACCTACCGCTACCGGGTGCTCGTCCGGGCGGTGCTGATCGCCGTCAAGTAAACAGGACCGCCCCGTGAACCCACGGGGCGGTCTTATCTTTCGGGAGGGGAGCGCTCAGCCGAGCTTGCCGGTCAGGTAGGCCTCGGTCAGCTCCTGCTTCGGGCGGGTGAAGAGGCGGTCGGTGGAGGCGAACTCGACCAGCTCGCCCAGCCAGAACAGGCCGGTGAAATCGGAGACGCGCGCCGCCTGCTGCATGTTATGGGTCACGATGATGATGGTGTACTGCTTCTTCAGCTCGGCGATCAGGTCCTCGACCCCGCCGGTGGCGATCGGGTCCAGGGCGGAGGTCGACTCGTCGAACAGGATCACGTCCGGTTTGACCGCCAGCACCCGGGCGATGCACAGGCGCTGCTGCTGGCCGAGCGAGAAACCCAGGGCGCTGGCCTTCAGGTCGTCCTTGACCTCGTCCCACAGGACCGCCTCGCGCAGGCTCTTCTCGACCAGGGCGTCCAGCTCGACCTTGCTCCCGCCCAGACCCATCACGCGCGGCCCGAAGGCGACGTTGTCGTAGATCGATTGCGGAAAGGGGTTGGGTTTCTGGAAGACCATCCCGACCCGCTTGCGCAGGGCGGTCACATCCGTCTCGGGGGCGTAGATGTCCTTCCCGTCCAGGAGCAGCCTGCCTTCGACCCGGGCGCCGGGGATGGTGTCGTTCATGCGGTTCAGGCAGCGCAGGAAGGTGGATTTGCCGCAGCCGGAGGGGCCGATCAGGGCGGTGACGTGCCGCGCCTGGATGTCCATGCTGATCCTGGAGAGCGCCAGCTTGGCTCCGTAGTAGAAATTCAGTTCCTGGATCTGGAACAACGGGGCGTCGGTCACGCGGTCCATTTTACCCGATATTTAATCGGCTATAATTTGGGCGATGAAACGCCTGGCTTTATCCGTCCTTTTACTGGTCCTGCTGAGCGCGTGCGCCGCAGCGACCGGCCAGGCCGCCTCCTCGCAGGCCCCCGCCTCCGCCTACATCCAGAACAAGGGCTCCGACACGCTGGTCAACCTGGCGCTGGCCTGGGCCGAGGCATACCAGTCGGAGCATGCCGACGTCAGTATCTCGGTCACCGGCGGCGGCTCGGGCACCGGCATCGCCGCCCTGCTCAACCAGACCGTCGACATTGCCAACGCCTCGCGCCAGATGACCGCTGACGAGATCCAGCAGGCGCAGGCCAAAGGCTTCCAGCCGGTGGAGTTCGTCGTCGCCCGGGACGCCATCGCCGTGATCGTCAACCCCACCAACCCGGTCGACCACCTGACCCTGCAGCAGCTCTCGGATATCTACTCCGGCAAGATCGACAACTGGAGCCTGGTGGGCGGCGAGAACCGCCCGATCGTGCGCCTGTCGCGCGAGACCAACTCGGGCACGCACGTCTACTTCCTGCAAACCGTGATCCGCCTGGGCGACCCGAACAGCAAGACGCTCTTCTCGACCGACACGCTGCTGCTGCCTTCCTCGGAAGGCATCGTCAACGAGCTGCGCCAGAACCCGAATGCCATCGGCTACGACGGGCTGGGTTACGTGCCCGCCGACCTGAAGGTCGTGTCGGTCGGCAAGGACCCGGCCGGGCCGTTCGTCCGGCCGTCGATCGCCACGGTGGACGACAGCAGCTACCCGGTCTCGCGTGACCTGTACATGTACACCGCCGGCCCGCCGACCGGCGCGGTCAAGACCTATCTCGACTGGATCCTCTCCCCCGAAGCGCAGGCCATCGTGGCGGAGCAGGGGTTCGTGCCGGTGAAATGACGCGTATGGATAAATCTCAAACCCTGGGCGAAGCGATCCTCACCGCGGTCATCAAGGCCTGCGGCTATTCGGCCATCCTCTTCGTAGCCCTCATTTTCTTCTTCCTGCTGCGCGAGGGCCTGCCGGCCCTGGCGGAGGTCAAGCTCACGGACCTGCTGGCGGTGCGCTGGTACCCGATCGAGAACTACTTCGGGCTGCTGCCGCTGCTGACCGGTTCGCTGGTGGTAACGCTGGGCGCCATGCTGGTGGCGATCCCGTTCGGGATCGGCACGGCGGTCTTCATTGCCGAGATTGCCCCGCGCTGGCTGCGGGAAGTGCTCAAGCCGCTGGTGGAGCTGCTCGGCGGGCTGCCGTCGGTGATGCTGGGCTTCCTGGGCATCCTGGTCCTGACGCCCTTCCTGCGCACCTTCCTGAACCTGCCCACCGGCCTGACCGCCCTGGCGGGGGCGCTGCTGCTGGGGGGCATCGCCATCCCGACAGTGGTCTCGATCACCGAGGATGCCCTGGACGCGGTGCCGCGCGAGTACCGCCAGGGGGCGCTGGCGCTGGGCGCCACCCGCTGGCAGACCATCTGGCGCGTGACCCTGCCGGCGGCGCGTTCGGGGGCCCTCACGGCGGTTATGCTCGGGGTGGGGCGCGCCCTGGGCGAGACGATGGCGGTCATGATGGTGACCGGCAACGCCCCGGTCCTGGCGATCCACTGGAACTCGCTCTTCCAGCCGGCGCGCACCTTGACCGCCACGATCGCGGCCGAGATGGGCGAGGTGGCCAACGGCTCGACCCACTATCACGTGCTTTTTCTGATCGGCCTGCTGCTGTTCGTCATCTCGCTGGTCGTCAATGTGGCCGCCTCCACGGTGGTCTTCCGCCAGAAGAAGCGCGCCGAGAGGATCCTGTCGTGAAGCGCAGCCTGGACCGCAACCTCATCCAGCGGGCGGGTTTCTCGCTGCTGACGCTGATGACCCTGCTGACGGTCGTGCCGATCGTGGCGGTGGTGGTCTACGTGGCCAGGCAGGGCGCGCCGGCGCTTTCGTGGAGCTTCCTGGCCGAGATGCCGCGCGACGGGATGCGCGCCGGTGGCATCCTGCCGGCCATCGTCGGCACCTTCTACCTGACGCTCGGCACGGCGCTCTTCTCGGTCCCGCTCGGGATTGCAGCGGCCATCTACCTGGCCGAGTACGCCCGCGAGAACTGGTGGACACGCCTGATCCGCATCGCCATTATCAACCTGGCCGGCATCCCCTCGGTGGTCTACGGGCTGTTCGGGCTGGGGCTGTTCGTCTTCTTCCTGAAATTTGGCACCAGCATCCTGTCGGCCTCACTGACCCTCTCGATCATGACCCTGCCGGTGATCATCTCGGCTGCCGAGGAGGCGCTGCGCGCCGTACCGCAGTCGTTCCGCACGGTGAGCATCTCGCTGGGCGGCACGCGCTGGCAGACCATCCGGCGCATCGTCCTGCCGCAGGCTCTGCCGGGCATCCTGACCGGCGTCATCCTGGGACTGGAGCGCGCCGCCGGGGAGACGGCCCCGATCCTGTTCACCGGGGCGGCCTTCTTCCTGCCGCGCCTGCCCAACTCGCCCTTCGACGCCACCATGGCTCTGCCGTACCACCTGTTCGTCATCTCCACCCAGGTGCCGAACATGCCGATCCAGATCCAGTACGGCACCGCCCTGGTGCTGCTGATCTTCGTGCTGGTCATGAATGTGATCGCGACGATCATCCGCTCGCGGGCGCGCGCCAGGAGGCAGTGGTAGGCCATGGATAAGATCGTCATAGATCGACTTAATCTCCAGTATTCGGACGGCACCGAGTCGCTGCGCGATGTCAGCCTGGGGATCCCGGCCCACGCCATCACGGTCCTGTTCGGGCCGGCGGGCGGGGGCAAGTCGTCGCTGCTGCGCTGCCTCAACCGCCTGAATGACCTGACCGAGATGCGCAGCCTCTCCGGCCGCATCCTGCTGGATGGCGTGAACATCCTCGACCCGGGCACCGATGTGATCGCCCTGCGGCGCAAGGTCGGGATGGTCTTCGCCCGCCCGGTGGTGCTGCCGATGAGCATCCGAGAGAACCTGGTCTATGGGTTGGAACTGGCTGGCGAGAAGCGCAAATCCCGGCTGGACGAGGCGCTCGAGCGCGGCCTCAAGCTGGCGGCGCTGTGGGACGAGGTCAAGGACCGCCTGGATGACCCGGCCATCGCCCTCTCTGGCGGGCAGCAGCAGCGCCTGTGCATGGCGCGTACCCTGGCCAACCAGCCGGAAGTGCTCCTGCTCGACGAGCCCACTTCCGGCCTGGATCCGATCTCGACCGGCAAGGTGGAGGCCGCCCTGCAGGAGTTGAAAAAGGATTACACCCTGGTGCTGGTCCCGCATTCAGTCCAGCAGGCGGCTCGCACTGCCGACTACGCCGCCTTTTTCCTGCAGGGCGAGCTGGTCGAGGCCGCCGCCGGGCGTGCGATCTTCACCCACCCGAAGGTCAAGCGTACCGAGGACTACGTTCAGGGTCGCTTCGGGTAATTTCTACCCCCTCGGGCGATAGCCCCTCACGGGCCCCGACCTCCGGGCCCGTTTTTTGTTCCCATGCTTTTACACAAAGTTAACATTTCCTTAAACGGTTGACCATCTTCCTGCGGTACGATGGTTGTGAACATACAAGAAAGGAAGGCAGACATGTTGGATTCGACCATCCTTCGTACCCAAATGTGGACCACCGTGCAGGAACCGCGCACCCCGTCTTACGTCCCCAATTCCTACCTGCTGCTGCTCTCAGCGCTGGACGCCGGCTGGCAGATCGAGCGCCTCGAACTGGCCTCCTCCTGGGATCAGCATGGCCTGATCTACCTGGTGACCCTGCACCGGGACGGCGGTCTGCCCCAGGAACTCATCCTGCCCAAGAATCCCCTGGTCGCCAGCCTGCTGGATGAGTACTTCGACCGCCACCCGCAGCTCGCCTGAGATCCAACCATCCGCGTAATTGCCGGTAATTTCCGGTTTTCCTCCCTTCTCCCGGGAATTTTGCCCCGCGGCGTCCACACGGGGCAAAATGCTGTCCGGGGACATCCACTAAAAACGATTGTGATAAGATAAAGATATGCCCGAAACCATCCTGGTCGTGGAGGACGAGCCCGCCCTCCAGGAAACTCTGGTCTACAACCTCGAAAAGGAGGGCTACACCGTCCGCGCTGCCGGCGACGGGCGCGCCGCCCTGCAGGTCGCCCGCGAGCTGAAACCGGACCTGCTCGTCCTGGATGTCATGCTGCCCGAGCTGGACGGTTTCGAGGTCTGCAAGGTCCTGCGCAAGGAGAGCAGCGTCCCGATCCTGATGTTGACCGCCCGCGACGATGAGATCGACCGGGTGGTGGGCCTGGAGGTGGGGGCGGACGATTACCTGACCAAGCCCTTCTCGATGCGCGAGTTGCTGGCGCGGGTCAAGGCGCAGCTGCGCCGCACGCGCGTGATCCGCGAGGAGCTCGAGAAGCTCAAGTCCCCGGAGGCGGCTCCCGAGCAGGAGCTGCTGGCCTACCAGGACCTGGAGATCAACCTGACCCGCCGGGAGGTGCGCCTTGGAGAACAGGTTCTGGCGCTCAAGCCGCAGGAGTACGAGCTGCTGGTCTTTTTTGCCCAGCACCGCGGGCAGATGCTTTCGCGCGAGTTCATCCTGGAACGGGTCTGGGGCTGGGACTATGTCGGCGACAGCCGCACGGTGGACGTGCACGTGCGCTGGCTGCGCCAGAAGATCGAGAAGGATCCCGCCGTTCCCCAACGCCTGGTGACCGTGCGCGGCGGGGGCTACCGCTTCGAGGGGTAGGCGGATACTAACGATGCTCCGGCCTGCTGGCCGGGGAACATGTCCCGATGCTGACCGATATCCTGCTTGTCCTGATCCTCCTCTTGGCGCTGGCCGCCGCCTGGCTGCTCGGTCGCTGGCTTGACCTGCGCCGGCGCCTGGCGCGCTACACGCGCGAGGTGCGCCGCGCTGCTCTGGGCGAGCTGGCCCCGCAGCTGCTGCCAGAGGACGTGTACGGGTTGGATGCGCTTTCCAACGCGGTCCACGAGCTCGCCCTTGACCAGCAGCAGCGCCTGGCTGACCTGGAGGCCGAGCGTGCCAAGCTGGCGGCGGTGCTGGAACAGATGACCGACGGGGTGCTGATCGCTGCCTCCGACGGGCGCGTCCAGTTCGCCAACCCGGCCGTGGCGCGCCTGTTCGACGCCCCGCACGCCCCCGGGCACACCGTGGCGGAGGTCCTGCGTCAGCACCAACTGGTCGAAGCCTGGCAGCGCTGCGCAGCCAGCGGCGAGCTGCAGACGCAGTCGGTGGAACTGCCCGCCCGCCACCAGTTCCTGCAGCTGATTGCCATCCCGGACCGCAGCACGGGCGGCAGCCTGCTGCTTGTCCAGGACCTGACGCGCGTCCGCCGGCTGGAGACGGTCCGGCGCGACTTCGTCAGCAACGTCTCACACGAGCTGCGCACGCCGCTGGCTTCGCTCAAGGCCTTGACCGAGACGCTGCAGGAGGGGGCACTTGAGGACCCCAAGGCAGCGCGCCGCTTCCTCGGGCGGATCGAGACTGAGGTCGATGCGCTGACCCAGATGGCGACCGAGCTGCTCGAGCTGTCGCGCATCGAATCTGGCCAGGTGCCTCTTGAATTGAAGGCCGCTGCCCCGTCCGTCATGCTGGCCTCGGCGGCCGACCGCATGCACATGCAGGCGGAGCGCGCCGGGCTGGCGCTCAAGGTCGATTGCCCGCCCGGCCTGCCCGAGGTGCGCGTCGACCCGCCGCGCCTGGAGCAGGTACTGGTCAACCTGATCCACAACGCGGTCAAGTTCACCCGGCCAGGCGGCGAGGTGACCCTGACGGCTGCTCAGGAGGGGGGCTTCGTGCGCTTCGTTGTACGCGACAATGGGGTGGGTATCTCGGCCGATGACCTGCCGCGCATCTTCGAGCGCTTCTACAAGGCCGACCGGGCCCGTTCCGGCGGCGGCACCGGGCTGGGGCTTTCGATCTGCCGCCACCTGGTGGAGGCCCACGGGGGGCGCATCTGGGCCGAGAGCGAGGAAGGCCGCGGCAGCACCTTCTCCTTCACCATCCCTGTCGCCGGCGGCTGAGCGCCTTACCGAACTGTTAAGCTTCTGTCATGGGAGAGTCATCCTGCCCGTGTAATATTATGGGTACAAGAAAGGATGTCCTATGGCAGATATTTTCCTGATCGGTACCACCGTCGCCATGCTGGTCGTCTTCACCATCGATACCGTGCGCGGCCGACGCGAGATCAACCGCCGCAAATAAGTCCATCCGCCGACGAATCGAGCGGCCGGGAGCCTTTCCCGGCCGTTTTTCGTTAACCGGACCATCACACGGCCTTAACCTATCCTTCGCCGGCCTTTAAACCCTGGATGGTATCCTTTGGGCATGAATGACTATATTCGTATCGCTTCCCTGGAGGCAAAATGAATGCCATGAGCGTCTTATGGATTCTCGTCAGCGCCATGCTGGTGGTCTTCGGCGTGGACATCTTTCAATACCGGCACAAGAACAGCCGCTAGATTGCAGTGAGGTAAAGTGAAGAAACACATTCTGGTAACCAACGACGACGGCGTGACCTCCCTGGGCCTGCTGGCCCTGGCGGAGGAACTGCGCCCACTCGGCAAGGTGAGCGTGCTGGCTCCGGACCGCAACTGGTCCGCTGGCGGGCACGTCAAAACCCTCGAGCGCGCCTTGCGTGTGCGCGAGGTGCGACTGGCAGACGGCAGCCAGGCCTTCGCCAGCGACGGTGCCCCGTCGGACTGCGTGTCCCTGGCGACGCTGGGCTACTTCAAGGAACCGGTCGACCTGGTCGTTTCTGGGATCAACCTGGGCGCTAACTTCGGCCACGACGTGACCTATTCGGGGACCGTCACGGCGGCGATGGAAGCGGTCATTGCCGGCGTGCCCGGAATCGCCGTCTCGCTCGACCTGCCCGAAGGCCATCTGGACGAGATCGACTTTCGCCCGGCGGCGCGCGCTGCCAGCCGCATCGTGGCGCGCGTGCTCGAGAACGGGCTGCCTCCGGAGATCCTGCTCAACGTCAACGTGCCCTTCCTTCGGGACGAAGATGTCCAGGGTTTCCGTCTGACCCGCCAGGGGCTGCGCGTCTACCACGGCCGGCTGGACGAGCGTACTGATCCACGCGGCCGGCCCTATTACTGGATTGGCGGCGACGCCCCGACCGGCGTGCCCGAGCGCGGCACCGACATCGGCGCCCTGGCCGAGGGCTTCATCTCGGTCACCCCGCTGCAGCTCGATTTGACTGCCTACCGCGTCCTGGCCGATCTGGACTCCTGGCAGTGGCAAGAAACGGCACCGCACCCGTTCCTGCGCCTTCCGTCCTTTTTGGCGCCTAAATCCTGAAATGCCAATGGCCGCCGCAGCCATTGCTTACCTTCCTCCTCCTTTCTTCTCCTCTCATGATAGTGAAAAGCCCGCCTTTCCGGCGGGCTTTTCACTGGATGGGGATAGTTCGATCATTAACCTGACGTTAAACCGGCGTTTGCGCTGCTTTAAACATGGGCTGATAAGATTTCCTCAATATAAACCCAATAGGAGAGAAGAACTATGCGTAAAACTTTGCTCGTTTCCGTTCTCGCCGTTCTGGTTGCCAGCCTGCTGCTGAGCGCCTGCGGCACCGCGGCCACCCCGCAGACCGTGGTCCAGACCCAGGTGGTCGAGATCACCTCCACCCCCGGGCCGGCGGCTCCCACGTCCCTGCCGGCTGGCTCCGTCCAGATTACCGCCGCCGGCGCAACTTTCCCGCTGCCGCTCTATACCCAGTGGACCTACGCCTTCCAGTACGTTGACCCGTCCGTCGTGATCAATTACAACGGCATTGGCTCCGGCGCGGGCAAGACCGCCATCATCCAGAACACGGTCGATTTCGCCGGCTCCGACTCGCTGCTCAGCGACCAGAACTACACCGACGGCAAGGACCTGCAGATGTACCCGATGGTCGCCGGCGCGGTGGTGGTCATTTATAACATCAAGTGGAACACCCCCGCCTCCGCCAAGGTTGGCGCCGGGACCGCCACCCCCACCGCGGCTCCCATCCCGACCCTGATCCTGAACCGCCAGACCCTGGTCGACATCTACAACGCCAAGGTCACCATGTGGAACGATCCCGAGATCCTGGCCACCAACCCCGGCCTGAAGGACCTGCTGCCGGCCGCCAAGATCACCGCCGTGCACCGCTCCGATGGCTCCGGCACGACCGAGATCTTCACCAAGGCCCTGACCTCCTTCAGCACGGATTGGACCGCCGGTGGCGCCCAGTCCGTCCAGTGGCCGGTGGACAAGGCCGGCAACGGCATCGGCGGCAAGGGCAATGCGGGTGTGGCTGCGGCCGTGATCAACACCCCCAACTCCCTGGGCTACGTCGAGATCGCCTACGCCAAGGCCAACAGCCTGACCTTCGCCCAGATGGTCAACCAGGCCGGCACGACCGTCACCGCCGGTTCCGACACCGTTGGCGCTGCCATGGCCGAATTCGCCAACACCTTCACCGATAAGCTGACCAACACCATCGTGGACGGCAAGAGCACCAACGCCTGGCCGATCACGGGCTACACCTATATCATCCTGCACACCACCTCCATGACCGACTGCGTCAAGGCCGCCAAGATCCTCGAGTTCCTCAAGTGGGCCCAGACCGACGCCGGCGCCCAGAAGGCCGCCTCCACCCTCGGTTACTCCGTCCTGCCGGACGCTGTCCGCTCGCAGGTCCTGGCCAAGCTGGGTGAGGTCACCTGCAACGGCCAGAAGGTCATGCCCTAAACCTTCGCCATCCTCTTAGGTCCCATCGACAGGAGGGCCCCCGACCAAGGGGGCCCTCCAAGGGACCGAGGGCCTG
>Ga0335071_10002943_pt1 | contig 18092 bp, 12 predicted proteins | sample Lox_Sample_15_FD_206724 | JGI IMG/M metagenome (GOLD analysis project Ga0335071, IMG submission 206724) | Soil microbial communities from Loxahatchee National Wildlife Refuge, Florida, United States - Lox_Sample_1.5 | ecosystem: Environmental > Terrestrial > Soil > Wetlands | place: USA... | reverse complement strand
GTCACCGTATCGCCCGCGTTCGGAACCGCCGCTGCGGCAGACATGGTGAAGACCGCGGTGGACGGTACGGCGTTCACTCCCCCACTCAAGTCGGAAGCCGTAAAGGCGCCGGCCGACCACGTGCTGGAAGTGGCGAGAGAATTACCGCCCGTACCGCCTTGGGCAGCCTGAAGACTGAGCGTCGTGGCGGTCGAGCCAGTGGCGGTAAGTGCCGGATTCGCCGTCGTACTCGAGGAGTAAGTCGCACCCGAACCGGCGGCGGTGGCATTAATGGCCGAGGCCAAATTCGCCAGCGTCGTCTGCACGTCCCCGCCGATCAGCACGGTGTCGGCTGCGCTCTGCGCGGTGACAGAGCTGGCAAAGGTGTAGGTGACGCCGCCCAAGGTGACGGTCTGCCCGGCAGTGGGCAAGGGGGGAGGAACACTGAGCGTACCGCTGGCAGCCACGGCGTTCACCCCTCCCGAAAGATCGGTGCCGCCAAAAGCACCCGAAGTCCAAAGCGTCGAGGTGGTCAGCGCATTCCCGCCGGTTCCGGTATTTGTGGCTTGGAGATTAAGGGCTGTCGCCGTCGCCGTCGCCGTGACGAGGGGATTGGCGGTCGTGGCCGACGAGTAAGTGGTGCCCGCGGCCTGCCCGTTCGTGGTTGAGGCATTGATGGCGCCCGCGAGATTGGCCAGCGTGGAGCCGATATCCGTTCCGATCAGTACCGTGTCCGCGGCGCTTTGGGTGGTGATGGCGGTGGCAAAGGTATAGGTCGTTCCCGCAATGTTCATGGTTTGGCCGGCGGTGGGCAGCGTCGGCGGTGGCACCGAGAGCGTACCGGTGGCTGGCGCGAGAGACGTGTCCGTAGCGTCCAGGTTCATGTCCAGTTGGACGCTGGAAGTTGCATTGGGCGGGTAGATCTCACCACTCGAAATCACGATGGGAGATAGCGCCTGGCTGGTCGTAAGAACGCCGTTTACGGCCGCATAGCCCATCACGTTGTTGCCATTCGCGTCCACCAAGTCGCCTTGCTCGTTCAGCGTGAAGTTGCCGGCGCGCGAGTAAACCTGGTTGCCGTTCTGGTCCAGGATAAACAAGCCGTTACCCTGGATCGCCACGTCTGTGGGCACGCCGGTGGTGGAGATGTTGCCCTGAGTCATCGGCGACGTGACCGTGCTCATCATCGTCCCTACCCCTAGTTGGATCGGGTCGCCGGCGCCATCCGTACCCAGCATTTGATAGAAGAGATCGCTAAAGACCGGGGTACCGGTTTTGAAGGCGGTGGTATTTAGATTAGACAAGTCGTTGGAAATGACCGAAAGCGCCTGTTCTTCGGCGTCGAGACCTGAGAGCGATGTAGAAAAGGATGACATAATTCTCCTCCCGGCTTATGGCCTGGCATAGTTGGGACATATCTTGGTTCAGTGGGTCGTAGTCGTGCTGCTTGAGGTCTGTGAAGTCCCCGCGTACTGCTGCACGACCTGATTGATACTTGTCAACTGCTCGAGTTGGTTCATTTGCACAAGCTGCGACATGAACGTGGTCGGGTCGAGCGGCTGCGTTGGATCCTGATTCTGGATTTCCGCCACCAGCAGGGTCATGAAGTCGCTCGAAGTGATGTCATTGCCGGAATTTGAGCTTGCGCTGTTGCTGTTACTGTTGCTGTTTGTCTGATTCGTCTGCGAGTTGTTGGTTGCGTCAAGGGCGTGATAACTATTGATGGTCATTGCTGTTCTTCTCCTGGGACCGGGTTAAGCATGCACACTCAGTCCTGAGGCTGGGTATGGTTCATCGCCTTGCAAAGAACTCGATGCCGTTCCGGTACGCCGTACTTGGCCCGTCAAGGAATCCTCGCGGGGGGCAGGAGCATGGGCATGGGCGCCCGACTGGCGTCCTTGTTGGTTCCCGCCGCTCATGTTACCGGCGGATGCGTCCTGGTAGACCGAGAGGCTTTCCACGCGTACGTTGTGTTCGCCCATGGCCCGCTCGAGGGTGGGTAGTCCCGCGCTCAACAGTGAGTGCGCCTCCTGTCCCTTCACGTGGATCTCTGCGCCAATGGTGCCGTCGTTCAGGGTGGCGCGGACTTCAACGGGGCCGAGGGCGCCAGAACGCATTTGCACGTGCATCTCAGTGCTGCCGGCGGTGCCCGTGAGTTGCGCCGATCGAACGATGGTTCCCGTGCTCGCCTCGTAGTTCTGCCAGGCGAGGAGATTGGCGGACGCCGGCGCTGGCGTATGCGGGACAACCGGGTGAGCGGTGGTCGTGAGAGCCGGGGCGGTAACTATCGGGGTGTGACTGGCAACCAACCCGGCACTCGGGTTCGTCTCGGTGTGCGTGGCGGGGACCGGCGCGGGAACGGTAGCGCTGTTCGAGGTGGCGCTGGGGCCTTTACTTGAACTGCCAGAGACAGCTCCCGCCACTTGACTTCCGCCCTCACTCCCGAGCGTGGGCGCCGGTTCCCGCGACGACATTCCTTTCGACCGCGGCGCAACGCCGCCGGGCACGGTGCCTTCCTCTGCAGACTCCGCTGCCGGTCGTCTTGAGATTTGGCGCGTGCTCGGGGTGGTCGAAACTGGGGACGGCAATGTTCCGGAATCTGTTTGACCAAATGACTCGGGCGCCGTTGCAGCTTGAGCCGAGATTTGGTCCGCGGGCGAAGCAGCGCGCGGCGAATTTTCAGAGTCTTTGGTTGATGTCCCCGAGTGAGAGCCCGCTGTCGTTCCCTGCGGCGATTCATTCCACGCTGTGGTCACGGTGTTCTCCGCCACGGTGCGGCTTCCTGCCGGATCGGCGAGAGTTGACGCGTGCGCAGAGCTATCATTGACCGCGACAGACACAACTGATCCCGGAATAGTCTGGATCGAATCGTCGGCGTCTGCCGTGCTCGCCGAAGGGTCGGTCGTGGCGCCTGATTCCGAGGAGGATTGGTCAGCCGCGGTGCGGCTGCTCCCGAGGGTGCCAGGTTTGGCGAATCTCTCCTCCGTCACTGCTACGGCAAGCGTCGCCGGGGTTTGGGAGTCAGCATCCTGGTGGGCGGCGAAGGGCGTTGCCGTGACCGTTGCTGGAACATCAGCTTCAGTGGCTAAAACGGCGGCGGTTGGCTGCGACCAGTTGGCTGGAACGGCCGCGGAGGGGGAGGCAACGCTGGCCGCCTGCACGAACGCAGCTTGGTATGACGCGGCCGCATCGGTTGCCCAGCTTGACGGAGCGCTATTTCCGGCGTACGCGACAGCATTGGAGGCATCGCCTCCCGCACGGCTCAAACCGCTTCGCGGGGAAGCCGTCGCCGCGTACTTCTGCTGGACCATCCGCGAGCTGGCGGTGGACGTTGATACGGCGTGCTTGGGGCTGCCGGGCGTCGTTGGCGATGCAGCGCGCGCTCCCTCAGTGTTGTTTGCCGGGGTCGAAGTAGTCCGCGCGGTAGCTGGGGGGGCGTCCGGCTGCACCTCCTCCTGGGCCTGGACATCAGAGGCGTCGTCGCTCGCAGCGCGACGTGGACCTGTTTCGGCCCGCGTGGCGCTGTCCGTGTCGCCTGGGTCGGAGGGTGAGATGGTGGCGTTCCCAAAACCCTGCTGGGGTGCATCGCCGGCACCGGCGACGATCGAGGTGGCAGGTGCGGTTTCGACCTGTGTGGGTACGGCAGGTTCGCCGGCCATTTCCGCCGTCTCGGCCTGGCCGGAGGGCTCGATTGCCGCCGGCAATGGGGCTGTATCCGGTAGTGAAGCGCTCGCCAAAGTTGGCGCCGCGACATACGGGTTTCCCAGCGGCGTAGAATCCGACATCTGTCGCGCTCGGACGTTCCTGCCAGGTTGATCGGCTTGGCCTGCTCGCCGCGCGGTTGTTGGAAACGGCGAAGCGGCAGTCGGTGCCGGCACGTTGGTCGAGCCGTCGGCGGTTCCCGTTGCCGGAACAGACACAGCCGTTTTCGGGCCGGGCCAGGATCCCAGAACGATGGGCTGAGTTTGTGCCGTGGTTTCGGTCGGACACGTGGTCGCGCCTGCCTGGATCGTGGAGAGATTCTCGGGTTCTATGCTGGAACGCCTTGCGCCCGAATTGCTGGTTTTCCACAGCGTGGAACTGCCCTCTGTTGGTGCGGACTCTTCTCCCGTCGCGGGTTGACTTACCAGCGGTGCACCAACTTTCGCGTTGGTGCCCGCGTCGTCTGGTTCTGTCTTGGCGATCGCAGGGGTGAATCCTGGTGGGACCGAACTGGAAGCGATGCTATGGGCCTCAGCGGGGTCACTCCCCTGTGGCGTGGTTGCTGCTGTGGCGGAAGCAGGCGAACCTGGTGCAGCCGCTTCACCTATCAACTGGGTCCAGATAGCGGCAAACGGTATTTCGGTGCCTCCTGCCGCGCTGCCATTGGAAGCTGGGAGCGTGGCGGGCAGCGGTCGGGCACCATCAGCGGATTGGACCGGAAGCGGTTCCATCAAATCGTCGATTCGTTCTTTCGCAGGTGCCCAAAGAGCAGCCGCCACGCCAAAGTGGCGGGTCCGCCTGGGTAAATGGGCTGGGCAGCGAAACTCCTTAGAAATTAAAGTGTTTGGTTTCGGTGCCGATGGAGGTATGGAGAATCTTGCGTCCCAACCGTAATGGTCAGGTCGGGTAAGCCTTGCCGGGTAGATGGGCAAATACGGTTTACGCGAGCGGCCCGCCGAGTCATAGCCGTCTGCTTAACTCTTCGATTGCTTGTTCGGAATGGAAAATGGGCGTCACGATGTCCATCGCCGGGGCCACCCAGTGCGGATCGCTGTCTTTCAGTTGACCCTCTTGCCGCAAGCAATCGATGATGGGCTGCCAATAAGGGGCTTGGACCAGAATGGGTTTGGGCCCGCCGACGGTTCGGGAGAGGCTGGATTTGTTCATCATTTCCCATGCCAGCGCCAATTCCGCGAGTGTCCCCGTGCCACCGGGCAGCACGATGTAAGCGTCTCCGCATTCCATCAGGGTCATCAGCCGGTCGGGGAAGTCGCGAGTGCGGATCTCCTTGATGATGTAGGGGTTGGCCGTCCGCTCCCAGATGGTGCAGGTGACGCCGATGGTGTGTCCGCCCGCTTCCCTGGCGCCCCGAGCGGAGGCTTCCATTAGACCGCCGTAACCACCATTGCACACGGCGTACCCAGCTTCCGCCAGCAGACGGCCCAGACGCTGCGCCTCGCGATAAGCCGGACTACCCTCTGTAGGCAGCGAGCTTCCAAACACCGTGACGGTCTTCATTGGCTTCTTCCTCCCGCGGATTTCTATCCATGCTATGTCGCGGTTGTGACGTGGAAATTACACTACCGCGTTCTTTTTGATCCTAGCTCGCTGCTCTCGGGGTTCCCAGCGAAAATGGCACAACGGGTCGCCGGTGGTAATATCGTGATGTTGAGGATAGCCACCCGGAGATTTACACCACCTTGAGGAGACGGAGATATGCAACTGCGAGTCCGCCGTGCCAAGCCGGAAGACGCTCGGGAATTGGGCCGCATCTGTTATGACGCCTTCAAGTTGATCGGTGAGCAGCACGGTTTTGCCTCCGACTTCCCGTCAATGGACTCTGCCATTGGCTTGGTTGCGGCGCTGATTGTGCATCCTGGGTTTTATGCTGTGGCGGGTGAAGTGAATGGACGGCTGGTGGGCAGCAATTTTCTCGATGAGCGCTCGCCTATTGCGGGCATAGGTCCGATCACCATCGATCCCGCGCAGCAGGACCAAGCGGCCGGCCGACAGCTCATGCAAGCGGTATTGGAGCGCGCGCAAGAGAAGCGATTCCCCGGAGTCCGTCTGGTGCAGGCGGCCTTTCACAACCGCTCGATGGCGTTGTATACCAAGCTTGGCTTTCAGGTGCGCGAGCTGCTCTCCTGTCTCTATGGCGAGCCGCCGCACGTCGCCATCGACGGGTGCCGTGTGCGCCCGGCCACCGCCGCGGACCTTCCCGACTGCAACCGGCTTTGTCTTGCTGTCCACGGGCACGACCGTGCCGGCGAACTGAGCGATGCCGTGCGAGGGGGAACGGCTCAGGTGGTGGAACGTGGCGGAGAGATTACCGGGTACGTCTCGACGCTGGGATTCTCCGGCCATGCAGTGGGCGCCGCCAACGACGACGTGAAAGCTCTGATCGGCGCGGCGCAAGAACTCCCGTGGCCCGGCATTCTGCTGCCCTCGCGCAATCACGAGCTGTTCACCTGGTGCCTGAATCACGGCCTACGGGTCATGCAGCCGCTCACGCTGATGACGATCGGCCTCTACAACGAGCCGGTTGGCGCCTACCTGCCGTCGATTCTCTACTAGAAGTCGACGCTAGCCTGAGGTTCAATGCCGCGCGGAGAACCACTGGTAAATTTCCATAGCCAGAGCATCGAGGACCGGCTGGCAGCTCTGGTTGGAACCGTCCTGGTTGTTAGCCAAAATCGCAAAGGCCAGGCGCTTGCCTGTAGGCAGGACCATATATCCGGACAGCGTGTTGACGTGTTCGAGCGATCCGGTCTTGGCGTGGATTCTGCCTTTAACGGCGCTCTCGGCGAAGCGATGGACCAGTGTGCCATCCACTCCGGCGACGGGCAGGGAATCGAGGTAGACGGGAAAACGGGGCGACTTGCCCATGAAGGAAAGCAGTTGAGTGATGGCGGACGGGGTCACCAGGTTGTCGCGCGAGAGCCCGGAACCATCGGAAGCATGCAGTTCGCCCGGCGAGATTCCGGCCTGAGCCGCGAAGGCGTTCAAGGCTTTGATTCCGCCCTCCCGGCTGCCTTCATTTTGCGTCACGCGGCCCAAAGTGCGCAGCAGCATCTCTGCGTGCAAGTTTTCGCTCTCCTTGTTAATTACCTTGATAATTTGGCTGAGTGGCGGCGACTGGTGCTCGGCGAGGACGACGCGCGGAGTAGGGGAGGGCGGGGAAGGGGCGTCCACATGTGTGCGGTGAAGAACTTCGCACTCGTTATTCACCACAATTCCCCGCGTGCGGAGAGCGGCGCTGAACTTTTCGATGATCAGCCGGGGCGGGTCAGCAATGGCAATTGTTGCGACATCCTCGTGAGCGTCGGCGGGAATTTGGCCCCAGACGTGGATTTCCATCGAGCCCGGCTGGCGCTGGAGCAGATAGTTTTTCTCCGTCCCCGCGGCACTCGTTTGTAGAGCGTTGCGAAGCAAGTAATAGTCCGGCACCGGCTCGACGCGCACCCACGCGGCATCGCCTACTTTCTCGCCCGGAAGCACGTGCAGGGTCAGAGAATTGTCGTCGAATGCCAGGGCCGAAACCGGTGCGCCGTAGCCCCATGCCACGTCATCAACGGCCCAGTTCGGCGCGAAGGGTTCCCACAGGAAATAGCGGTCGTCCGCGATGAGCTTGCCGGTGATCTCGCGCACGCCGCGGGCCTGTAACTGGTCTGCCATCTCTTGAATGAAGGTGTCAGGCGGCTGCGGCAGGCTGCGATAGGAGTAGGGGAACCGGCGCGCCCCTAAGTCGGGGTCGCCGCGGCCGACGAGGTATAGGTCCCCTACGCGGCCCTGCGCGTCCGGAGCGGCATCGGACTCCACCGTGGTGTGAAACACATAGTCCGGCCCGAGTTTCTCCAGTGCTGCCGCAGTGGTAAAGAGCTTCAGGTTGGAAGCGGGGACAAATAGGTGATCGCCGTGGCGCGCATATAATACGCGGCCGCCTTCGTCCTGGACCACTTCGATTCCCCAAAATCCGCGCCGGAGATCACCGGGAGAGAGGATCTTTTCAATCTGGTGATCGAGGGCATGGCCAGCGCGCGGATGTGGGAGGCTGACCGGCGGTTTGGGGATGTTCCCTGACACCCCCACCCGGACGGCTTGCGGTCCTACGCCCATGACGGGCGCAGTGACTGCCAGGACAAATGCCACGAGCCGGACAAGCGCAATTCGTATTCGGCGAGTGGAGGGGAAAAACCCACGCATGGGCCTAACCACGAGTCGAGAGTTTTGCTTGCACCGAGCCTTCAGCTTAACAGGGAAGACAATTCCTTGGCGTAGTACGTGATGATGATGTCCGCACCGGCGCGTCGGATGGATGTGATCGTTTCCAGGATCAGGCGCTTCCGGTCGACCCAACCCAGATGCGCGGCCGCTTCGATGAGCGAATACTCGCCGCTCACCTGAAATGCCGCCAGAGGCACGTCAAAGGTGCGACGCGCCAGAGTGATGACGTCCAGGTAGGGCAGCGCCGGCTTGACCATGATGATGTCGGCACCTTCCTCCAGGTCGAGGGCGATCTCGCGCAAAGCTTCCCGCTGGTTGCCGGGGTCCATCTGGTACGATTTGCGGTCGCCGAATTTGGGCGCGCTGTGGGCGGCCTCGCGGAAGGGCCCGTAGAATCCCGAAGCGTACTTGGCAGAGTACGCCAGAATCGGGACCTGGGCATGACCGTGGGCGTCGAGCTCGCGGCGAATGGCGCCCACCCGGCCATCCATCATGTCGGAGGGAGCGATCAGGTCGGCCCCGGCATCGGCCTGGGTCAATGCTGTTTTGGCCAACAGGGGCAGCGTTGCGTCATTGTCGATCTGTCCGTCCTTCACCACACCGCAGTGGCCATGACTGGTGTACTCATCCAGGCAGACATCTCCTATGACAATCAACTCCGGCAACGCGCGCTTCAGCGTGCGCATCGCCCGCTGCACGATCCCGTCCGGGTCGTAGGCGCCCGAACCCATCTCGTCCTTAGTATCCGGAATGCCGAACAGGATGACGGCTGGAACCCCGCGGTCGAAGGCACTCCGGCACTCTTCCACCAAACGGTCCACCGACCAGCGGTAGTGGCCCGGTAGGGAATGGATCTCCTCCTTCACCTGGGTGCCAGGGCAGACGAACAACGGGTAAACGAGGGAGCTTCGACTCAGGTGAGTTTCACGCACCAAGCCGCGCAGAGCTTCGGAGCGACGTAGACGGCGTAAGCGTTGTATGGGGAAGGACATTTTGACTTCTCTCGTTATCGCGGGGGCGGGCGCCGTTCGTTGGCAGTGGCCTCCCATGCGGATCTGCCTGATGGTCGAGGGCGGATTGAGGTGTCCCCGCTCTCGGCCGCCAACGGAGCAGTCCGAGCTAAAAGATGGGGGAGTCTAACGACAGGCGCTCCCGCGGCCGCAAGTTCCCAAAGGTACCGACGTTGGCCAGTGCCAAGGCGATGCGGAATTGGCTTTCACGGCGCAACGGACCGAGGTTGTAATACTGATACTCGATGTTAACCGCAAAACAGCCGAAATTATAGCTGAGCTGGGTAACCTGATGCTGGAATATCTTCTGCTGAAAGTTGTAGTGCATGCCAAAGGCGCCGCTCAGTCCTTTGTGATTAGGGTCGCCATAGGTCGCCACCGCTCCCAGTAGATTGAACGCGGTCAAGGGTTGGGCGCTGGAAGGCGCGCCGGCAGTCGCCGCGGTGGAGCCGAAATAGGAAGAGTGGTTCACAAAGAAATCGGTCAGAGCCACGCCCATCGGGCCGTGCCGCACGCGCGAGGTGATGCCTGCGTCCAAGATTCCTCCCGTGCCGCCGGGGTTCACGTCGGTGCGGATTTCGGTGTCGTAACTGGAGGACGGCGCGAACCGCAGTATTGAATCGATGGGGGATAGCCGCTGTCCGTGTGCAAAGGCGAAGCCGGTGGCATCGATGGTGGACGCGAAGACGTTATTCTGGCCGGGCACCAACGCGCCGCCAAAGGTGGGGTCGAAGTAATACTTCTGCGACAAGCGCCAGGAAATGACGTCCCGCGCCTGAGGTACGTCGGGGGAGGTATCCGGCACGTCCCTCCGCGCCATCAGCGTGTTGGTCAGCGAATACTCGATCTCGTTCGTCTCGGTGAAGATATCGAGGGCATCGAAGCGAACGATATCCAAGACGCTCTCCGAATCGTGCGCGCGCACCAGGTGATATTGAACATCCGGCTCCACCACATGTTTGAAGCGGTGGCCATGATAAGTACGGGAGAACACCTTCTCCAACGACGGCGGGCGCAGGTCGGCGCCAATCTCCGCGAGCAGGCGATCCTCCGCGCCGCGATTGGGGGTCAGGCTGACGCCGTACCGAGTAGCTCGAAACCCGAGCATCGGAGTGAAGTGAAAATTCCAGAACTCTTTACTGCGCAGCAAGAACTGGGGATGGAAATCGAGCCGATCTTCCAATAGCGGCAGCGTAAGTCCCGGTGCGGTGCGGCCCACCGCGTCGGCGGAGGTCTGGAGCGAGAAGTAAACGGGGGAGTCGCCAAGCTGGCGGTCTTCGCTTCCGAACTGAAAGCTGGGGAGATGCCGGATAATTACGGCGTTCCCCGGTACGGCTTGGGTGGAGAGGAAATCTTCGTAGCGCTCGGCCGATAAGTTGAAGCTGTAAGTGCTCCAGTTCTTCGAGATAAACCCTGTTTGCAGTGCTTCGGAGCTTACCGCCTCACTGTAGTTGGTGGACCAGGTGAGACGGAACGCCATGGTGTTGACGTAGTCGACCGCAGCCACCGCCCGGAACCCGCCGCCGATGTCGTCGTCTTTACCCACGGCGCGAATGCTCTCGCCGGGCGCATTGAGCCTGATCTTCTGGTAAGTCTGTGTTGCCCGATCAAGGGTCAAGGTCGACGCCGAATATTTGTCATTAAGGCCGAAGTAGTCGACGGTGAAATCGGCGTTGGGGCCGGGCCGGATGCGGAACTGGCCGCGTTCGGCGACGCCGCGCTTGCTGTAGTCCTCCAGACCCAGCATCAAGTCGGTACTCGGATTGATCGCCCAGAAGAAACCTTCGCCGACGATATAGCCCTTCTGCGTTGAGTTACCGATGTGGGGCAGGAGGAAGCCGGTTTGCCGCGGCTCGCGCGCCAGGGAATCCACCAGGAAGGGGAAGTAGAAAATCGGTACGCCGAAGAAACGGAACACCGCGTCGTGGGCCACGGCTTTGTCGCCTTCCCGCACGCGGGCTCGTCCCACGGAAAGCAGCCAACCCTCTTTGGCGCACGGGCAGGAGGTCAGGCGCCCATGGACTACTTCGTACGTATCTTCGTCCAGTCGTTCCACCCTTTGCCCCGAAAGGTAGAACGGATTCTCGGTGCGCAGGACGCGCGCGCCGGGTGCGCCTCGAGCATGAACGTACCCCGCGGCATTACTAAACCACCCCTTCTTGGTGCGGAAATTGTAATGGACCTCGTCCGTGGTGATGTGACTGGTGACATCGTCGAAAACCACGTTCCCGCGGGCGATCACGTCCCCTGATTCGGCATCGACGGAAGCCTCATCGGCCGTCAGGCGAACCTCCTCGGAGGTGACCAGTACGTGGCCGCGCACACGATACGTGTCCTGCTGCTTTTCCTCCGTGTCACCGTGAATGGAGATCTCTTTTCCGTGATAGCGCAGGTGTGACTCGACTTGTTGCCGCGATGCGGCGGCAGAGCCCTGTCCCAAATCAATCGACCAGGGATGGGCGCAGAAACTCGGAACGGAGGCCAGCACAAGCACTAGAGCCGCGAGCGGAACCCGCAATCCATTACCTCCGTGAGCTGGGAACGTCGCCGGGACGAGCAGCGCCCGTCCAGGCCGAATTGCCGGGTGGATGGCGTTTTCGCCGTGTCTCCGGCCGACTTCAATTTTACTCGAAAGCACTTTGTCTAACGGACCGAATTTGCTAAGATGCCATCCGGTGAGGCAAATGCTGCCTGAAGGACCGATAACCTGCAGTGAAATGTCCTAAATGTGGATTCGTCAGCTACGCGGGACTGGAGCAGTGTAAGAAGTGCGGGCACAAATTTGCGTCGGCGGCACGCAAGGATGCCCCCGACTTGAGCACGTTGTTTGGGCCGCGCTCCTCGTCGCAATCCCCGTCCCCGGCGCCCGCCGCGCCGCCCGTCGACCCGAAATCTGCGCTGGAGTCGATGCGGCTCGAGACCCCCGCGCCTGAAGCTCCTCCCCCCCCGCCGCGTCCGGCCCCACACGACGACCGCATTCAGAATTGGCGCGACGAGCTGGCGAAAAGAGTGGAGAAGTTCCGACTCAGTCGTGGCTCCGCGCGGCGTAAGTCCGAAGCCTCGTCCTTCCTTAAACTGGTTTTCGACGAGGACGAACGACCTGAGCAAGAGCCCGCCCCGGCAAGCCCCTCGCTTGTGGCCGATGAACCGGAGTTTGATTTGGGCTCGGCTGAACCCAGTGTTCCGGAACAGCCCCGTCTTGCTGCACCCAGCGAGCCGGAACCACCTAAGTTTGACGAAATAAAACCGCCGGAAGTGCCAACTGCAGACGAGGTTCCCGTTCACGAAGGGCCGGCTGACAACCATTTCATGAAGCTTGACGCCGTCCCCGAGCCGGTTAACGAGCACTTGGCTGAACCCAGAAATGTAGATCGTTCGCCGATGGAAATTCTGGTGGGGGACGAGCCTCCCGCCACCCAGGACGAAGACGATTTGGAATTGGTCGTGGCGCCGATCGGCCGAAGGCTGTTGGCTGGTTTAACGGATGGCTTGATCCTGCTGGCGGGGGGCGGATTGTTCGCCTTGATTTTCTGGCGTTTCTGCGGCGGACTGTCACTGGTTCCGCTAAATCTGGCGGTGCTGGCGGTGGCGCTGGCGCTGGTGGTGTTTGGCTATTTCGCCGCCTTTACGGCGACGGCATCCGCCACCCCCGGATTGCTTTGGAATGGGTGCGAGATTCGGAGTTTGCGCGGTACGCCCCCCTCGGTGAGCGAATCGCTGTGGCGGGCGTTCGGCGTGCTAGTGTCCGCTTCCGCCCTGATGTTGGGATTCATCTGGTCGTGGCTCGATTCGGATACGCTCACGTGGCACGACCGCATGTCCGGTACGCTGATCACGCCGGGGCGCGCGGCCACGGTCTCCGCACCGGACATGGCGCCGGACATTGATGATTGACGCGCCTTCACGGCAGAATCCTTCCCTCTGGCTTTTCAATCCATAGTTCTAAAGGAGACCGTATGCGCAAAGTTGTCCGTAGTTCCGACATTCCCCAACCTCGCGGGCCCTATTCCCCCGGTATTGTCGCTGATGGCTTCGTGTTTGTGGCTGGGCAGGCGTGTGTAAATCCGAAGACGAATCAGCTCCAATTGGGCGACGTCAAGTCGGAGACGCGGCGTACCCTGCAAAACATTCGAACTATTCTGGAGGCCGCCGGTAGTTCGCTCAAGGACGTGGTGCGGGTGGGCGTTTTTCTGGCCGACATGAAGGATTTTGACGCCATGAATGAGGTCTACAAGGAGTTCTTTACGGACCAACCCCCCGCTCGTACCACAGTTGGAGCGCAGTTGCCCAAGATCAAGGTTGAGATCGATTGCATTGCCCGAGTAAGCAAACGGCATCCCCAGGTGCGGCGGTAGTCGAGGGTTGGGGGCGACCGTTCGTGCCGCAGCGCGACATGCTAGGGCGTGCGGCGGCTCGGCTCCGCCTTCTCTCCTTGGGCTGTCCGCCCGCCCTGGAAAGGAGACGGTCGCCGCCCCCCATCCTGAAAGATCGATTGCGTTGAGGAGGAACCATGTTGATTCAGCAAGTATCCACTCCGGCCCTGACCGTGGACATGGACGTCTTGGGTAGGAATCTGGCGCGGATGGCGGAAGTATGCCGGCGGCAGGGCGTAGGTTTGCGCCCGCACACCAAGACCCACAAAACAGCGGAGGTGGGGCGGATGCAGATGACGCTCGGCGCCGTCGGGCTGACGGTGGCCAAGGTGGGAGAGGCCGAGGTCATGGCGGCGGCCGGGCTGAAGGACATCCTCGTGGCTTTTCCCATAGTGGGCGAAGAGAAACTGCGCCGGCTGGCTCGACTTGCCCGCACCTGTCGCCTGCTGTTGTCGCTGGATTCCGAGGCGGTGGCGCAGGACCTGTCGCGCGCTGCCGTTGCCCAGAATTCGACGATCGGTGTGCTGGTGGAATTCGATGTGGGGTTGCGCCGTTGTGGCCTGGAGCCTGGCCCCGGCTTGGTGAAATTAGCGAAGGTCGTGGAGAGTTTGCCCGGACTGAAGTTTCGTGGCTTGATGAGCTATTTCGGAGTCGTTTGGGGCACGGTGCAGGAGCGCCGGGCGGAAGCTGAGCGCGTGGCCGAGTTGGTGGCGCTGGCGCTGGAGCCATTTCGCCGCGAGAGCATGCCGGTGGAGATTTTTTCCGGCGGCTCCACGCCTTCCGCCGAATTCGCTCACCTGATTCCCGGTTTGACGGATATCCGTCCCGGCACCTACGTTTACAACGATCTGAATACCTACTATCAGGGAGTCTGCACGTTGGAAGAATGCGCGGTACGCGTGGTGGCGACGGTGGTCTCGACGGCTGTGCCCGGCCGCGCCATCATCGACGCCGGCTCCAAGACCTTCTCCTCCGACCTGCTCGGTTCCGGCCCCAAGTCCGGTCACGGATACGTGGTGGAAGCCCCCGACGCTCCCCTCGTCAAACTCAACGAGGAACACGGGTATTTGGATATCACTCATTCCCAGCACCCGTTCCACGTGGGCGACGTCGTGACCGTCATTCCCAATCACGTCTGCGCCACCGTGAATCTGCACGATGAAATACTAACCATCCGTGGAGGCGAAGTGGCTGGCTGTTGGCAAGTCGCCGCACGGGGTAAGATCCGCTGAGTTAATGGCGATCTGCCATCTCCCATTTTCGATCAGCGACTGCGGCGGTCCTCCTCTTCTCCCGCCACCTTCCTGATCCCTCGACGGACGCGTTGGCCGGAAACGGTTCCTACCAGATCCGCACCCGGTCCTTCGCATTGAGGTACAGCCGCGCCTTCGAGTCTACCGAGAATACATCGTACCAGGGGCCCAGATTGCGGACCGTGAGAGCTCGGTACTCGGCGGGCGCGTGGCCGTCGGTCGCCACCTGATTACGCAAAGCGGCTTCGCGCATCTTCTCCCGCCAGCTTTGACTATAGCTGATGAAGAACCGCTGGTCGCCGCTGAAGCCGTCGAGCACTGGCGCTTCCCGGCCTTGCAGCGAGAGGTGGTAAGCGTCATACGCCGCGGCGAGTCCGGCTAAGTCGGCAATGTTCTCGCCAAGCACCTGGTGTCCGTTGAGCGCTAGATCGGGAAATGGGTGGTATCTGTCATACTGCGCCGCCAGGGCCTCCCCCGCAGCCTTGAAGTGCTCGAAGTCCTCTTTGGTCCACCAATTGGCGAGTCGGCCCTCTGCATCGAACTGGCTCCCCTGGTCGTCGAAGCTGTGGCTGATCTCGTGACCAATGGTTGCTCCCGTGTCACCGTAGTTGACCGCCGGGTCCGCGGCCGGATCGAAGAACGGGGGCTGGAGAATGGCAGCCGGGAAATTGAGGGCATTCTGCAGGGGAAGGTTAACGGCGTCCACGGTCTGCGGCGTCATCCACCACTCACCCCGGTCGACCGGGCGGTGCAGTTTGGCAAGATGCCAGTGGTAGTTAAAGAGTTCGGCCCGCCGCATGTTCCCTAGCGCGTCGCCCCTGGTGATCTCCAACGGGGAGTAATCGACCCATTGATCCGGGTAGCCGACTCCTACCTTGAGGGTCAACAGCTTCTGCTTCGCTCTGGTTTTGGTTGCGGACGACATCCATGCCAGCGCGTCGATGCGTTGGGCATAGACTTTCAAGAGATTATCAACCAGTTCCTGGATTTTGGCCTTGAGTTCCGGCGGAAAGTAACGCTGCACATAGATTTTGCCTACAGCGAACCCCAGAGCGATATTGGTGTAATCCACGCCGCGCTGCCATCGCGGGCGCTGTTCCTGAATCCCATTCAGAGCCTTGCCATAGAAGTTGAAGTGCTCATCCACAAAGGCCTTGCTCAGGAAGGCGCTGGAGTGCTCGATCGTATGCAGAGCGAGCCAATCCTTCCACGTCTCTAGCGGCCCACTAGCGGCAAGCGCGGAGAGCCCCCTCACTGCTTTGGGATGCCAGATGATGAACTCCGGAACGTCTTTCAACCCGGCGGCAGTGAGTAGTGCGCTCCAATCGAGTCCCGGCGCCTGCACCTGCAATTCTTGCTGCTTCCAGGAGGTGGCGGAGTGCACGTCCTCTGATTCCACGCGGGTAGCATGGACCCGGGCCATCTTGGCTTCCAGATCGAAGACTCCCTGTGCACGGGCGGCGGCATCTGCAAAGCCGGCCAGTCTCAGCACGGCCGCAATGTGCGTTTGGTACTGTTTGCGCAGCTCTGCCATCTGCGGCGTAGCGGACAGGTAGTAGTCGCGGTCCGGCATACCTAGCCCACCTTGCAGCAGGTAGGGAAGACTGTGGTTGGGGTCCGTCAGACTTTGTGTGACCCATATGCCGAACAGGTTTCCTGTCTGGAAAACCGTATTGTTCAGCGGGTCCAAGTCAGCCCGCAGCGTGCCGCCGATCACGCGCGCCAACGCCTGCCGGTCCCGAATGGCGGCAATGGCATCGAGTTGCGGCTTGAGAGGCGAGAGGCCTTTTGCTTCAATCGCGCCCTCGTCCATGAAACTGGCATAGAAATCGCCGATCTTCCGCATGTCCGGGGTCGCCGCAGCGGATGCGACTCCGGCCGCTTCCTGGATCAGCGTCTGGATGCGTTTCCGCGTCAAGTCGTCCAGGATGGCGGTCAGGCCGTAGTTGGCTTTGTCAGGAGGGATCGGTGTCGCCTTCAACCAGCCGCCATTCGCATAGGCAAAGAAATTGTCTCCCGGGCTGACGGTTTTATCCATTCCCGCGAGGTCGATGCCGGACGGAACGTTTTTCGACGGGGCCTTGCACGCCGGCGCGGTTATCAAGAGCGCCGCAAGGACCAACAAAGTGAGAATACGAAGCGCCATCAGTTTTCTCCTCAACCTGGCTTCCCATCATCCGGAATCTGCCTCGTGCCTACCCGGACCGGCCTTCATCATAAGCCCGTTGACCGATCAATGGAACTCTCGCTGCCGGGTTGAGCATAGGGCGGTGGGTCACTATAAACTTCGCACTTGGCACCGTTTGCGCCGTCAACGCGCGGGCTGGCGGCGCCGCCTTCTGCGGTATAATCGAAGGGCAGGGCATCCAGGACAACTTAACTAACCGTGCTCCAAGGAGGGATCGATGGCTTTCACCATTCTGGGAATTGCCGGTAGTTTGCGCAAGGCTTCGTTCAATCGCGCGGCATTGCGAGCAGCCCAACAGTTGGCGCCGGACGGGGTTGGGGTAGAGACATTCGACTTGGCGGGTCTTCCTCCCTTCAATGAAGACGAAGAAAAACAACCGCCGGAGCGGGTAAGGGAACTCAAGCAGCGAATCCGCGCCGCTGACGCCATTTTGATCGTGACTCCCGAGTACAACTACTCGGTTCCCGGCGTGTTGAAAAACGCCATCGATTGGGCTTCGCGGCCGTATGGCGATAGTGCTTGGGAAGGAAAACCGGTGGCGGTGATGGGAGCGTCGATCGGGCCGCTGGGCTCCGCGCGCGCCCAATACCACCTGCGACAGATGTTCGTGTTCCTGAACATGTATGCCATCAACCGGCCCGAGGTGATGATCAGCAATGCCAGCCAGCGCTTCGACGAGCAGGGCAACTTAAAGGACGAGCAAAGCAAGAACCTGATTCGGCAGTTGCTGGCGAATCTGGTAGCTTGGACCAATCAGCACGCCTTCGCCGCCCACACTGCCAAGGCTTGAGGCTTTGGAATTCACCCCCGGTCGTCCGGAGTTCGCCCGCTCCGAGCCGGCGTAAAATAGGCGGCATCAAAGCTGCGCCTGGGCGGGTGACCGAAATCAGGTTCGCCGATGCCGAGTCGGGCGGCGGCTTAGCTGGCGCGTAGAAGGCAGAAAATGGGCGCTGCGCTGAGTGTGGCAGAATGACACTTCGCCTCCGTTTTCTCACCATTCGCCGCATGGTGATTGGGTGATACACTCCTATTGCCTAATCTAAGAACACTCGCGTGCGTTGGATGGCAAAGGAGGAAACGTTGCGATGAACCTCGCCTTGCGGCGACAGCTTCGATTTTGGAATACCCGCCTGCGCGAGTGGCGCATGATGGCGGGAGGGCTGGCGTCCACGCGCCACCCGGTGCTCGCACATCTCATTCCCATTCGCCGCTGTAATTTGTCCTGCACGTACTGCAACGAATTCGACAACGTCTCCGCGCCCGTGACGCTTCACGAATTGCAGCACCGCGTGGACCTGCTGGCGAAGCTCGGGGTCAGCATCATCACCCTCAGTGGAGGCGAGCCGCTACTGCACCCGCATCT
>Ga0335071_10002942_pt1 | contig 18094 bp, 17 predicted proteins | sample Lox_Sample_15_FD_206724 | JGI IMG/M metagenome (GOLD analysis project Ga0335071, IMG submission 206724) | Soil microbial communities from Loxahatchee National Wildlife Refuge, Florida, United States - Lox_Sample_1.5 | ecosystem: Environmental > Terrestrial > Soil > Wetlands | place: USA... | reverse complement strand
CCCGCGCTGCTGGTCGGGTTGGCGATCATGGGCCTGGGCATGGGTTGCACCATGATGCCGCTCTCCGTCGCGTCGGTGCAGGCCCTTTCACCGCATCAGATCGCCCGCGGCACGACGCTGATGAGCGTCAGCCATCAGGTGGGCGGTTCCATGGGAACCGCGTTGATGTCGATGGTCCTCACCAACCAGTTCAACCACAGCGAGACCATAACCGCGGCGCGCACACTCGCTACGCTCCAGCAAAAAGCGGCCGCCACCGGCGTGCCGGTCGACCCGTCCGCCATACCCCCACAAGCGCTGGCCCCCGGCTTCCCGGGCGGCCTGCTGCACGACCTTTCCCACGCGTACACAACGGTATTCGTGGTCGCGGTGGTGTTGGTGGCCTTCACCATCGTCCCGGCGGTATTTCTACCGAAGCAGCCGGCCAGTCAAACGGCCCACGAGTAGCGCCGCTTACCCCTCGAACAACATGGTCGTGATCCGCGCGACGGTGTCCATCGGATCGGTCCGTTTGAGGTGGGCGTTGACCGCGTCATTGAGCCACAGCGTCGAAAATCCGTGTACCAGTGACCATGCCGCCAGTTGAGCGGCCGCCGGGTCGGCCCGCGCGCCGGGGTCCCGCAACGTCGCGACGCCGCGGGAAAGCTCGGCCCCCGCGGCGGCCTCGGCGGCGTCCAGTTCGGGGTCGGCGGTGTCGAGGAGCGACTTGTCAAACATCACCCGATAGTGGCCGGGGTGCTCGAGGGCGAACCGCACGTAGGCCAGGGCCGCGTCGGTGAAGCGGCCGCGAGCTTCGGTCAGCGCCTCGGTCAGCAGCTGGAATCCCTGGGTCGCCAACGCGGTGAACACACCCCGCCGGTCGGTGAAGTGATGAGCTGGCGCGGCGTGCGACACGCCCGCGCTGCGGGCCAACTCGCGCAACGAGACCCCGTCCGCGCCCCGTTCGGCCACCAGGCGTGCGGCCTCGGCGAGGATCACCGCGCGCAGGTCGCCGTGGTGGTAGCTGGGGCGGTTCACGAGAGCCAGGATACCGGCCAAACTTGACAGTGACTAAATGCGGGCTTACCTTCGAGTGCTACAATCTTGTCACTGTCTAGATTGGAATGTCCGATGGCTCCGCTGATCACGCTGCTACTGAGCACCATCGCCGCCCGCAGCATCGGCCGGCTCGGCTGGATTGGTGCGGCCTATGTCAACAGCTGGACCGCGGCGATCGCCGTCGGGCTGGCGGCGATGTTCCTCCTCACGGGCTTTTCGCACTTCGCGCCGGCGCTGCGCCGCGACCTCATCGCGATCGTCCCGCCCCGCCTGCCCGCGCCCGGCCACCTGGTCACGATCACCGGACTGCTGGAGCTGCTGGGTGCCGTGGGCCTGTTGGTTCCCGCGACCCGGGTGTCGGCGGCCATCTGCCTCCTGGTGCTGATGCTGGCCATGTTCCCGGCCAACATCTACGCGTCCCGGATGCCCCATCCGCCCAAGTCGATGACGACGCGGCTACCGCTTCGGACGGCCATTCAAGCCGTCTTCCTGGCCGCCGCCGTAGCGGTCGCGGTCGGCAGCGGCTAGTAGCCACGCGTACTGGAATGCGGTCTCCTGCCAGGCCTTGTAGCGGCCACTGACGCCTCCGTGCCCCGCGTTCATCTGGGTCTTCAGCAAGATCGCATTGCCGTCGGTGCTGGCGTGCCGCAGGGCCGCAATCCACTTGGCCGGCTCCACGTAGTAGACCCGGGTGTCGTTCAGCGATGTCATCGCCAGGATGGCCGGATACCTCTGGGCCTCGACATTCTCATACGGCGAATACGACTTCATGTACGAGTAGACGTCGCTGTCGCTCAACGGGTTTCCCCATTCGTCCCATTCGGTCACGGTCAGCGGCAACGACGGGTCGAGGATCGTGGTCAGCGGGTCGACGAAGGGGACCTGCGCGAGAATGCCGGCGAAGAGATCCGGCGCCAAGTTGGCCACCGCGCCCACCAGAAGGCCGCCGGCACTGCCGCCCAGCGCGACCAGCTGCTGCGGTCGGGTAAGGCCGGAGTCCACCAAATGCCTTGCCACCGCCACGAAGTCGGTGAAGGTGTTCTTCTTTTGCAGAAGCTTGCCGTGCTCGTACCACAGCCGGCCCATCTCGCCGCCGCCGCGGACGTGGGCGATGACGAACACCATGCCACGGTCCAGCAGCGACAAGCGGGCGATCGAAAAGCTCGGGTCGGTGCACAGCTCGTAGGCGCCGTAACCGTAAAGCAGTGTCGGCGCGGGCAACTCGATGCCGGCGCGATACACGATCGACACCGGGATCTTCGTGCCGTCCTCCGCCGGCGCCCAGTCGCGTCGTTCGACGTAGTCGGCGGGCCGGTAGCCGCCGAGGACGGGTTGCTCGCGCAGCAACGTCCGCTCACCGGTGGCGAGGTCGATGTCGTAGATCTGCGCGGGGGTTACCAACGAACCCGCCCTGATGCGCAGCTTGGGCGAATCCCAGTTCGGGTTGCCACCCAACCCGCATGACATCAGCTCGGAGTCGAACGCGATCTCCTCGGGTTCGCCGTATTGCCCGTCGGATTCGATGGGCCACAACTGGACTCGCGGCAAGGCCGCTCGCCGGTAGCTCACCGCCAGGTGGGCGGCGAAGGCGTCGACGGCGTCGAGCCGGACATCGTCGCGGTGCGGGATCAGGGTGCGCTGCCGCGTTGGATCGCCGACCGGGGCCTCGGTGAGCGTGAAGTTCACCGCTCCGTCGTTGTGCAGGATCAGGAATCGGTCCTGGCCAGCGACCACCGCGTGCTCGGCCGAATACTCGATACCCTCGCGCCGCGGCAGGACGACGGTGAACGTTGCGTTCGGGTCGGTGGCGTCCGCGTAGCGCATCTCGGAGGTGATGGACGACCCCGACGCGATGAACACGTACTTTTCGCTGCGGGTGAGCCCCACCCCCAGCCAAAACCGTTCGTCGGCTTCGTGATACACCAGCTCCGATGGCTCTTCGGAACCGAGCAGATAGCGCCAGACCTTGTCGGGGCGGTGGGCCGCATCCAGGGTCAGGTAATAGACGGTGCGGTTATCGGCAGCCCAGGTAGCTCCCGCCGCGATGTCTGCGATCTCGTCGGGGTATGGCTCGCCGGTGCGTAAATCCTTGAACCGCAAGGTATAGCGTTCGTCGCCGACGGTGTCGACCGAGTATGCCAGCAAGTTACCGTCCAGGCTGACCATCGCCGCACCGAGCGCGAAGAAGTCGTGGCCCTCGGCTTCGGCATTCGAGTCGAGCAGGACCTGTTCGCCGGGGATCTCGGTGTTCTCGTCGAGGATCGGCGGGTCCCAGTCATCGGGATCGGCGACGGGGCAACGACACTGGACGCGGTACTGCTTTCCTTCGAAGGTGCGGGCGTAGTACCACCAGTCGCCCTGCCGCGTCGGCACCGACAGATCGGTTTCCTTGGTGCGCGACTTGATCTCGTCGAAGATCTGCTGCCGCAACGGTTCCAGATGGGCCGTCATCCGGTCGACGTACTCGTTCTCGGCCTCCAGGTAGCCGATGACCTCTGGGTCGGACTTGTCACGCAGCCATTCGTACGGGTCGATGAAGACGTCGCCGTGGTGTTCGCGCCGGGTCTCCACCCGCTTCGCTGTGGGTGGTAAGGGCGGCACTGGTGGAACGCCCCCAGAGGGAGGGACCCCCACCCGCTTGCGGGGGAGTGCGTCCCGCGAAGCGTCCGTCATGCGCCCGGCCCGATCCAGTCGCCGAAGCTCAAGCCCGAAATGCGTTCGTAAGCCTCGATGTAGCGGCTGCGGGTGGCATCAACGATGTCATCGGGAAGCGGCGGCGGGGGTTGCGAACCGTGCCGATCCCAGCCGGACTCGGGACTGGTCAACCAGTCTCGGACGAACTGCTTGTCGAAACTGGTCTGTGCCACTCCGGCCCGGTAGTCGTGCGCCGGCCAGTACCGCGAGGAATCCGGGGTGAATATCTCGTCGGCCAGCAGCAGGTTGCCGTCTGGGTCGGTGCCGAATTCGAATTTGGTGTCGGCGATGATGATTCCTCTCGTCAGCGCGTGATCGGCGGCCTGAACATAGATCTGCAGCGTGCGGTCGCGCAGCTGGTTGGCGCGCACCGCGCCCACCATCTCGATCACCCGCGCGAACGAGATGTTCTCATCGTGGTCCCCCAGCGCCGCTTTCGTCGCCGGGGTAAACAGCGGATTGGCGAACCTGCTGGCCTCGACCAGGCCCGGCGGCAGCGCGATGCCGCAGACCTTGCCGGTCGACTGGTAGTCCAGCAGGCCCGAGCCGGTCAGGTAACCGCGGGCCACACATTCCACCGGCAGCATCTCCAACCGCCGCACCACCAGCGCGCGGCCGAGCACTTCGTCCGGAATACGCGGGTCGTCGGGCGGTCCGGCCAGGTGGTTGGGGGCATTGACCAGACCGAAGAAGAACACACTCATCGCGGTCAGGATGCGGCCCTTGTCCGGGATCGTGCTGTCCAGGACGTAGTCGTACGCGGAGATCCGGTCGGTCGCCACCAGCAGCAGGTGCTCGTCGCCGACGCGGTAGATCTCACGGACCTTGCCGCTGGCCAGATGCTCGTAGTCGGACAGTGCGGGGCGCATCGGGTCAGCCTATCGGGCGGCCTTGTGCTGGGATCGAGGCTATGACGTCGCTGACATTGCGAATTCTGCCGTACGCCACCACGCCCGGCCGGCTGGCCGCCCAACTCGTCAGTGATTTCGCCATCTTCCTGTGGACGGCGCTGTGGCTGCTCGTCGGCACGGCCGTCTACGACGCCATCTCGACGATCGCCGAGGCCGGCCGGCAGGTCGAGATCGGCGCCAACGGCATCGCCGGCAATCTGGCATCGGCGGGCCAAGGTGCGCAGCACATTCCGGTCGTCGGGGATGCGGTCAGCAAGCCCCTCACCTCGGCCAGCGAGGCGGCTCTGGATATCGCGGGGGCCGGACACAGCCTCGACACCACGGCGGGCTGGCTGGCAGTGCTGCTGTCGCTGGCCGTCGTCGCGGTGCCGCTGTTCATCGTGGTCATCCCGTGGCTGTTCCTACGGCTGCGCTTCTTCCGGCGCAAGTGGACCGTCACCGGCCTGGCCGCGACGCCGGCCGGCGAGCAGCTGCTGGCGCTGCGGGCCTTGACGAACCGGCCGCCGCGCAAGCTGGCCGCGATCAGCGCGGATCCGGTCGCGGGGTGGCGCCACGAGGACCCCGGCACCCTGCGGGCGCTGGCCGCGCTGGAACTACGGGCGGCCGGCATCGCGATGCGCGCGGGCTGACGACAGGGCGCGCCGCAGCCGCAGCAGCCCGGCGAAGGCCACTATCAGCCACGCCGCGAACGCGTCCCAGAAGAAGACCAGCGAAACGGTGAGCAGAGCGGTCTGATCGAGTTCGCCGGCCATGGCGTAGCTGGCGGCGGAGTACATGCCCAGCGGGAACACCAGCGCCCACCACACGCCGGCGAAGCGCAACGTGTCGGGCCCGCGGTTGATCCGGCGCAGGCCGAGGTAGATCAGCGGCGGTATCCACAGCGTGGCCGCCACCCACGTCACGACGGTAACCGCCCGCACCGGCCCGGCCAGCCAGGCGGGAGCCAGCGCTTGAATGTCGTAGCCGCCCAACGTGGCGATGGCCAGGCCGCCCATCAAGATCCAGGCGTCGGGATCGAAGCCGGCGCGGTCCTGCCGCTCTGCGACCGCACGCCACAGAATCAACCAGGTCATCATGCCGTAGATGCAGATCGCGGCCGCCCACACGGGCAGGGCGATCATCAGCCACCAGCGATGGCCGCTGTGCCGGGCCAGCTGAGCCATCACGATCGCCAAACCGGATGTCCCCACACTGGCCAGCTCCCACGCGCCGTGGGCGTGGTCGCGCAACGCAGTCCAGCGGCGCGCCAACATGTTCCGCGCGCTGAGCGCGATCAGCAGCAGCCAGGACAACAGCGCGACCGCGCCGAGCACGCGCAGCACCCAGACGTTCGACGACAAGCGGGTATCGACCACGGCGCAGGCAGCCACGAAGGTGAACAGCCTCAGGGTGACATCGGGATCGCTCAGATCCCAGGACGCACAAGCTCCCGTGAGGAGAACCAGGGCGACAAGGGCCAGCAGCGCGACGGTGGCCAGGACGCCCAACGTGTCGCTGATCGCGCGGTAATGGTGATCGCGCGCGGCGATCGACAAGATTCCGGTCGCCATCACCGCAGCGAACACATCGGGTGACGGCTCGGCATCGGCGAGCCGGGTGGTCACGGTCCCTCGACCAGCTCCACGACCAGGTGCCGGATCCCGGTATGCCGATTGCTGCGGGTCCATTCGACGGGCCGGGCGACCCGCACCGCGGAAAACCGCGTCAGCAGCTCCTCGAAGAGCACCCGCAGTTCCAGCCGGGCCAGATTGGCGCCCAGGCAATAGTGCACTCCCTGGCCAAAGCCCAAGTGCGGGTTCGGTTTCCGGGCGATGTCGAACTCATCGGGGCGGTCGAACACGTCGGCGTCCCGGTTGGCCGACCCCTCCCAGATCTGGACCTTCTGTCCCGCCCGGATCGACTGTCCGCCCAAGGTGACGTCGCGCGTGGCGGTGCGCCGCTTCGACGGCGACGGGGATGTCCACCGCACCATCTCCTCGACCGCCGCCGGCAACATGCCCAAATCCGAACGCAAAGCACGCAATTGCTCCGGATGCTCGGCCAGCGCCAGCAGGCCGCCGGCGACCGCGTTGCGCGTCGTCTCCGCACCGGCGCTGAACAGCAGGCTGAAGAACAGGTACAGCTCGAGATCGGACAGGCCCGGCGCGTTCGCGTCATCGACCGTCGCGTTGGCGACAACCGACAGCATGTCGTCGGTCGGGTTGGCGCGCTTCGACGCGATCAACTCCTGGCCGTAGGCGTACATCCGCGACCCGGCCTCCTCCACCGACAGTTGCGACAGGGAAGCCTTGCGCGACCCGCCGAAGTCGAACTGGGGCTCGATGGCCTGGAACAGCCAATGCCGTTCGGATTCCGGCACTCCCAGCAAGATGCAGATCATCTGCATCGGCAGTTCGGCGGCGATGTCGACCAAGAAGTCGAACGGTTCGCCCGGCACCGCCGCGTCCAGCAGCCGCCGCGCCCGGGCCCGCAGGTCGTCCTCGACGAGGCGGATCATCCGCGGCGTCAGCCCGGAGCTGACGAGCCGCCGGATCTGCGAGTGCCGCGGGTCGTCCATCATGTTGAGCACCTGGCCCGCGATGGCCAGGTCTTGCAGCAGCGTGCCGCCGAACGGGCGCCGTCCGCCGGTGACCGATGAGTATGTGGCCGGATCCTTCAGCACCTCAAGCGTTTCCGCATAGGTGGCGACGGACCAGAAGCCCTCGCCGTCGGGCGTGTTGTCGGTCGGCTCGTGCCAGTACACCGGCGCCTCCCGCCGGTGGACCGCGAACAACCCATGCGGAAATCCGTCGGCGAAGTTGTCCAGATCGGTGAAGTCGATCCCCTGAAGGGCGCCGGCGAGAGTCACAGGATCGCACCCGGCGCGTATTTCGCCGCATCCGGGTAACGGCTCACCAACTCCTCCACCATCGCGACCACCTCGTCGACCTGGTCACCGGCGGCACCGGTGAACGCCTTCCTGTCGGCCAGCGCCGCGTCCAGCGCCGCCCGGTCCAGCGGCAGCCGCTCGTCGGCGGCCAACCGCTCGAGCAGGTCGGGCTCGGCGCCGCGTTCCCGCATGGCCAGCGCCGTCGCGACTGCATGCTCACGGATGACGTGGTGCGCGGCCTCGCGCCCCATCCCCGCGCGCACCGCGGCGATGAGCACCTTGGTGGTGGCCAGGAACGGCAGGTAGCGTTCGAGCTCGCGGGTGATCACCGCCGGGTAGGCACCGAACTCGTCGAGCACCGTCAAGAACGTCTCGATCTGCCCGTCGATGGCAAAGAAGCCGTCCGGCAAGGCGACTCGGCGTACCACCGAGCAGAACACGTCGCCCTCGTTCCACTGCGCGCCGGCCAGCTCGGCGGCCATCGACGCGTAACCGCGCAACACCACCTGCAGCCCGTTGACCCGCTCGCAACTGCGGGTGTTCATCTTGTGCGGCATCGCCGACGAGCCGACCTGCCCCGGCGCGAAACCCTCGGTGACCAGTTCGTGCCCGGCCATCAGCCGGATGGTGTGGGCCATCGACGACGGTCCGGCGCCCAGCTGCACCAGCGCCGAGAGCACGTCGTGGTCCAGCGAGCGCGGATACACCTGCCCGACGCTGGTCAAAACCGTTGCGAAGCCGAGGAAGTCGGCGATGCGTCCCTCCAGTTCGGTCAGCTTGGCGGCCCCGTCATTTTGGCCGCCCAGCAAGTCCAGCATGTCCTGCGCGGTGCCCATCGGGCCCTTGATGCCCCGCAGCGGGTAGCGGTCGATCAGCTCCCCCAGCCTGGTCAACGCGATCAGCGTCTCCTGGGCCGCCGAGGCGAACCGCTTGCCCAACGTGGTGGCCTGCGCGGCGACGTTGTGGCTGCGCCCGGCCATCACCAGATCCCGATAGGCCACGGCCCGCTCCGCGAGCCGCGCGACGACCGCAATGCCGTGGGAGAAAACCAGTTCCAGCGACCGCCGGATCTGCAGCTGCTCCACGTTCTCGGTGAGGTCGCGGCTGGTCATCCCTTTGTGCACGTGCTCGTGGCCGGCCAGCGCGTTGAACTCCTCGATGCGGGCCTTCACGTCGTGGCGCAGCGCCCGTTCGCGGTTCGCAATCGAGGCCAGGTCGACTTCCTCGAGCACCCGCTCGTAATCTGTGATCGCCTCCGGGGGAACGTCCACGCCGAGTTCGGCCTGGGCCCGCAGCACGGCCAGCCACAGCCGCCGCTCCGCGACGACCTTGGCCTCCGGCGACCAGATCGCGACCATCTCCGCGCTGGCGTACCGGGTGGCCAGGACGTTCGGAATGCTCACAAACACACAGCTTACGGTTCGTCCGGCGCCGCGAAAGTGCGACCGGCAACGCATCCGCCGAGTCGCGACGCCGGTAGTTGCACTCTCGCGGCACAATGTGGCGGGTGTACTTCGCCGGCGTCGACCTGGCCTGGGCGGGTCGCAACCCGACCGGCGTCGCGGTGGTCGACGCCGGCGGCCGGCTGGTGCACCTGGGCGCCGTGCGCGACGACGCGGCGGTGCTGGCCGCGCTGTCGCCCTACGTCCAAGGTGATTGCCTGGTCGCCTTCGACGCGCCGCTGGTGGTGACCAACCCGACGGGCCAGCGGCCCGCCGAGGCAGCCCTCAACCGTGACTTCCGCCGGTTCGAGGCCGGAGCGCACCCGGCCAACACCGCCAAACCGGAGTTCGCCGGCACGCCACGCGCCGCCCGGCTGGCCCGGACGCTGGGCCTCGACATGGACCCGCGATCACCGGCCGGGCGCCGCGCCATCGAGGTCTACCCGCACCCGGCGACCGTGGTGCTCTTCCGGCTGGCCCGGACGCTCAAGTACAAGGCCAAACCCGGCCGCGACCTCGCCCGGCTCCGCTCGGAGCTGCTCCTCCTGATGGACGGCGTCGAAAAGCTCGCCCACGCCGAGGTGCCCCTGCAGGTCGCGGGCGACGACGGCTGGGCGGAGCTGCGCCGGCAGGTGATCACGGCGCAACGCAAGAGCGACCTGCGCCGCGCGGAAGATCCGGTCGACGCCGTCGTCTGCGCCTACGTCGCGTTGTACGCCCAGCGCTGCCCGGCGGCCGTCACGATCTATGGTGACTTCGCCACCGGCTACATCGTGACGCCGTCGCTGCCCGGCCCCTAGCGGGTCAGATCTACCGGCCGTGGGTCGATGGGTGCGAGCACGTCGATGATGTCGACCACCGTCGCCATTGCCGCCGCGCGCGGGTCGCTGCCTTCCACCAGGGCGGAGACCACCGAACCATCGACCGCGCAGACAAGCGTGCGCACCAGCTCGATGTGTGCGGAGCGGCCGGAGCGCTCGATAGCCTCTGCCACCGCCTCGGCGCGCTGCCGCAGGCTGCGGCGCATCGTCTCACGCAATGCGGGGAGGCGTGTGCAGGCGATGTGTCGCTCGTATCGGGAGATCAGCTGCTCGACGAGCGCCGGATCGGACAGATCCCCCACGAGCAGGTCGACCAGCACCTCGGCGGTGGTCTCGGGCCCACGGCGCCGCCGGGACAGCTCGTTGACCCGCGCCCGGAGCTGCGCGATCTCGATCATGCCGATGTGCTCGACGGCTCGCGCGATCAAATCGTCGAGTGACGAGAAGTAGTAGGTGGTCGACGCCAACGGCAGTCCGGCCCGCCGGGCGACGGCCCGGTGACGCACCGCTTCGAACCCGCCCTCGGCAAGCAGCTCGGCGGCGGCGCTCACGAGCGCATACCGCCGACGTTCTCCCTTTGGAGTAACCGCTGCAGTCACGACTAGCCATGGTGCCAGCAAAAGTGGTACTGCATTGCCATTTTGGTCAAACGGCCATGGCATGATGGCGCGCATGCCTGACTTGAGCCGCCGCGCGCTGCTCGGCCTCGGCGCGGGCGCGGCCGTCGGCGCCGCAGGCGCATATGCCCTCGACATCCTGCTCGAGCCCCGCACATCTCACGCCGCGCCGGTGCCGGCGGCGCGCACCCAGGCGCCACTGCGACCCCCGCCGCCGGCGGCGCCGGCCCAGGCCGCGCCGACCATGGTGACGGGCTCCTTCGTGTCGGCGGCGCGCGGCGGCATCAACACCAATTGGGCGATCGCCCGTCCGCCCGGGCAGACCAAGGCGCTGCGACCGGTGATCGCGCTGCACGGTAAGGGCAGCGACGCGTCCACCGTGATGGCCGGCGGCGTCGAGCAGGGGCTGGCCCAGGCCGTCAACGCCGGGCTGCCGCCGTTCGCGGTGGTTGCCGTCGACGGTGGCGGCGGCTATTGGCACAAGAGGGCGTCCGGCGAGGATGCGGGGGCCATGGTGCTGGACGAGCTGATCCCGATGCTGGGCGGTCAGGATTTGGACATCTCGCGGGTGGCTTTCCTGGGCTGGTCGATGGGTGGCTACGGCGCGCTGCTGCTCGGCGGCCGACTGGGACCCGCGCGCACCGCCGCGATTTGTGCGGTGAGTCCGGCGTTGTGGCTGTCGTCCGGGGCGGCCGCCCCGGGGGCGTTCGACGGGCCCGACGACTTCGCGGCGAACTCGGTGTTCGGCATGCCCGCGCTGGCGTCGATCCCGATCCGGGTGGATTGCGGCGACAGCGACCCCTTCTACGGCGCGACGAAGCAGTTCATCGCGCAACTGCCCAACCCGCCCACGGGCGGGTTCTCGCCCGGCGGGCACAACCCGGAGTTCTGGAGCTCGCAACTGCCGGCCGAGCTGACGTGGATGGCGCCGCTGCTGACGGCCTGAGCGACCCCTTCGAGCGTCACGCTAGCGCGGCGGTGGGCGCCGAGCGTCAGGCCAGCGTTACGCTCACGGAAGTGACCGCACCATTCGGTTGGAGCCTCCCCTACGCGTGGCCGCGAAAGCCCGTCTTGGCGGCCAACGTCGTGTGCACGTCGCAACCCCTGGCCGCCCAGGCGGGTCTGCGCATGCTCGCCGACGGCGGCAACGCGGTGGACGCGGCGCTCGCCACCGCCATCACGCTGACGATCGTGGAGCCGGTGTCCAACGGCATCGGCTCGGACGCCTTCGCGATCGTGTGGGACGGTCGGGGGTTGCACGGGCTCAATGCGTCCGGGCGCTCACCCGCGGCCTGGACACCGGAATACTTCGGCGGCAACGCCGTTCCGGCATTCGGCTGGAACTCGGTGACCGTGCCCGGGGCCGTGTCGGCGTGGGCCGAGTTACACGCCAGGTTCGGCAGACTGCCGTTCGACAGGCTTTTCGAGCCCGCGATCTTTTACGGCCGCAACGGCTTTCTGGTGTCCCCGACCGTCGCGGAGCAGTGGGCGGCCCAGGTGCCGCTGTTCAGGGACCAACCCGGCTTCGCCCAGGCGTTCCTGCCGGGTGGCCGGGCGCCGAAAGCCGGTGAGCTGTTTAGGTTTCCGGATCATGCGGCGACACTGGAGAAGATCGCGGCCACCAACGGCGAGGCGTTCTATCGCGGCGACGTCGCGGCCCAACTGGAAGCGCACGCGCTGGCCAATGCCGGGGCCATGCGCGCGGGCGACCTCGCCGCTCATCGAGCCGACTGGGTTGGCACGATCGACACCGGCTACCGCGGGTACACGGTGCACGAGATACCGCCCAACGGCCAGGGGATCGTGGCGCTCATCGCCCTGGGCATCCTGGAGCAGTTCGACATGTCCTCGTGGCCGGCCGATTCCGCCGACAGCGTGCACCTGCAGATCGAAGCGGTGAAGCTGGCGTTCGCCGACGCGCAGGCTCATGTCGCCGACATCGACCATATGGCATTGGCGCCGGAGCGCCTGCTGGACAAGGAATACCTGCGGCGGCGCGCGGCACTGATCGATCGGACGCGGGCCAAGCCGGCGTCGGCGGGCACACCGCGCGGGGGGACCGTCTATTTGACTGCCGCGGACGCTGCGGGGGTCATGGTGTCGATGATCCAGTCCAACTACATGGGGTTCGGCTCCGGCGTGGTGGTGCCGGGCACCGGAGTGTCGCTGCAAAACCGCGGCTCGGATTTCGCTGTGGCCGAAGGGCATCCGAACCGGCTCGGGCCCGGCAAGCGTCCCTACCACACGATCATCCCGGGCTTCGTCACCAAGGACGGCGCGCCGGTGATGAGCTTCGGCGTGATGGGCGGCACGATGCAGCCCCAGGGCCACGTGCAGGTGATGGTCCGCATCGCCGACCACGGGCAGAACCCGCAGGCGGCGTGCGACGGGCCCCGGTTCCGGTGGGTGCAGGGCACGCAGGTGAGCTGCGAAAGGGGATTCCCGGAGTCGACCCTGGACGAACTCCGGCGCCGGGGCCACGACCTGGTCACCGTTGACGACTACGCCGAATTCGGCAGCTGCCAGGCGATCTGGCGCCTCGACGACGGGTATTTGGCGGTCAGCGATCCACGCCGCGACGGGCAGGCCGCAGCGTTCTAGACGCTGACCTTGCCGTCCGCCGCCGCGAGGGCGATGTCGCTTCGGAAATGACCGCCGGGCAATCGAATCGAGCGCAGAATTCCGTAGGCCCGCGCGCGGGCGGCGGACAGGTCCGTTCCGGTGCCGACCACGGACAGCACCCGGCCGCCCGAGGAGACGATCGCCCCGTCGGCGCGCCGCGCCGTTCCGGCGTGCAGCACGCCCTCGGCCTCCGAGCCGACGACGACGTCTCCGATCCGGGGACGTCCGGGATAGTTCTCGGCCGCCAACACGACCGTCACGGCGGCGCCGTCGCTCCAGCGCAACTCGCCGAAATCGGCCAGCATGCCGGTGCTCGCGGCATAGAGCAGTTGGCCCAGCGGCGACTCCAGCAGCGCCAGCACGGCCTGCGTCTCGGGATCGCCGAAGCGGCAATTGAATTCGACCACCGCGGGCCCTTTCGCGGTGATCGCCAGACCCACGTAGAGCAATCCGCTGAACGGGCATCCCCGCTTAACGAGTTCGGCCGCAACGGGTTCGACGATCTGGCTGACGATTTCCCGGTACACCTCGCCGGGCAGCCACGGCAGCGGTGCGTAGGCGCCCATGCCGCCGGTGTTGGGTCCGGTGTCACCGTCGCCGACCCGCTTGAAGTCCTGCGCGGGCAACAGCGGCACCACGGTGCGGCCGTCGACGACGCAGAACAGTGAGACCTCGGGGCCGTCAAGGAAGGACTCCAGCAGCACCGGGTGTCCCGCCTCGAGCAGCCCGGCCGCGTGGGCCCGCGCCACGTCACGATCGGGGGTCACCACCACGCCCTTGCCGGCGGCCAGGGCGTCGTCCTTCACCACCCAGGCGGGGTCGCCGGCCGGCGGGCCGAAGCGGTCCAGCGCGACGTCCAAACGGGCGGGACTGTCGACGATTTCGCTCGCGGCGGTCCGCACGCCGGCGGCGGCCATGACCTCTTTGGCGAAGGCTTTGGAGCCCTCGATGCGGGCGGCGTCCTTGCCGGGGCCGAAGCACACGATGCCGGCGGCACGCACGGCGTCGGCCACCCCCAGCACCAGCGGGACTTCGGGACCGATGACCACCATATCGGCCCGCAGCTCGCGCGCCAACGCGACCACCTCGTCTCCGGAGGTGACGTCGACGTCGTGCTGCTCGGCCAGGCGGGCGGTGCCGGCGTTGCCCGGGGCAACGGCCAGTCCCGTGACCTGCGGGTCCTTGCGGAGCGCCAGCAGCAGCGCATGCTCACGGGCACCGGAACCGATCACCAGGACGCGCACGACACGTCAGACTAGCCGTGCCCGCACCCCGCGCCTACAGGGCCTGGTAGATCAGCCGGGTGTATTTGCGGGTGCGCTCGGTTCCGGCCGAGGTGACCTGTCCCATCTTGTTCATCACGTAAGCGAAGGTGGTGCGGCAGTACGGGTTCATGACGGCCATCGAGCCGCCCCAGCCACCCCGGTAGCAGATGTTCTCGTCGGGGATGTCCGGCACCGCCTTTACTTTCCCGACGTCAATCCGCTTCCTCGTCGTCGTCGGGTGCCAGGAGTTTCTCAGGGTGATGAAAGGTATTCGTTCGCGGTTGGCCGTAATCCAGGTGCGGCGGCGGGATCCATTCGGTGTCGCCGCGGGCGTTGGTGCGGGTGGTCCAGCCCTTTTCGGCGAGTCGGTTATGGGGACCACACGCCAGGGCGAGGTCGTTGATGTCGGTGCGGCGGGTGGCCGTCCATCCCCGGACATGGTGGACCTGGCTGTGGTAGGCGGGCGCGTCGCAGCCCGGCTTCGTACACCCACGATCCCTGGCGTACAACATGATCCGCTGTGCGGGGGAAGCCAGCCGTTTCGTGTGATACAGCGCCAGCGGCCGGCCTTCGTCAAAAATCGCCAGATAATGGTGAGCGTGGCCGGCCCAGCGGATCACATCCGACATCGGCACGAGGGTGCCGCCCGCGGTCAGACCCTTGCCGGCGGCGGCCTCGAGATCCTGCAACGTGGTGGTCACGACGATCGACACCGGCAACCCGTTGTGTCGGCCCAAATCGCCGGAGGCGAGGAGGCCGCGCAGTCCGGCGAGGAATCCGTCATGGTTGCGTTGGGCCTCGGATCGGGTGTCGCGCCGCACCGCCTGCTCATCGGGCGTCTCGTCGATGAGCGGTGTGTCGTCGTCGGGGTTACACGCCCCGGGGGCGGCCAGCTTGGCCAGCATGGCCTCGATGGCGGCCCGCAAGTCCTGGGTCATCAGCCCGCTGATGCGCGACATGCCGTCGGACCCCTGCGCTCCCAAAGTGATGCCGCGCTTACGGGCGCGTTCCTCGTCGCTGAATTCGCCGTCAGGGTTGAGCCAGTCCATGATCCGCTGGGCATACTTGGCCAGTTCGTCGGGTCGGTACCCGCCGGCCTTCTCGGCCAGGTCGGCGTCGGCGGCTTCCCGGGTAAACAGGTCCACTTCGGCAGGCAGACGGGCAAAGAAGCTGCGGATCACCTTCACATGCCCATCACCGATCAGGCCATCGCGTTGGCCGGCCGCGGTCGCGCTCAGGTTCGGCGCCAGCGGCTCACCGGTGAGCGCCCGCCGTTCTCCGAGATCCTCGGCTTCATCGATGCGCCGACCGGCCTCAGCCTTGGTGATACGCAACCGGTCGGCCAGCGCCGAACGCAGCGTGCCGCCCAACTCCTCCTCGCCGGCCTGCGCGCCGAGCCGGTTGATCAAGGCGTGCTGGGGCGCCCGCAGTCGACGGGCCACGCGTTCCAAACGCTCCAAGGCCCGCAACCGCTCCGGGTTCGTGAACACGTCAAAAGACAACGCGCACAGGCGGTCCACGACGCTATCGAGCGCGTCGAAGACCTCGACGTTCTCCTCGCGAGTGTCCGCACCCATGCCTCAAACTTTAGGAACACCTACCGACAAAAAAGACCACGTTGTGACCACTGAAACTGAAGTGACGCAAGAGGTTACGTGAATCCTGCGGCCCTGCGACCCCCGCGCGCGGACAGGCCAACCGGCTCTCTACTCGTCGATCAACAACGAGCGCAAAGAGAGACCCTAGTTGTCGGCCTTGCCCGAGTGCATCTTCAGCGCGGCGTCGACGTTGGCCTTCTTGTCCTCGCCAGCGCCCTTGGCCGCGGCCTTCTTGCGCTTCGCGACGACGGCGTCGACGGCCCCGTTGAGCGCCGAACCCAGTGGGAAGCCGAGATAGTGGGTCAGGAAGACCGCCATCTCCTTGAGCTCGGTCTCGGTGAGCTCGCCGTTGAGCAGTGCGGCGTTGATCTGGATCTCGGCCAGGTCGCGATTCCCGATCGCGGTCACCGCCGTCAGCGTCATGATCCGCTTGTCGCGCATCGACAATCCGGGCCGCGTCCAGATGCTGCCGAACAGGTGATCGACGGTCAGGTCGAAGTACGCGTCGCCCTCGATGTTCGGCATCTCCCAGCCGTACACCTCGTTCATCTTCTCGAGGCCTTTGCGGCGCAGCTCGTCCATCACGCCTCTTTCTCTGTGTGTGGCACTCCCAGGCCGGCCGCCAGCGCGTCGTACGCCAAACGCGCCAGCGGCAGGTCGACCGACATTGCCTCACCCAGCGCCAGCGCCAGACTCAGGTCTTTCTCTCCGAGGCCCCGGGTGTGCATGAACGGCTGGTACAGGAAATGTTCCGGCTGAAGGTCTTTCATGTCGTCGCGCACCATGATCGCCCCCGGGCCGCCGGTGAGCGCGTCGGTGTGGCGCACCACCCGGCCCAGCGCCTGCAGGTCGAGCCCGGCCGCCTCGGCCAGCTTCATGGCCTCGCACGCCGCGACGTAGGAGGTGAACGTCAACATGTTGCGCGCCAGCTTCATTCGGGTCCCGGCGCCCGGCTCACCGGCATGGATGACCACCGACGCCCAGTGTTTGAACGCCGGCTTGATCCGCTCGTACACCTCGCGCTCGGCGCCCACCATGGTGGCCAGTTCGCCCTTCGCGGCGGCAGCCGCGCCACCGCTGACCGGTGCGTCGACGACATGAATGCCCTGCGTTTTGAGCTCGCGGGCCAGTTCGACCGCGGTGGTGTCACTGATGGTCGAGTGGATCGCGATCACCGTGCCGGGCTTGGCATGCACGGCCAGTTCGCCGACGACCTCGCGCACCTGCGCGTCGTCCAAGACGGTGACGTGGACGATGTCGGCGGCGGCGACGTCGGCGACGCTGTCGGCCAGGCCGGCGCCCTTCTCGGCCAGCGGCGTCATCGCCTCTGTCCGGATGTCGTAGACCGTCAGCCCGCCGGGCCAGTCCGTCATCTTCGCGGCCATCGGCGCGCCCATGTTCCCTAGCCCGATGTAGCCGAGCTTCAAGTCTTCTGCCATCGGCGCCGCTCCTCCTCATCGCTCCGCTCTGCATCGTCGCCGGCGCGGCTCATGACCGGATTACCTGCCCGCCGTCAACGTTGAAAATCTGCCCGGTGATCCACGACGCGTCGTCGGACAGCAGGAACAGGCACATCCCGACGACGTCTTCGGGAGTTCCGATGCGGGACAACGGCAGTCCCTTGACGATGTCGGCGACCATCTCCTGCGGCGTGGTGGTCCGGTTGGCCTCGGTGTCGATGGGACCTGGAGCGATCGCGTTGATCCGGATGTTCTGGCCACCCAGTTCGCGCGAAAGCTGTTGGGTCAGGCCGTTGACGCCGACCTTGGCCAGGCCGTAGAAGTTCGAATACAGCCACGCCGCGGTCGACGACTGGTTGACGATCGCCCCGCCGCCGCGCTTGGCCATCTTCTTGTACACCGCGCGGGTGCACCACAGCGCGCCGTCGAGGTTGACGCTCATGAACTTCTTGTAGTACTCGGGGTCGACGGTGAGCAGAAAGTCCAGTTTCATGCCGCCGAAGATGGCGGCGTTGTTGACCAGGTAGTCGATGCCGCCGAACTCGGTCAGCGTGCGGTCGGCCATCGCCTTGGCCGACGCCGGGTCGGACACGTCGACCGGAACGGCCAGCGCCGTGCCGCCATCGGCGACGATCTGCTTGGCCACCCCCTCGGCCGCCTCGGCTTTGATGTCGGCCACCACGACCGCCGCGCCCTCGCGGGCCAGTGCCTCGGCGTACGCCTGGCCGATACCGCCACCCGATCCGGTGACGATGGC
>Ga0335071_10002939_pt1 | contig 18110 bp, 14 predicted proteins | sample Lox_Sample_15_FD_206724 | JGI IMG/M metagenome (GOLD analysis project Ga0335071, IMG submission 206724) | Soil microbial communities from Loxahatchee National Wildlife Refuge, Florida, United States - Lox_Sample_1.5 | ecosystem: Environmental > Terrestrial > Soil > Wetlands | place: USA... | reverse complement strand
CCGTCCCCCGGAACAGGACCTCGACCGTGTCGCCGTGCATCGCCCCTTTGGCGAAGCGGGCCGGAATGAAGATGTCGTCCCGCTCTCGCGGGCCGGCCCCGTCGTCGCGCGCGCCCTCCGGCGCTCCGGCGCCGGGAGCCCCCGCGTTCCGCGCGCCCTCCGGCGCCCCCGATTCGGGGATGACGAAGCCGAAGCCGCGGCCGCCGGTCTCGAACCGGCCGCGGACGAGATCGGACTGGAGCGGCAGGAGGTAGCGGCCCTTCACCCGACGGATCGCGCGGCGGTTCTCGAGATCGAGGAGCCGGGCCTCGACTTTCGCCCGTTCCTTGCGTGGGGTCCGCAGCTCCTTGAAGACCTCGGCGAGGGTCAGGCCTTCCCGGTGTTGGCGGAGCAGATGGAGGATCGCCTTGTCATCCATAGTAGAACGGCGACAGATACGGGACCTTGTGCCGCGCCCGTTGCCGCTTGACCAGCTCCACGGCCGCGGCCGCGCCGGCCTCCGCCGGCGAGAGGCGGCGGTGTTCGGAGCGGACCGCCTCGCGGGCGGCTTCCGCCTCGCCGGCCGGGGCCGCGGCGCGAAGAAGCGCCTCGACCTTCTCATCCAGGCGCTCGAGGTCCTCGTCCGAGAAACGGCCGGCGTCCAGGCCGGACGCGGCCTCGGCGAAGACGTCGCCCACGTCCCGGAGCCCTCCGGGCACGGCGCGCAGGAACCGCTCGATCTCGGCCCGCACGGCCGCCCGGCGGTCCCGCATCGGGCCGACCTTGCGCGCCCCCCCGATCTTGCGGTCCCGGTGGCGCTCCCAGGCGCGCGCGACCGGAATCTCGCAGTAGGCGAGGGACAAAACCTTGCCCCGGGGCCGCGCGTTCGGGCGCGCGGCCTCGAACGCGTCCTCGAGGCCCTCGAGGACGACGGCCGGCGGGATGCCGGCGCGCTCCCAGCCCGCGACGATCTCCACGTCCTTGGCCGAGAGGAAGAAGGGCGCCCCGCGATGCCGGAGGAAGGCCGCGGCGATCTCCCTGTAGTAGCGGCCGCGTTGGTCTTCGTTCATGTCAGAGCACTCGGGCGATCTCGGCCGCGGCGAACCGCCGGATGCAGCCGGCCGGCTCTCTTGAGCCTGCTCCCCCTTCGCTTCGCGGCTGTTTTAAGCCTGCCGCCCCCGCGCTTCGCGAGTCCGGCGAGTCCGGCGCCTCCCCCACGGCAACCAGAAGGGCTCCGTCGGCGTCGAGGCCCCGGTAGGCGCCCCTCAGCGTTTCGCCGCCGGCCAGGACGACGATCGGATCGCCCGGCCGGAATGCCGAGCGGCTCTCGAAATCCGCGACCAGCGCCGCCGCGCCCGTCGTCCCGGACTCGGCTTGGGCCGCCCGCCGCGCCGTCCGCTCCAGCAGCCCGGCCAGGAGCGCCTCGCGGTCGGCGGGCCGGCCCGTCGCCATCAGGATGGAAATCGCGGACGGGCGAAGCTCGGCCGGGAAATCGCCCTCGGCGTGGTCGAGGTTGAGCCCCGTCCCGAGGATGGCATAGTCGGGGACGTTTCCCGAAAACGCGCTCTCGCCCAGGATGCCGCCGAGCTTTCGCCCATCGAGGACGACGTCGTTCGGCCAGCGAAGCCGGGCCGCCAAGCCGTGCGTCGCCTCGACGGCGTCCCGGGCGGCGAGCCCGGCCGCGAGCGGGAGGAGGGCGATCGACGCCGCGCGCGGCCGCAGGATCACCGAGACGTAGAGACCCCGGCCCCGGGCCGAGTGCCAGGCCCGGCCTTTGGTCCCCCGCCCGGCGGTCTGCTCGGCGGCGACGACCACGGTTCCTTCGGGCGCTCCCGCGCGGGCCATCTCCCGGGCGACGTCGTTCGTCGACGTGCATGTCTCGAAGCGGTGAATGACGAATTTCATAGAGGACTCGAGGACATCATAGCATTTTTTGTGCAGCCGGGCTTCCGGGGTGGCCGTCCTCAAACACGCGAATTTCCCCAGCGAGGAAATTCGCTCCGGCTTCGGCCTCGCTCTCCTCGCCTAAGCGGCTCGGAACCGTGCCCGCTCGGCCTCAGACGGGTTTTCGGGCGGCGCACCCCGCGCCCGGCCCTTTGGGCCAGGGCCCCCCGCGGCTCGTGCGCCGGCCGGGCGGGTGGCGTCGACCGGGGCACCCCGACGGCCGAAGCGAATGGGACCCTGTGATTTGGGTGATGAGCGAGGACGACGCGCGAAACGCGGGGGGTCTCAGCTCAAGAGAGCCAGCCGGCGGGGTTGGTCGGCGGCAGGACCCGCCGAGCCTTTTAACCCCCCGGCCTAGAACTTGCTCGTTTCGATCTTGGACAGCTCCTCGACGAGCGTGCGCTTGACCTCGGCCATGACGACGTCCCGGGCGATCGCCTCGATCTCCTTGCGCGTCATCCCGATCTCGCGGCGGATCATCGCCCGGATCGTGCTTTCGAGCTCAACCGTCCATTCGGGCGCCGCCAACGGATCCGCCGGGGTCCCGGGCCCAAGGGGGCCCTCGGCCGCGGCCGTTCCCGGGGGGCTCAGAGGCGCGGTCTTGACCCGGACGGGCTCCTCCGGCAGGGAGGGGAGCTCCTTGCGGCGGTCGACGGCCGCGCGGACGAGGGCCAGCAGGCTCGCCCCGTCGAACGGCTTGACCACGATCCCGTCGTGGTCGATCGGCGCGAGCTTGGCCGGGTCGAGCGGCTCGAACGGCCCGCGGAGGAAGACGACCGCCGTCTGGCGGCCGCGCGGCTGGGATTTCACGAAGTCCGCGATCTCATAGCCGTCGCGCGCGGGGAGGGCCAGGCCCGTCAGCACCGCATCGGGGCCGATGTCCGGGATCGCCCGGAGCGCCTCCTGGCCGTCGCCGAAGGTCGCGACCTCGAATTCCGGCGCGGGCAGGGCCAGCTCGGCCGCCTTGAGCGCGGACGGCGAGCGATCGACGACGACGATCTTGAAGGCCATGACTCCCCCTCGGAGGCGCCTCTCCTCCTCAATACTCGATGACGACCGAGTCCTCGCCGAGGACCGCCTCGATCGCCTTGGCCAGGGTCTCGGACGGGGCGACGCCCTTGACCTCCACCGACTGGGTCACCACCTTGTTCACGTGCGGCGTCTCGAGCTCGAAGAACACCGGGCAGTCGCCCGGGTTCTTCTCGAGAATGTCGCGCAGGCTGTCGAGGACGGTCTCCTCGAGCCCCGGGACGAAGATGCGGATGACGACCTTGCGGGCCTGCGACTGGAACGCGTCGGCCAGGGGCATCATGTGGACCACCTGGATCTTCCGGTTGTCGCCCTCGCCGACGTATTTGCCCTTGAGCCAGACCTGCGTGTCCTCGTGGATGAACTCGTAGAACTTGCGGAAGGCCTCCGGAAAGGCGACGACGTCGACCCGGCCGGTCATGTCCTCGAGGGCGAAAGCGGCCATGCTCTCGTCCTTCTTGGTCTTGAGGGCCTTGACGCCCGAGATGATGCCCGCCAGGCGCACCTCGGATCCGGTGTCCTGCGTCTCGTCGAGCTCGGCGATCGTGTGGGAAATGAGGCGGCGCAGGTTCTTGTATTGGGCGAGCGGATGGCCGGTGATATAGAAGCCGAGGGCGTCCTTCTCATAGGAGAGGGTCAGGGCCTCGTCCCAGGGCCGCATCGTCCGGACGTCGGGCGGGACCTCGGGCGGCTCGAGCTGGTCGCCGCCGAAGAGGAGCGTCTGCTTGGCGGCCTTGGCCCGTTGGATCTCGTGGGCGAACTCGATCATCGTGTCGATCAGGTGGAAGCACTGCGAGCGGGGCAGGCCGAGCGAGTCGAAGGCGCCGGCCTTGATCAGGCTCTCCAGGACGCGCTTGTTGATCGACCGGTTCTCGGGATCGCGGACGAGGTCGAAGGGCGAAGCGAACGGCCCCCGTTCGCGGCGGAGGCGGATGATGTCCTCGGCCGCCGTTTGGCCCACGTTCTTGACCGCGGCCAGGCCGAAGCGGATGTCCCAGCCCGCGGCGGCCGGCGCTTCGGCCTGGGTCCCGACGGCGCCCGGGGCCTCCCGGCCTCGGACCCGCTCCGGGGCGAAGTTCACGTCGCTGGCGTTGATGTCGGGCGGGAGCACGGTAATGCCCATTTGCTGGCACTCGGCGATGTACCTGACGATCTGGGACGTGGCCCCCCGGTCGGCTTCCGAGGTCATCATCGCCGCCATGAAGTGGGCCGGATAGTGGGCCTTGAGGTAGGCCGTCTGGTAAGCCAGGAGGGCATAGACGGCCGCGTGCGACTTGTTGAACCCGTACTCGGCGAACTTGGCCATCTGGGCGAAGATCTTGGCCGCCTTCGAGGCCGAGACGACTTTCTTTCTGCGCGCGCCGGCCAGGAAGCGCTCCTTCTGGGCTTCCATGATCTCGGCCTTCTTCTTGCCCATGGCCTTGCGGAGAAGGTCCGCCTCGCCGAGGGTGAAGCCCGCGAGCTCGGTCGCGATCTTCATGACCTGCTCCTGGTAGACGATGAGGCCGCGCGTTTCGCGGAGGACCGGCTCGAGCTCGGGGATCTCGAAGACGATCTCCTCGGGGTGGTGCTTCCGCTTGACGAAGTCGGCCGTCATCCCGCTCTTGAGCGGGCCGGGCCGGAAGAGGGCGTTCATGGCGATGAGGTCGCGGAACTCCTCGGGCCCGTAGCTCCGGAGGAGCTCCTTCATGCCCCGCGACTCGAACTGGAACACGCCGTCCGTGTTGCCCGCCCTGAACAGCTCGAAGGTCGCCGGGTCGTCGAGAGGCAGGGCCTTGATGTCGATCGTCCGCCCCGTGTCGCGGCGGATGAGGCCCAGGGCGTCGTCGATGACGGTCAGCGTCCGCAGGCCGAGAAGGTCCATCTTCAGCAGGCCGATGGCCTCGATGTCCTGCATGGCGAACTGGGTCGTGATCTCGCCCTTGACCGACTGGTAGAGGGGCACGTACTCGGTCAGGGGCTTGGGCGTGATGACCACGCCCGCGGCGTGGATCGAGGGATGGCGGACCTGGCCCTCGACGCGCTCGACGACGGACAGGAGCTGGTCGACCTTGGGGTTCGTCTGCCGCAGCTCGCGCAGGGCCGGGATGGACTCGAGGGCGCTCTCGAGCGTGACGTCGGGGCCGAGGGGGACCATCTTCGCGATCCGGTCCACCTCCGGGAGAGGCACCTCGAGGACGCGGCCGACGTCCCGGATGGCGGCCCGGGCGGCCATGGTCCCGAAGGTGATGATCTGGCTGACGTTCTCCTGGCCATAGCGCTCGGTGACGTATTTGATGACCTCCTCGCGGCGCCGGCCGCAGAAGTCGATGTCGATGTCCGGGAGGCTGATGCGCTCGGGGTTGAGGAAGCGCTCGAAAAGGAGGTCGTACTCGATCGGGTCGATGTCGGTGATGCCCAGGCTGTAGGCCAGCAGGCTCCCCGCCGCCGAGCCGCGGCCCGGCCCGACCGGGATGCCCATGCTCCGGGCCTTGTGGATCATGTCCCAGACGATGAGGAAGTAGCCTTCGAAGTGCATCTGCTCGATGAGGCCGAGCTCGCGCTCGAGGCGCTTCTCGTATTCCTCCATCGGGTGGGCGAGCTCGCCCCGGCCGGCCACGGGAGCGAGCGCGGCGGCCCGCTCTCGATAGCCGTCCCGGACGACCTTCTCGAAATACTCCTGCAGCGTCTGGCCGTCGGGCGGCTTGAACTGGGGCAGGAAGTGGGAGTCCTTGGGGAAGTCGAAGTCGCAGCGGGCGGCGATGTGGCCGGTGCTGGCCAGGGCCTCGGGCACCTCGGCGAAAAGGGCGGCCATCTCCTCGCCCGATTTGAAATAGAACTCCTGGCTGCCGAACCGGATGCGGTCCTGGTCGGAGAGCTTCTTGTTCGTCTGGATGCAGAGCAGGACCTCGTGGCTCTCGGCGTCCTCGCGGCGGCGATAATGAACGTCGTTCGTGGCCACGAGGGGCAGCTCCATCCGCCGGGCGAGCTTGACCAGCTCGGGATTGAGCTCCCGCTGCGGCGCGAGGCCGTGATCCTGGAGCTCGATGTAGAAGTTTCCCTCGCCCAGGATGTCCCGGTAGGCGGCCGCGGCTTCCATGGCCTGCCGCTCCTGGCCGCGGCCGAGGAGGTACGAGACCTCGCCCTTGAGGCAGCTCGACAGCCCGATCAGGCCGGCGTGATGCTCGGCCAGGATCTCCTTGTCGATCCGGGGCCGGTAATAGAAGCCTTCGAGATAGGCTTTGGTCAGGAGGCGGCAGAGGTTGCGGTAGCCCGTTTCGTCCTGGACGAGGAGCACCAGGTGATAATGGGGCGTCTCCCTGTCGCCGGGGTTCTTCTCGTGCCGGCTCCGCGGGGCGACGTAGACCTCGCAGCCCACGATGGGCTTGACGCCCTTGGCCCGGGCCTCCTTGACGAAGCCGACCGCGCCGAAGATGTTGCCGTGGTCGGTCAAGGCCACGGCCGGCATTTTGGCCTCGAACGCCGCGTCGACGAGGGCGTCGATCTTCACCGCGCCGTCGAGGATGCTGTATTCCGAATGGTTGTGGAGATGGATGAACGGGTGCTGCATGGACGGCCTACTCCCATTCGATGGTGCCCGGCGGCTTGGAGGTCACGTCGTAGACCACGCGGTTGACGCCCGGGACCTCGTTCACGATCCGGGTCGAGATCCGGGCCAGGAGCGCGGACGAGGCGGGGAACCAGGCCGCGGTCATGCCGTCGACGCTGGTGACGAGCCGCACGGCCACGGCCCGCTGATACGTGCGGCAATCGCCCATGACGCCCACGGACCGGACCGGCAGGAGGACGGCGAAGGCCTGCCAGAGCCGCCGGTAGACCCCGGCCCGCTTCGTCTCGTCGACGACGATCGCGTCGGCGGCCCGGACGAGGGCCAGGCTTTCGGCGTCCACCCCGCCCACGATCCGGACGGCGAGGCCGGGCCCCGGGAACGGGTGCTGCCGGACGAACTCCTCGTCGAGGCCGAGCTCGAGGGCCAAGGCCCGGACCTCGTCCTTGAACAGCTCCCGGAGCGGCTCGACGAGCTCGAAACGGAGGCCCTTCGGCAGCCCGCCGACGTTGTGGTGGGACTTGATCGTCTGGGACGGCCCCTTCACCGGCCGGCTTTCGATCACGTCGGGATAGATCGTGCCCTGGGCCAGGAACGTCGCGCCGCCGATCCGCGTCGCCTCGCGCTCGAAGATCTCGACGAACAAGCGGCCGATGATCTTGCGTTTCCGCTCGGGCGAGGTCACGCCCCGGAGGGCGGAGAGGAACGCGGCGGCCGCGTCGACGCCGACGACGTTGAGGGACAGCGTCCGGCGGAACCGGTCCATGAGCTCGCGGTATTGCCCCTGCCGGAGCAGTCCGTTGTCCACGAAGACGCAGGTCAGGCGCCGGCCGATCGCCCGGTGGATGAGGAGCGCGGCGACGGCCGAGTCCACGCCGCCGCTCAGGCCGCAGACGACTTTGCCCCGCCCGACGCGGGCGCGGATCTCGCGGATCTGGCCCTCGACGAACGAGCCCATGCTCCAGTCGGGCGCGACGCCCGCCAGCCGGAAGAGGAAGTTGCCGAGGATCCGGCGGCCCTCCCGGGTATGGACGACCTCGGGGTGGAATTGGACGCCGAAGATGCGGCGGGCGGCGTCCTCGATGACGGCCGCCTTCGTGTTAGCCGTCGTGCCGGTGACGCGGAAGCCGGCCGGAACCCTGTCGAGGCGGTCGCCGTGGCTCATCCAGACCTGCCGGCCGTCGCGCACGCCGGCGAGCAGGCCGGCCCGGTCGCGGACCCGGAGGGCGGCGAAGCCGTATTCGCGGCGGGCGTGGGCAGTCACGCGGCCGCCGAGGAGGTGGGCGATGAGCTGCTGGCCGTAGCAGATGCCGAGGACCGGCAGGCCGAGGTCGAAGAGGCCGGGATCCGGGCGCGGGGCGCCCTTTTCGTAGACGCTCCGCGGCCCGCCGGAGAGGATGAGCGCCCGCGGTCGGCGCTTGCGAATCTCGGCCAGGGGCGTCGAGGCCGGGACGATCTCGGAATACACGCCGAGCTCGCGCACCTTGCGGGCGATGAGCTGGGTGTACTGCGACCCGAAATCGACGATGAGGATTTTATCCACCCGTCGATTTTATCAGACGCCCCGGGAGCGGACAAGGGAGGATCCGGGGGACGCGGGCGAGGAGGACGGCCCGGGCGACGGCGCGTCGGGCGCAGGGCGTCCCCGAGTTGACTTGGCAGCGACGGGGCGCGTATATTTCGGCCATAAGGTCGCGATTCCGGAGGAGGATGTCCCCGCGGAGAGGACGGCGGGAGGGCAGGATGAAAAAAATCATGGGCGGGGCCCTCGCGATCCTGGTCCTGGCCGCAGGGGCGCGCGCCCAGATGCTCAAACGCCATGTCGAGCTGAAGCTCTATGGCGGCTACGCCCTGACCTCGATCAAGGGCGCATGGCTGTATTCCGATCGGCTGAGCTCGCCTTACGGCGTCTTCGATCCCATCAGCGAATCGTCGACCGTCGCGTTCAAGCCGAAGGGATGCGCCTTCGCCAGCGCCGGGCTCGATTTCTTCTGGAGCGAGAATTTCGGCTACCAGCTCAATTTCGGCTTTCTGCGGACCGGCACGTCCAACACGGCCGTCGCCCGGCTCGGCTACACGAACACCGTCCTGGCCGCGTCCGCCTCGAAGGAGTTCACCTGGAGCGGGTCGGGGACCATCCAGAGCCTGCCGGTCAGCGTGAACCTGATGTTCCGCCTCGGGACGCCCAAATTCTGGGGCTGCGTCGCGGCCGGCCCGACCCTCTTTCACAACGTCTTCGAGGCGGCGTCCTCGGTCGGGCGCCGGGCCCTCGTTTCCGACGGCCCCGGCGCGGAAACGCTCGATTTCCTGCGCATCCCTCTCCTGATCTACGATACGCCCTGGACGTCCTTGGGCCTGGACTTCGGAGCGGGCTTCACCTGGTATCTGTCCTCCAAGGTCGGCCTGTTCTGCGAAGCGAAATATTACCTCTGCCCGGTGAAGGAATTCCCCTGGACGATCCTGATGGGCACCTACGACGGAGCGCTCGGGAATCTCTCGGGCGTCGTCTTCGACCAGGGCGGCATCGACGAGATCTACCGAAAGAGCAATTTCGACGAACGGATCAATCCCTCGTTCTTCCAGTTCGGGGTGGGCCTGAAATACATCCTGGGGAGATGATCGAATCGCCGGCCGTGAAGGGCCGGCGAATTCCCTCGCAAATTGACACTCCCGGCGGCTTCTTCTATAGTGTTTCCGCCATGAACTGGGAAGAACTCTCCAAGGAACTCTCCATCCAGACGGACTCCAAGATCGTCCTCCTCGTGATCGACGGCCTGGGCGGCATCCCCGTCCAGGGCAAGACCGAGCTCGAGGCGGCCGCGACGCGCCACCTCGACCGCCTGGCCCTCCAGGGCACGTGCGGCCTGACCGACCCCGTCCTCATGGGTGTGACACCCGGCAGCGGGCCGGCCCACCTGGGCCTCTTCGGCTACGACCCGCTCCGCCACGTCCTCGGCCGCGGCATCCTCGAGGCGCTCGGCTCGGACGTCGAGGTGAAAGAGGGCGACCTCGTGGCCCGGGGCAACTTCGCCACGCTCAAGGGCGGGCTGATCACCGACCGGCGGGCGGGCCGCATCCCGACGAGCGAATGCGAGCGGCTGTGCGGCCTCCTGAACGCCGCTCTCGGCGGTCGGAAGGACCCCGAGATCACGGTCTTCGCCGGGAAGGAGCACCGGTTCGTCGTCCGCTTCCGGACGACCGGCCTGGCCGACGCCCTGACCGACGCCGACCCGCAGAAAGACGGCAAGCCGCCGATCCCCTCCGCGCCGCTCGCGCCCGAGGCGGCCAAGGCCGCGGCCGTGGTCAACGCCTTCCTCAACGACGTCATCCAGGTCCTCAAGGCCGAGACCGTGGCCAACGCGGCCCTTCTGCGCGGCTTTTCCGTCCAGCCTTCGATCCCGAAGATGCAGGACCTCTACAAGCTCCGGCCGGCCGGCATCGCCAACTACCCGATGTACAAGGGCCTGGCCAAGCTCCTGGGCATGACCACCTACAAGGTCGGCACCGCCACGGCCGACCTCTTCGACACCCTCGAGGCCCACTACGCGGACCACGACTTCTTCTATATCCACTTCAAGAAGACGGACGCGGCGGGCGAGGACGGCAATTACGCGGCCAAGGTCGCGGCCATCGAAGAGATCGACGCCTTCCTCCCGCGGATCGAGGCCCTGAAGCCCGACGTCCTGGTGGTCACGGCCGACCATTCGACCCCGGCCGCCCTCCATGGGCACTCCTGGCACCCCAATCCGTTCCTGCTCGTCGCCCCGACCGCCCTGCCAGACGGGACGGGCGCGTTCACGGAGCGGGCCTGCGGCACGGGGCTGCTGGGCCGGTTCCCCTCGGTCAACGCCATGCCCTTGATGCTGGCTCACGCGGGCAAGCTCAAGAAGTACGGCGCGTGACGGCATTTCCCAATTTACGAGAGTTTCGATATAATCGCTCTGCTTTGAACGCGTTACGGACATTCGCCGCGATCACGACGCTCCTGCTCCTGGCCGGGTCCTCGCCGGGGACGCCCGCGTCCGCCCCGGAGGCGCCAGCCGCCGCCCCCCGGCAGCAGGAGGCGCTGGCCGAGGTCTACAACCTCCGCCACTTCACCCACCCGAACTTCACCCGGATCGTCGTCGACATCGGCGCGATGCGGGAATACACCTCGGCCGACACGCGCACCCCCGGCCGGATCGTCGTCGACATCCTCCAGGCCCGCATCAACCCGATCGTCCGCGAGGAGGCGATTCCCGAGAAGTGCGACTACATCAACATGATCCGCATCGTCCCCAAATCGGACGCCACCGTGCGGGTCACGGCCGAAGTGGATTTCTCCCGGATCCAGCGCTACCAGGTCTACCACGTCTTCGATCCTTTCCGGATCGTCATCGACATCTTTCCCCTGGACAAGGGCGCGGCGCCGCCGGCGCCCCCGACCCCCGCCCCGGCCGCGCCCGAGCGCGGCGCGCCCGCCGGCGGCGGGACGGCCGGGGCGGCCAAGAAGCCCGAGCCCGTCCGGGGCGCCTACAGCATGGCCCGCCAGCTCGGCCTCGGCATCCGGTCGATCGTCCTCGATCCCGGCCACGGCGGCGTCGACCCCGGCTGCCTCGACGACGCCGGCCTGCGGGAGAAGGACCTGACCCTCGACATCTCCCTCCGGCTCCGCGACCTCCTCCGGGCGGGGACGAAGATCGACGTGATCATGACCCGGGAGACCGACATCCTGGTTCCCCTCGAGAACCGGACGGTCGTGGCCAACCAGCGGCGGGCGGACCTCTTCGTCTCGGTCCATATCAACGCCTTCCGCGACAAACGGCGCCGCGGGATCGAGAGCTTCTTCCTGAACTTCAGCTCCGATCCCGCCGTCAACGAGCTCGCGGCCCGGGAGAACTTCACCACCACCAAGACGATCGGCGAGATGGACAAGATCATCCGCAAGATCGTCCAGAACAGCAAGATCATCGAGTCGCGGGATCTCGCCGAGAAGATCCAGGCGAGCCTCGTCCGCGACCTGGCCGGGCAGTATTCGGACATCAAGGACCTGGGCGCCAAAGGCGGCCCCTTTTGGACGCTGATCGGCGCGGAAATGCCCTCGGTCCTGATCGAGGTCTCGCACATCTCGAACGCCAAGGAGGCCCAGCGCCTCCGGGACCCGGCCTACCGCCAGCAGATCGCCCAGGGCATCTACGACGGCCTGATGGCCTACGTCCAGTCGCTCGGCAAAGGATGACACCCCCATGGAACGACGCGATTTCCTGAAAACCGCGGCCCTCGGCGGCCTGGCCGCCGGGCTCGGCCCGAAGATCCTCGGGGCCGCATCTCAGGCGCCCGCCGCCCCGCCCGACCTGGCCTTCGCCCTGGGCGACTCGCCCGCGGCCATCACCAAGGCCGCGATCGACGTCCTCGGCGGCATCGGCAAGTTCGTGGCCAAGGGCGACGCGGTCATGATCAAGCCCAACATCGGCTGGGACCGCACGCCCGAGCTCGCGGCCTGCACCAATCCCGAGATCGTCCGGACGCTCGTCGAGTTGTGCCTGGGAGCCGGGGCCAAGAAGGTCACGGTCATGGACAACACGACCAACCAGGCCCAGCGCTGCTACGCCCGCTCGGGCATCGCGGCCGCGGCCAAGGAGGCGGGCGCGGACGAGCCGTTCGTCAATCCCCGCCGGGTCAAGAAGATGGCCATCAAGGGCGAGTGGCTCAAGGACTGGGACGTCATCCAGGACTTCGTCGAGGTCGACAAGGTCATCAACGTCCCCATCGCCAAGCACCACAGCCTCTGCCGCCTGACGCTCGGCATGAAGAACTGGCTCGGGGCGATCGGCGACCCGCGCAACCAGCTCCACCAGGACCTCGACCGGGCCATGGTCGACCTGGCCGCGTTCTTCAAGCCGGCGCTGACCCTCATGGACGCCTACCGAATCCTGGTCCGCAACGGCCCGCAGGGCGGCCGGCCGAGCGACACCAAGCTCGTCAAGACCGTCGTCGCCGGCCGGGACTACGTGGCCGTCGAGGCCGTCGGGGCCTCGTTCTTCGACATCGCCCCGGCCGACCTGGTCTACATCAAGCTGGCCGCCCAGCGCGGGCTGGGGCGGATGGATTGGGAGAAGCTCCGCGTTGAAAAAAGAACGGTCTAGGAAACATCGGGCCCTCCAGCTCGCGCGCGTCGCGGTCCAGGCCGCGGTCTTCGTCCTGTTCCTCGTCCTCCTCTTCGGGACGCACTTCTCGGGCAAGGACTACATCGGCGACGTCGGGGTCCTCTTCCACTTCGATCCGCTCCTCGCCCTGGCGGCGGGGATCGCCGCCCGCGCCGTCCTCCCGGCCTTCGTCCTGGCGGCGATCACCCTCGCCGCGACGCTCCTCCTCGGGCGCGTCTTCTGCGGCTGGGTCTGCCCCCTTGGCGCCGTCCACCAGGCCTTCTCCTGGCTGTTCAAGAAGACGAAGTGGCTGCGGCCGCGCAAGGTCGTGACCGGCGGCCTCTTCTGGAAATATCTCGTCCTGGCCTTCGTCCTGGTCGGGACGGTGTTCACCCTCAACCTGGTCGGCGTGTTCGACCCCTTCTCCTTTCTTTATAGGACGATCGTGACGAGCGTCCTGCCGGCGCTCGGCCAGGGGCTGGCCCTGCTCACGGGGCTCCTCTACAGCCTCCATCTCAACGGGCTCGGCGACAAGCTCGCCCAGGCCGTCGAGACGATGACCCTCAACGGCACGTTCGCCGGCGGGTTCCTGGTCGGGGCGATCTTCTTCGCCGCCGTCCTGCTCAACATCGTCCGGGAGCGGTTCTGGTGCCGCTACGTCTGCCCCCTCGGGGCGATGCTCGGCCTGGCCAGCCGTTGGAACGTCTTCAAGATCCGGGTCGACGAAGACAAGTGCGTCAAGTGCAACCTCTGCACGCTCCATTGCGAGACGCAGGCCCATCCCTGGCCGGCCGAGAAGTGGAAGAGCTCCGAGTGCGTGTATTGCGAGACGTGCGCCGCCATCTGCCCGACCGCGGCCATCACCTTCCCGGCGAAGGCCGGGGCCGAGAAGACGCCGGACGTCGATCTCTCTCGGCGCAAGCTCCTCCTGACGTCGACCGCGGCCTTCTTCGCCGTGCCCTTCTTCCGCATCTCGCCGGCGTCGAAGCGGGCGCCCGAGCGGCTCATCCGGCCCCCCGGGGCGCTCCCCGAGCCGCAGTTCCTCCGGACGTGCGTCAAGTGCGGGGAATGCATGAAGGCCTGCCCGACGAACGCCCTCCAGCCGGCCCTCGGCCAAGCCGGCCCCGAGGGCCTGTGGACTCCCGTGCTGACGCCGAAGATCGGCTACTGCGAGTACTACTGCTCGCTCTGCTCCCAGGTCTGCCCGACGGGCGCGATCAAGGAGCTGACAATCCCGGAGAAGGTCAACGTCCGCATCGGCACGGCCTGGATCAACAAGAACCGCTGCATCCCCTACTTCCTCGGCCGGCCGTGCATCGTCTGCGAGGAGCACTGCCCGACCTCGCCCAAGGCCATCAAGTTCGTGATGGTCGAGACGAAGCGGCCCGACGGGACGATCGCGACGCAGAAGGCCCCGGTCATCGACCTGAACCTTTGCATCGGCTGCGGGATCTGCGAGAACAAGTGCCCGGTCATGGACGATCCGGCGATCTACGTGACGAGCGTCGGGGAGCAGAGGTCCGAGACGAACCGCCTGCTGCTGCCGACCGCGGCCGACGCGCCGCCCTCCAAATAGGAGACACAATACCTATTACCCTATTTCGCCCCGCGCGAACGGCGTGAAATCGGGTAATAGGTATTGTGTCTCCTAATTCTTAATCGGCGATGAGCTTTTTCAGCTCGGCCGTGAGGGCGGGCATCACTTGGAACAGGTCGCCGACGATGCCGTAGTCCGCGACCTTGAAGATCGGCGCCTCGGGATCCTTGTTGATCGCCACGATCACCTTGGACGCCGACATGCCGGCCAGGTGCTGGATGGCGCCCGAGATCCCGACCGCGATATAGAGATTCGGCGACACGGTCTTGCCCGTCTGCCCGACTTGGTGGCTGTGCCCGATCCAGCCCGAGTCCACGGCCGAGCGGGACGCGCCGACCGCGGCCCGGGGAAGGAGCGCCGCCGCCTCGCGGAGCAGTCCGAAGGCCTCGGGGCCCTTCAGCCCGCGGCCGCCGCTGATGATCACCTCGGCCTCGCCGACGTCGATCTCGTCGCCCGCGTCCTTGAGGACCTCGGTCACGCGGCCGCCGACCGCGGCCTCGGGAACGGCCGCCGCCTTCGTCACCGACTCGCCCGCGGCGCCGGCCCGGGGCCCGGCCGGGGCGAAGACGTTGGGCCGGAGCGTCGCGATCTCCGGCCTCGACGCGAGCTTGAGGGTGGCCAGCGCTTTGCCGGCAAAGATGGGCCGCGTATAGACGAGGCTCCCGCCCTCGACCGCGGTCCGCGTGCAATCGGAGACCATCCCGGCGTCGAGCTTGGCCGCGAGGCGCGGAGCCAGATCCTCGCCCATGGCCGTGGCCGACAGGAAAACGGCCAGGGGCTTGACCTCGTCGACGAGGCCCTTCAGGGCGAGAGCATATCCCTGGGCGGAGTACGCGCCCAGGGCCGGACTCTCGAGCCGGAACACCTTGGCCGCCCCTCGGGCGAAGAGCTCGCCGTCCAGCCCGGCGTCCGCCGGCCCGACGAGCACCGCGCCCGCCGCGAGGCCGAGATCGGCCGCGCGGCGCGCCGCCTCGCCCAGCGCCTCGAACGAGCTCTTCTTGATCTTTCCGTCCCGCGTTTCGATGAAGACGAGCACCATGGCGGCCTCCTCAGATGACCTTCGCTTCGCTGCGGAGCAGGCCGACCAGCGTCCTGGCCGCCTCCTCCGGGGCGCCGGGGACGATCTTGCCCGCCTGGCGGGCTGCCGGCGTCTCGATTTTCACGATCTCGACCCTGGGCCCGAGGGCGTCGCCGGCGAAGCCGAGCTCCGCGGGCGTGACCACGGGGATGACCTTCTTCTTCGCGGCCATGATGCCCTTGAGCGTCTCGTAGCGCGGCTCGTTCAGGCCCTTCTGGGCCGAGACGACGGCCGGCAGGGCGAGCTCCACTTTCTCGGCCGCGCCTTCGATCTCGCGCCGGACGACGGCTTTGGAGCCCTCGATCTCGAGCTTGACCGCCACGTTCGCCTGGGGCAGGCCGAGGAGCTCGGCGACCATGGCCGGCACCTGGGCGTTGTCCGCGCCGACCGACTGCTTGCCGAAGAGGAGCAGGTCGGGCTTGGGGAAGCGGGCCTTGACCGCGGCGGCGATCAGCTTGGCCGTGCGCAGGCCGTCGTAGGTTTCGCGGGCGTCGTCCTTGACCAGGACGGCCTCGTCCGCGCCCATGGCCAGGCACTTCTTCAGGATGACGGACGCCTCGTCCGGCCCGACCGAAAGGACGGTGACCTTGCCGGTCTTCGCCTCGCGGAGACGGAGGGCCTCCTCGAGCGCGAACTCGTCGAAGGGGCTGATGATGAAGTTCAGCCCCTCCTCGACGACGCTCCGGGTCTCGGGATTGACGCGGATCTTGGACTCCGTGTCCGGAACGCGCTTGACGAATACGATAATCTCCATGGACTCCTCCTCGGCGACGGGACGGCGGACGCCCTCCCCTCTCTCGCGTTTCCCCTTTTCTGCGGACGTCTATTCTTCGTAGCGGCGGAACAGCAGCGAGCCGTTCGTACCGCCGAAGCCGAACGAATTGCTGAGGGCGTAGACGATCTCGGCCGGGCGGGCGGCGTTGGGCACATAGTCCAGGTCACACTCCGGGTCCGGGCTCTCGTAGTTGATCGTCGGGGTGATGATCTGGTGCTTGAGGCAGAGGGCGACGATGCCGGCCTCCGCTCCGCCCGTGGCCCCCAGCAAATGGCCGGTCATGGACTTCGTCGAGTTCACCGCCACCCGCGGGGCGTGGGCGCCGAAGACGCGCTTGATGGCCGCCGTCTCGATCTTGTCGTTGAGCGGCGTCGAGGTGCCGTGGGCGTTGATGAGCTGGACCTCGCTCGCCGGGACGCCGCCGTCCTCGAGCGCCCGCCGCATGACCCGCTCCGCCCCGTCGCCGGTCAGGTCCGGCGAGGCGACGTGGTAGGCGTCGCCCGTCATCCCGAAGCCGACGATTTCGGCATAGATCCTGGCCCCGCGCCGAAGGGCGTGGCCGAGCTCCTCGAGGACGAGGACGCCCGCCCCCTCGCCCATGACGAAGCCGTCGCGCTGGGCGTCGAACGGCCGCGAGGCCCGGGCCGGCTCGTCGTTGCGCTCGCTGAGGGCCTTCATGGCGCAGAAGCCGGCCACGCTCAGGGGCGTGATCGGCGCCTCGGCCCCGCCGGCGAGCATGATGTCCGCCTCGTCGCGGGCGATCAGCCGGTAGGCGTCGCCGATGCAGTGCGTGCCCGTGGTGCAGGCCGTGACCGAGGCCAAGTTGGGCCCCTTGGCCCCGTAGCGGATGGAAATCTGGCCCGAGGCTTCGTTGATGATCGTCGAGATGATGAAGAACGGCGAGACGCGGTCCGGGCCCTTCTCGAGGAAGACCTTGTGCGTCTCCTCGATCGTCCCGAGGCCGCCGATGCCCGAGCCGACATCGACCCCGCACCGGTCGGTCCGCAGGATTCCGGGATCGACGCCCGCGTCCTCGACGGCGAAGTGTGCCGCGGCGAGGGCATACTGGATGAAGGGGTCCATCTTGCGGGCCTCTTTGCGGTCCATGAAATCGACCGGGCTGAAGCCCTTCAGCTCGCCCGCGATCTTCGTCGGATAGCGGGCCGTGTCGAACTTGGTGATGGGGCCGATGCCGCTCCGGCCGGCCAGCATCGCCTCCCAGTTAGGGAGCGTCCCGATCCCCAGGGGGCTGACGAGGCCGACCCCCGTTATGACGACTCGTCGCGGCGCAGCGTGATGTCTCTTCTCGCTCCGCTCACTTAACATGGGTCATAATATAGTCCATCGCCTTGCCGACCGTGGTCAACTTCTCGGCGTCATCATCGGGAATGTCGAGCCCGAATTGATCTTCGAGGGCCATGACGAGCTCCACCGTGTCGAGCGAGTCGGCGCCCAAGTCGTCGATGAAGGACGCGGTTTCCGTGACCTGATCTTCGCCGATGCTCAGCTTGTCCGCCACGATCTCCTTCATCTTCTTCAACAGTTCGTCTTTTTCCATGTTGCCCTCCACGAAAATTTGGATTTTCTACATATACATGCCGCCGTTGAGCTGCAGGACGTGGCCGGTGATGTAGCCGGCTTCGTCCGAGCAGAGGAACTTCACGGCGGCCGCGACTTCGTCCGGGGTCCCGAACCGCTGCAGGGGGATGATGTCGAGGAACATCTTCTTGACCTGTTCGGGCAGGTTCGCGGTCATGGGCGTGGCGATATAGCCGGGGGCCACGGCGTTGACCGTGATGCCCCGGGCGGCCACCTCGCGGGCCACCGACTTCGTGAAGCCCACGATCCCGGCCTTGCTCGCGGCGTAGTTGGCCTGCCCGGCGTTGCCGACGAGGCCGACCACCGAGGTGATGTTCACGATCCGCCCGCTCCGCTGCTTGAGCATCGGCCGCAGGGCGGCCTGGGTGCAGAGGAAGGCGCCGGTGAGGTTCGTGGCCAGGACCTGCTGCCACTCCTCGTCCCTCATCCGCAGGAGG
>Ga0335071_10002938_pt1 | contig 18122 bp, 15 predicted proteins | sample Lox_Sample_15_FD_206724 | JGI IMG/M metagenome (GOLD analysis project Ga0335071, IMG submission 206724) | Soil microbial communities from Loxahatchee National Wildlife Refuge, Florida, United States - Lox_Sample_1.5 | ecosystem: Environmental > Terrestrial > Soil > Wetlands | place: USA... | reverse complement strand
GTCCTGTGCGAGACATTGCTCGGCTGGCCGGCAAGGCTTCGGGGTTGGCCGATACTGCTGCGTTTCCGAATTCTCTGAACCTGCAAGGGGATATCCAAAAGATCTCTTCCAGCCTCAAGAGTATGATCGTCAAGATCGTCGATGATCGGGAACAGATGGAAGCGCTCATCGAAAAGTTGAGTGCGATGAACCGCGATTTGCAGGCCGCACAGGAGGGGCTGATCAGGTCGGAAAAACTTGCCAGTGTCGGTAGGCTGGCAGCCGGGGTTGCACACGAGATCGGGAACCCTCTGCAAATAATTTCAGGTTACATAGAGATTTTGGAGCGCGGGGCAGATCCCGAACAGCGCCGCGAGATCCTGCCCAGGATGGATCAGGAACTCAGGCGCATTGCCGATATCCTTCGGCGCCTCATGGATTTCGCTCGTCCTATTCAGAGTAATCCGGTCGAATGCGATGTCGCCGCGCTGCTCGCGGATTGCGCAGCATTGGTTAAAGGCCGGAAGGATTTTCATCACGTGGACTTTGGATATGATTTCGACCCGGCGGTCCCCCGGATAATTACCGAGCCTGAAAAAATACGCCAGGCTATAGTGAACCTTGTGTTCAACGCGGCTGACGCCATATCCGGCCCTGGGGGAAAGGTGGTGCTTCGTACTCGTGCGCTTGATGAGAATATCGAAATTGAGGTGGAGGATAACGGGTGTGGAATCTCGGCCGAACATCTGGAAAAGGTCTTTGATCCTTTTTTCACCACCAAGGCGCCGGGAAGGGGGACCGGCTTGGGACTGGCCGTTTGCCTGGGCCTGGTCGAATCCCTGGGTGGCGCCATGAACCTGAAATCTGAGGAGGGTCGGGGAACAACAGCACGTCTGACGCTGCCTGTGCGAAGCGAGACCCTAGAGAAGAACGCGGAGGCGTAAGTCTAGATCCATCTCTGAAGGAAACGAAATCGGCCAAAAGAAGACGAAAATTGGTAGGCGCCGGTCCCTACCGATTTTGGGAAACGTGAGTGTACAAAAGGACAAGGACCGTGGCAACCGGTATAAATACGCGCGAAAACCCCAAAGAGTCTTATGACGAAATCCTGGACCTGTTGGATCGCCACGGGCTCCTGAAAGAGCGCTTTCCTTTTACACCGGGACTGCTCGAAGAGGCTGTCTTTTTGGCCTACAAGATGAGGCTGATCACGCAGGGACGGGTGAAAAAGTATTTGGGATTGGATCGCGAAGGACTCAGAAGAACCATCAATGAATGGAATAGCGGCGACGAAGGCAACTGCACCTGCCGTATGGCCAGAAACCCCTTCGCGGCCGAGGATTAGCAGTGGTTGCAAAGCCTGAGAAGCATTTAAATGCACGCTGGGGGGAACTTTTTGCAAAAAGTTCCCCCCAGCACCCCCTTCAAAAACTCCTAATTATTGCATGCTGACCATGTTGCCGATGTTGAGTATCTGCTGAGGGTCGAACAGTTTCTTGATGCGCCTTATTTCGTTGATCCCGTCTATCCCGATCATCATTTCCAGTGCCTCACGTTTAAGCTTACCAATACCGTGCTCGCCGGAAACAGTGCCGCCCATTTTGACCACTTCTTGACCGATGCGTCGAGAAACATCGCGACACGACGCCGCGTCTTCATCCCTTTCAGGGAGTATATTCACGTGGAGGTGGGCATTTCCTATGTGTCCGAACACGTAAGATCTGCCCCGCGGCAGCATGTCATCATAAAGCTTCAGAAAGTCATCCAGGAGTTTCATTGGGACCGCATAGTCCATCCCGATCTTGGTCAAGCCCGGCCTTATGGCCTCATTCAGCTTCTCCGGCACTGCCTTTCTTTCGTTTTTCCAGTTTCGAATTTGCCCTTCGTCCAGAGCGACCTCTGCTTCAATTCCGCGGCCTTTAGCAGGCCCACCGCTGTTGATCAACTGTACCAGGTCTGCCCATTGACCTGCCGTCTCCAATGGATCGTCACCTCGATCGTATTCCTGTTCGATGTACAGGCTGCCATAGTGATTCTTCAACTTGCATGACTGTTCCGGGGAAAGAAAGGCAGCCACACCAGTCCCAAACCACTCCATGCAAGCGGGAACAACTTTATCGAAACTCTCATACGAGCGCGGCTCACCCGTCTCGGCGATCGATCTCAGTATCCGCTCGATCTCACCCTTGAGGCGGCTTTCGCCGTCATGGAAGCAACGCTTGAACTTATCCAGCAGAGTCACAAAATTTGTGGTCAGCTCGCGGCTGGGCAGATAAAGCATCAATGCAAAGTAAGGGCGTCTTCGCGGCAGCAATTTTGTCCTGACTTGAAGAATAATGCCCAGTATTCCTTCGCTTCCGATGAACAGATCCACCAGGTCCATGGGCTCGGATGAGTAAAGCCCCGCGGCATTTTTGCAAACACCCCATTCGGGCGATGTTCTTTTCGGCAAAGGGACGACCAGGTCCCGTGTGCCATGATCGGTCAACAGCCCGTCGGGGATTCGGAAGGCCCCGCCCGCGCTTGTGATGTCGCCTCGTTTGATGTCCAACACGGTCCCTGTGGGGAGGACTATCTTGAGGCCCTGGATATAGTCGCGGGTCGGCCCGTACAGATAGCTCAGTGCGCCGGAGGCATTGCAAGCTACATTGCCGCCTATGGTACAAGAATCTTTTGACGTGGGATCAGGGGGGTAGAAGAAACCCAGGCCGTCCACATGCTCTTTATAGTGTCGGACGATGACACCCGGACCAACTACGGTTGGATCGCTGGAACTGATTGAATCAAGTCCCTTGATGTCAATAACCACGCCGCCTAGAGGGATCGGCGCTCCCGTAAGGGATGTTTTGCCGGATACTACTGTCAGCCGGACACCGTAGCGATTCGCCAGCCTCACAAGGTCGATTACGTGGCGTTCCTCTCGGGCCCGAACCAGGGCCGACGCGTAACCTCGAAAGCGGGATTCGTCGGTCAGGTAATCTTCGAAATTTGTTTCGGTGATGGGTACCGCGAATCCTTTGGATTCGGAAAGAAATTCTTTCAAGCCCATGCCAACGCGATCTATTTGCTCAAAGATGAATAACGGTCCATCGGGAGGCCGCGCCAGATGCCGCGGCGGTTCTTTCTGGCATCGTCCTCAAGTCGCTTATAATCGGCGAACGTGACATGTACATAATCTCTGGTTACAAAACCGAGTCCGTTTCTGATTATCTCACCGTTTACGTCAAGGGGTTCGGGGCCTCCATTAGGCACCATCAAGTAAGCCAGCAATCTATTCTTGTCATCAAGCCTGTCCCATTTTCGCGTCCATACTTCTACCAATTTACCTTGCACGAGCGACTGCACATATTTTCGAGACTCATCCCACAGGCCATTCTTTTGAATATAAGTAATAATCTCGTGATCGAGCCCCTTTATGCGGTCGCGATTTCTCGGAGAGCCGACCCCCAATAGACGTACGCTGAGAGTCCGGTCCTGACCTGCGAGTCTAACTCTGACAACGTTAGGCGCCTGCACCTCCAGAACGTGCCCGCGTCCGCATGACGTATACCTGGGTCCTAATGCCCATAAGACATCCGTGGCGCCCACCACAATGATCAAAAGGACGATGGCTCCAAGAAGCCCTCTCGGCCCGATCATTCCTCCCTCCACGCCAATCCCTGGAACGGGATTCCGAGTCTCTGTAAGAGACCTTAATTATGGCAAATTCGTCGGTTAAGATTATCTAACAAATCACCATATACCGGTTTCAGCCCGCGTGGCAATACTATTTTGCAATAACAGTCCGGCGAGTCGGATTGTCTTGACAACGATCCGTCGATCATCGTGGCAAAGTCGCCACGCGAGTGCGCATGTCCGCCCTATTGCGCCTCGTGCCTGAAGATGCTATAGAGCCCCATGGTGAATTGTAAGAATTCGTTTTGAGTGATTCCGACTATTAATTTGTACGGTCAGGCCATACTGAATTGTTGGACAGATCTATATTGCCAAGGACGTCAGCCCGATGGAAAAGATAGTAATTCGAGGCGGTAACAGACTTGAAGGGGCAGTGGAAATCAGCGGATCCAAAAACGCCGCTCTGCCACTCATGTGCGCTTCGATTCTTAGCAGCGAGGAAATCACTCTGCATCGAGTCCCCGGTCTCAAAGATATTCTCACTACCAAACAGCTTTTGCTGCAATTAGGAGTCCAACTCGACGATCTGTCCTCGGGGACGCTGAAGATCAAGGCGCGCGAAATTACCGATCACACGGCCCCATATGAAATGGTGAAGACCATGAGGGCTTCTGTGCTCGTATTAGGTCCGCTTATGGCAAGAGAGGGAAGAGCTGTCGTCAGCCTGCCGGGCGGGTGCGCCATCGGCGCACGGCCCATCGACCAGCATCTCAAAGGTCTTGAGGCCATGGGAGCAGACATCAGGCTGGAGGGGGGTTACGTCCACGCGAGAGCACGGAGAATTCGCGGGACTGACTTCACCTTTGACCTGAAAACCGTAACTGGGACGGAGAACCTGATGATGGCCGCCGCTTTGGCGCAGGGTACAACAGTACTGCGCCACTGCGCGGTAGAGCCGGAGATCGATGCATTAGCCAATTTGATCAATGGCATGGGTGGCAGCGTGGATATGTCAGTGCCGGGAACTATAGTCATCGAGGGAAAAGATCGATTGCACGGAGTGGCGCACGACATAATGCCCGATCGTATTGAAGCGGGCACTCATCTTATAGCAGGCGCGATTACTCGGGGGGACGTACGGGTATGCAGGTGCGAGCCTGCGCACCTGCTTCCGCTGCTGGAAAAATTGAGTCAAACCGGATTGAACGTTCAAGTGGGAGATGACGAGGTAAGGGTCATTTCCAACGGCAGAGGGAAAAGTTGTGATGTGACGACCGACCCGTACCCTGGATTTGCCACCGACCTTCAGGCACAGTACATGGCCCTTATGGTTCTGGCGGACGGCCGTTGCCAAATAACCGAAAACGTATTCGAGAACCGGTTCATGCATGTCCAGGAACTTGTTCGCATGGGTGCCAACATCAAGGTGTCGGCGCGGACGGCTCAGGTGGACGGCGTGGAAAATCTCTCCGGGGCCCATGTCCAGGCCACCGACCTCAGGGCCAGCGCTTGTCTTATCCTGGCCGGGCTGGCTGCCTCGGGAGAGACCGAAGTCCACAGGGCATACCATTTGGACCGAGGATATGAACGGATTGAAGAAAAACTCCGCAAGTTGGGAGCTGACATACGGCGTGAAAAAGATGTTATTATTTGACAAACAAAACTGTCCGAAAGCAAGGTTATCGTGAGAACCGCATCCGTAGTACGAAAAACAACCGAAACGAACGTGAAGGTCACACTCGGACTTGATGGAACGGGCAAAGGTTCGATTTCAACGGGCATAGGCTTCTTCGACCACATGCTCACTCACGTAAGTCGTCACGGACTCTTTGATCTTGACGTTTCAGCAGGTGGCGACCTGCATGTAGACTACCATCACACAGTAGAAGATGTGGGACTTTGCCTCGGGGAAGCCCTGAGAAAGGCCCTCGCGGACAAAAAGGATATTCGACGTTTCGGGTTTGCTATGGTGCCGATGGATGAGGCCCTGGCGTCGGTCACAGTAGATCTTTCCGGCCGTCCTTTTCTGGTTTATAAGAATCCTCTCGGGTCCCGCAGTACCGGTGAGTTTTCGCTGGACTTGGTACCGGTTTTTCTGCACGCGCTGGCAGATCGGGCGGGTATTACGCTCCACGCGTCCGTTCAGACGGCTGAAAATCCCCACCATGCGGCCGAGGCTGTGTTCAAAGCCTTGGGCAAGGCATTAAGGGAAGCTGTGGAGGTTGATCCCAGGATCCACGGTATCCCGTCAACCAAAGGTGTACTGGAATAACAGCGGACTGGAAGGTGTTGGCAAGCTGTCAGGCAGATTTATTGGTCTCAACCGGTGGCTTGCCTGGTAATTTCTTTTTTTCAGAGCGCGTGGATGCAGCATATTCGTGTAGAATGGGATGCTACGAGCGCTCAAGAGTTACGAGGCGTCCATGATAATTGTAGTCGATTACGGAATGGGCAATTTGCGAAGTGTTCAAAAAGCATTTGAGAAGATAGGCACAAATGCCGTGATCTCAAGAGATCCTGACACGATCAGAAAGGCTGACGGATTGGTCCTGCCCGCAGTCGGAGCATTTCCCGAGTGTATGAAGAACCTGACACGCCTGAACCTGGTGGACCCTATCTTGGAGTTTATCAGCTCGGGCCGCCCGTTTCTCGGTATCTGCCTCGGCCTGCAATTGTTGTTCGATGAATCGGAGGAATTTGGTGTCCATCCGGGTCTCAAAGTCATTCCGGGGACGGTAAAGGGGTTCGATAGGAATATGGGGCTCAAAATACCGCACATGGGGTGGAATCAGGTGTATTTTCGGAACGATGGCTCTATTTTTCGAGGGATTCCTGATGGCTCGTATTTCTATTTCGTACACTCCTATTACGTGGCGCCGGAGAATGATTCAGACGTAGCCGGCGAGACCGAATACGGAATAAGATTCACCTGTGCCGTTGCCAGAGAAAATATTATCGCGTTGCAGTTTCATCCTGAAAAAAGTCAGGAGAACGGCCTTAGAATACTTTCCAACTTTGCCGACCTTTAGAAACATTAACATACAAAGCGGCATAATTCCGGTGATCGAAGACCGAAGCAGCGTGTTATCTGGAAGCAAAATCCGAACGCGGGTTTATATGGAAACCATCTAAACAGAAGTTGAGTGACTCCTCATTGTGTAAGTATTTATAATCAGGAGTGATTCGATGAGAGTTTTTGAAAGGCCAGGGCCGGTCAATACTGATGAGGTTATTGAGATAGTGAAAGCCGTCTCGTCCAAATACGAACATATAGTGGTAGCCTCCATTACTGGCGATTGCGCGCTCAAGGTGGCAGAGAGTATCAAGGACAAAGGGGTGATCTGTGTTACTTGCCCTCAAGGGATGAGTTGGGAAGTGGATAAAATGGACGCGGGTCCATTTGCCACCATCCCTGAACTGGCTCAGATTAGATCGGATTGGGCAGAACAAGGGCTAACAAGAGTGCCTATGGGAATTTCCCAAACGAATAGACAGAAACTTGATAACCTCAAGGTGAGAATTGTACAAGGGACTATACCTTTCTTTGGTCCCAGTTTTTCTATTCGAGTGCATCTTCATCAGGTTACCGGACTTGATTTGATGGCAAAGACCCTGGAATTGATATCGACGGGCACGTTGGTTTGCCTGGAATGCGTTTTAATGTCGGTTGATGCCGGTGTAATGCCAGAGGGTCAGGAAGTACCAGCCTTAGCCGGGACCGAGCGCGGGCTGGATACAGCTTGGGTTATCAGGAGCAGCTCTTCGGCTAATCTGTTTCATCCTTCAAAAGGGGCCAGGTTTATTGAGCTATTAGCCAAGCCCGGGTTGTCTTTAGTACCAGATGTTAGCATAGAGTATCTGCGATAAACCGTTTAGAGCCATTGCCAAAGATTTTGTCCGATTCGAGGTCGCCTTACACGTCATTCCGGCGGAAGCCGGAATCCAGTCTTTTCAATACGTTCTGGACCCCGGCCTTCGCCGGGGCGACGGGTCGCGACAAGGCCATTGTTTTTGACATTTGCTATAATGAGGTGATCCTACAAAGCCCGCAAAAAACGAATCCAGCGGACGACTCACAGCCGCCCCTGATCCGCGGCGTTAGCGCCCAACTACGTGCCGACCATCATCACTCATGCAGCCGTCACGTTAGAGATAATCCGGCATAAATGTGGTTCGCTAGGCTTGATACGCCGCGCTTGCGGCGCGACGTTTACGGTATGCCTTCAATCTGTGCTGATACATGGACCAGAGCGGCCGGTAACATCCAGGTATAATACCCCGTGCCTGGAAACCGGCCATGATTTCCGTGGATCGGTCCGACTTCTCGAGGGACGACAGTTGGTCCTTCACTTTCTGGAATTCGCGGACTTCGGGAAACATCACCATCGGGATACAGCCGGTGGCAGGCTGTGGAAAAGCTCTGCAAGCACGTTTGTAAATCTCCAGAAAATCTTCATCTTGCACATTCCCAAACGAGATTTCTGCGGCCTCGCAGGGCTGAACCTCGCCGGTCGAGGTTACGAACAGGTATTCGAATCTGCATTGGCAGCCGAGCGCCGGGTCCTTTTCGAGCCATGTGGACAGCCCGCTTAACGGCGGATATTCTCGATAAGCAGGGTCCTTGAAAAGCTCTTTTTGAAGGTTTTCAAGCACGGGACTGTGAGGAATTACTCCTTGGCAGGCTTCTCTTCCTGACGGCTTTACTTCCATAACCCGTATCTCAGCCGCGCCCAGATCGCGAGCAAGATCGTAGTACTTCTTGAAATTCTCCGGTTCGAGGAAGTCGGCTGGCGGCACCAGGGAAAGACAGGTATAAACTCCCGCCTGCTTGAAATATTCCACCGCTCTACAGGCATTGTCAAAAGCCTCGGGGTTTCCTCTGAGCCGATTGTGGACCTCGGGTTTGAAATGGTCCAGACTCACCCAAACACCGAACAGGCCGTTTTCTTTCAGCTCCCTTGCTCTTTCCGGAGTAGCTCCATACCCGGTTGTGAACATCCACAAGCAGGTATCGTTGCTGACGTGCTTTACGAGACGCAGAAAACGGTCATATCTGTATAGGGGTTCGCCGCCGTGCAGAATAATGGATGGCACTCCCAAGCCCTCCACCTGAGATATGGTCTTTTTCAACAACTCTTCATCCAGATCGGTGACCGTGTCTCTGCGCGCGTTGGTGGAACAGAACGCACAAGCGTAAGGGCACGCGTTCGTCGTCGATAGCGAGACGATGCCTGTGGGGAGTTCAGTGAGGTCCAAATTGTTTATGTAATTTCGGACACGTTTGTCAAAGGCTCGCGACGGAAAGGGTGGAAATGTTGAGTCCATGACTACTTGGTCGCCGAACCGGACCATGTGCCGGTATTTCACCAATGAGGATTTCAGAAAAGATAGCTTTATGAAGTTGAAGAAAGCATCGGCTGGACTGACCCCTTTGGCTTTCCGCGCGGCCCGATTCTCGGATTTCAGCATGACCACGAAGGCGCGCCACGAGATTTTCAAGTCACAAACAAACGAAGCGGCCTTAGAGAGATTGACGGGCTGTAAAGCAATTGATTTCATCTCCACCCTCGGAAAGTCTTCAAACAGGTCAGAATTAAATTCGAGACAAATGGATCCGAAGATCAGATTACACTGAGACGCATTTTGTGTCAAAACGGCCGGGATTCAGAACAGGATCCCTTTTAGAGTGCCGGCCAGTCTTTCCAGGCTTGAGATATTGTGTCCGGGAAGGAAAAAGTCAATGTAAGGTAGAGCAGTTTTCATGCCCTTGCAAGTGGGTTCGTATCCGCGTCCCCCCATCAGCGGATTGATCCAAAGCACCCGGTAGGATCTTCGATGAATTCTGCTCATTTCTTTTTCAAGCAATTTCTGATCGCCCCGATCCCATCCGTCTGAGAATATCAGCACTACAGTTGAAGACCCGAGCATTCCACCACCGCGTAGTCTGGTGAACTCGCGCAAGCACGACCCGATACGAGTGCCGCCCGACCAATCCAGAGCTTGAGCTGCGACCGCCTGCATAGCTCGAGCAAAGGCCAACCGTTTGAGCAGCCTAGTGACACGGTGCAGCCGCGTTGCGAAGACGAATGTCTCCACACGGATAGGGAGTTGTTGAAGCTCTTTTATGAACCTCAACATGAAAGGCAGATACGGGTTCATGGATCCGCTCACATCACACAAAAAAACCAGCTTTCTGATGCGGACCTTGGGCCGTAATCGAGGCAATTCCCATATTTCTCCACCGTAACGTATGTTCCTTCTCAAGAGTCTTCGAAAATCCAGGTGCACACCTGAGGAAGATCGTCGCCTTCTCACGGCCAAACGCCTCAGCAACGGTGACAAGATTTCCTGAATCAGCCTTTCTATTCGTTCATCGTTTCCTTTTGGCAGGGCCCCGAAGTCCTGTTCACGCAAAACCTCATGAGGAGAATAGATGACATACTGCTCGGCATTCCAGACATCTTTCTCCTGGGAAGGTTGAGCGGCGGCTTCCACCAGGATGATCTCGCCACCCGCGTCTGGGCCTGTGTCCTCCTGTCCAGGCTGGTCGTCTGAGATTTGCTCTTCCCCTGCCACATCTTCGACAAATCTGTCGATCCAGAATTCTCTGAACAATCGGTCAAAAGCGGCGGATTCTTCCACACGAGTCATGAAGACCGCCCTCAGCACCTCTTTGAAGTCCAGAATGCTCTCGACACCTATGCAGGAAATCCCCGCCAGCGCATCCATTACTGAAGGCGTAGAAACTGCAAAACCGTGGTCCTTTAGAAGACGACCGAATGAGATCACGGCTTCGGTCAAAGAATGTTCCTGCATGGTCTGTGTGGGCATGACGAACAGATTACTAATGGTATTAACTTTGGGCTTCTGAAGCCCCGCGGAAAATTGCGATCAAAGGAGAATCCTAGCACATGGTTTCGAGAACCTCGTCCAAGAACGAGGCCCTGAATTGCGGCTCTTTCCAAAGTTCATTGAAATGGACAATATCCTCTCTATATTTCAAAATACAGCCCAGAGTTTCTTCGACGGTCTTGTCATCCAGGGAGTCTCTGTTCAAGGTGAGCAGCGCTAACGCCCAATCCAGAGTTTCGGCAATCCCCGGTTTCTTCAGGAGGTCCTCTTGCCGAACACGCCTCATGAACAACGCGACCTGCCTCGCCAGCTCCTCGGAAATTCCGTCAACTCGCGCGGAAATTATTTCGCGTTCTTTCTCGGGACTCGGGTAGTCGATCCAGTGGTATAGGCAGCGGCGCTTCAAAGCATCATGGATGTCCCGGGTACGGTTCGAAGTGAGAATGACCAGCGGACGTCTGGCCGCCCTGAGAGTTCCTATCTCGGGTATGGATACCTGGAAGTCCGAGAGCACCTCAAGAAGCAGGGCCTCGAACTCCTCGTCAGACCTGTCGATTTCATCAATGAGAAGGACAGGTTCGCGTTCACCGGCTGATAGGATTGCCTGCAAGAGAGGTCGCTTGATCAAGAACTCCTCGGTAAAGATGGTGCGACCGACTATTTGGGGATCATTCCTGCACTCTTCACCTATTTTGATGGCCAGGATCTGCCTGGGATAATTCCACTCGTAAAGGGCATGATTGGCGTCGAGGCCTTCATAGCATTGCAGGCGGATAAGGTCGGTTTTCAATGCCTTAGCCATGACCACAGCAGTTTCCGTCTTTCCGACTCCAGGTTCTCCTTCGAGAAAGACGGGTTTTTTAAGCCGCCAAGCCAGATAAAGCACTGTGGCAAGAGAACGTTCGGGGATGTAGTTCTCCTTCAGCAGGCCTTTTTCCACTGATTCAATCGAATCAAACATTTGTTCCTTCCAATGAAATTTCTGCCGCGGGACGCGGTTTCAGCAAATCCCGTTATCAACTACCAGCCTGCTTAATGTTTTGCCGCTTCGGATCGGGAACTGCGGTCATCGCCAGAACATCTCTCAATACCGAAGTAGCTTTTTCGAGGTCTTCCAGCAGGTGGTCACTCATGAGGGTGAGTCGCAATCGCGCTCTGCTTTCAGGAACAGTCGGATACCGAATGCCCTGAGCGAAAATCCCTTGTTCAAGACACTCACGGCTCACTTTCATGGTACGCGAAGAGTCTCCAATGAGGATCGGAACAATATGACTTCCCCCGTACGGATAATTCAGTCTTGAAATCAACAGCTCCTGGAAAACTTTGACATTTCTTTTCAGCATCTTTCGCCGCATGGAGCCCTCTTCAGAGGCAATAATATTCAAGGCCGCAAGCGCGCCCCCTATAACACCGGGTGGTGCGGCGGTCGAGTAAAGCAGCGATCTGGCCCTATTCACCAAAAGTTCTATCAATTCCCTGCTGCCGGCTACGTACGCGCCGGATGTGCCCGCCGCCTTGCTCAATGTCCCCATCTGGATATCCGGAATCACACTCTGCTCCGCGGCCAAACCTTGTCCCTGAGGGCCAAAAAGCCCCGTGGCATGTGCTTCGTCCACCATGAAAAGCGCTCCCCAGCGAGTGCAAAGCTCACCTATTTCAGCGAGAGGCGCTTGGTCACCATCCATAGAGAATATGGATTCAATCACCAAAAGTTTGCGCCTGTAACCCTTCAATCGAAGCAGGTCCTCAAGCTGATTTAGATCGAGATGACAACAGATCTTGACATCGGCTTTTGATAGCCGGCATCCGTCAATGATGCTCGCATGATTAAGCTCGTCGGAAATCACCAGGTCTTCGCTCCCCATCAACGAGGAAATTATCCCGAGATTGGCCTGATATCCACTGCCGAAGAGTAACGCAGACTCAGTGTCTTTCCACTTGGCAATCTCCGATTCCAGTTCTCTGTGCGCTTCAGTGTTTCCCGCGATTAATCGGGAGGCGGTGGAACCGGCCCCATAGAGTTGGGTGTAGCGTGACACAGCCTGTACAACCGCCGGGTGTGTAGCAAGACCAAGATAATTATTGCCGGAGAAGTTGAGTACTTCCCGGCCGTCCACGAGTAATTTTCTTCCCGGTGGCCCTGCAATGGAGGGCATAACTCTGTAAAGACCCTTTTCTCGAAGATCGTCCAGTTCTCTTGACCAGAGATTTATGCGCGTTGGATTTTTGCTCTTCATGAAATCCGTTCTCATGGCCGCGCGGTTAACGGTGTCTACGGTCAATAGACAATATCATGAAAATTGAATTTTAGGGTACAAGAGGTTTCCCGATAGCGATAACAAGTGCGGACAACAAAAGGCGTTTGCGAACATTGTGAAAAACATTTTCCTAGACGCACAGGAATGCTGATCAGATTCGGCTTCCGCAATTATTACCTCCTTCGAAAAAAAATCTTGACGGTTTGTTTACTAATAGTAAACTAACCGCGGGGTGAACATATGGACGAAAGTGTTATCACGAAAAAGCTTAAGCAGCTTAGAAAACAGAAGAATCTTAAATTAGCGGAATTGGCGGAACGAACCGGCCTTACTAAGGGGTATTTGTCTCGAATCGAGAACTCCAAGAACCCGCCGCCGATTTCGACGCTTGGGAGAATTGCGGAAGCCCTGGGGGTCGATGTCACCGACCTGCTGCCGAAAGCAGGAGGGCCTGTTCAGGATCAGGAATTGGCTATCAGCCGAAAAAATCAACGAAAGGAAATCGATAAGGGAGGTACTCCTTACGGCTATATTTACGAAGGCTTGGCTCTTGAAAAAAAAGGAAAGAATATGGAGCCGCTTCTCGTTAGCGTCGGATTCGATCAGAAAGTCGATATTCAGACTGACTTTCGACATCAAGGAGAGGAATTCATCTTAGTTTTGGAGGGCCGCATGGAGTTCTTCTTCAAAGGGAAGAGTTACATCCTGGAACAGGGTGATTCTGCCTATTTTGATGCTGATATCCCCCATTCCGGAAGGAGTTTAGGTGAAAAGAAAGCCAAGATATTGATAGTAATATATTCATACAAAAGACTATAAGTTTTGCGTGGATGTTTACAATTGGTAAACTCCATCGGTAAGACGAAAAGCCATATGGACTTGCCGTCGGAGGTGATTCGTCGGACCAGGCTAAAGCTGAGCGGAGGTTAGTTGTGGCGATTTTAATTACAGGCGGAGCAGGGTTAACGGGTTCCGAACTGGCACGAGCCTTCCTCAAAAGGGGAGAGCAGGTCATTATTTTTGACGTTTTTATTAACGATGATCTGGAGAAAGAAAAGTTAGGAGACCTTAAACAGATAAAGGGAGATGTGACTAACTGGCCCCAAGCGTTGAATGCAGTGAAAGAATACGACGTGCAGACCGTCTTTCATTTGGCCGCCATGCTGACTGTGGCCTCGGAAGCGAATCCGTGGGCTTGCTTCAATGTCAATGCGCTTGGGACTTTTCATGTCTTGGAGGCTGCAAGGCTTTTTGGCGTAAAAAAGGTGATATTTACCAGCTCAATTGGGTCTTACGGAGTTTCCGCGGATACGGTGGTTACTGAAGAGACCATCCAGAGGCCGACAAATATTTATGGGATCACAAAGGTATTTGGGGAACTCCTCGGCATGTATTATCTGAGGAAATTCGGCATAGATTTCCGATGCTTGAGATTTCCCCAGATAGTGGGCCCGGGCGCGGTTGCACAAGGCATAGGACAGTACTGCCCGAGGATGATTGAGGCTGCTGTGTTGGGGAATCCTTTCGAAGCTTGGGTCCCGGAGGACACAGTGATGCCGATGCTGTACATCCGGGACGCTGTGAGGAGCCTGGTCATGCTTCATGATGCGCCTGAGGAACGGATGCAGACTCGCATCTACGGCGTGGGTCAGATCACTCCCGCCCCGACCGCCCGAGAGCTGGCCGATGAGGTCAAGAAGCACTACCCGAACGCCCGAATCACTTTTCGCCCTGAGCACAATGCCATGGTCATCTTAAAGAATATCCCCAGGCAGATAAGAGGTGATTTGGCCGAAGCGGAGTGGGGGTGGAAGCTGTCCTATTCGCTCGAAGAGATGGTGGGGGACTTCATTAAGGAAGTGAAGAAAATGCGATCCGCATGACATGGCACAAGGATGAGGCTTTACAGGTTCACTTTTTGAAAGGGGAGCAATCATGGGAGAGTATTGGAATAGAGAATTTGACACAATGCCGTGGCAGGAACTTCAAGGGTACTGGCTGGAAAAGATGAGGAACCTCGTAAGTGCAGTGACAAAGAAGCCGGGTTTCTACAAGAATCATCTGAAACCGGATTTGAAGATATCCTCTTTTGATTCCCTGTTGGAGCTGCCTTTCATGACAAAAGAAGAGATAAGGTTTGCACAGCAGCAGGGTGACAAAGATATGCCATTTGGGTCGATTCAAGTGGCCAAAACCAAGGACATTGTTCAAGTGATTTCGTCATCGGGAACAACCGGGCGCCCGGTTTACTACGGGGTCACTCGAAAAGATCTTAGAACGTGGCAGGATGCTCTGGCCAATTTTACTTACACTGCGGGAATACGCAAAAAAGATGTAGTAGCGCACGTCGTGGGGACCCCAATTTTTGCCGGTGGTGAGCCGTACTTTGGAGGAATGAGGCATATAGGGGCCACTGTAGTTTGGGCAGGTGGGCTTACAACTCTCCGGATGCTGGAGACGCTCCGGAATCTCCACTGTACTGCGATTCTCGGTACCACTTCCTTCGACATCTACTTGGGTGAGCACTGCCAAGACTTTATAGGCATTTCCGCGAAGGAGCTTGGTATCAAAAAGGTACTGGGTGGCGGCGAGTCAGGCCTCTCTGAGGACTCAATCAGACGCAAAATTAAAGAGCTTTGGGGAGCAGATACAGTCCGCGAGATCATGGGACTGGCCGATGTCTTACCCGGAATGTGGTCCGAGTGCGAACATGAATCAGGGATGCACTTTGTGGCTCAAAAATACGTGATGGTCGAACTCATGGATCCGGATACGGGGAAGCACCTTCCCTGGGAACCGGGGGTCTGCGGAGAACCAATCTACACAACTATAGCCAGGGAAGCGACCCCAATAATCCGCTATGCTTCACATGACTTCGTCCGGGTGGAAGGTATGGACTGCCCGTGCGGTAGGACTTCGCCCAGGATACGCTGCATCGGCCGAGTCGACGATATGCTCATCTATAAGGCTATGAATGTCTTCCCATCGGCGATACGGGACGTTGTACTCAAGCATTTTGAGCCCCATCTCACCGGATACGTCCAGGTCGTAAAGGATTATGCTGAACAGGTACGGTTTGATGATCCCATACCGGTGGACGTCGAGGTTCGGGAATCAGTTCCGGACCTGACGAAACTGAGACGAGACATTGAAAACAAGGTCAGGGAACTGTTGACCATTCGGATCGCCGTGAACACAGTGCAGCCCGGCGCTATCGAAAGGACCCAGTACAAGACGCCACTGGTGCGAGTTCGTAAGAAATAGATCAGTGAGTTGGCATAGCAAGCTTCATTGTATGAATCACAAGATTCAGTGATCTTTGCACGATAGGTTCACAGGCCTTGGAACCCTGTGGCGAAAACGATGAGGATAATCCCACACCCTGGAACCGGTCCGGGTAATATGTCTTTCACACAAAATGAAGGAGGAGTACATGAAGAGGAAAGTCGTCAGTGCTTGGTTTTGGCTCGCATTATTCGTCTTTCTTGCTGCCCCCTGTCTGGTCACGGACGCCGCGGCTGCCGAGAAAGTGCTCAAGGTTGGGTCCACACTTCCCCTGTCCGGTCCTGCTGCTGAATGGGGTTTGGGTCTGGCGCGCATGAATGATTTTTTTGCAGAGGATGTGAATAAAGCGGGCGGACTGAAAATCGGTGAAGATGTATACAAGATCCAGACTATAGCGTACGACCACAAAGGTCAGCCTTCCGAGGCGGCTGCAAATGCCACCAGGCTCGTGTCGCAAGACAAAATACAGTATTTGATAGGCGGCGTAATCGCTGCAACGGGAATGGCAGAGCTTCCCGTAACTCAGCCTGCAAAGGTGGTTACCACCAGCCTCTGGTGGGGCAAGGAAATTCTTGGCCCCGATAAACCCTATTCCTTCAGACAAACGATATCTCAAATGGAAATAGCCCCGGCAATGTACACATGGGTTGCAAAAAATAATCCAAAGATCAAGACAGTAGCCCAAATTAACCCGAATGACACGAGTGGGTGGGACACTGCCGCGGCTGTCCGGGAAGCGGCAAAAGCGAACGGCCTGGAAGTAGTGGCCGAGGAGCTGTTTGAGCGCGGCACGAAGGATATGTATCCGTTCCTTACCCGCATATTGGCAAAGAAACCCGACCTCATCGATGTCGCAGTTAGCGCTCCCGGAGATGGCGCCGTGGTCGTGAAGCAACTTTACGAACTTGGTTATAAGGGGGCCAAGGCTTGGACATGCGGGACCAACCCGACCCAAATTGTGAAGCTCTGCGGAGACGAAGCCGCGGAAGGTCTCTGGTTCGCTTACGGACAAGACCTTGACGGACCGAACAGTAGCCCCGAAACAAAGGCGCTTTCAAAGCGATATCGTGAAAAATTCAAAGATAACCTCGCGCCGCACCATGTAACGTCTTACGCAATGTGCGAAATCTTTTCTCAGGCAATGAAAAAAGCGGGAACGACGGACACTGAAAAGGTTTCGAAGGTTGTGGAAGATACCCGAAAATTCGATACCAGCTTCGGACCATTTGTTCTAGTGGGAAAGCAGAAGTATGGGATCGACCGCCAATTCGTCCACCGCATGATGTTGGGCCAAGCGAAAGGCGGCAAGGTTGTTGAAATCGAGTGGCTTCCGTTACCGGGGCTGGGGTTGCCCGCCTACTAAAGGTCCATCATGGCCCCGCAACGCGGCTATGTTGCGTCGAGTGCGCTGAAGCCTGAGTGAAGTTTAGTTGATAAGGGATAGCAGAAGATCAAAGGTAGTGGGCTATGGAACCGTATCTTTTGGCTCAGGGCGCCCTGAATGGATTGATGCTCGGACTTAACTACGCCCTCATCGCGCTGGGATTGAGTCTGATCTTCGGCATCATGGGAATCGTAAATTTTTCCCATGGCGAGATGTACATGCTCGGCGGGTATGTAGCTTACTACTTGTTTGGTCAATTTGGGCTAAACTTCTTCGCTACGCTTGTAGCCGCCCTAGTGCTCGTCGGAGGTCTAGGCGTACTTCTTGAGAAGTTTATTTTTCGGCCGCTGACGACGCGGCCGAACATTGAGCTTACATCTCTCATTGCCGCTGTTGGTTTGGCCTGGGTGCTACAAATGCTTGCGGTTATCGCTTTTGGCGAGTTGGATAAGAAAGTGCCTTCCGCGTTCAAAGGCATCATAAGCATGAGTGGGGTGGTCATAACCGTTGAAAGGCTCGCAGCAATCCTGATCGGCGTTCTGCTCATCGTGAGCCTGAACCTCTTCCTGCTTAGGACCAGAATAGGCAGGGCCATACGCGCGGTAGCCCAGGACAAGGAGGCAGCAGCTTTACAGGGAGTGGGGGTCAGTCGAATCAGTGCGCTCACATTCGGTATAGGCTGCGGGTTGGCCGCCACAGCGGGCGCACTTGTCGCACCTATTTTTGTTGTCAACCCTTCTCTTGGAAAT
>Ga0335071_10002937_pt1 | contig 18127 bp, 12 predicted proteins | sample Lox_Sample_15_FD_206724 | JGI IMG/M metagenome (GOLD analysis project Ga0335071, IMG submission 206724) | Soil microbial communities from Loxahatchee National Wildlife Refuge, Florida, United States - Lox_Sample_1.5 | ecosystem: Environmental > Terrestrial > Soil > Wetlands | place: USA... | reverse complement strand
GCAAAGAGGAGCAAGAGCGTAAGAGCCAGGAAGAAGAGGCCCTGCGCACCCGGCAGGAAGAAGCGCGCAAGCAGCAGGAAGAAGATCAGCGGCGCCGTACCCTCCAAGAGGGGGACGTGCGCATCTTCTTTGACCAGCAGAACCGCCTCCACCTATACTACCAGGAGCAGGAGTTGAGTAAAGCGGTCGGTTTGAATGCCGGAATATTTTCCGAAGGCATTTGGCATGCCTCCTGCGATGCTGCCTGCCACATCGAAAGGCCCTCTGCGCATACCATGCGGCTGGTGTTGTCGCACCAAAAACTTCCCCTCACCCAGATTTGGGATGTGCGCCTTGCGCCGGAGGGGCTGCTTATCTGGAAGGTCGATATGCACCTGCGGGAAGCCCTGCGCATTGACCGCAAGAGCGCCTCGTTGTTTTTATCCAAGGCTTATACCCACTGGGCTTCCTCGCTCCAGGAAGGGCAGTTCCCCGCGTCTTTTGGAGCCGAGTGGCAGGCAGTTAGCTGTTGCGAGGATAACACCGCTTGCATTGGTTTGTATGCTTCTTCTTACCATATCCCCGGCGTGACGTTGCGTAATGACGGTAAAAACCGGGCACAATTGCGTATTCAGAATACCGACACCGCGCTTTCTGCGCGCGTCTTGGAGTTGCTCTTTGAACAAGAGCCAGAGTACTATCAGGCCGGCACCTATCCTTGCTTGAAGGCCACCATCCAGCTGTATCCCCAGAAAGCGGCCATGGAAGAAACGCTTAAGAAAATGCGTCAACAGCAGGAAAAGATGCGCCAGGCGCAGGAAGCGCAGTTCGTCAAGGAATCCGAAGCCGAAAAAATATATGTGGCGCTTAACGATAAGCGTATGTCTATTTTCTCCGGCGCAGGAAAAGACGTCTGCGTCTTCGGAGATTCCGCCCAGCTGCATGCAAAAATCGGCGGCCAGGATAATTTTAAAGAAAACATTTCCAGGATCAAAAAGGGCCCGAAAGACAAGCTGCGTATCGCCATAGGGGTATCGCGGTTCAACTTTTTCAGGCTGCACACCATCGCCCAGTTCTATTCGGGGCTGATCAACAGCCGCCTTGATCTGCGCTCTCTGGCGCTGCCTTTGTTCCCCGTCAGGCGTCTCTACGCCCACTTCGCCGATTACATCAAAGAACTCGATGCGCGCCTGGGGTCGGGCGGCATCAGTTTTTTCTTACAAGACGAAAAATTACCCGGCCTGCTTTCGGCTATTTCATCCAAGGCTAACCGCTATAATGAACGGGACCTGCTGCGATTGCTCGGGGTTATTGCCGAGCATCCTTTTATAGGGCCGCAAACGCTGGTCCTGGATACGTATCACCGGTGCAACACCAATTGCATACACTGTTGGATCCATACTCCTAAACGCAAGCCCTCCCCCGCATCCGATGCGCTGAAGATGGAACTGCCGCTGTATAAAAAAATCATTGATGATGCGGCAGCGCTATTGTGCGACGAGATCATTATCCAGGGGGATGGAGAGCCGCTGTTGGATAACAGATTCATGGATATGGTATCGTATGCGCGCCAGCAGGGGCTCAAGACCCTGTTTTTTACCAACGGCATACTTCTGGATAAGAAAAAGGCCGGGCAGCTAATCGACCTGGAGGTAGAAGAGGTATTCTGTAGTCTTCCCGCCGGCACTGCGGCAACCTACGCCAAGATCAACGCGATGCAACCCCCGGCGACCTTCCGCCGCATAGCGCGCAATTTGGCGTACCTGATTTCCGCACGCAATAAATTAAAGAAAGACAAGCCTCGTCTTCAGATGACACATGTGATCCATAAGCTTAACTATGACGAGCTACGCCAGATGTCGGAACTGGATGTCTCCATAGGCGCAGACAAGGCCAGGTTCTATCTGGCGCGTTTGGACGAAAACACCGGATTCTTAAAATTGGAACCCCGCCATATCGGAATAATGCAAAAATCGCTGGAAGGCGCATCGGCATACCTGCAGAAACACCGCATCGCCTTACAGGATAATATTTATTTTCAGCTCAAACATTATAACCCCGCAACGGGCTATTGGTCGGAAGGGGCGTTCTTAAAGACCGGCTGTCCGGTGGGGTGGTTTTTCTGCCTGGTGTTGGCAAAGGGAGAAGTTAGTATGTGTTGTCATCTGCGCATAGTCGACTGCCTGGGAGAACATAAGTCGTTAGAGCAGATATGGTATTCTCCGGAGTATAACAAGCTCAGGGTCCAGGCTAAATATTTGATGAAACACAAAGACGCCCTTTTACCGAGCGGCGTGAAGCTATACGATGATTTTTGCAGCCGTTGCGATACCCACCAGGTCATTCTGGGAATAGAAGAGCGGTTTCGCGAATACGGCTTGGAACAGTTCCTTTAAGGATTCGCTACGATGAAGATCGTCCTTGTCAATTTACCGTGGAGAAGCTTCGGGAAGATCGGCGTGCGGGCAGGTTCGCGCTGGCCGCACCTGAAGGGCGCCGCAGAGGCAGATTACCTGCCCTTCCCGTTTTTTCTGGCTTACGCTGCTGCCTTGCTGAAAAAACACCACTTTGAAGTCAGCCTCATCGACGCAATCGCCGAAGAGATGTTTTATACGTATTGCCTGCGCCTGATTGAAAGGGCGCGCCCGGATATGCTGGTCTGCGAAACATCCACCGTCACTCTCGGGCACGACCTGCGTCTGCTGCAGAAACTCAAAACAGATATCCCCATTACGCTCTGCGGTCCGGATGTCAACATCCGGCAGCCCGCATTTCTTGCGTCTTGCGCGTATATCGACTATGTGCTGGCCGGAGAATATGAATTTACCCTGCTTGACCTTGCCACGCACCTGAGAGACTCCAAGCCCCTAGACGGGGTCTGTGGACTCATCTGGCGTGACGGCGGCAAGGTCAGGGTCAATCCGGCCCGGCCGCTGGCAGACATCGATACATTGCCATGGCCCCTGCGCGAAGGCCTACCCATTAACCGATACAACGATTCTCCCGGCGACCTCCCCTTGCCTTCAGTCCAAATGCTGGCCAGCCGCGGCTGTCCGTATCGTTGCGCATTTTGCCTCTGGCCGCAAGTTATGTATCAGGGGCGTTCCTATCGGACCAGGGACGTCGTTGACGTCGTTGATGAAATGGAATACTTGGTACGGCAGATGCATTTTAAATCCGTTTATTTCGATGACGATACCTTTAACTGCGGCAAAGAGCGAATGCTGCAGTTATGCGCCCAGATTAAAAAGCGCGCGTTGAAGGTCCCCTGGGCGATCATGGCCAGGGCGGACCTCATGGATGAAGAGATCCTCGAGCACATGCAGCAGGCAGGGTTATTTGCGGTTAAGTACGGCGTGGAGTCTGCCACTCAGGAGCTCCTTGATAATATCAATAAAAACATGGACCTGAAGAAGTCTACTGATATCATCAGGCTCACCAACAAGATGGGGATCAAGACTCATCTTACGTTTACCTTCGGCCTGCCGGGTGAAACCCGTCAGAGCATAGAAAGGACCATAGATTTTGCCTTGCGCCTTGAGCCGACCTCGGTCCAGTTTTCCATCACTACCCCTTTCCCGGGGACCACTTTCTACAAGGAAGCCAAGGAGAAAGGGTATCTTGTCTCCGAAAATTGGCTTGAATACGACGGCAATCATCGCAGCGTCATCAGCTACCGCGATGTTGCCGGCAGGGATCTCGAGGAGGCTATAAGACGGGCGTACAGGCGCTGGGTGATTCATGCTGCGCGCAAATACCCCTCGAAAATAAGAGGGTATTACCGCTTGTTGATGAGCTCTCTGAGGAAGCGCGGAGCGATGGTGACCTGGCGCAGCGCCGGGGTATTGTTATTGCGTCCGTTGAGCCGGCTCATCCGGGAAAGATTCGGCCCGAAGGAGGCATTGGCAGAAAAAGCAAAAGAAAACGGCCTGCAGGCAGGCAGACTTTTGCTGTTGTGCGAAAACGGCAGCCTGCGGCTGTATTGGGACGGGATAGAATTGACGCGCAGCGCCGGGTTCTTTAGTTTCTTCGAAGATCCGGGTGATACCTCCCGGAAACCGTCCGCCTGTCCCTGGCAGGTCAAGAAGGTCAACGACCTTGAATTATTACTTACGCGCATGCGTTACGGTCAGGCGCTTGAAGAGTCATGGAAGATAAAGGTCTTGGATGAAAAGCAGATCGATTGGGATATCGAGATTAGCCTCAAAGATCAGATCAATGCCTTGACCGGCAAAATCATGCTCATCCTTTCCGGCCGCTACCGGACATGGGTAGACGCCTGGGGGGAGGGGAGGCTTTACCCGGTGCATATGTACCGGAAAATAAAACTGAGAAATCCTCGCAGTGATTTTATCGGCCTGCGCGGCCGTAAGCATCTGGCCGGAGAGCTGCCTACCGTGTTCCTGGATTTATCGCGCAATAGCAGCCAGTGTCTTCCCTTGATACAGAACGCCCGCTCTGCGCTGGGTGCGCGGGTGCTGGCGGCGCAGACCCGCATTGCCAATGGCAACGGTGCCGGCGCATGCGGTGTCCATAAGGCGTTTTCAGTGAGGATTAAAATCGTGGAAAAAGATTTTGATAAGCGCAGGCGCAAAAATTCTTGCGTCAGTTGAAGGAAAGGAAATACGGATGAAAGAATGCCTTGAACAAGGACCAGGGCAGCAGGGGTCTGCTGCCGGCGTGCAAAAACCCGGCTTCTGCTGTATAGGTATCGTCGATACCTGCATGTTGCGTTGCCGCATGTGTCAAAAATGGAAAGAGGATCCCGGGACCGCGGGCATCTCGCAGCCGTCGACCGCACAATGGAAAACCTTCATCAGGCAGTTGCGGGACCTGGTCGATGAAGGTTTCGAGATAGATTTTGGCGGAGGAGAGGCGCTTATGCATACAGACGTGCTGGAGCTGGTTTCTTACGCCAAGGGCCTGGGGTTTAAAAACGCCATTGCCTCCAACGGTTACCTCATCGATGAAGAGATGGCCAAGAGGATAGTTGATTCCGGTCTGGACAGCATTATTTTATCTTTGGACAGCCTGGACCCCCAGATCCATGACCACATGCGGGGAACCCCCGGAGTTGCACAGCGTGTATTCAAGGCCATCGAGTATCTGCGAAAATATTCCAAGACCATCCATATCGGCATATGCACTATTATACTTGAACAGAATCTGGACGGCCTGCTAGACCTGGCTGAGTGGGTGAATACGCACCGGGATAAAACCAACTCTATTCTTTTCATGGCTGCAATGCAGCCGAACAATACGGCATTTGACCCCGAATGGTACAAAGACGACTACGATTATTTTTGGCCGAAAAACATCAAAAAAGTTCAAGCGGTCCTTGATGAATTGATACGCCGAAGAAAAGACGGGCAGTGGATCGGAGATTCCGTGCCGCAGCTGGAGGCCTTCAAGGCGTATTATGCCAACCCGGGCCGGTTCGTCAAGAAAAACCCCTGCAACTTGGACAGGGCGCTTCATGCCTCTTCCATCGGCGACGTATATTTGTGCTATCGGTATGCGATACTGGGGAACATCAAAAACGGCGACGATGTGCGGCAGTTGTGGCGTTCCGAGACGGCGCAAGAGGCCAGGGGTAATATCCGCAAATGCCAGCACAATTGCCACTTTTTGCTTAACTGTTTTTTTGAGGGGGACTATCCGTTCGGTGTCACGTAACGTCACCGCTAAACAAGGGGATATACATGGCTGATGCCTGCGAGACCAGATTGGAAAAAGACCGATCACAAAAGACGGCAATGTTGAAGCCTAAATTCTGTTGTGTTGCCGCCACGGATTATTGCATGCTGCGCTGTAAGATGTGCAATAAGTGGCAGGAGCCGTTGCCCAAGCCCGAAGAACTGCCTTCCTTAGAGGAATGGAAGAATTTTATCGTGGCCTTCCGCGAACTGGTGGATCCTGATTTTGAAATGGATTTTGGCGGCGGAGAAGCCCTTTCCATGCCCGGCATCTTGGAGCTGGTCGCCTGCGCCAAGAAGCAGGGGTTCCGGACCACTATGGCTTCCAACGGCTATCTTATCAACAAGGAAATGGCCAAGCGTATCGGCGACTCCGGGCTGGACGGAGTAAGCCTTTCCTTCGACAGCGTTCACCCAGAGCTTCATGATAAGATGCGCGGGGTGCAGGGGGTCCATCAACACGTCATCGAGGCCATTGACAATTTGACAAAGCAGGCTCCACATACGCGCAAGGGCCTCTGTTGCATCATTATGAACGAGAACCTTGATGACCTGTTGAAGCTTGCCCAATGGGCCGACAGCAACGACAAGGTTGACTGGCTGTATTTTATGGTGGTGGTGCAACCTAATTATAGCGGCCCCCTGACCGACGATTGGCGCGATGAATATAAGTACCTTTGGCCGAAAGACAAAAATAAAGTCATCGCTATCCTGGATGAGCTCATCAGGTTGCGCCAAAACGGCTCGAAAGTCAGCAACCGCGTTGAACACCTCAGGGCATACAAAGCATATTTCAACAACCCCCAAAAATTAGTCAATAAGGCAAAGTGCATTATCGGAGGCAGGGCGATCAGTATCAATGCCTATGGTTTTGTGCAGCTGTGCCTCTTCAAGGATTTCATCGGCAACATACGCAAAGACGACATCCGTACGCTTTGGCATTCACAAGATGCGCAGCTTATACGGGAAAAAGTCGATGCATGCAAAACAAACTGCCACCTGTTGCTTAATTGCTGTTATATCGAAGACGACCCTTCGCTATACTCAAGTTAATACGCCATGCCCATGGAAGAAGCCAAAGTTATCCAAAAACCGCGTTACTGCTGCTGGGTACTTAATTACCGCTGCATGTTCAGGTGTAAAATGTGCCATATCTGGCAGACCCGCGACGATGCGCATCAGGAATCGACCATGGAACAAAAAAAAGCATTCGTAAAATCCTTACGGGGCCTGGTCGGGCCGGGGTTCGAATTTCATCTGTCCGGAGGCGAGCCCCTGTTGACCGAGGGGATCATGGATTTGGTCGATTTTATCGCCGGCGAAGGGTACCGGACCAATATCGTAACGAACGGGTTCCTCATTGACGAAACGATGGCCCGTCGTATTGCGCATTCCCGGCTGGATACCTTGACGTTGTCTGTCGACGGTATGACTGCCGAAACGCACGATTCGCTCAGGGGGATGCCGGGCAGCCACGCCAGGATCATGCAGGCTATCGACTACCTGGATACATTTCGCCCTCTTGCGGGGACGGGCCCTCTTGCGGGGACGGGCCCTCTTGCGGGGACGGGCCCCAAGATATCGGTGCTTACGGTCATCATGGGGCGCAACCTTGATGAGATCCCCAGCCTTGTCGAATGGGTCCAGCAGGATGGGCGCTTGGAGATGATCAGTTTTCAAGCCATAACCCAGCCTTTTGGCGAGGCGATGGACAACGAATGGTTTCTGAAAGAGACGCATCAGGTCCTTTGGCCTCAGGATATACAGAAAGCTTCCCGCATCATGGAGCAACTGAGCGATCTGCGGCGCAGGGGCTATAAAATAGGCAACCATCCTAACCACTTTTTGCACTTCCGGGAATATTTCAAGGACCCGCATACTTTTTTGAAAAAAATTAAGTGCAATCTGGGGGACTACGAGTTCCATGTTGACCCTTATGGTAAGACATTTTTCTGTTGTCTGACTGATCCGATCGGTAATATTAAAACCGAGCGCCTTGGCGACATCTGGGGTTCTGCGTGGGCCCAGAAGATACGTCAGAACGTCTATAACTGCAAGAAAAATTGTCATATTATGATCAATTGTTTCTACGAAGATGAGAGTATTCTTGCGTAAGCTGTTGCGCATTACGCTGCCAAGCGTAGTCGTGTTTTTATTGCTCCTTGAGATAGCCTTGCGGCTAGGAGGAGTTGTCTACGGATACGTGCGCCATCCGCAGGGCCATTCGGCCGCCTCCGCCGTAAAATCGAATACAACCACTATCTTGTGCCTGGGGGATTCTTTTACGGAAGGAAACGGCGCTACTGCCGAAAACAGCTATCCGGCGCAATTGGAGCGGTTATTGCAGGGGAAAGGCTACGAACATGCGCGCGTGTTCAATGAGGGCCGCGGCGGCATGACTTCCTCCTTGCTCCTGTCCCAGATTGAGGGATACCTGGCGACATACCGGCCGCAGGCCGTGCTTATACTGGTAGGGTGCAATAACACCTGGAACCTCGAAAAAAGCAGTTATTTTATTTTGGCAGACCACTCCCCCGGCCTGCTCAGGAAACTTGAGCGCATCCTTAGTGCGTCTAAGGTATATAAGCTGTGTAAAATAAGCTGGGTGAACCTGCAGGCAAAGTTTCGGGGGCTAGGCCAAGCAGAGGCCGATATGCCTCTGGCGGGCTGCGGAAACACAAAGGAGCGCCTGACCATGGGCTCCATACGCCCAGCATCGCGGGCTTTGTTTTATCAGGGCCTGAGTGCTTACGCACAAGGAGACTATGATTCCTCCATGCGGAAATTTCACGGTGCCCTGACCGCGGATAACAAAAATTACATGGCACACCTGTGGTTGTCCCACGTATATAAGAGTATCGGCGATGCTGGGTCGGCGCGCCAGCATATACGCCAGGCGGTCGCCCTGGTGGACGGGATCGACGCTTGGCAGTATTTGATCTATGAAGTAGTCAACCGGCTCCGACTTCTGGGAGGTAGCAACGAGCTTCGCAGCCTCAAGGCGTATCTTCAAGATAGATACGGCCAGGAACAAGCCAGGCCGCTGGTAGGTATAATCGATGGGGCCATCCGCCTCTCGACAGACCAGGAGGTTTTTCGCAGGGTGCTTGAGTATGACCTTGCGCGCATAATCAGCACAGCCAAAAGGGAAGGGGTTGCGGTGCTGCTACAGACCTATCCCCGGGGGCTTGCGTCCAATACCGCTATCCGCGCTTTTGCGAAAACGCAAGGCGCCCCCTTGGTAGATCACCAGGAATTCTTTGAGAATAAGATACCGGCCGCGGAGATGGAGAATTTTTTTGTTTCCGATGGCCATTGTAATGCACACGGATATCAAATAATGGCAGCGCGCGTCTATGATGCCCTCGTAGCCGAACATGTGCTTGCCGCCAAGAATTAATTTCCATGACAGAACACGCACATACAGAAGAGATAGTCGCCGCAGCGAATACGCCTGCCGCCAAAAACGCCGGAAAATTCAAATTTGTGCATATTGTCACTACCATCAACTGCCCTTCCCGGTGCAAGATGTGTTTTAACTGGCAAAACAATGCGCAGGATGAGATCGAAGGCGAACGCATAAAGCAGGCCCTGGATGAATTGCATAAGAACGACATGTTCACCGAAGACGCAGTAGTTATTTTTGGCGGCGCGGAAGCCCTGCTCCGGAAGGACATCTTTGATTTAGTTAGATTTGCGGAAGAAAGAAACCTGTGCACCGTGGTCGGTACCAGCGGCTATCTCTATAACGACCACATCGCAAGCCAGATAACCAGCTCTGGATTACGTTGCCTGGCGCTGTCGTTTGACAGTCTGGACCCCAAAAAACACAATTATTTGAGGGGAGTAGACGGCATATTCGAAAATATCAGGCGCATTATACACGAACACCCCAGGAAGACCTCCTTGACATGCACTATCTCTTCCTACAACGTTGATGAGATTTGCGATATTGCCGAATGGGTCGAATCCAATGACGACTTGACGCAGTTAGGCTACCAGGCCATCGTCATGCCGTTCAATCTGCGGGAACCCAGAAAAGACTGGTTCGCCAATCCCGCGTTAAGCCACTTGTGGCCGAAAGACAGCGCCGCGGTGGATGCGAACTTAACGAAGTTGATAGAATTCCGAAAGGGCTCAAAAAAGATATATACCAGCCCAAGACACTTGCAATTCTTCAGGGAGTATTTCAGGGATCCGCAGCACATCAACAGAAATGCCACCTGCAGGGTGGGGGATTATTCATTGACGATCATGAACAAGGGAGATGTAGTGTTCTGTAATTCTTTGCCGCCGCTGGGCAATATCAGAGAAAACAGCATCATGGACATCCTGACGTCTCCCCAGGTCAGGCAAAGGAAACAGCAGATGCTCGACTGTAAAATAGTGTGCGAGTTCTACGTCAATTGTTTCTTTGAGGATTGAAGCCCATGGAACAGAAGGCCGGCGCATACAGGAATAAAAACATCAAACTAAAGCTTCTACGCACCGTTGGTTTCTGGAAAGAAGGCGGCGGCTTGGTAGAGCACCTGTTTTTCCCTCCCCTGGCGATGGGCGTGCTTTTTTCGCAATTGGTGCGGCACGGTTATGACGTTACGCAAGACGACTTAAGCATGCGGGTCCACTTCGATCATTACGATAAGGCCATTAACGCACGCTACAATCTGGGGATCTTTTTTCAAGAGGAAAGAGTAAGGAGGTATATTGCCTCGGGAGTCGACACTGAATTAGAATCCGAGATCATGAAAATGCTGCAGGATACGCGCCTTGACGGCGTCGATATCTTTCTCCTTTCGATACCCGAGAGTCTTTATAATGCGAGCAATATTTTATTTGCCGTTTCCCTTGCGAAGTTTTTAAAAAAAAGATACTCCCCGCATATCGTAGTAGGAGGGCATCCGTTTTCGGTCAAGCTTATACTCGAACAGTACGCCATCAACGGGGTCATCGATTATATCGTGGTTGAAGAAGGAGAAGAGGCGGTCTTGGATGTCTTGGAAAGGATCCTCCAGGCGACCGACGGTAAAAAACCGGACGAATTCAGGATAATCGAAAAACCGAACAAGCAGATCCTCATCCCGGATTTTTCCGGCCTTCCTTTTGACAAATACGACCTTTCTTTTTCTCTGGGGTATGATTATTTTTCTTCTCATGAACTCGTACAGGATTTTTTCTCCTCGCACACGTTGCTTTTGCCGGTTCAATTCGTCAAGGGGTGCCCGAACGTATGCGCCTTTTGCAATTCTTCCGGAGAAGGCTTAAGGTCCTTCCTGGGCCCCGAAGAAGTCGCCAATGGCATTCAGGCCCTGCAGGAAAAGTTCAACCCGACCGGGTTTCTGTTCCTCAATGACACGGTCAACATCTCCGGTGCGTATATCAAGAACGTATGCGCAGCGATTATCAAAAAGGGCATGCGCATTCTATGGAGCGACTGCGCGACCGTCAAGGGTCTGGACGAAGAGGCGATCTCCAAAATGCGCGAAGCCGGATGCATACGCCTGATCCTGGGCATGGAGACCGCCAGCCCCCGGCTTCTTGCGAAGGTCAAAAAAGGGATAGCGCTGGCGGAGCTGGAACGCGTCTTGCAATTGACCGCTCAATATGGCATCTGGACGGGCATAGAGGTCATCTGCGGTTTGCCATACGAGACACAGGACGACGTGAGGCTGACCGTCGAATTCCTGTTACGCAATAAACAATACATCGACCGGATATACTGCAATATCTTTGACTTGCGGCCGCGCAGCCGCATGTTTTTGCATCCCGAAGAGTACGGCATAGAGAATATCCGCGACATCAATCTGTATTCTTCACCGAATCAAGAGGGGGTCAACAAGTGCCATTATGTCCAATTCAGCTTTGATGAGACCGGCGGTCTGAAATGGGAGGATAAGATGCGGCAGCAGATCGATTCTTACAATGCGGTCGTGCGCGCAACAGATTCGCTTGCCTGTCTGCCGCTGTTCATAGAAGAGCACGCCCTCTTTTATCTGTACTCAAGGTCAAACGACAAGGAAACCATAAAAGAGCAGTACCGTAGCCTGGTAAACGTTTTTTCCGGCCACGGCGCTCATTACGAAGCCGGAATGGGTTCAAAAAAATAAACGAGGAGAGCACATGGAGGCCGTAAGAGAAAAGAATGAACTGCCAGCGTTTTGCCTGCTGGTTGTTTCGAAGGTGTGCACGTTCCGCTGCAAGATGTGCAATATGTGGAAGAACAAGGAGCGCGCGATCGATCGCAAGGAGATCACTACCGAAGAAATAAAAGGCTTTGTCGACGACCTCCGGAACGTCACGACCGAGCCGATCTTTCTGCACCTCATCGGAGGAGAGGCGCTCCTGAGACCGGATCTGGCCGAGATCGTTGCCTACATCAGGGATAGCGGTTTTCACAGCTCTATTACCACCAACGGCTTTTATATCAACGAAGAAATGGCTAAAAAACTCATCGCCTCACGCCTTACCGGCATTTTTCTTTCCTTGGACGGATTCAAGGAGCAAACGCACGACTACCTGCGCGGGGTCAGGGGCAGTTATCGGCGGGTCATGGAGGCTGTCGAACTTCTTGACCGTCATCGGGGAGACGACAGAAAGAACCGGCTTAGCATCGGTATTACCATGACGCTCATGGAGAAGAACCTCGATGAGGTCATAGACTTGACGGAGTGGGCGCAAGCCAACGACAAGATAAACGATCTTTTTTTCAATGCCTGCCTGCAGCCATTTGACTGCGATGATTACGACCGGGAATGGTTCAACCATAAGAAGCACCCCGATGTCTGGCCCCAGGATATCGCGAAAGTATCCGCGGTCCTGGAAGAGTTAGCGCTGCGCAAGGAGCGGGGTTACAAGATCTGCAATCCCCCCGAGCAATTAAGGCTGGTAAAAGAGTATTTTCGCAACCCTTACCGCTTTGTCCACGACGGCAGGTTCAAATGTCCCCGCGGCGACCTGGCCCCGGAGATCAATGCGTACGGGGATATAAACATGTGCTTTTATATGCCTCCGATAGGAAACATCAGAGAGAAAAAATTCTCCCAGGTGTGGTTTTCGAAAGAAATGCAAAAGGCCAGAGAAGAGATCAACCGTTGCAAGAAAGATTGCGATATCGTAGTGAATTGTTTCTATAAGATCGAAAATATTACCGGCGTTCCGGAACAGGATGCATATGCGCGTTAAGATAATTCGCTTGCCGACCTTTTTCCATTACTGGGATACGAATTCCTCAGAGTTGAATTGCAGCCTTCTGCCTCCCTTGGGGATAGGGACCATCACCGCGTATCTGAAGCGTCGCGGGTTCGATATTACGCAAGACGACCTGAACATTAAGATATTTTACGAAAGACGCTACAAGCACATGGCTTTTAATGAAGAGCCGTTCTTTGACGAAGACAGGATCGTGCGCTATTGCCGGCAGGCTCAGCCCGATCCGGAGCTGGAGGCGATATTCGCAAGGCTGGAGGTCCTTTGTCCCGTGCAGGGATACGCCGTCATCCTGCTTTCGGTGCAGGAGAGCCTGCGCAACAAGACCAATGTTCTTTTTGCGGTTGCCTATGCCACGTACCTGAAAAAAAAGTACAACCCCTTCATCATGTTAGGCGGTTTTGGGGTCGCGGTCAAGCTTATGTACATGGAGTACGATTCCCCCGCCATCGATTTTTATGTGACCGGAGCCGGGGAAAAGGCCCTGGAGATCGTGCTGCAGGCCAAAAAGGAAGGGCGGGATCTGTCTTGCCTTGAGGGGGTTCAGTACAATACCGCCAAACGCAGCATCCAGGTCGACTATTACCAGATCGAAGAGCCGACCTTTGACGGACTGCCCCTGGAATACTACCGTTACCGCGGCCTTGCCGCGGATTACGCGCAGGAAGCACGAGCCGTTGTCGATGATTTCCATCGTTCCGGGACCCTGGTGTTGCCGTTCGGGTTCATCAAGGGCTGCCCTTATCACTGCATATTCTGCTCCGAATCGTTTGGTGCCTTGGAATTTATCATGCCCGCACGGCAGGCGGCAGAGATCCTTGCGCGGCTGCAGGATAGCTATAATCCGACAGGCTATTTTTTCCTCAATAACGAGATCAACGTCAGCCAGGCGTATCTCGAAGAGCTCTGCGATGCGATCATCGAAAAAAAGCTGCGGATACTTTGGAGCGATTGCGCCCGGGCAAACTTTTTGAACCGTCAGCTCCTGCAGAAGATGAGAGACGCAGGCTGCATCAGGCTTATTTTCGGTATTGAGACAGGCAGCCCCCGGCTCCTGCGGTATATCAGAAAAGAGATCGTTGTGGAACAACTGGAGCAGGCTATCCGCTGGGCGCATGAGCTGGGGATCTGGACGGGGATCGAAATCATCTGCGGCCTTCCGTACGAGCAGGAACAGGATATCCAGGACACCATCAGCTTCCTGCGGCGCAACAAAGACTGCATCAACCGTTTTTATTACAATACCTTTGACTTAAGGGTCGGCAGTTTACTGTTTTGCGAACCTGATAAGTACGGCATCGAGAATATCTTTGACGTCAACGAAGTCGTCTCCTTCGAGGAGAGGAGATACAGTAAAAACTTTACGCAATTCGGCTTTGATGAAATCGGCGGCTTGAAGTGGGCAGAAAAAAAACAGCAGACCCTCGAGTCTTACGATAAGGTAGTAAGCGCCATGGGGGGCTACGAGAACTTTCCGACGTACGAAGAGGAACATTTTCTTTTCTTTTTGTACAAGCGCTACGGCCATGATATCCAGAAGATACAGGATATTTTTCAGGCAGTCGGCCGGCAGAAGGGCAGACAGAGGGATTATCTGCGCACGGTGAAGGCGTAAGAAAGATGCATAACGGTACGATCGAGTTGGGGCTTAGTTTGAACAATCACTGCAATTTTCATTGCCGGATGTGTAATATCTGGCGGCAGGACAAAGGAGAAAATAGATTAGATTTGGGAAAGTGCCTCCAGATCATTGATGAGCTGGAGGCCTTCCAGGTGAAAGGCGTGCGCTTGAGCGGAGGCGATCCCCTGCTTACCCCCTGGGCGTTACCGCTGGCCCGCCACATAAGCCAGAAGGGGTATCACACCGTCGCCACTACCAACGGTTCTATGATCGATGAGGCCTTCGCCGACAAGATCATCGCATCCGGCATCAGCAACCTCAATCTTTCCCTTGACGCCCGGGACGCCAAGGTGCACGACGAGATCAGGGGTTTCGCCGGCAGCCACGAGCGGATCATCAAGGCGATCGGCTATCTTGCCAAGGCAACCCCCGGTGTCAAACTAGGGATTAATACCGTCATTTCCAATCTGAATCTGCACGAGATCGTCCCCTTGGCAGATGAGGTCGAGCGGGATGGGAGGATAGACCATATTTATTTTATGGCGGTTATGCAGCCGTTCGGAACGCATCCGGATGCCGCATGGTTCTTGCGGGAGGAGTTCCGGTTTCTCTGGCCGCAGGACATATCTGGATTGCGCTCTGTGCTAGATAGGCTCATTGAGCTCAAGAAGAAAGGCCACAAGATCAACAACAGCATCGCGCAACTGAAGGTATTCCTCGATTATTTCAGCGACCCGCTGCATTTTACCAAAAAGGCCACTTGCAACCTGGGCCAGGAAGCGGTTGAGGTCAATCAGGCAGGCGATGTGTACTTGTGCTATTTTTATGAGCCCATAGGTAACGTGTTCCGTGATAGCCTGTGCGGTATCTGGGGCTCCCAACGGGCGGCGGACGTCCGGGAAAAGATACGCAACTGCCGTCAGAATTGCAATCTGCTTGTCAACTGCTACTTCGAGGACGACCGTGTATAGGCCCAAGACTTGCTCCATCGAGTTGTTCCGGCGGTGTTGTTTGCGATGCCGCATGTGTTACATGTGGAAAACAGAGGAGCAGGACGGCGGCCTGGATGCGCAGACGCTTATGGTGCTGGCCGATCAACTGCAGGAAGTCCTGGCCGGGGAGAAGGAGGTTGTTTTCAGCGGGGGTGAGCCGCTTTTGCACGGGCAGATAGTCGACGTTATCAATCTGTATAGCCGCAAAGGGTTCCGGGTGGGGCTTGCTTCCAATGGCGTTTTGATTACCAAAGACAAGGCTGCGCACCTTGCGCAGGCAGGCCTCAAAAGCATTCAGCTGTCCTTTGACAGCGCGCATCCTCACACGCATGACTTTTTGCGCGGCATACACGGTGCGCACGAAAAAGTGCTGCAGGCCGCGGAATACCTGAGCGCGCATAAAGATACCGTGCGGGTGTGTGCCCAGACGGTTATCTCGGGCAAGAATATGCATGAAATACTCGATACGATACGCTTTGTCAAAGATGATGGACGCTTTGCCTATATCACCTTTATGGCGGTAACCACCCCTTTTTTTGCTGCCGTAGGCAACGATTGGATGGAACACGATGAATTTTCATTTCTTTGGCCCCGCGAGAAACAGCTGGTCGATGAAACCTTTGACCGGATGATCGAAATGAAAGAACGGGGGTATCCGATTGCCAATCCCGTTGCCCAGCTTGAGCTGTTCAGGGCCTATTTTCATAATCCCCGCCAGCGAAAAGAAGGGATACGTTGCCTACTGGGAGACTACGTCGTCAGCATCGATCCGGCGGGCGATGTGCGGATCTGTTGTTTTATGGAACCGGTCGGCAACATCAAAAAAGACCCTCTGGCGGACATGTTGGCCGAGCCGGGGATAGCTGGGTTGCGGCAACAGATGCGCACGTGCGACCGGGTATGCAATACCCTGGTGAACTGTTTTTTTCGCGAAAGCACCGATGAATAGCCCTCAGGTAAAAAATAGCATCCGGCAATGCGACTTGATCGTGACGGAGAACTGTTCGCTGCGCTGTAAGATATGCCATATCTGGAAGCATCATAAACCGGATGAGCTGGTAAGCCTGGAAGAGTACGCAGGGTTCTTGCGGTCGCTTCGGGACTTTACCGGTAAAGATACGCAGATACAATTCGTGGGCGGAGAGCCACTATTGAAAAAAAGGATTACCGAATTAATCAGCCTTGCCGCGCACCAGGGTTTTTGTACCACCATGACTACGAACGGTTTTCTGCTCGACCGGGAAATGGCGGACCGCCTCATAAGCTCCGGTTTGCATACGCTTGGTTTTTCTCTCGAGAGCATGACGCCCGGCACCCACGATTTCTTAAGAGGCGTACCGGGAGTCCACGCGAAGGTCATGGATGCGCTTGACTACTTCGCTTCCTTTAGCGCTTCCCCGGTCCAGTTGTTTATCGCTTCCATCATCACGGGGGCGAATTTAGATGATACCCTGGAGCTTGCCGAATGGGTCAATGCCCAGCCGCGGATAAACTTCATCTATTTTCAGGCCGTTATGCAGCCGTTTGCCATGCCGGGATCCGATACGTGGTATGAAGATGAAAGCTGCCGCTTCCTGTGGCCTGACCCCGACAAGGCGGCAGGGGTCCTGGATGAATTAAGCAGGCGCAAGAAAAGCGGCTATAAGATTGCCAATCATGCCGCGCAGTTCGAGGTATTCAAGACGTATTTCCGGCAGCCGCAGCGCTTCGTGAAACGGACGAAGTGCAACTTAGGATACGATTCTTTTACGGTGTTGCCCGACGGGAACATCTTTCTCTGCCTTGCCTTGGAGCCGATCGGCAACATCAAAACCGACCACATAAGCCAGGTATGGTTTTCCGAAAAAGCGCAAAAGGTGCGCACACAGATCGCACAGTGTACCAAGAACTGCAAGCTGATGGTCAACTGTTTCTTTGAGGACGAAAACAATGAGCAGTGAGAGTGTCGCGGTTCCTGCCCTTTCCCGGGTCGGCGCACCGCTTTTTTGCAACCTGATCGTTTCGCACCGGTGTTTTTTCAAATGCCAAATGTGTCTGAACTGGAAGGCGCCGGAGGCGGATAAGGCGTTGTCTTTCGAAGAGTGCAAAAAATTCGTCGACGGCCTTTCTCAGTTTATCGATTATAAGCTGGACATAAATATCATGGGCGGTGAGCCGCTTATGCTTGATTGGATACTGCCTTTATGCAATTACATGTATGAAAAAGGTTTCGCCTCCATTATGTCCACCAACGGATACTTGATCGACGAAACCAAAGCCCAGGAGATAGCGGATTCACGGCTGGAATTCCTGGGGCTTTCTTTGGACGGCCTCAAGCCTCATACGCACGATACTATCCGGGGGATGTCGGGCAGTCACGCCCGGATTATGAGCGCCATCGCCAACCTTGAGGCGCGCTGCAAGCGCCCCTTCTCCATTACCTTCTTGACCTTGATCCTGGAGAGCAATCTCGGCGAACTGCCCGAGCTGGTCAAGTGGCTAAGCCAGCCGGGAGGCATCCACAAAGAGGTTTCTTTTACCGCGCTCCTTGAGTGCGGCCTCGTCAAAGACAAGGAGGGCTGGTTCCGCCAGGCCGCCTACAAGCATCTTTGGCCTCAGGACCCCGGCAAGGTAAGCGGGGTCATCGATGAGCTCAT
>Ga0335071_10002928_pt1 | contig 18149 bp, 16 predicted proteins | sample Lox_Sample_15_FD_206724 | JGI IMG/M metagenome (GOLD analysis project Ga0335071, IMG submission 206724) | Soil microbial communities from Loxahatchee National Wildlife Refuge, Florida, United States - Lox_Sample_1.5 | ecosystem: Environmental > Terrestrial > Soil > Wetlands | place: USA... | reverse complement strand
GACGAGTACGCTTCCGGATGCTGCCGGATCATCGCGCCGTAGACCGTACGCAGTTCCGCTCGTGCCGACTCCAGATCGGAGCCGGGTGCCAGCCGTCCGAAAAGCTCCGTCATCCGATGGACTCGGCCGGTGACCATCGTGGCCGAAAGATGGTGGGGACTGGTGACCACGTTGGCGATGATCTCGGTATCCGCCGGGTATGGCACGGACGGCTCCAGAACGCCCACGATGCTGGCAGAACGTGTGCCGAGCCGTACCGATTTTCCCAATACGCCGGGATCACTCTTGAGTGCACCTGTCCAAAAACGGTAAGTCAGGACCACCGCCCCCGCAGCACTGGGCCCATCGTCGCGCGCGTCCAGCAGCCGGCCGAGGACCGGATGCAGTCCCATCACGTCGAAATACGACCCTCCCACGACACCCGCCCTCACCTCGCGCGGGTCGCCCAGTCCAACCATCGTGAAGCCGATGGTGGAGAAGTCGCCGATCGCGCTCAGCGTCTTGACACGCGAGCGCAGATCCTGGATTTCGGGCACGGAGAATGCCGCGTTGTCGATGCCGATACCGCGGGCGCTCTGGCGAATGTAGATCAGACGGTTCTCGTCGCGATTCACCAAGGGCCGCAGCAGCACGCCGCGGACGAGGCTGAAGATCGCGGTGTTGGCGCCGATGCCAAGCGCGAGCGTGAGAACAACGGTCAGCGCCAGCCCTTTGCTACGTCCCAGGGATCGCAGCGCGAATTTGACGTCGCCCAGGAAGTTCATGGGCCTACTATACCAGCGCGCTGTTTATTCCGCCGATACGACCCGGCCGCGGTTCCTGATCGCGAATAGAACGGTGACAACAAGGAGGCCCAGCGATAAGACATATGCCGCGTAATAGACGACAGGCCAGGAGTGAACGACGGTAATCGGCCCTCCGATTGTCGACACACAACACGCCTCGACAAACCCACTCCGGTTGAACAGTTGCAAAGAGCGATCGCCTTGCCTGGCGGCGAGACCCGGGTAATAGGAAATCGGCAGTAGCTGTCTGCCGTTGTCTGAACGCTCCGGAGCGGCGGGCACCGCCATTTTTGAAATCTGGCGGTCCATCCTTGCGTTGGAATCGATATGGATCACATAGACGGGCGCCGCGTCGACCACCGCACTGCTGTAAGTTCCGAGAGCCTCAAAACATGGCGCCGGATTGTGGGAAAGAAACAAGTGCGTTACGCCGACCGACGCCAGCCGTGCCGGTAACCCGCCCGCCATCACGGAGCAGTCACCGTTTCGCAGTGCGTTCGAGATGTCCCAGTACACTGCGCTCGCTGCTCCGATCTCTTCGTGATGCACGTAGTAGAAGTCGCTCACGCGGTCCAGCGTGATAGCCCTGTAGACCCGGTCGTACACCTCATCATCGGCGGACAGGACTTCCTGACCAGGTTGGTGGCCGATCGCGGCTTCCAGGAACGACGGCATCGTATCGGGAGCGGTGAAGTAAGTTCGCGTACAAAACGGCATCTGCTCCAGCAGAGCGGCTCCGATCAAAAGCGCAAGCAACCGCGGCCGCTTCGACAGCCGGTCGCAGCAAATCGCCAAGCCGACAGCAAGCATAACCAGCAGGAATGGAGTAAGCCGGTTGGCCGATTTATTCAGGTATACAAAGGGGATGAACCGATAAAGCGGCAAATTCGATCCGTAGACGAAGTACAGCGCCAGTGCGGCGAATAACAGATAGACGGTCAACTGAAGACGTTTGATACCCGCCGGCAGACGTCCCGACAGAATCAGGAACGGAGCAATCAAGAAGGAGGCCCACAGAATAACGCCGATATAGCCAGTAAAATCGTGACCAACACCCGGCGGAGAGCCCACGTGCGCCGACCACACGAGCGTTCTGGAGAACACGGGCGGCGGAAACTGATAGGCCCTAACGTCGCCAGGCTGGTACAGATTGTAAGATCGATAGAGAAGCATGGGTACCACGTACGGGGCCCCCACGCACATCGCGACCGTGGCGGATAGCGCGAGAAATGGTGTCGCACGACGCAGTCGCTGAGACAGCCAAATAAACGCCGCCAGCAATCCAAGGACGATAAAATAGAAGAAAAACAGGGTATATACCGGATGGGCCGTGATCAGCAAGCCTGAAAATGCGCCAACAAGCAAAGCCCGTACAGCCGAAGGATCGTCGATCAAGCGGATTAACGAGGCCGAGCACCAGGCAATGAGGGCCGCCGCGCACCAGGACGCAATCGATCCCGTATACATACCGTCCGTCCAGTATTGCTGGGTGAGATACACCGAAACTGTGCCGGCCGCGGCCGGGAGTGCCCGCACGCCGAGACGGCGCAGGAGACAATACACCCCGAACACAAGGGCCACGTGAATCAGAAAGGCGACGAGCTTCATCGCGAACTCAGGCTCTACTCCCAGCATCATGGGAATCGCTTCCAGCCAGGTAGCTAACGGTGGGTACTGAGTAAGGTACGAGGCTCCGTTCGCTTGTCGAAAGGTATAGCCCGGGAATTCACCAGACCAAATTGCGTCCCGAATGAGAAGCGCAGCCCGCATTTGCGCCCCCCAATTGCCATCCAGGATTGCACCAGGCTCGAGAATCATTGGACTGGGCCACACAATACCGATCCCTAGTACGATCCAGGCCCAATTCGTTGCGGCGGCGACGCTGCGCCTCCGGTAGATCAAGAAGCAAGCGCACAAACCAACCACGAGCACCAAGGCCGCGAGGTAGGGGAGATTCGCTCGAATCGCGGCACGCACTGGCTGGTGGAACATCAGTACGCTACGCAGCAATGGCTGAAGCAAGACCCGGACCAGCAGCACCACCAGAATCAAAGCGATGGTGAGGCTCTTAGCTCCCTGGAATGACGGCCGGCTGCCACTTTCGCCAATGGGAGCAGTTGGGAGGGCTCCGGCATCCCGCGGCCTGGGAGTCTCGGCATCCATTGGCTGTTCGCTGGAGGGTCAACGCAGTATACCAAAGACCTCCGGGAGATTAACCCGTTTGTGCTTGACTTCCCCTTTTCTTCGCCTCATAATGAGGCCATGGCGTTGACTAAGCGGCAAAAAGAGGTGCTGGACTTCATCGCGGACTTCGTCGAGGAGAGGGGTTACAGTCCCAGTTACGAAGAGCTCGCTCAGGGCCTGCAGCTGGCGTCGCTCGCCACGGTGCACAAGCACATCCAGGCACTGGAGTCCCGCAACTATCTGCGCCGCCTGTTCAACCAAAGCCGGTCGCTCGAGGTTATGCCCAAGTACGCCCAAGAGCGGCGCAAAGGGCGCCAAGTGGCTCGGGCCACCGAGATCCCGCTGGCCGGGCGGATCGCGGCGGGCTCACCGGTGGAAGCCATCGAGGGCCAGGAGACGCTTCAGTTCACCGATTTCACGGGAAAGGGCGATACCTTCGCGCTTCAGGTAAGCGGCGAGTCGATGATCGAAGATCATATCCTGAGCGGCGACTACGTCCTGGTGGAGCGCACTTCGCAGGCGCGCGACGGCGAAATTGTGGCGGCTCTGGTGGACGGCCGCGAAACCACTTTGAAGCGCTTGTATCACGAGCCGAACGGACGAATCCGGCTGCAGCCTGCCAATGCCTCCATGAAGCCCATCCTGGTCGACGCCGGATCGGTTCAGATCCAGGGTCGCGTGCTCGCCGTCCTTCGAAAGTATAGATAAACAAAGCGTTAGCGCAAAGCGGCAGAACTTCGCGCGTACGCATGCTAAACTTGTACCTGAAATGGCCCGTTTGGTGAGCGGCTTCAAGCGCTTCCTGTTTTGGGATTATCCGCGCGCCGGCTGGCAGTACGACGTGATGGTCGGGCTGATCCTGGCCTTCATCTTCATAACGCCACGGGATTGGTTCCGCGATCAGCCGAAGGCCAATAATATCGTCATGCTTCCTTCCGACCATGGCGCGACGGTGTTTTGGATGGATGCCCAACAACTGGCGAGCGTTCCAGAGGCGGCCAGGACGGCCGAAGCGGACGCTCTGCTTCAGGCACGTACGGGGAAGAGATACCACGTAGTCCGTTTGGAACCCATTGTTGATTCCGAACAGGAGATCAAGGGGTTTATGGCGTTCACAACGCCGTAATCACGACGCTCCCAAAAATCTATCTCAACATGCAACTGCACGTTAGAATCTGCGCTGTATGTATGTTCGTGGCGGCCGCTCTGGCAACCGCAGGCCGAGCGAGTGACGGCCCGAAAGAAGTTCTGGCGAGGATGAACAAGGCGGCGAGCGAGTTTAAGTCCATGAGCGCGCATGTCACCTATGTCACGCACACCGACGTCCTGAACGAAGACAGCACCGAGACGGGCGACGTGATGATGAAAAAAGTGCAGGCCGGCGAGGTTCAGGTACGGATCGATTTTACGGCGCCCGACGTAAAGACAGTGACCGTCGACATGCGGCGGTTCCAAGTGTACTACCCGAAGATCAAAACGTTGCAGATCTACGATTTGGCCAAGCACGGCGAGCAATTTGATCAGTTCGTGATGATCGGCTTTGGAACTTCCGGCACGGAACTTGCGAAGAGCTATGAGGTGAAGACGCTGGGAACAGAGCTTTTGAAAGGTCACGACGGCGTAACCGCAATCCGGCTGGAGCTGACGCCCAAAACCGGCGAGGCGCGCGAGTACGTTAAGAAAATGGAACTGTGGATTCCCGAGCAAGGGGAACCCTACCCGCTCCAGGAAAAGATCACACAGCCTTCCGGCGATTACCGGCTCGTGACTTATGACAGTTTGAAGATCAACTCGCCGCTTGCGACGGACGCGATGCAACTGAAACTTCCCTCCGGGGTTAAGACGGAATATCCAGGCAAATGACCGCAGTTGAACCAAGAATGAAACCGGATGCGCGCGCAGCGGCCGAGCCTCGCGCTCCTATGAATAATCGTGACACCAGCAGCCGCTTGGGCTTTCTCGATTGGTCGCGAGGGCTGGCGGTTGTGATCATGCTGCAGGGGCACGTGTACCATTCGTTCAATCGCACGGACCTGCGGACGGACGGGCCGTTCATGCTGTCGCAGTTCTTCGGCGGCATGGGGCCGGCGATTTTTCTTGTGCTGACGGGCATCACTTTGGCATTTTTGATTGACCGGCGCGAGCGGCAAGGTTTTGGCCCGGTGGATCGCTGGAAGGCGGCGCTGCGGCGCGCGGGCTACCTGTTCTCGATCGCGTTCCTGTTCCGGTTACAGCTCTGGGTGTTCGGGCTGCCGGGGAGTCCCTGGACCGATCTGTTCCGCGTGGACATCCTGAACTGCATGGGCTTCGGCATCGCCCTGTTTTCCGTCATGGCGATCTTCACCACCGCCGAGCGCGTGCGGCTGTGCGCGGCGCTGGGATTGGCGATTGCCGCACTTTCACCGCTTGTTTCCATGGTGAATTGGAGCTGGCTACCGCCCCAGGTATCCGCCTACTTCGTCCCCAGCTATCAATACTTCGCCTTCTTCCCGTGGGCTTCTTTCATTGCGTTCGGGCTCAGTATCGGCAGCGCGTTGCGGCTGGTAAAGCCGGAAGACATGAACCGTCTCATGCAGTGGGGATCGTTGCTGGGTCTCATCTTGATCGTGGGAGGGCAGTACTTTTCGAACATCACGTACTCGGTCTATCCCAAGTCCGAGTTTTGGCTGAATAGTCCAGGCCTGATCGTGATCAAGCTCGGGGCGGTGATGCTGATTGTTGCGTTCTCGTTCGTGTGGAGCGAGTTCGCAGTCGGCGCAGCGTGGAGCTGGCTGCGGCAATTGGGATCCACGTCACTGTTGGTCTACTGGGTGCACATCGAGCTGGTGTATGGGCGGTGGTTTGGAGCATTCAAAGAATCGTTGAGCAACATGCAGTGCGCCGTTGTGGCTGTGATCGTGGTGGCTCTGATGCTCGCGCTTTCGGTAGTGCGCATGCGCTGGAACACGCTGCGCCCGGCGCTCGCGTCCTATTTTTCATGGGACACGCCACGCCGGGCGTCGGGAGACTAAGCGTCGATATTGACCGGGAAACCGAGCTTCAACGTTTCTCCAACCTCGGCCGGTTTCTTTCGCGCATAGTTTCTGCGGTTCCTCCGAATGGATTCGATCGCTTCCAGGAAGTACTCATCCGCCGTACGTAGCGGGCTCCCTTGGCTGCGGTCGTAAGCAAACAGCAGTTTGCCGTCCTCGACCGCGGCTTTCAGGTCTGCTCCCGTCAGACCGCGGCTGGCGCGAGCCAGGGCGTGCGCGTTCGCCGCCTCCAGCGGTTCCGGCAGTTTCGAGATCTTCTCAGAGAAAATCACTTCGCGCGCCGGTTCGTCGGGCAGCCTGGTTTCAAGCCAGAGTTCAACGCGGCCTGAGCGAACCAGCGCCGCCGGCAAACTGTTTACGTCCATCGCCGTCATCATCACGCAGACTCGGCTGGAGCTTGCGCCTTCCAAACCGTCCAACATGGTGAGCAGGTAACGGTAGAGTCCGGTGTTGGCTTCGCCCTCAAAGAGCACGTCCGCGTCATCGATAAAGATGATCGAAGGCGCATTGCGCTTGGCCTCGTGGAAGACCTTCTGAACCTGGCAGTAGAAGTCGTGGCTGCCCGCGACAACCGTGCCGTCGATCAGGAAGAACTTGCTCTTCAATCGGTGAGCCAGAGCTTTGCCGATGGTGGTCTTGCCAGTGCCCGGGGGCCCCGCCAAAAGAACGCCGCGCTTCGGCTTCAGGCCGAGTTCGGTAGCCAGCACATCGTTCTCGAGCGGCAGCGCGATCTTAGCCTCCAGCGCGCGAATCAGGTCGTCGACGCCTTTCAAGTCTTTCCAGTCGACCGGCTCCACCTCCTTGATCTCGACATTGCTGGTCAGACTTTCGGACGAGAGATGGTCAATGAACCGGTCCGTATCCAGGTTCTCGATGCGGCTCAAACGCAGGCAGGCAGTCCGCAACTGCCGCGCGTTTAGTTCCGGCGCGAATCGATGAATCTTGGCGAAATCCAGGCTTTCGCTCTCCGCGCCCAAATAGGCCCGGGCGACAACTTCGAAATCTGCGGCGGCGAACTCGCCGACCTTGCAGGTCTGCGCCCGCTCGCACACCGACTCGGAAGGCGACCCGCCATAGCCCAACACAAGTTTCTTAGATGCACGCTTCACCGACTCCAGAATCGCCACCACGGCGACTTCGAACAGGCCGGTGCGGAGATTGTTATAGCCGTTGCCGACGTTGCCAATGAGGTGAAGGTCGTCCATAATCACCAAGTCGTGCTCAGCCAGATTTGCTTCCATCAGAGACGTCCAGGCTTCCTCGATCGCCAGCGGTGAATGCGCGGCCAGGGACCGCATGAAATCGCCGACGCCGAGATACACCCCGCCCTTGGCTTCATGCACATGTTGCAGAATCGTGCTCTTTCCGCAGCCGGCTTCGCCTTGAAGAACAACGAGATCGCCAGACACCAGCGCGTCCAGAACGGCGCTGGCCGCTGACTGCTGAGCGGGCGTAAGTACAGGATTACATGCCGGTGACTGCACCGGACTTAGGCACAGTTTCATAAGTTGAACTTGAAAGAGATACATTTCCAGTTACTTGCAGTTAGTGCAAGTCCTCGCTGGAGCAGCTGTTATCGGGTTGTAGACGCGGGAGAGAACCAGAAAGGCCGGTCCTCTTGCCGCAAAATGAGTTGTTGATTGAGTTGTAACTGATTCGCTCTCAAGAGTAACCTCCTTCCTTCTGAAATGGGGTGCTCAGACAACTTAGCACGATTCGCGATTCGCTGCCAGAGTTTTTTGATTAAATGCGCTTAAAGGGACACCTTGACTTCGGCGAGCAGCGCGCCCCAGTGGAAACCTGCGCCGAAGGCAGCGAAACAAACGAGGTCGCCGGGTTTGGGTCCGAGGTTTTGACACCATTCGGAAGCGGCGATCAGCATGGACGCCGAGGACGTGTTTCCATAGCGGCCAATGTTTGAGTAGAACTTTCCTGCGTCGACTTCCAGGGCCCGCGCGACCCGGTCCATCAGGTTTTGATTGGCCTGGTGCATCAGAAAGACTTCGACTTCGGAGGCGGTCTTACTTTGACGTTGAAGTACTTCGCTGATTGCGGCTGGGATTTTGCGGGAGGCCTGCAGGATGACGGACCGGCCGTTCATTGCAAGCGGCGCGTCGAAGTCGAGGCGAAGATCGTCGGCAAAGGTTCCATCCGAGTGCAGCGTGGAGCCCAGAATGTGCATAGGGCCGTCACCCGGTCCAATCAGGCAAGCACCCGCGCCATCGCCAAACAGCGGGACAACGCCTCGTTCGAACGGTACGCGCCCGACAACGTCCGACATCTTCTCGGACGCCACAACCACGACATTGCCGTAGGCTCCTGTGAGCGACGTAGCGAGCGCCATGCCGAACAGGCTCCCGGCGCTGGCGATGGGAAGGTCGATCGCAGGAGCGCCGGTCGCGCCAAGCTGTTGGGCGATACTGGATGCCGGGCCTGGAAAGCGGCGTTCGGCGGAGGCGCTGGAAACCAGAAACATCCCGACATCAGCCGGCGCAAGACTCGCGCAATCCAGGCATTGCCGGGCTGCTGCAACGGCCATGCTAGAGACGGATTCCTCCGGAGAAGCGTAGCGACGCTCTTGAATGCCCGAAACATCCAGAATCCACTGAGCGTCACAATTGAGCCGCGCGGCCAACTCCTGGTTGGTGACCACGCGCGCCGGCAGATAGGCGCCGAAGGCCTTTAAAGCGGCCACCGGTTATTGCCTGCTTTCGATGTAGCTTTGAATACGCTCGATGGATTCGAACTTGCGTGGATGCAGGTCGGCGTCGGGAACTTGAATACTGAATTCGCGCTCCAACTCGCTGACCATGTCAGGTAGCGCGAACGAGTCCAGGTAACCGGAGTCGAATAGCGACTCGCCCGCGTCCGGCACGGATGTCTTCTTTGAAACGCTCTTGAGAATGGCGACGATGCGATCTCTATTGTCCATTGGTGTCTTGCGCCCGCAGTTGAACGAACCTGTCGTACTGACTCATGATCACACCAAACAACATGTCGCCGAGAAGGCGGTAACCGGCGCCCGTAAGATGGGTGTAGTCTCCCTGCCCGAGCCCGGCTTGGACCCACTGGCGAACCGACCCGGGACCGCCCATCGCCGCGCGCCAATCCCAGAACGCGCAGCCCTGCTCCTGTGCGACGACACGCTGAATATCAATCACTTCCTCCAGATGCGGGAAGGCCTGACGGCGGCCGTGGATGCGATGTTCGCAATCGGGAGGCCCGACGAGGAGAATGCTCGCCAGGGGAGCAGCCGTTCGGAGCCGATGAATGATCTCGGTCAAAGCGATGCGGTAATCACCGGCGGCCCATTTCGGGCTGAGGGCTTCGTTGGTGCCGTAAGCCAGCACGATCAAAGCCGGCTCACGGCTGGCCAATTCGGGCGAAAAGACGCCGGCATTCCAGCCGAGCATCAGCGTGGCCTCGGCTCCATTGATGCCCAGCGTCTCGTAAGTGACGCCGGAATGGTTCTGCGCCACCCATCCGAACAAGCGAACGGGCGCGGCGTCGAGGGTACGCACAGTGTATTCGTGCGGCCCGGGCGGAGGCATGTATTGAAAAACGCCCGGTCCGAGCTCGCCATCGGTTTCGATGGTCTCGGCGGGCGATCCGTCGATCGCGAGCTCGACTTGCCCGCCGCCGGGTTGGCGCAGGAAGTGAAGCTCGAGTTGCTCGCACTCGACGGTAAGCGACACCGTCTGGCCTCCGGCATGAGCCGTTAGGCTGACGCCGCTAAGCCCGTCGACGCCATCGTCGGGCCGCGTCACGATGCCGCTGGTGTACCAGCCGCGCGAGTTGGCGCCGCGGCTGTCGAAGCGCCGGTAGCCCAGAAACGGATGGCCGGGAAGCGTGAAGCCAGGGCCTCCGGCGCCGAACTTGCGCTGGAAGGATTCCCGCATCTCATTCGCCCAGTCATCGGAGGCGGTGTGAGAATCGCCGAACTGCAGGACGTGCAGCGAGCCGGTTTCCGGAGGGTGAGAGAGCTGCTCGAAGAAGGGGACCAAGGCGCCGGCGCTTTCGATCGGCTGGGTGGATTGAACGGTCCGCTCGTTGATCTGCCGTAGGGCCGTCTGGCGGACCACCGGCGAGACGTGAACGACCGCCGGGCGAGGGTGCTTCTTGTGGCTGACTTTCTTCTTGGTCGATTTCTTTGTGGTGGTGACTGCGATGGCGGGCGCTGCTCCCACCAACAACGTCAAGGCGAAAGCGATACTCCTCATCACTCGGCTTGCTTCCTCCGGGGCGCGGATGTTCGCCGGGCCAGCTGCTGTTGTTGCCGCGTCTTGAATTGCTCGAAGCCGGCATACAGCGCCTGATAGAGAAGGACACCGACTTTGCGCGCGCCGCCCGGCAGAGGATGCATGAAATCGGCACTGACCAGCCGGGGCTGGCTCTCGTACCAGCGCGCCATCGTCCCTTCGCCGCCCATGGCTTGGAACGTGTTGAAGAACGCGCAGCCAGTCTCCGCGGCCATCTGGCGTTGAATTTCGACGAGACGCGGCACGGTGGGAACGGTGACGATACGTCCGCTGGAGTCACGCTGGCCGCGATCCATGGGGCTCATTACCAGCACCGACGCGTCCGGCACCGCCGCTTTGACTCGCCGGATCACTTCGCGCAACTCACCTGCATAATAACGTTCGATATATTCGGCATAAACACTTTCGTTGGTGCCGTAATTCAGCACCACGAGGTCGGGATGCTGGTGCTGGAGTTCCTCAGTCCACTGGCTCTTTTCGAAATAGCGGACAACCACTTGAACCTGGCCGCCGTTGAGCCCCAAACTATTGTAGATCACGCCCGGCGTGTCTTTCTCAAAACTCGCGCCAAACATGCGGACGGGTCCACGTTGCACGGAGAGCTCGATGTCGCGGGCGCCCGGCGGGAGTGTCACCGTCTGGAACCCCGGTTCCTTTTCAGGTCCATCTGTGTCAACGGACGCGATTCCCTGCCCCACCGTTTCGACGGCCAGAACGCCGCCGCCGGGCTGGCGGAGGTACTGGATTTCCACGCGGGCGTGGTCTTCTTTCAGAACAATGTGCGAGGAAGCTCCTGCTTCACCTTCAAAGCTGACGCCCCCCAATCCGTGGAAACCGTCGCGGGCACGTGCTTGCGTTGCGGGCGCAATGTGCCACCCGTGGCCCTGCACGTCGACGCCGCGATGACCATACCAGGCCCAGGGCTTGGCGATCAGGATGAAGCCGTGACCGGCGTCGCCGAAACGCTCCTGGAACAGCGAACGGGCATCGGCGGTGATGGAATCCGCGGTGACAGGCGAGTCGCCGTAGTGAAGAACGCGCGTCACCGCGCCTGGAAGTTTGGAGTCCGTACGCCAAAGAGCCTGGTAGAAGGCGGTGAGGGCACCGTGTTCGTCGATCAGATTCGGCCCCGAGAAGCCTTTCTTGGCGCCGCGCGCCGGCACAGGAGCGGGATGCAGCGGCGGCGGCACTTCCCCGCTGGCGGCGGAGCGAGGTTGAAAGTCGAGGACGGTCGAAAGCGTGACGGGCCGCGCCAGCTTGGACGCTTCCAGCAGCAGCACCAATGCGGCGAACGTAGCGATGGCAAGCGAGGTCTTCTTCGGCAGCATGGCTAGAATCGCGAGTAGATGAACGGCGCCGAGCTAGTTCCGGCCATGCGCTGGATGGCAATTACGAACGCGCCCATTGCGGCGGCCTGCACGTAGAAGGGCGACCGGCAGTACAGTTGGAGCGAACGGTCATACCAGTCTTTCGGCAGGTAGTGCGCCACTGCCGCGATGGCTGCGACGAGCCAGAACGCCGGCGTCACATTGGCGAACGAGACGGTGCCGGAGATGCACTGTGCGAGAACGTCGCGAGCGGCAGCCATACCGGACGCCCTGAAGAATACCCATCCGATCAGAACGAAGTGGAAAGTCAGGAGGCCCCGGAAGAAACGGAGCGCCCAATGGACCGAAGGCCGCGGATTCCCGCGAAGCGACTGCCACCAGCGGTGCGCAGCCAAGCCGACGCCGTGCCAGGCTCCCCAAACCGCAAACGTCCAACCCGCGCCGTGCCACAGGCCGCCAAGGACCATCGTGATGACAAGATTGGCGTACGTGAAAATCTTCCAGCGTGAACGGAGGCCCGGCAGAGAGAAATAAAGATAATCGCGCAGCCAGAACGAGAAGGACATGTGCCAGCGCCGCCAGAAGTCGGAGATGTTGAGCGCGGCGTAGGGGCGGTTGAAATTCGGAGGCAGCGCGATGCCCAGCAGCAGGGCCGAACCGATGGCGATGTCGGTGTAGCCCGAGAAATCGTAATAGAGCTGAAGCGCGTATCCGTAGACGCCGGTCAGCACCTCGGTGCCGGAATACAGCTTGGGCAGGTCGAAGACACGGTTGACGAGGTTGTCGGCGAGGAAGTCGGCGATGACAAGCTTCTTGAATAATCCGAGGCCGATGAGGAAGAGCGCGCGGCCGCCGTCCTGCGGGCTCAACAGCTCGCGCTTGGACCACTGCGGCAGAAGGGTAGCGATGCGGGTGATCGGTCCAGCCAACGTCGTCGGGAAGAAGCTCGCAGAAGCGAGGTAGACCAGATAACTCGTGGCTGGCTTGGCGTCGCGACGGTAGATGTCAATTGTGTAGGTCAGCGATTGGAAAGCGTAGAAGGACAGAGCCAACGGGAGAGTCCAGGACAAAGTCGGCAGATACTTGACCGAAGCGATCAGGCCGATGTTGAGAACGATGCTGAGTGTGACGAGAAAGCGGCGCAGGCCCGGTTGCTGCACGCGATCGATGGTCTGGCCGATTAAGTAGTCGCAAGTGGAGGCGATTGGTATAAGCGCGAGATAGATGAGGTCCCAGCGGGCATAAAAAAAGAAATTGGCGAAGACGATCACGGCAAGCGAGCCGAAGCGGTAACGCGCTGCCAGCCAGTAGGCGAAGAAGATGGCGACTAAGAATGTGAAGTAAGCTGGACTGGACAACAACATCGAGGGGAAGCCCCAGTATATCGTGGCGTGGCGAGCGAGGGCCTAGCCGGCCGGCGAGCGCAAGAATTTTACAAACAGCGATGCCGCCATGGCGAAGCCAACCAGAATCACGATGCGGCGTACGGCCGCTCCCCCGATACGCCGGGCAATGCGCGCGCCACCATAGCCGCCGGCGATGGCTCCCACGACCATGACGACGAACTCCGGCCAGTGAATCAACCCCGCCCATACGAAATACGCCGAAGCTACGCCGTTCACGCTTGCGCCAAACAAGGCTTTCAGGCCGTTCATCTGATGGATGTCCGTGAGGCCGAGGACGCTCAGAGCGGCCAGCATCAGGATGCCGATGCCTGCGCCGAAATATCCGCCATACAGCGCGACGAAGAGTTGAAACAGCATGGCTCCGATCAGCCACTTCGAGGATTTGTGAGACTCCAGATGCGCCAGCTTCAAGCGCCGCTGCACGGGCTCCTGGATCATAAAGAGCACTGTGGCGAAGAGAACCAGAAAGGGAACCAGAGCATCGAAGATCGCCGGAGGCGTGTAGCGCAACAGCAACGCGCCCGCGATTCCGCCGATCACACTCGGCACGATTAATGCCAGCATGCGCGAGTTGGCCGAGCTGAGTTCCTGGCGATAGCCCCAAATGGTGCTGACCGTTCCCGGCCAGATGGCGAGCGTACTCGTAGCGTTGGCGTCGATCGACGGTAGCCCGAGCCAAATCAGAGTCGGGAACGTCAGGAGCGTGCCGCCGGCCGCAACGGAATTGATCGCCCCGGCAAGTAAAGCCGAACCGGTAGCGACAAGCGCCTTCCAAGGTTGAATTGCTATAACGAAGGACATGCGTCAGAGATTCAGCCTAACATCCGCGGAGGCGCAGACCGCCATCGCCGCCGCAAAATCGGAAGCGGAGAAGAATAATTGGAAGGTCAGCATTGCTGTGGTGGATGAAGGCGGCTACCTGATCCGGTTGGAGCGCATGGATGGCGCAGGTCTGCAAAGCCCGGAGATTGCCACCGCGAAGGCCCGCACGGCCGCGCTCTCACGTGTGCCGACGAAAGCGCTCGAGGATGTGACTAAGGAACGTGTTGCCACCGTTGTGTTTCCCGGCCGGCTACCGGTCCAGGGCGGGCTGCCCATCTTCTACAAAGGCGAGTGCGTCGGCGGGATCGGGGTTTCTGGCGTCAAATCGCCGGAAGACGAACAGATCGCGAGCGCGGGCGTCGCAGCTCTAGGCTAACTCACCTCGCCAAATCGCTCAGCAGCGGAATATCCTTCACCGGCTTCGGCTTCGGCAAGGATTGCAGGTAAGCCCAAATGTCGGTCAGATCCTGATCGGAGATGACCTTTTCTTTATAAGCGGGCATCGCACCCGCTGGAGCACGGACGTAGCGAATGAGCCCGGCCGCGTTCAGCGAAATGTTTGCGATCCGGGCTCCGGCCGCGCCTCCCTGCCCCGCATAGCCATGGCACTCGTAGCATCCATCCTTTACGAAGGTGCGCTTGCCGTTTTCCGCATTGCCGGAACTCTGGGCGAAAGCAGTCGCCACAAGGACGGCGGCCAGCGCGAGTAAAGCCAGTATCTTCATCCTCGTCTCCTAGCGCGGTTGCGTGAGCACGTCGACCAACGCGGGCTCGCCCTTCTTCACCACTTCGATGGCGCGCTTGATGGCCGGACCGACGTCGTTGGGATTGTCGATGGGGCCCTCGCTGTACATGCCGTATGCCTTCGCCATGAGCTGATAGTTGATGTTCGGATCGGTGATGGCCGTACCGATTTGCGCCTTATCCACGGGGCGCTGCGCGCGGGCCGCCATGTCTTCCAGGTACATCATTTCCTGATGGTAGGCGCGGTTGTTGTGCATGATGCTCAGCAGCGGGATCCGGTGATGGGCGGCGGTCCAGAGGACGCCGGGTGCATAGTTGAGGTCGCCATCGCACTGGATGTTGACGCTCAGGCGGCCATGTTTCTTGTTGGCCAGGGCTGCGCCAACCGCGGCCGGGGCGCCGTAGCCGACGCCATAGGCTCCGTGTCCGCCGATGTAATGGTAAGGCTTCTCGAAATCCCACAGCCGGAGCGGCCAGTTGCTGAAGAACGTGACGTCGGAGACCAGGGACCAGTCTTCGTTCTTGATCTGATTCCACAGCTCAGCCGAAATGCGGGCCGTGGAGACCGGGCTGGCATCCCACGCCCAGGCTGCCCCCTCGATGTCGCGCTGCTTGTTCTTCTTGTGCAGCTCGGCGAGCTTCGCACCGCGAGCCTGCAGGGCCGCTTTGCGCTCGGGAGTGATCAAGCGGCGGCATTCTTCGATCAGCATCGGCAACGTCGCTTGCGCGTCGGCGGCGATGGACAAGTCCACGTCGTCGTAGCGGCCGAAGTCCTGATAGTTGCTCTTGGCGAACAGGTCGCCGGCGAAGATTGTGATGACCTTGGCGCCCGGCTTGGTGATGGACTTGGATTCCATGCCCATGCGATTCACCGGCGTCTGCGAGTGCGTCATGGTCCACATGTCCGGAACTTCCAGACCCAGGATAACGTCGGCCGAGCCAACGCTGCCGGTGCCATAGAGCGGATTGGCGGACGGAAAGTTCATGCGGAAGCGGCGATCCGTGACAGGTGCTTGCAGCGTCTCCGCCAGTTCGACCAGCAGCTTGATCCCTTCGGGCGTTCTCGCGACGCGGCCGGCGATAATCAGCGGGTTATCCGCGTTCACCAGCATCTTGGCGGCCTCACGCACGGCGCCGTAATCGCCCGCAGGCGGTTGCGACAGAGCCAGTTTCGGAATGAACAGCTTCCCGCGCTCCTCCGGCTCGACCGGCTCTTCCTGCAGCACGGCGTCGGCAACCACGACCACCGGCTCCATGGGAGGCGTCATCGAGATCTTGTAGGCTCGTACGGCGGACTCGGCGAATTGGCCCAAAGACACCGGCGAATCGTCCCACTTCGTGTAGTCGCGAACCATCGAAGCGGCGTCCTGAACGCTGTGGGTCCATTCGACGTCGCCACGGCGCCAGCGGCCGTCCAGAATGTTGCCTAAGACAATGTAGACCGGGACACGGTCGGCATAGGCGTTGTAGATCGCCATGGAGGCGTGCTGCAACCCGACGGTGCCGTGCGCCATGATGCAGATTGGCTTGCCTTCGATCTTGAAATAGCCGTGGGCCATGCCGACCGAAGATTCTTCGTGGCAGCAGGTGATCCATTCCGGATCCTTGTTGCCGCCGTAGTTGGTGAAGGATTCCTGCAGGCCGCGGAAGCTGGAACCAGGGTTGGCGAAGACGTAATCGAAATTCAGGGTCTTCAGAACGTCGACCATGAAGTCGGATCCCGGGCGGTCCGTCGTATAGACGTCCACGCGCGGCGGCGGAGGGCTGGTTTCAGCGGCCGTCTGCTTGGCGCCGGGCAACGGGGCAGGGCGGCGTACTTCCGCTGCTTCCTGCGCCTTCGCGACCTCGGGCTTGGCAGCCAATGCCGCAGCGGCACCGGCGGCTGCTCCCTTCAAGAACCCACGACGATCAACGGAAATCTTCTTGGATCTCGCCATCCTGAATCCTCCCTGGAATCATCCCGACTGTTCAAGCTGCATGCAGCCGCGGCTACACTTCATAAACTTTATCACTTTTGCCAGTAGACCAACACCGCAGAGTCATGGGGCGGCAAGGCGGGCATGCTATTCTGAGATCGCGCCGGGACGAGCGCAGGGCATGCGTATTCGGGTCACTTTCGCCCTTTGTATTGTGGCGATCCTTTCCACGTGGGGAGTGCTCCGCGCCCAGAAACCCTTCAAGGAATATCCGGCGCTTGAATACGAAAACTTTGCCAAGCCGTCCGACTGGGAAGACCAAAAGCACGAATGGGTGAGGGCGCGGCTCCGCTATCCGGATATTTACGGGTATCCTAATCGCCAGTTTCTGCTACGCGACGGTCGCGAGTTTCCCGGCTATTGGACGATGGACTATCCGCGCTCGGACCGGCACTTGCTGGCCGGCATCCGGCGGCTGACGCGCATCGACACGCGTTCCATCGAGCAAGTGGTAACCCTCGATGGCAGCGACGACGTTTTCAACTGGCCTGTCATGTACGCAGTGGAGGTTGGGCATTGGAATTTAGGTCCCTCGGAAGCCCAGCAATTGCGAGACTATCTGCTCCGCGGCGGATTCTTCATGTGCGACGATTTTCACGGCACGGAGCCGTACCGTGGGGTCCCTGAGTGGGAGACCTTCACGCGCAGCATGAGCAGGGTCTTTCCGGGTCGCCAGATTGAAGATATTCCGGATAACGATCCGATCTTTCACACGCTGTTCGACCTTCAGGACCGCTTCCAGGTGCCCGGAGCGCAATTTCTGGAAACCGGCTTGAGCTACGAGGACGGTGAAACCGGCAAGGTCCCGCATTGGCGCTGCATCCGCGACGATAAAGGCCGGATCATCGCGGCTATCTGCCACAACATGGACCTGGGCGACGCCTGGGAGCACGCGGACAATCCCCAGTATCCCGAGCGATACTCGTCGTTGGCCTACCGCATCGCGGCCAACTACTTCGTCTACGATCTAACGCACTAGCGGCCGGCCGCCGCGCCGGTGTCAGCGCGCTCCTTGATCCATGCGAGGATCGAGCCGGGCGATTCCAGGCGGCGCCACTGCCGTTCGGGATAGTTAAAGTTGTCCGTGAATTCGTCGCACAGCGCTCGATGCTCACTCATGGCAAGAACCAATTGTAGGAATTCGGGAGACGGAGGCTGCAACATGAAATTGGTCCAGCGGAAGCCGCCCAGGATACGCTCGCGGCGGGCTTGGTTCACTCGCTCGCAAAACGCCCGATCGAACCGGTCTTGGCTGGCGATCGCCTCACCCAGAATCCAGGCCGAGTGCGAGGCCAGATTGGCGCCTTGGCCTATCACCGGGTCCACCGTAACGTGAAAATCCCCGAGCGCGACGGCGAACTTGCCGTCTGTCACCTCGCAGTAGCCGCGTCGCACAAAAGGAACGATCGCTCCCTGCAAAAGATCGTTGGCGTCACACACATCGAATTCGGGAGGGTTTACGCGCTCGTAGGTCGCGCGGTGATGCACCCGCAGCTTCTGGAGCACTGTTTCCTTGAAGGCTCGCGGATTCTCGGCGTAAGGCAGATGCGCCAGTTCCTCTAAATCCCCTCCGGCAATGTTCTCGAACAACAACGCGGTGACCATGCCGCCAA
>Ga0335071_10002927_pt1 | contig 18151 bp, 19 predicted proteins | sample Lox_Sample_15_FD_206724 | JGI IMG/M metagenome (GOLD analysis project Ga0335071, IMG submission 206724) | Soil microbial communities from Loxahatchee National Wildlife Refuge, Florida, United States - Lox_Sample_1.5 | ecosystem: Environmental > Terrestrial > Soil > Wetlands | place: USA... | reverse complement strand
TTTCTGGATTCTGGGAGTAGAGTGTAGTATCTTGAATCTCACGATTGGCTTTGTTGCCCTGGCCACCGAATCGGGCGGCCTTCAAATGATCACAAACACAATGGCCCGGTCACTGCTGACCGCGCTATACGGTAGCCTACTCGCCGTGATCTGCTTTATCCCGTGCTGGAAACTTAGCGCGGAACTGCGGGGACGGCCGCCGGCGTCCAGTGCAGAGCGAAGTTCTGCATCCATAGAGCCCTCCAGGTGGAGACTCGGCGCCGTGATTGGCTACGTACTGGTCATTGGAGTTTTGACTTTCTTTCTCGTATCGAATGCCCTCAAGCTTGGTTTGCCCCAATATCTTTGGATGGGGTATCGGCCGGGTATGCTGGTAGTCCTGGGAGGGACGATAGCGCTGATGCTGTTTTTGGGCAGGGCAGGCTCCGGCACGATGCTATCAACAGCTTTTGCGGCCATGGGATTCATCGGTTCCCTGCTGGGATGCATCCAGATGCTGTGCAGCATGACCATGAACTTTCCTTTAGGCATCGCGACACTTGCTGGAGCTCTTGCGTTCGTACTCTCTTCCTGCCTTACCGCCCTGCTGGGAATGGCTCTCGTGGGCGCTCCTTTGGAGGACAGCGCGGTCCGAAAAGGACGAGCTGCCGCGCCGTTGGTTCTCAGTCGCATGTCGTGGTATGTCTTCCCGCTGCTGGCATTGATGTTCACGGTCCTGGTGTTTGTCATGATGATTACGCCTCTAACGCCCGGACCTCATTAACCCGCATTATTCACGAAGCTTCTACTGCGTTGCGCCCGGAGGGCGCCGTAGGAGTACGGCAGCAAGCTGTCGCTTTTAAGAACAGGCTGTGAGGACGACTCGCCAGAGTCATCCGGTTGCTGATTCTCTTGCATCGGACGGCTCTGGAGAGCCGTCCTCACAGATTAGCTGCGAGAAGCGCAGGCAAGCCTGCGCATTTCGAAAGCTTCGCCTGCAAAAATTAGCCGCCTCGCTACGAACCTTCATAAATAGTGCGGGTTAAGAATAGGAATAACGAAGCAAATACTGCTTTAAAATGGCAGGCCCGCCGATAAAAAGGGGAACGGCGTTTGAACCGGCCCCCTGAATTTAGCCTATGGAGGACCAGATAGGAAAACGGATTCCGGGCGGAAGATTCACCATACATCGGCGAATTACGCAGCGGAGGATTTTGCCGAGTTTGCCGAACGCCCTCAGCAAACGGCATGAGTTTTTGGGCAATTTGAGTTCAGTGGTGAAAATGGAGGATTTCATTTGGGTCGTGCAACCAAAAGAATATTCCTCGATTTATCAACAGGTCACAGGCGCTTTGCCTGAAGAGCACCCGACCGCCTCGAACATGATGGACTTGCGTTTTGATCCGCTGAGGGGCGTCTACTTCACGGAAGACAATACGCTCTATCGGGTGACGCAGAATTATGTGATCCCGGTCGATTCGCCCGAGCTGCAAAAATCCAACTTGACGGTCACGGAAATTGTCAGTCCGTTGAAACTCCTGTCGATGATAGAGGAAAATCCGACGGATCCCCTGTGGATGAGCTGGTACGATACTTTTTTGTGGCCACAGGGCTTGGGCGTCGATTTGACGAAGATACCGCCCGATGGAGTTGTGGTCAGCGACCAGGAGTTCGAATCCCACAAAGGGTTTTATCTCGCCTTGCTGAAGTGGGGCTCGCGCTCAAAAGAAAATTTCATAAAAGGGGATACCGTTTACAGGCAGGTGATGCTTCAACAGACAGAATAGAAGCCGCTCGCCTATCGGACAGAGAGCCGTACGACTTACCCGCCGCGCACCAGGCGAAGGGCAGGAGGGATTGGCTGCCGCACGGGATTGAAACAAACCCCCAGAAAAACAAATACAAACTGGCAATTCTCAATGACAGTGAATCGGGCAAATGAGCGGGCCGGGCAAATGCAAATTATTATAATGATTTGGAAGTGTGATGCCGGTCACCACGCGCAATAGCGGCAATGTGACAGGATATAGGGAGTAATCCTTACAAATTACAGCAGGAGATCCTATGCATCGTTCTGGCAAGTGTGGGGCGTTTCTCTTTATCTCCGGAATGATTTTTCCCCTCCTCTTCGTCGCCGCTGCCGCCGCAGCTCCCTCCATCGGAGCGTGCCCTGTTTTCCCGGACGACAATGTCTGGAACATACCGGTCGTCGGCTTGCCGCTGGACGCCGGTTCGCAAGGCTATATCACAACAATCGGCGCAAGCAAGGGCCTGCATGCGGACTTTGGCTCCGGCACCTGGGATGGCGGGCCTATCGGAATTCCATACACCACCGTGAACGGGTCGCAGGCAAAGGTCCAAATAGAGTTTGACTATGCGGATGAGAGTGATCTGGGTCCTTACCCGATCCCTTCAAATGCTCCCATCGAGGGAGGAGATCAATCTACTGGAGATCGGCATGTCCTCGTTGCCGACACAGACAACTGTATTCTCTATGAACTCTATTCAGCCTATCCGCAATCCGATGGCAGCTGGCAGGCAGGGTCAGGAGCGATTTTCAACTTGCGTTCCGACGCCCTCCGTCCCTCGACATGGACTTCCGCAGATGCGGCCGGACTTCCCATTCTGCCTGGGCTGATACGGTATGACGAGGTCGCTTCAGGCGAAATCAAGCACGCCGTGCGCTTCACCGCGCCACAGACACGGAATGCCTTTATTTGGCCTGCGCGGCACCGCGCTTCCAGCCTGACAGGTCAACAATATCCACCCATGGGGCAGCGTTTCCGTTTGAAAGCGGACTTCGATATATCGGGCTTCTCTAGAGATGCCAAGGTTATCCTTACGGCACTGAAAAATTACGGCATGATCCTGGCAGATAACGGGTCTTCCTGGTACATCTCGGGAGCACCGGATCCGAGATGGGACAACGATGTGCTGCATGAGCTTGGAAAAGTAATGGGCTCTGCATTCGAGGCCGTCGATGAATCCTCGTTGATGATAAATCCGGATTCCGGACAGGCAAGTCGCCTGTCTGCGCCGACAAACCTTCATATAGAAAGATAGGGCACCAGCACCTGTACCCTCACTTCCTTCCGGCGTGTCGCCTAATGCCGCATTGAAACCTTGAAATCCTGGACATCCACGAATCCTGGAATCCTGGACACCCACCGAATCCAGGGATGGTAAATCCTGAAAATCCTGGAATTCTGAATCCTCTGAATTTCTGAATCCTCTGAATCCTCTCTGAATCCTGGACACCCACTGAATTTCGCTCGGCAATTAGCTGCGGTCAGAAAGCCGTAACTCGTTAGCAAAAAAGAGCATGCGCGAAGTATATTCATCCGCTGAATGAAACGGGGCAATATCGGACACGCATCAACAACACACACCGGGAAGAAATGGGTGTCCACGATTATCCACGATTTCCACGATTTTCTCAGGTTTTCACGAATTTGGAATTTTCAGTGGAACAAATTAGCTTGAATTGTGTCTACAGTTGTAGTAGATATAGCCTAAAGTGTAGTAGATGATTCGGAGAGACATAATGGCCAAACAAAAATCAGCAACGCTCACCAGGTTCGAACTCGAAATCATGCAGGTGTTGTGGAACCTGGAAAGGGCATCGGTCAGAGAAATACAGGAGAAGCTTCCGGACACGCGGCGGCCGGCCTATACCACCGTTCAGACGCTCGTTCGGAGGCTGGAAGAAAAGGGCGTCGTGCGAAGGCTGAAAAAGATCGGAAATGCTTTGATATTTGAACCGGTGGTTGCTCGCAAGGTGGTTCATGGGAGGCTGATCACGGAGTTGCTCCAATTATTTGGAGGATCCGCCCGTCCGCTAATGGCGCACCTTGCGGAAATGGGCAAACTGAACCTGGAGGACGTGCGCGAACTGGAAAGCCTGTTGGCCGAGCAGAAGGGGAACACTACGACTCCTTCTATCCAGGAAAGGGGCAGGCAAAATGACGGGTCATGAAAAACTGGCTGAATTCTCCGCTTTTCTTTGGCCTGCCATGGCCGACCATCTTTGGCAGGCGACGATTGTGGCGGGGCTATGCCTCCTGGTGCTGCCGACACTCCGCGGCGCCAAGGCTAAAACGCGCTATGCCTTGTGGATCTTGGCATTCTTGCGCTTTGTCATTCCCCCGGCCCTGGTTTTTCTCGTTGCCAATTGTTTGGGCTTCCCCCCATTCCGCGAGAGTAGCTTCGAAACGCGGTTGCTGCAGGTGTCGACTAGCGTGGTTCACGTGGTGCAGCCTTCGGTATTGGTTGATCCACAACGGCCGGTCGCTCTGGGTTCAACGACGATAGGGCATCCCGAGGCTTTCTGCATCTTTACGATTATCTGGATCGCCGGCTGCACGTTTCTTCTGGGACGTTGGATGTTTCGTCAGTGGAGATTTACGAGGTCGCTGCGGCTGACAGCACAGGATGTCGAAGGTGAGCTCGGGCAAGTGATCGCGTCCTTGAAAAACAAATTAGGCATCGGGCGTCCGATGAATCTTCGAATTGTTTCGGAAGGCTCCGAGCCCGGCGTGAGCGGGGTATGGCATCCGGTTCTCGTGCTCCCGGAGGATATGCTGCAGCAATTAAGTCCCGCTGAGGTTGAATCTGTACTGGCTCATGAATTGGTCCATATTGCGCGGCTCGACAATCTCTGGAGCAGCCTGCAAATGCTGGTTTGCTGCATTTTCTGGTTCTATCCGGTGATCTGGCTTCTGGACCGGCGCTTGATTGTCGAGCGAGAGCGCTCGTGTGACGAGCGGGTGATAGGAGTGACGCACAATTCTCAGGCCTATATTTCTGGCCTCATCAAAATGACGGGCATCAGCCTTGGACTTCAGGCGCCGGGACTCGCGCCCATGGCCGGGTCCAACCTGAAAAGGAGAATAGAAAATATGAAGAAAGCGAATGGGAAAGCTCCTGTGAGCGCGACGATTCTGCTGTCTTCCATCGTCGCACTCATCGCGTTTTTGTATCTCGCGGCTGCGCCTTTTCAAAAGAACACGGCGCAGGCCGCCCAATTCAGCCTCACAATCGAGAATTCCGAAAAATCCCCTCTGCAGATCGTGTCTGCCACCTTTGAAGACATCTCACTGTCTCCGCACCCGACTGCACAAGTTGCAGCACAACTCATCAACCCCCAAATTGTGGTCAAAAACAACTCCAACCGTGTTGCGACTGTTTACGTGGTCGAATTCAGAAAGGAGGGTTCAAACCGGCTGTATTTGAACCGGGGCCCTGTTGAGCTTGCGCCAAGGGGAACCGATTTTCTTAAAAAAAGCGAGTTTCTTTGGTCCGCTGGTGAGAAGGCTTCGGAAGCCGGCCAAACATGGACCGTGCGTCTTGTCTCCGTGGCTTTCAAAGACGGTGGCTACATGACGTTGCACCCCGCGCCGATTCCTCCGCCTCCAGGCGTATGGGAGATACCGGAGGCTGCAAGACCAGCCGTCAAGCAGCGTATCGAGCCGATAAAAGTCAGGGGGGAGATTCAGGAATCAAAGCTGATCAGGCGTGTCGAGCCAGTCTATCCGGAACTGGCCATGCGCGCACGCGTGCAGGGACAGGTCATCCTCAAGGTCACGGTTGACGAGGAAGGAAATGTAACCGAAGCAACAGTTACGGACGGGCATCCACTTCTGAATGAGGCAGCCGTGAATGCGGTAAAGCAGTGGAAGTACAGTCCTACGTTTCTCAATGGGAAACCAGTTCCCGTCATTGCAACCGTTTCGGTCACTTTCAACCTTAAATGAGAATTGGACACCCATTTATCGGATTTTTGGGGCAGCTAAGTGGGTGTCCACAAATTTCCACATATTCCTCCGGTCGGGATCGGAATCGCTATCGGTATCGCAATCGGGCATCGGAAGTTAAAGGCCGATAGCGACTCCCGACTGCGATATCGATTCCGATGCCGATTTCACAATTTCACTAAAAGATTTGGACATTTCAATTTAGATTCATTGCCAGAATCCTGAATGCGTGACGGCTCCGATATGATTCAGGTTGTTTTGCTTCTCAATGTTTGAGCACCGGCCGCCGCGGAGGGGAAACATTTCGGGAGGATATATTTGTGGTTCGCATAAAGGTTGAAACGAGCGACGACGCTGCCGCCGTGTTGCGTGCCGGCGAAGCCTTTTTGACTCGTGCGCCGGTCGAGAACAACATGGTCTTAACGATCCTCCATGAGCGGGCTCGTCATTCGGAGCCGCGGCGCTACTGGATGCTGTCGGCCGACGGACTTCTCTGTGGGCTGGCGCTGCAGTCGCCGCCAATGGTTCCCGCGGTGCTGACCGGGATCCCTCCTGATTGCACGAGGAAATGGCAACCGCCATGGCAACCGACCAGCCGAACCTCCCGGGCGTCTTCAGCGAGGCGGGCACTGCCGCCCGCTTTGCGGGTTGTTGGGCGGAGCGGTTGAAAATGCCGGTGGCACCCGTTGAGGCATTGCGCCTCTACCGGTTGGCAGGGCTGCGTCCTCCTCCGGCCGCTCCCGGTTCACTGCGCACAGCCGGCGAAGCCGACTTCGACCTCATCATCGAGTGGCTGCAGGGCTTCCGGCGCGACACGGGCGCCACCGTGGCACCGCCTGAAACAATGCGACGGCGCATTCAGGCAGACAGATTCTTTATTCGTGACTTCTTTGTTTTTCTGCAAGATAAATCTTCACTCTTGGACACATTTGTCCCGTTTCTCGCGATAATCCGATTTATCAGGATCCGATCTGCTATTATGAACTGGCCGATTGGACACGTATGAGAATCCAAAACCGAGTATTCTCCGCTATGTAATCCTGCTGCCCGAACATCAGGGAAGGAGCGACCGATCTTGTCTATTGAAGACAGGCACGATGCAGTCAGAGAGTTGATTATTATGGGGAAACAGCGAGGGTATCTTCTCTATGATGAGATCAACGACTCGTTACCGGAAGGCACTTGCTCCTCTGATGAATTGGATAGCATCTTTTCGCTCTTTGGATCGGCCGGCATCGAGGTGATTGATCCCGATCAGGAGTTCCAGGACGAAGGAATCGGAGATGCAGAGAAAGATGAAAACCATGAGAATGACGAAGGCCGCGTTTTTAACCCTCCCTCTCTGGACAAAACCGTTAACCCCGAGCGTCACTACTTCCGGGAAATGGCCACCTACTCATTGCTCAACCGAGCGGGCGAAATTGAGATCGCCAAAAGAATAGAGCATGGACAAAGGGTGGTTCTAAAAGCGCTCTCGCGATCTCCCCTGGTCGTTCGCGAGATTCTAAGCCTCGGGACCCAGCTCAGGAATAAACAGATTTCCGTCAGCGATGTTGTCTCCTTCGGCGATGACGAGCTTACGAATGATTTCCTTGAAGAGAAGACAGCTTCCGTGCTCCGTATTATCGAAAGCATTCGCAGGCATGAACGGGCCGCCGATAGGATCAGCCTGAAGATCAGTCGCTGTCGCAAGCGTTCGCAGCTCTATAAGAAGCATCTCTCTATGCTGGCCCGCTACCGCATTCCCGTCGCATGGAAGGTCCGCGATCTGGAGCTCAGAAATGACCACTATGAAAGATGGATTGGAATTATCAAGGATGTTGTATGCAAAGCGGTGGCTTGTGAACATGCGATCCACAAACTCACCAACAGACTGAAAACAGAGCGTCGGGTTGAAGATACCAAGGCAATCAGAGGGAATATCAAGAGACTTAAAGGCGAACTGAAGCAATTGGAAAACGAAACTCTTGCCTCGATTCCCGAACTGAAGCACACGCTGGCCACCGTCAAATCGGGAGAACTGGAATCGGATATTGCCAAGAGAGAGATGGTTGAAGCGAACTTGCGCCTGGTTGTTTCCATTGCCAAAAAGTACAGCAGTCATGGCGTGCAATTTCTGGATTTGGTTCAAGAGGGGAACATCGGGCTCATGAGAGCCGTGGAGAGGTTTGAGTATCGCCGGGGTTACAAATTCGGAACGTATGCTACCTGGTGGATTCGCCAAGCCATCACCCGTGCCATTGCCGACCAGTCGCGGACCATCCGCATTCCGGTTCACATGAATGAGGCGATCAATAAACTGACTCGCGCTTCACGAACTCTGGTTCAGGAATATGGCCGCGAGCCTACCAACGAGGAAGTCGCAAAAAACATGGATGTTCCCGTCAGCAAAATTCAAAAAATCAGGGAAATTTCCAGGGCGACTCTCAGCCTGGATAGTCCCGTAGGCGAGGAAGGAGACAGCCGTTTGGGAGACCTCATTGAGGGTAGTGGTTCCGTTTCCCCGGCAAAAGCTGCATTCAATACCAACTTGAAGGAAAAGACGGAATTAGTACTGAAAACCCTAACGCCTCGCGAGGAACAAATACTCAAACTGCGTTTCGGAATTGGAGACGGGAACGAACATACCCTCGAAGAGGTTGGCCGGCGCTTTTCCGTCACTCGCGAACGAATCCGCCAAATCGAAGCCAAAGCTCTGCGCAAGCTGAGGCATTCATCGCGCAACCATATATTAACCGCTTTCATTGAAGGCTCCGTCGATTAACCCGCATACATTAGGAATTCAAACTCAAAGGGTGTATGATTTGATGTCGAGTCTCCCGGATAATCCGCATTCATCCGCACACAAGAGCTTCGAAAGAGATGCAACCCTGTCATTTCGGAAGGAGATGGCTCCATGTCGAAGGATCTTGTTATGCAATTGAGATACCTGGGGGTCCTGCCTCAGGCCGGCTTTTTCGAGTACGGTTTCCGCATTGAAGATAAGGATAAGGGCGCGCGACAGGTTGTCTTGACCATCGCAGACGACTTTTTCCTGAAAAATGAATTGAAGCGGCAGGAGGCGCCGGACTTGTGCTATCAGAAGGTGCTGGCGGATTTATCGGCTGAAAACGGCGACGCATGTTTTCCGTTAAGCACGTCTGTGACCGCTTTGGATATCGCTCGTTACAGGGACCTGCACCCGACTGCAAAATTGCGAAGATTCGCGCGAAAAGACGCGGAATAGCGATGGAATCGCGCCGCTGCAAACAATGAGGCAAAGAGCCGGAAATTAGGATTTTTGCTTCTTCGATGCTATACTTTGCGCGATTCGCAAACCGCATCAGCACTTTTTCCGGCATGTGAATTTCCAATCCAATTGGGCTGAGAGTGCGACTTGGCTCATCTAGCCAAGGAGTTTATGTTTGTTGAATTTTGACCAATTTTCTTTTAATGCCCATATCGCCGACGCCATTCGAGCGGTGGGTTATTCCCATCCGACGCCAATACAAAAGAAGGCAATCCCTCTGATTCTCCAGGGCCGGGATCTTCTCGGGCTGGCCCAGACCGGGACAGGCAAAACAGCGGCATTCGTTTTGCCTATATTGGAGCAGCTGGATAAAAATCCGTTTCGTGCCCTGCGTGTTTTGATCCTTGAGCCCACAAGGGAACTTGCCGAACAGATCCATCAATCGATTGCCGATCTGAATGGAGATCGCGCAGCCCGGAGTGCAACCATTTATGGAGGTGTGAGCAGAAATGCTCAGATCCGAAATGCGCAACGTGGCATCGAAATCTTTGTGGCCTGTCCCGGGCGGATGCTCGATCTGTTGGATGAAGGGCACATCGATGTTTCCTCCATAGAAACCCTCGTGCTGGACGAAGCCGATCGCCTGTTTGATATGGGCTTTCTTCCGGACATTCGCCGAATCCTCCGGTACCTGCCGTCTCAGAGGCAGACGCTCCTGTTTTCGGCGACCATGCCCGAGGATATTCGAGCTCTGGCGGCCAATATTCTCCGAGACCCCGCTCATGTGCAGGTGGGCGCGGCAGCGCCGGTAAACACGGTCTCACATGCACTGTATCCGGTCTCGGAAATGCTGAAGTCACAGCTGTTGCTGTCGGTCCTGGAGCAGACTCCAACCGGAAGAGTGCTCGTGTTTACGAGGACAAAACGCCGCGCCTGCAAGTTGACTGCCCTGCTTGCCAAAAAACGCTATCGCGTCTCCGCACTGCAGGGAGATATGAAACAGAATCACAGGCAGTCGGCGATTGATGGATTTCGCAGCGGCAAATATGACATTCTGGTTGCCACGGATATTGCTGCTCGCGGTATCGATGTATCTGAAATTTCCCATGTCATCAACTACGATATGCCGGACACGGCCGACACCTATACCCATCGCATCGGGCGGACAGGCAGAGCCTGCAACACCGGAGAAGCCTTTACCTTTATCGCTCAAGCGGATGAACCGATTGTGCGGCAAGTCGAAAAAATACTGGGTTCCCGGATTGAACGCCGGTGTCTGGCTGGCTTCGCGCCTGAGGGCAAGGAGGCAGGAATCCTGTCCGGTTCGGGGACGCTGATGGATACGTCCCTCCAACGACGCATCCATACCAGAAAATTTCGTCTCGGCGTCGCCGGAAGAAAGCGTCGGTTGCGTTCATTGCAGTAGTTTGCATAAAACACGCGGGCTAAATCCGCCGCGCGCATTGCGGGGGACACGGAATAGACGGGACCGGATTTTTGGCAGGCCTACAGGTAGCATTTAGTTTGCAGAGGAGAAGATTATGTCAGGAAGAAATGGCGACAAAGCCCGATTTGATCGTGAACGAAAGAAGCAGATTGTTCGGAAGAAACACACGCGAGAGCTGCGAAAGAGTCTTTTGGCGGGAAACGAGGAGAAGCAAGCCGCAAGCTCCGAGTCGAAGCAATAAGGATTTTGCATTCCCTGATTCCAGTCAGCCGACCGATGACATTTGCGGTTCTGTCGATCGGCAATTCCGGGATTCGGTGAGAGCCGAACAGGGATACGAGGTTCTCATCGTTGCTCTTGCGGGACCGGGGAATTAGCCACAAGAATTAGCTATGGCTTTTTCGGAGAGGATGCTGTATATTAATTGTCTCAGTTGGGTTTTTGTAAGATTTCGTTGATTGAAGACGCTGCAGACTCCTAAGGGGGGAAGCAGCTTTTTTTATGCCTGAATAATTACGGATGATTGCCAAAACCATAAAATTAATTTAAGTGCCCTCACCCGAGGGCTAACAAGTTAGGAAAAGAAATGAAAGAACAAGGAACTGTTAAGTGGTTTAATAACGAAAAAGGCTATGGTTTTATCAGCCGCAATTCGGGCGATGACGTTTTTGTCCATCACAGCGCCATTCAAGGCGGAGGATTCAAGTCGCTCAACGAAGGCGACAGCATTGAATTCGAAGTAACGAAAGGCCCGAAAGGGTTGCAGGCTCAGAACGTAGTGAAGCTGTAAGCCGACGGATTCTCCATCAGAGGCTCCAGATGGCTGGAGCCTCTCCCTTCTCGCTAATACATCCGACTCTCCTGAGAAGCCTATCGAGCCGTGCATGGCTCGATTTATTTCGTGCCAGGTTGTTTTGAAGTCCTATGTATGCTTTCGAACACGGCAGGGATAAACCCAGCGGAATCCATGGATAAGTATCGGAAGGCAATTTTTTCGGGCTGCGGTTCGGCTCATAAGAGGAAGGATACAAGCGCATGGCAAGAGGCGAGACGTATGTAAAATGTCCCCAGTGCGGTTCCCAGTCGCGTATACCCATCATGGCATTGCAGCGCGACAACTATCACTGTTCGCGATGCGGCAACCGTATTCCGCTATCCGCAATTATTATATCCGGAGATAATGGGAACCAGTCGCAGCCACGCAATCAACCCAGGCGAGCCTCTCAGCGGCGAAAGCGCCATTAGAAAAAACGGCCGATGATCGGCGCTTTCTTCCGCTGATAGAAATATCGCGGCACTGCAATGCGAACTCGGTTGTTTCCTCCCGGGCCGGCGCGCATCAATCGGATGAAAGCGATTGTTTCCCTCTCCCACAATCCTCTGCTCCGATCGTGATCTAATTCAATAACGCTAACTACCAACGAGGTTCTCTGTTCCGGCCGCCGCCACCGCGGTTGCCGCCACGGCTATTGCCGCGAAATCCGCCGCCACCGCCACCCCGGTGTTCCTGCTTGGGACGGGCTTCATTGACCGTAAGGTTTCGTCCTTCAACAGCAAAACCATTTAGTTCGGTGATGGCTTTTTGGGCAGCCTCATCGGTGCTCATTTCCACGAATGCAAACCCACGGGATCTTCCTGAATCAAGATCGCGCATGACGGTCACCGATTCGACTCCTCCTTTTTGTTCGAACAGTTGCCTTAATTCAGTTTCTCCCAATGAGAATGCAAGATTACCGACAAATAGTTTTCGACCCATGACACCGCTCCTTATCTCTGCCGGAAGAAACGCGATTCAGGCCCAATGCCCGACGCTCTCTGTCCGAATCAAATGCGATGGATTGTGGCTCGGTGCAGGAATTACTGGGGAGGAATCAAGTCAAGCTGGCATTCAGGTGACTCTCCGCGCCGCACAAGAAGAGGCAGTTTCCACCGGATGTTAAGGAGGTTATCACAGCAATCGCACTAAATGAATACCTACTTCCGCCCTGCTGGCCCGGATATTTGGCGCATTGCGCAACACTGCGATTCAAAAACAAAGATCGAATAGGGGTACTCTGAACGATCTGAAAATGGTGTTCTTGACTCTTCGGTGGACCACTGGCTTCTTCACACATCCGCACGCCATCTCATTGAGCCGCAATCCATCGCGTTTGATATTCGATGCCGCAGATTTTGTGCCGGCTCGCTGGGACCTTCTCCCGCGGAGCTCCTACATGTGGGCTTCCGTGCAAACCACCCGCGGATGTCCCAAGCGCTGTTCGTTCTGCTCCGTATGGCGAACCGATGGCCAGTTGCCGCGACAGCGTCCGATCGACCCCATCGTCGAAGAAGTCGTCGCACTGCGCCGCCTGGGCTACCGGTTCATCGCTCTTGCCGATGATAACTTCTATCCGGTCACCCTCCGTGATCTTGAGCTGGCTGCGCGTCGCGACGAGAAGCGTCAATACGAGAGGCTTCTTTCCCTGCACAGAGAACGGTTTGAACTCATGGAACGGCTTGCCCGAATTTCTGACGATCTGATCTTCTTCACTCAGATCACCATGGAAGCCGCCGAAGATGAGAAATTTCTGAGCGCCATGAAATCCGCTCGCATCAAAGGTGCGTTGGTCGGCGTTGAATCAATCTCGGATGCAGGGCTAAAAAGCATGTACAAGGGATTTAATTTGACCGGAGAAGATCTCGTGGTCCGCTTGAAACGGTTTCACCAGTTTGGCATTCATGTCCTGGGATCGTTTATTTTTGGGCTACAAAGTGACACCCCGGACACATTTGTCGCCACATCCGATTTCGCAGACCGCGCGGACCTGACATTCGCACAATTCATGCCTTTTACTTTGTTTCCGGGGACAGTTGATTTTGAAAAATGGGAAAAAGGTCAACGAAAAGCCGCGACAACTGCAGATGCGGAGCCTTTGGTGAGGCACTGGCTCACTCCACCCGGCAGCCGGACCAAACTCCATTTTCCGCATCCCACTATGTCTGCAGATGAGATCCGGAGTTACACGCAGGGGGCGTGGTCTGCCTTCTATAGCCTGTCCAAGGTCTGGCGCCGATCCCGGTGCGTTGCCACCTTGCGGTCCCGCCTGGCCTTCGTCCTGATTTCAAAACTCTACCGTCATATGTATGCGAATACCGGGATGGCCACTGGAAGTTCCGGACAAGCTCAAGCAGTTCGATGGGCGCGGTTTCTTGCCAAGCCGTGTCACGCACTCTTCTCGGCGCGGCCTATGCCGCAATTGCAGGTACCCGCCCCCGCCGGTGTATCGGAATGAGGAAGGTTATTGCGGCACATTCCGGTGCCGAGCATAGGACGATTTGCCGAATGGATGCAGTTCGCGATAATGGGTGATGTCGGACTCTGTTACGGACAATCGAGCGCCAACAGGCAGGTCGGCAGTTTCGCTTTTGAGATCCGCCAGCAATTTCTGGTAGCAAAGGTCCGGAGCTTCCTGGAACATCAGGGCGTACTTTTTAAAATGCCCCGACTCGATCCTCATCACGACCAGTCGAGGTTCTTTGTCTTTGTCTTCGATACGGAATCCATATTCCAGGCATTCGGCTTGAGAAATTACGCCGATATATCTGAGGTGTGTGGTGTCATTCATTGCCATTCAACAATCGCTTTCACAAAGATGCTTCTGAGAAGCAAAAATCGAAGCTCGCGAAGAACAATCGGAAGTAACTGTCTGGGAGACTCGATTGACGCTTTCGATTATACACTCTTTGGGCCTGCCCGGCGATCGCTGATAGAGAGCGTGCTCTCGCCAATCTTAAAAAAATAAACCGGAGAGCTCATAAAACGCGTACCCAATATTATTCCCAGGTCCTTCCAGCCTAGTCACTCTCAACCGCTTATAGGATTTATCTCAAGTTGGGTTTTGGCAGCGACGGGTGGGGGATTCGGAATCAATCTTGTTCGTGCAGGACTATGCTGAGGAGGCCACTGTGGACCGTCACTCCGCTATCGTCATAATCGATAAAGCCAAGCTTTCTGAACTTGTTCATGAAATGACTGACCCGTGACCGGGTTGTTCCGACCATTTGTGCTAACGTATCCTGGTTTACTCTTGGAACTACCGTCTCTGCCCTGCTCTCCTTGCCGAAATGAGCAAGCAGCAGGAGGATCCGAGCCAGTCGCTTCTCGCTTGAGTTGAAAAGCTGGTCTACAAGATCGGCTTCGTATCGGATGTTGCGTGATAACAAATGCTTGACGAACAATTCCGAGACATCGTGCTGTTCGTGAAGGATACGCGCCATCAGCGACTTATCAATCCTGTCAAGAGTGCAATCTGTCATGGCGACAGCCGTTGCCATACGCGATGGCTGACCTGCGAGGCATCCCTCACCGAAAAATTCGCCGGGGCCCAGAATGGCAACAATCGCTTCCTTGCCCTGCCGGGACATAACCAAGAGCTTTACTTTGCCTCGCCGGAGGTAGTACAAGGAATCCGCGGGTTGTCCTTGCCGGAAAATGTTGCGGTTCGTTCCGTATTCTATAACGGTTTTCCCGCGGAAGACGCCTGTTAGCACGGCTTCCCAATCAACTGGCTGGCTTTTCTTCTCCGCCATGACAACCTCAGGATACTTGTTTTAGCGGAGCCGTCGCATCAAGATCAACTGTTTATGGGCAGTACAACTTGTCGCCTTGCCAGTTAGCGGCTCCACGATATGATTCCAAGAGGGTTTTTCAGCGCCTAGCAAAAGCGTTTATATTTTAAGTTAAACTGATATGGGAATCAAACGTTAAGAGGCCCCGGCGACAAACCACGCTGCCGATCACCGGACGGGCAATTACTCATACGGAAGTAAGCTTTGAAACTGCAAAGCAAATGGGGCGCGAGGGAAACCCAATTCCCGGGAATGTTCCCGGCATTGGGATTGCCGGAGAGAAGTGTCATACGTCAAACCGCATGCTTACGGCATCCGTTCGAAAATCTTGCGGAAGTGAAAACCGTAAATTGCATATGTGATTGCCATCGGGAAAAGCGCAGGACGACGAAACAACGACCAGAAAAAAAGCTTCCAATAGCAGAATCGCTCCTTTCCGACGACTCCTAAAAAGACAATCGATTTGGAAAGCGCAACAAGGTGTCCGGCGCGGATCCGCACGGCTCTCTTTTGGAGAGGCCGGTAGGTCCTTAAGAATTGAAGAACGCGCGCATAGTATTCCTTCGGGGAGTAGATGGTCTCGACGACTTTCTGGTATCCCGCGAGGAGAGTCTCCGCCTTCATCCTGGGAATGAAGTTCAGGGAAAAGTCGGTATTATCCCCGGTGCTGGAACTCAGCAACCTTCCTTCCTGGACCAATCGCTGATGCAGCCGGGTCCCGCGCGGGGCGTTCAGAATGCCTACCATAGCGGTAACAATACCGCTGTCCCGTATGAATGCAATCAGGGTGTTAAAAATTGATGGCGGATCATTGTCAAATCCGAGGATGAATCCCCCGAAAACCTGAATCCCGGAACGCTGAATGGCATGAACCGAGCCAAGCAAATTGCGATTCTTGTTCGGTATCTTTCGGCATTCATGAAGGCTGCTTTCGTTGGGACTCTCAATGCCCACAAAAACGCTCTCAAATCCCGCCTGCCCCATCAGATGCATCAACTCCTCGTCATCAGACAAGTTGATGGATGCTTCGGTGGAGAAAGTAAACGGATGATGGTAGCGATCCATCCACTCGATGAGTCCGGGAAGAATCTGCTCCTTCAGCTTGCTTTTGTTTCCAATAAAGTTGTCATCGACGAAGAAAACGTGTCCGCGCCATCCGAGCAAGCGCAACCGATCCATCTCCTCGATGATTTGCTCGATGGTTTTCGTCCGTGGTGCACGCCCATAAAGAACGGTGATATCGCAGAATTCGCAGTCGAAGGGACAACCGCGCGAGTACTGCATATTCATGCTCGCGTAGTGGCGGAAGTCTATGAGTTCCCAAAGAGGCGTTGGCGTCCTTGTGACATCGGCCCACTGTGTCGTTGTGTAGAGATGCTGTGCACGAGAATTGGCCAGATCCTCGAGAAAGAGCGGGAGCGTGATCTCCGCCTCGTTCAGAACAAAGTGATCCACACCCTCGAATTCGTCATATCGTGCGGTGAACAGAGGGCCGCCGGCAACGACCTTTGTCCCTAATCTGCCGCATCGCTCCAGGACGGTTCTTGCAGATGCTTCCTGAACAGACATCGCGCTCAGAAACACATAATCTGCGCCGGCAATCTCGCTGTCTTTGAGCTCACGGACATTGAGATCAACCACCGTTTTCTGCCATCCGGCGGGAAGCATCGCAGCTACCGTTAAAAGGCCCAGGGGTGGCTCACCGGCCTTCTTTGAAACAAACCGCAATGCGTGCCTGAAGCTCCAGAAGGTATCCGGAACTCTTGGAGAAACAAGGAGAATTTTCATGGCGTCCAACGCTCCCAGCAAAGGCGGGACCGGAACTGATATGGTTTTGACCGAACGATGTCTCGTCAGATCTTCCGTGTCACCCCGCTATGATTGTAAATGTAAATATCTCCAATTGTGCGTGAATTGATCTTCACATGCTTTCTCCTTCACCGGGTTTTAGCGGCATCCCGCATAAGCAAAACGACCATGGCAGAGTCTCAATTCCCGCACGATTTCGGGCTTTCATGAAGTCAATATAACTTGTGAACAATTCCAAGTCCGTTCGCTATTGCTCATCGGTTTGGTCAAAATTGCTCACAGCGATCTGATGGGATCGGGCCGATCCGGGTGGCAGAATCATATTGGGATCGCAAGCAAAATGGGCGAAATTCAATCGCTGGGGGGCAGGAAGTTGGCTCGGAAAGCGGCGGAGATATCATGCAGCCTTGATCCAACCGAAACCCGTTCATACTCCCCGTCTGTAACCACTACCGGTATTTCGGAGCTGGGACAATACGTTGAAATCTCCTCGAGCAGCATTCCCTTATAGTCTCGGTCATTCGGATGGGCGTTGATTGTTTACACCAGGGCTTTGATTTTCTCGGCGATGGTAACTCTCGTTTTGACCTCCTCCAATCCATGCTCAACTTCCGATAGATCGGTTTGCATCGCGACGCGCTTTTCAACCGCAATCTCAAAACGAGCTTCGAGTCGCTTGATTCGTCGCTCCAGAGCAGCGCGATCAATCATCCACCAGAAAAATACAATCAGCGAGGGAGCGAGCGCGGCAAAGAGAAGCAACGCATTGGCAGATTTGTTAATAACTCCATAGCATAGCAAGTAAAAAGCGGCTACTCCCCAAAGGCATGACAAATAGTATTTTGCCGAACTCATATCGTCCTCCCCGTTCGCGGCCATTCACTGGAAGCAATTTTTCTGCTATACAAGCCGCACCGTCCACTCATTTCCATCTCTCTCCCCCACGGCCTTGGCTCCCGCTCGATTCTCTCCGCACAACCGCATCAGCCTCTCCTTCGACATGTGCCGCATCAGCCAACGGAGGCCTTCCGCTCTTTACGATCCGCTTCAATTCAGGGGAAAGAGCCTTCATCGAGTCTATCTACGCCGCCTGCAACAAGAACAAACAACGGCTCCATTCCGCTTCTAATGCTATGCCCGCCGGAATTCGCATGTTGGTGCAATATTGCTCATCCCTTTGTTTCATATTGCTCACTGCGAGGAAATCTTCCAGGAAATGCAGAGGGGGGATGAATGACCGTAGCGCGATTCCGGCGCTCATCAATATCTCTTCGCAAATGTTTTCGCAGTTTAGTATTCGGGTGCAGGTCCCTGTAATGGGCGATA
>Ga0335071_10002926_pt1 | contig 18152 bp, 16 predicted proteins | sample Lox_Sample_15_FD_206724 | JGI IMG/M metagenome (GOLD analysis project Ga0335071, IMG submission 206724) | Soil microbial communities from Loxahatchee National Wildlife Refuge, Florida, United States - Lox_Sample_1.5 | ecosystem: Environmental > Terrestrial > Soil > Wetlands | place: USA... | reverse complement strand
ATGGTGTCCATGACGTCCTCCGGAGCGAACGGCCAATTGCTGTCGGAATGCGGGAAGTCGGACTCCCAGCACAGCATGTCCTCGTTGAACCAGTCCATGTTGCGCACCCCGACCTTGTCGCTGATGAAGCAGGTGTAGAAGTGGCGCTTGAACACGTCGGTCGGTCCGCGGTAGCCCGGCGGGAACTCCGCGAGAGTCCAGCCCGAGTGCCTTTTGTAGACGTGCTCGGCGCGCCACAGGAAGTATGGAATCCAGCCGACGTCGCCCTCGGTGAGGGAAAACTTCAGTTGCGGGAAGTCGGCCCAGAATTCGGCCCAGATCAGCTCGGTGAAGGTGAACATGCTCATCATCGACGACGCCGTCATCTGCACACTGGGCGGCGCGTCGCTCGACACCTGCGGGGATCGCGACGCGGAGCCGACGTGAGTGCACAGCACCGTCTTGTTCTCGCAGACGGCCTCGAACAACGGGTACCAGTACTTGGTGTGAATGCTGGGCATCTGCAACGCTTCCGGATTCTCCGAGAACGTCACCGCGTGGCAGCCCTTGCCGGCCAGGCGCTTCACTTCCTTCGCCGCTTCAGCCACGTCGAACAGCGGCAGGATGCCGCACGGGATAAACCGGCCCGGGTGGGCCGCGCACCACTCGTCGACGTGCCAGTCGTTGTAGGCCTTGATCATCACCAGGTTGGCCTCGCGGTCGGGGCCCTGGTTGAGCACCTGGCCCGAGAAGCCGGTGAAGTTCGGGAAGTTCAGGCCCGCCAGCTGCCCGCCCGCGTTCATGTCACGGACCCGCTCGTCGACGTTGAAGCAGCCCGGCCGCATCTCGTCGTAGCGCGAGGCGTCGATGTTGTACATCTCGCGGGGTTTTCCGGCGACGGCATTCAGGCCCATGTTGCGTCCGCGAACCTCGCCGTAGTACCACTGCTGGACGCCATCGGGTTCGATGACCACCCGGGGCGCGCGTTCGCGGTACTTGGCGGGCACATGCGCGTCGAACATGTCGGCGGGCTCGGCGATGTGGTCGTCCACGCTGATCAGGATCAGGTCGTCCTTGTGCATGCCGCACTCCCTCGCGTGCCGATATAGTGACTAGTAGACAATGGCTTCCGTCACAGTGTCAACGCCGGCCCGTCGCCAAATCGCCGCAGGCAAGGGCCGGAAAGACAGAAATCAGGCCGACCCGGCAGGCCACGGGCCCGCAGCGATTGCGGACTAATAGTCCGTCACGGTCCCGGGCTAGCCCAGATGCCGTGCCATGGTCTATGCATATGACCATGACCGAGAATGAGGCGTTTCACGCCGCGCCGAAGGCGCACGCCGCGTGGCACTTCTTCCAGCAGATGCTGGCCGACGTCACCAAGATCGTGACCGAGGACGCCGAATCGGAACGGGAACTTCTCGAAGGGCTGCGCGTCATCGCCCGCGTCTCGTCGTTGTGCTCGCAATTGTCCGTCGAGGCCGACCCCGACCGGCCATCGTTCTTCGACATGTGTTCCCCGACAAGGATGATCGGCGGGCCTAACCCCGACGGCAACTACTACCTGGCGATGATCCGCGGTGATCGGCGCTACCGGATCACCGGCACCCGCGGCACGAGCGCCTACCTCGGCTTTCAGATCCTCGCGGGCGCCGGCCTGACCCCGCGCCGGATGGCCAACTACGTCAGCGACACCGACTTGGTCCTGAATGACGGCGAATTCACGCTGGTCCTCTCGGCGGAGGAACCCGCCGATCTTGCCGGCGCTCAGTGGGTGAAGATTCCCGACGACGCGTCGTCGGTCGTCGTGCGGGAATACATCGGCCAGCCCGCCTCCGAGACATTGGCCACGCTACGCATCGACGCCCTCGACCCCGACCCCGTGGCCCCGCTGACTGACGGTGAACTCGCCGACCAGTTCACCGCGATGGCGTGGACGCTGATGAAACTCGTGACGATGCACCGCACCATCAAGCCCGAGCTCCTGGACAACCCCAACACGCTGCTGACCGCCGAGGCGGCCGATCTGGGCGCCGCCGACACCACCCCGGACAACCTGTACATGATGGGGACCTTCCGGCTCGATCCCGGCGAGGCGCTCGTGCTCGACATCGCGCCACCCGACACCCGCTACTGGAACGTCACGCTGGAAAGCCTCTGGCACGAGTGCCTGGAGCCGCGCCGCCGGCACAGCTCGGTCACCAATCGTGCCGTGCAACCCGACGCGGACCGGCGGGTGCGGATCGCAATCTCCGCCGAGGACTACGGCTTTGGCCATTGGCTGGACACCGGTGGCCGGCACCGCGGGTTCGTGGTCCTGCGCTGGCTGGACAACCCCAGCCCGCCCGACGTCTCCGTGTCGGTCCGCGAAGGGACGCACCGGCCATGACGCCGACCGAGCGGTTCGCCCCGGAACGTCTCATCGCCACCGCCTGCGAAGAGGCCGGAAGCGACGACTTCGGCGCGGACGGATGGCAACCCGGGTTGCAGCGCCTCACCGACGGGCTGGTCGACGAAGCCCGGCTCTCGCCCATCGGAGTGGAGATCGCATACCTCGACATCATGCGGGCACTCAAGAACCGGCTGGGTGTAATCGACTGGCGCAACAAGCATCCCGAAATCGCCGGTGAGCCGATCACCGCGCCGATCTTCATCGTCGGCCAGCCCCGCACCGGCACCACGATCCTCTATGACCTGCTCGCCCAGGACCCCGACCTGCGTGCGCCGCTGACGTGGGAGGTGGACGCGCCCTGCCCGGTCCCGCGGCCGGAGACCTATCACACCGATCCGCGCATCGCTCAGACGCAGGCCGGCATCGAACTCTCCGAGCAGATCATCCCCGGCTTGTTGGCGTTCCACCCGATGGGCGCTCTCGTCGGGCAGGAGTGCGTCCGCATCACGGCCGGCGAGTTCACCAGCATGATCTTCTCGGTGCAGTACCGCCTGCCGAGCTACTACCGCTGGCTGCTCTACGAGGCGGACCACGCGGGCGCCTACCGCTTTCACCGAATCTTCCTGCAGCACCTGCAGTCCGGCGTTCCCGGGCAGTGGCTGCTGAAGTCGCCGGCGCACCTGTGGCACCTCGATGCCCTGCTCGCCGAGTATCCCGACGCGTTGGTGGTGCAGACGCACCGCGATCCGCTCAACGTCATCTCTTCCATCGCCGCGCTCACCGACCACCTCCGGCGGATGGCCAGCGACGAATCGAACATCGCCGAGTGCGCCGCGCAGTCCTACGAGGAGATCGTCGTCGGGCTCGAGCGTGAAATGGCGCTGCGCGACGCCGCCGCCATCCCACCCGGACGCGTGATCGACGTGTTGTTCGCCGATTTCATGAACGACCCCTGGACGACGATCAACGACATCTACCGGAGGCTCGGCCGCGAACTGCGGCCCGAAGCCGCGCAGCGGATGCGTGACTTCCTCGCCACCCACCCGGGCGACGGCGGGGCCGGCCGCTACACGTGGGCAGACACCGGCCTGGACGCCGCCGAGGTCCGCTCGAAGGTCAGCGCCTACCAGGACCGCTACGGGGTGCCGACCGAGCGGCTGCGCTGACGTCCCGGCGCCGAGATCGACGCGAGCGCGAAGAAGTTCGAGAGGACGTGTCGGTAACGTCGATCTCGACGCGTCAATCCGCCGGTTCGTAGCGCAGCATGGTGACCTCATGCTCGGGGTAGTCGCAGAACACCGGCCGCACCCGCATCCCCACCCTCAGATCACCCGGATCGACGTTGACCATCTCGGTGGAAAACCTTGGCCCCTCGTCCCATTCGACGATCGCCAGCAGCTGCGGAACGGCATCGGCGAAGTGCGGGCCGACGGGCCGGCGGGCTACGGTGAACGAATATAGCGTTCCCATGCCGGATATCTCGCGCCATTCCAGGTCGTCCGCCAGCGTGCGCGGGGCGCGCACGCGCGGATAGAACACATAGCTCTGCGCCGACGGCGAGTACTGGATGACGATGCGGTGCTGTGCCAGCGCATCCCAAAACGGCACGGTGGTCGGCGTTTTGACGGGCATGGGCCGCTCGAAGTGCATCGTCAGTCCCCCTGCAGGATGAGCGTCGTCTGCTCGGACAGGATGCCGCCGTTGCCGGACACGAAGGCCCGATTGCAATCGGCGACCTGGGCGGCGCCCGCGCGCCCCATGATCTGGCGGGTGGCGTCGCACACGTGATGCATCCCACCCGCCAATCCCGCCTGGCCGAAGCCCAGTTGGCCGCCGGCGGTGTTCAGCGGGAAGTCACCGCGGAATGTCAGGTCGTGGTCGGCGACGAACTCCATGCCGGTGCCCTTCTCGCAGAACCCGGCGTCCTCGAGCGACAGCAGCACGGTGATCGTGTAGCAGTCATAGATCGACACCATGTCCATGTCGTCACGGCCCAATCCGGTCATGGCGAAGGCGGTGTCGGCCGCCGCCGCGATCGGGGTCCGCAGCAGGTCCTCGGCGTAGGTCGGGGTCTTGAACGGCACGTGCTCGCCAAATCCCTTGATCCACACCGGTCGGTGGCGCGCCCGCTTGGCGATGTCGGCGTTCGCGACGACGACGGCGGCGCCCCCGACGCAGGGCATCACGATCTCCAGCATGTGCAGGGGGTCGGCGATGACCGGGCTGGCGAGGACGTCCTCGATGGTGAGCGGCGTGTCCTTCCAGATCGCGCCTTCGGTGTGGTTGGCGTTGACGCGCTGGTCGACGACGATCTTGGCCATCGCCCGCTCGTCGTAGCCGTAGACCGCCGCGTAGCGCGTGGCCACCTGCCCATAGGGGCCGTTCTGCCCGAGGTTGCCGTACGGGATCTCGAATTCCGCCTGCGGAGAGCCGTATTGGTTGCTCGACGAGCCGAAGAACATCGCGTCCACGAGTCGGCGAGGTTTCTTCTTCGATGACGGCGTGATGTACCTGGCGGGCAGCGCGCACAGGACCGCGTCGCAAATCCCGAGTTCGATCACCGCGGCCGCCCGCCAGACCATCGCGGCGGCGCTGGCTCCCCCGAGGTCGACCAGCTCGGCGAATCTGGCTCCGATGCCGAGGTATTCGGCGATCGTCGAGGGCACGAAGATCTCCGACTCGGCCAGGTGCGACGCCGCGATGCCGTTCACGACGTCGCCCGGCAGTCCGGCGTCCTCGAGCGCGGCCGCGGCGAGTTCGGCCCATTGTTCGATGACGAATGGTGCGGGCGACGCCTTGGCCAGCCGCTCGGGCGGCAGCTCGACGTAGCCGACGATCGCGGCTTCACCTCGTAATCCCATGGGGCATCCTACTTTCGGGGCAGCCCGAGAATCATGTGGGCGATGATGTTCAGCTGGATCTCCCTGGTTCCGCCGCCGAGCAGCTCGGCGGGCAGGTGCAGGTACGGCTCCACAATCGCCGGGTCGGTGTCGGCGACCATCGCCGTCCGCCCGGTCAGCTCCAGCGTGGCCTTGAACGTGCGTCGCAGCAGACCGTTCATCGCCACTTTGGCGATGCTCGACGCCGGCCCCGACGCCTGGCCGTCGAGCAACCGGATCGTCTCCCGCACCCCGAGCGCCTTGATCGCGTTGGTGTAGGCGTCCAGTTCGCCGAGGGCGCGCTGCGCATCGTCGCCGTCCGGCCCGGGTTCCGCGGCGAGCCGGCGCAGCGCGACCGCCCGGTCGTAGTGGACGTATCCGCTGATGGCCGAACGCTCTTCGGCCATGGTGGCGATCGCGAGGCTCCACCCGTCGGTCGGAGCGCCCAGAAGCATGTCGTCGGGCACGAAAACGTCGTTGAGGAAGACCTCGTTGAAATGCGCCTCGCCGGTGGCGGTCTTGATCGGCTGGATCTCGATGCCCTCGGATCGCATGTCGACGATGAAGTAGCCGATGCCGCGGTGCTTGCCGGCGTCGGGGTCGGTGCGCGCCAGCAGCGCCCCGAAGTCCGCCCGGTGCGCGGCCGACGTCCAGATCTTGTGTCCCTTGATGTTCCAGCCGCCGTCGACCTTTGTTGCGCGGGTGGTCAGGGAGGCCAGGTCGGAGCCGGCGCCGGGCTCGCTGAACAGCTGGCACCAGGCGATCTCGCCGCGTTGCGTCGGTGGAATCAGCCGCTCCTGCAGGTCTTTTGGTGCGGCGCGCAGCACCGAGGGCAGGATCCACTCGGCGATGCCCAGCGACGGACGGACCAGTGCGGGTCGCTTGTCGAACTCCTCGTCGATGATGAGCTGCTGCAGTGGGTCCGCGTCGAGTCCCCACGGCGTAGGCCAGTGCGGCGCGATCAGTCCCGCCTCGGCGATCAACGTGCGTTGCTGCCCGGCCTCGAAGTTTTCGTAGTCGCCCTGCCGTCCGGGTCGGTCGTTGCGGAGCGTCAGCGCCTTATCCAGGGTGTCGGCCACCTTTGCCCGGAACTCCGATTCGGCCTCGCCGAGGTCGACGGACATGTCGCGTTGCTGGGTGCACGTCAGTTGTCCCAGGCGCCGCGCCCACCGGGTCGCCGGGCCCATCGACGCGGCGAGGCTGGTGGCGCGCCTCCAGTAGAGGTGCACGTCGTGCTCCCAGGTGAAACCGACGGCGCCGAACATCGTCAGCGCGTCGAGCACCAGGTCCGGCACCGGCGAGACCGCGATCACCGCCGCCGCGGCCGCCGCCAATTGGAGCTGGTCGAGCGATTCGTCGACGGCGCGCACGGCATCCCAAGCGGCCGCTGTGGCCAGCTCGCTGTTGATCAACAGCGTCGCCGCGTTGTGCTGCAGCGCCTGGAAGGTGCCGATCACCTTCCCGAACTGCTCGCGGATGCGCAGGTGCGCGGTGACCGCTTCGACGCACCACTGCGCGATTCCGGCCATCATGCTGGCCACCAGCCCCACGGCGACGCACTGTGCGCGGTCGGCGTCGATGCCGGTCAGCGCGGCGGGCTCGAGGCCGCGATAGTCGTTCAGCCGCAAGATCCCGACGTCGCAGACCAGGTCGGTACCGTGTATCGATTCGACCGTCGCCGTGGGCTTTTGGGTATCGACCACAATCCAGGCGAGGTCGCCGTCGTCGGTCCGGGCGCCGACCAGGATCACCTGCGCCGAACACACGCCCGCGGTGACATCCGACTGGCCGCTGACCAGCCATCCGTCGCCGTCGGCGCGTGCCCGGAAGTCGCCGCCGTCGGGAAGGACGACCGCCGCGGGTAGGCCGGATGCGAGATCACGCAGCAGTGATTCGGCGCTCGGTGACGGATCGGCCAGCAGCGCAACGGCTCCCGTCGTCACCGTCGGCAGCAGCGGGCCGGGCAGCAACGTCCTGCCCGCCGACTCGAGTACGCATGCCGCGTCGATCAGCCGCCCGCCCTGGCCGCCGAGCCGCTCCGGCAGATGTACCGCGTGAAAGCCATTGGCGGCCAAGGTTTCCCACCACGCCGGGAGTTGCCCCGCCGCCAAGGCATCGAAACTGTCGCGGGTCTCGGCGATCGGGGCGTGCCGAGTGGCGAACTGGACGACGGCGTCGCCGAGGGCCTGCTGCTCCGGGCTCAGCCCCAGCGTCATAGCGGCGACCCCGTCCGGCTGAGACGACACGCCATCGAAGACCGCGACCCTTTCCTAGCAAGACGAACCGTCTCGTCTTGTGGCAGACTACGGGGCGGGTCAGGATATGTAAAGCGGGCCGTCAGCAGTGAGGATCACCCCATGCCAAGCGATCTCATCCGGGCGAGCTCTCCGAGGCGCCGCAGCGAGAAATCGCGCACGGCCATCGTCACCGCCACGCGGGAGCTGCTTCTCGAGCGCGGATTCGACGGCCTGACCATCGAGGCGGTCGCCGCCCGGGCGGGTGTGGGAAAGCAGACCATCTATCGCTGGTGGCCCAGCCGTCCCGCGCTCGTCGCCGACGTCATGCTCGAGGACGCCGACAAGATCCTGGCGTCGGTCGACCACACCGATGACCTGTCCGCCGACCTGGTGCGGTGGGTGGGCAGGCTCGTCGCGAGCCTGACGACGGCGCGCGGCATGGCCATGCTGCGGATCCTGACCGTCGCCGGCATGGAGCACGAGGACACCGCCGTCAGGCTGCGCGCGGGGTTCAGCGCGCCGCTGCACGACAGCGTCCGGGCTCGGCTGATCGCCGACGGCGTCGATGCGGCGGCCGCCGAGTCAGCGGCGGACGCCATCGTCGGCGGCGTGGTGTACCCGATACTGTCTGAGCCGCAACAATACTCACGACGCCGGGCCGAGCGCACGACCAGGATCATCGTCGAGGCGCTCGGGCCGCGCCGCTGACCACGATCGCAACGAACGCAACAACGCGCTCTTCTTGTAGTAGGAATTGGTCCCGAACCCGTATCGGCGCGGGCATCGGTTGCCGTCGGGTTCCCGCTAAGCTTTCGCAAAGCGACAGAACTCTTCGGCGAAGGCGGGTTCTACGCCTGAGGAGTGGCCGTGGACGAAGATTGTCTGAAGCTCACCACCTATCTGGCCGAGCGGCGGCGCACGCGCGACGGCTTCGTCTCCGACGTGCTGCTCGGCCTGTATGAAGAGCACCGCATCGCGAGCAGCGTCGTACTGCGCGGCATCGGCGGCTTCGGCACTGGCCGCCACCTGCGGACCGACGAGTCTTTGACGCTGTCCGAGGACCCCCCCGTGGTGGTCGTGGCGGTGGACACCCGGGAGGCCATCGAGGCCGTCCTCGACCCCGTACTTGCCGTCAAACAGCGAGGGTTGCTCACCCTCGAGCGCGCGCGCCTGCTGCGCGACGGCATCGGTCCGCTGGAGCTTCCTCATGATTTGCACGAAGCCGTCAAGTTGACCGTTTACGTCGGCCGCAAGGAGCGCGTCTACGGGGTGCCCGCCTACATCGCGCTCTGCGACCTGATGTATCGACGACAACTTGCCGGCGCGTCGGTATTCCTGGGCGTCGACGGCACCGCCCACGGGCAAAGGCAGCGCGCGCGTTTTCTTGGCCGCAATCCCGACGTGCCCATGATGGTCATTGCCGTCGGGTCCGGCGAGCGGATCGGCCGGGTGTTGCCCGAACTCGGCGGCCTGCTGCGGCGTCCCATGATCACGCTTGAACGGGTCCGCGTGTGCAAGCGCGACGGGGAGCTACTGGAACGGCCGCACGCTCTGCCGGGGTTCGACGAACACGGCCTACCGCTGTGGCAGAAGTTGATGATCTACACCTCGGAATCCGCGCGCCACAACCGCGTGCCGATTCATCGCGGTCTGCTCCAGCAGCTCCGAAAACGTAAGTCGCCCGACGGCGCGACCGTCATACGCGGCATCTGGGGCTTCAACGGCGATCACCAACCGCACGGTGACAAGCTGCTGTCGCTGAGTCGAGACGTCCCCGTCGTCACCGTCATCGTCGACACACCCGACAACATCGCCGAATGTTTCGACGTGGTCGACGAACTCACCCAGCACCGGGGATTGGTCACCAGCGAAATGGTGCCCGCCCTGGTTTCCGACGAGGGCGATGGCAGCCCGGGCCGGCCGCCCATGGCCAACCACCGCTACTGAGGGCGCAGCCTCAGCCGGCCACGGAGGCGTCGTAGATCGACTGGATCGACTTGTCCAGGGTGGCGTTGAACTGCTCATCGGACTGGTCGACCGAAAGCCCCTCGGTGAGCGCGCGACTGAAGCTGGCGATCAATCCCGTGTTCTTCGCCAGCAGCTCGTTGGCCTCCTCGCGGGAGTAGCCGCCGGAGAGAGCGACCACCCGCATCACCTTCGGGTGCTCGATCAGGGGGCGATAAAAGTTGACCTCGGTGGGCAGGCTCAACTTGACCATCACGCGCTGCCCGTCGGGCACCGCTTCGAGCTGCTTGGCGATTTCGTCCCGCAGGATGCTCTCGGCCTGGGCCTTGTCCGGGATCGAGATCGTGACCTCGGGTTCGATGATGGGCACCAGGCCGTGCGACAACACCTTTCGGGCGACCTCAAACTGCTGTGCGACCACCGCGGCGATGCCCCCTTGGTTGGCGCCGCCGATCACCGACCGCTCCTTGGTGCCGAACACCCCCTTGCCCACGGCCCGCTCCAGCAGCTCGTCCAGACCCGGGATGGGTTTCATCAGCTGCACATCGTCGGACGCCTCCGCCAGGCCTTTGTCGATTTTGAGGAATGGCACGATGCCCTTGGTCTCCCAGAGGTAGGTGGTCGACGGCTTGCCCTCGATCTCGCGGTCCATGGTCTGTTCGAACAGGATCGCCGCCAGCACCCGGTCGCCGGTGAACGCCGGCGAAGTGATGATCCGCGAGCGCATCTCGTGGATGAGGTCGAACATCTCCTTCTCGGAGGAATACGCGTCCTCCTTGATGCCGTACAGACGCAGCGCCTTGGGCGTCGAGCCCCCGCTCTGGTCGAGCGCTGCGATGAATCCCTTGCCCGATGTCATCCGGTCGGCTTGCTGCTGGTTCGGCATGGAATTCCCCACTCCCTCGTGGCACTGTCGGTGACGGCGCACCGTCAAGCTCGAATCGTGCCGATCATATTCGTCCGGTCCAGGGGCGGGCAGGCAGGTCGTCAGTCGGTCCCGGCGAGCTCGCGTTGCCCGATCACCCCGCTTATACCCGCTGCGCCGAGCCGCTCACGGAACGCGTGCGCCGTGTAGCCGACCGCCGTCGCGTCCGTTCGGGCGCGCACCGTCGCCGAACGCGGCATGTGAAACAGCACGCCCATCTCGCCGAAGTAGTCCCCGGGCCCCGCCACCTTGACCAGCTCCTCGCCGCCGTCGGCCAGCTCGCGCACGATGTCGAAGTGACCGTCGGACACCACGTAGATCAGGTCACCCATGGTGCACTGCTCGAAGAGCACCTCGCCGGCCTTGAGCTGGACAGTCTCGGGGAGCCGGTTCGTCGACGCATGCGCGGGCGCCAGCTCGACGACGTGATCGGCCATCGGAAGGATCCGGCTGTCGTGGGTGGCAACCACCACCACGCGCTCGCCCTCCGCGAGCGAGCGGATCAACCGCAGCACCTCCTCCACCTGGATGAAGTCGAGGTGCGCGGTCGGCTCGTCCGCGAGGATCAACGGTGGTTCCAGCGCGATCGCGCGGGCAACCGCGACGCGTTGCTGCTGCCCGCCACTGAGGTCGCCGGGGCGGTATTTCATCCGCTCCGCGAGGTTGACCCGAGTGAGCAGTTCCTCGGCACGCCGGCGCGAGGCCGCGCGCGACCACCCGGCCGCGCGCAGCGGGACCATCACGTTCTCGCACGCGGTGAGGCTGGGCACCAGGTTGAAGGCCTGGAAGACGATCCCCACCGTGTCGCGCCGATATTGCGCCAGCGCTCCGCCCTCGAGCTTCGTGATGTCGACGTCGTCGAACGTGATCGCCCCGGACTTCGGGCGCAAGATGCCGCCGAGGCAGGACAACAACGTCGTCTTGCCGCAGCCGCTCGGGCCGAGCAGGATCACCAGCGACCCGGCCGACACGTCAAGGTTCAGGCCGTTGAGCGGCCGGATCGCGTACCCGCCGCTGGAGTATTCGACGACGAGGTCTCGAATGCTCAGATCGCCCATCGCTCAGGGACCTCCGAATGCGAGCGCCGGATCGACGGCGACCGCGCGCCTGAATCCGGCAAGGCTGGCCAGCAGACCGATCACGATCGCGACCACCGACAGCGCCAGGTACGCATAAGCGGGCACCACAACAAGCATCGGGAACACCGGGCCAAGCAACAACGAAAAGATGACGCCCAGCACCGCCGCGAGCAACGTGACAACGACCGCCTGCAACGCCAGGCCGGCCAGAATCGACCGCGTCGGCACGCCGATCGCCTTGAACACCGCGAAATCGCGCAGCCGTTCCAGCGCGGACAGGTAGACCACCGATCCGACGATCAGCACGGCCACGATCCACAGCAAGCCGGCGACGATCGTGAGTGAACTCCAGGCAACCTTCAGCGGGCGCAACATGTCGCTGAGACCGACCGCTCGATCGATGACCTGGTAGCCCTCGGGGAGCTGTCGCGGTGCGCCTTCGATCGCGATCGACGAGATCACCGGCTGCCCGTTGTACGCCAGGCGCTGCACGCCCTCTGTCGTAAGGAAGACGTTGGGTATCTTGGCCATTGCGGTGGAATTGGGCACAATGCCGACGACCCGCAGCGTGTACGCACCCACTTGCAGCTCGTCGCCGACGTGCCGGCCCAGGGTGCTCGACACCGCGACCTCGTCCGGCATCGACGGTGCCCGACCCTCCGGGACTCGTGGCATGCCCGGTCCGTGCTCCGGCGCGCCGAAGGCCGTGACGTTTCGCCTCGAGGTGCCGTCCTTGACGTTCGACGGCGCGCAGGCAAGGGGGACCGCATTCACAACGCCCGGCGAAGCGGCCACCCGGGCCAACTCGGCTTGGGCGAATGGTGTCGCCCCCAGGAATGGCCCGGCCGCGCCGGCCTTGATCACGAATGAGTCGACGCCGATGGAGTCAACGGTTCGCTGCGCCTCGACCCGAAACCCATTCGCGAGCCCGGTCATTACCAGCGTCATCGCCAAGACAAGTCCGGTGCTGACGATCGCGATGACGAGGCGCCGCCGTCGCCATTGCATATCGCGTAAGGCCGCGAACAGCATGCTCAGACGCTACCGCCGGCACGCTTTCCCGGACAGGGTGTTATTACGGTGCTTACCTCAGCGCCTCGACGACTTCATCCGCGGTGAGGATGGCGGTGGCGTAGTTCGGGATGTTGACCTCGAGGGCGGCATGCATCTCGCGGTCCGAATAGCTGGCGGTCGCGTCCTTGACCACCGTGACGTCGTAGCCGAGCTCAGCGCCGTAGCGAACGGTCGCCTCGAGGCAGGTGTGCGCGATGAGCCCCATCATGATCAGCCGGTGGATGCCGTGCTTCTTGAGCAGAAGGTCCAAGTCGGTGTTGGCGAAACCGCTTGAACACCAATGCTCTTGGGCGACGACGTCACCCGGGCGGGGCTCGAACTCGGGGCGCAGCTCCCCGCCCCACGTCCCGTATTCGAATGTCTGGCGCGACCATGCCGCCCGCTGAATCGGCGCGACGTACTTCCATGTTTCGTAGTCACCGGGCCGGTACCGGTGGTGTAGCGCGTAGAAGACGCGGATGCCCGCGGCTCGCGCGGCCTCGAGGACCTGGCGCATGTGCGGAACGCACCGGTTGGCTTCGGCGACCGCCTTCAGCCGATCCCACACCTTCCCGCCCTCGGAGATGAAATCGTTGTACGGGTCGATCACGACGAGGCCGATCAGATCCCTCTCGTAGGTCACGTCGGTCATGTTCGCATGGCGGCTAGCGGGGTTCATCCTGCTCTTGCCGGGCGGCACGCCTGGTGGGCCACACCGCCATGCGGTCGAGGAGCCCGTCCCGCAGCACCAGCGTGTGGAACAGCACCGCGCAGACGTGGGCGGTGAACGTCAGGAACAGCAGGAAGGCCAAAACGCTGTGGGCCTGCCGCAGCACCGCGTACAGGTCGAGGTTGTGCGGCGCGATTCCCGGCAGGTGCAGCGGGCCCACCAGGATGATCGGGAATCGCGCCGCCGAGAGCATGGCCCACCCGACCAGGGGCTGCAGGAGCAGCAGCGCATACAGCAGGTACTCCGACCAGGACGCGATGCGGCGTTCGGCGCGGCTCATGGTGGCCAAAAACGGCGGCAGCCGGTGGGTGAGCCGGTTCGCCAGCCGCACCACGGCGAACGCCAGGATCAGCACCCCCAACGGCCGGTGGATCGCCAGGAGCAGCGGGTAATAACTCAGCGACGCGATCATGGTGACGCCGATCAGCAGCTGCGCGATGACCATCGGCGCCATCAGCCAATGCAGAATCCGCGACGGAAGCGCGAAACGCTTTGGTGCGATGGCGGTTTGGTTCGTCTGGGCGGTCATGCGAGCACCTGGGCCACGTTGACCTCGCTGGGCGATTTGGGTTCCTCGGCGCGGCGCGTGAAGGAGCGGGCGTAAACGGCCGATCTCGCCGGGGGCAGCGGATCGTCGGACGCGGTGATGCCGTCCGGCAGCACGAGGGGGTCGAAGTTGATATCGCGCGCGTTGCCGGCTTGCTCGGTGCGCACCGCGGTGATGGTGATGGTGCCGGCGTCGATCGACCGCCGCGATGGCGGCCACGGCTTAGTGGCGTCGTTGGTCGGATCGCCCGGCTCACCGATCGTGAGAACCAGCCGCCACCTCAGTGGCCGCTGCGCCAGCGTCCGGATGAGGTCGTCGAAGAGGTAATCCTTGCCGAGCGAGGACTGCGGCCCGCCGGCCCCGCCGGCATCCTGCGGAACCACCGACCACCGCACTGGAACGGTGGCGCCGGCGCCGTTGGTGAACCAGAAGGCGTTGAGCCCGTAAAACGTGCTGTCCGCGAATCCCGCACCGGGTGGTGACTGCTTGATGATCTTCATAGCCGCGGCGGTTTCGGGGTGCCGATCGAGGAAGGCGGCCATCTTCTGCGGGTCGGGCTTGCCGGTTCCGGGCAGCGGTTTGGACGCGAGCATCCGCTCGTAGAAGCCCTCGGGGGTGCTGTCGGTGAAGACGGGCAAATTGATCATCGCTGTGCGCCACTGCTGGCCGTTGGCCTGGAACAGCAGCCCGAGCCCGCGCACGGTGTCGGGCTTGTCGGGCTGATCCGGCAGACCGCCGCCCAGCGAAAACCGGCCGACGAGCGGAAAGGTGCCCGTCCCGAAGACCGCCGCCCGGCAGACGGCCGCGCCCGCCCCGTTGCTCACAAAGGATCCGGTGGCGGCCAGCCCTTTGGCGTGATTTCGCCGGAAACCGTCGTGGTGGCCGTAGACCGCTTCGAAGCGATCGGCGAACCTCGAGGGGGTCGGTGGCGTCGCTGTGTCCGGCCGCAGCCAGCCGCCGGCGTAGGCGAACCCGCCCACATCCACCGCCGCGAAACCGGCGACAGCGCCCATGCCGAGCAGCGCGCTTCGTCGGGTCAGCGCGACGCGGCGGGGATGCGCGGGCTTGGTCTCAGCGGTTTGGTCGTCGGGCCTGCCATCGTGATCGCCGGGCTCCATGCCCACCGTCCTTTCCCGCATTTCCGGGCCTTGCCGCGCAGCCTGGGAACGAACTCGATGGACGCATTCACCCACGTGAGGCTGCCGTGCGCAACATTTGCGGCGGCCATCGCGCACACCCGGACCACGTCGGGGCGCCAGGATTCGTTCAGTTGGATTGGTCACAAAGCCACGGCTGCAAGCGCCGTTTTCGGCATGGCTTAAAATCGGCTAAACACGTGCGGCTGCGCCTCCGCCTAGCGGTGCAGAAGAGATACTGTTTCTCCCCGGCAAGGCGTGTTACGCGGGTTGAGTCGACAGCCCCGGGCTTGGCAATGGCTGTTTGATTTCTCGGTGTCCCGCGCGGGGCGAATGTGAGTGACGAAGCATGATCGAACAATCCGGCAATTCAGTCGATCCGACGACCTTCGACGTAGCAAAACACCAGGTAGGCGGGGCGGTCGTGCTCAGCGTCTCGGGTGAGGTGGACATGCTCAGCGCGCCGCAGCTCGCCGAGGCGATACGCGCCACACTGGCCGCCGGACCGCCGGCGCTGGTCATCGACCTGACGAAAGTGGACTTTCTGGCCTCAGCCGGGATGACCGTCCTGGTGACAGCGCAGGCCGAGGTCGCGCCCCCCACCCAATTCGCGGTCGTCGCGAACGGGCCTGCCACCAGCAGGCCCATCAAGCTCATGGGATTGGACAGCATTTTGTCGCTCTACAGCACGCTCGACAGCGCGCTGAGCCGTCTCGCCGACGGTTGAACCTGAGAGAGTGAGGATGCAGCCGGGAGATGGGACGCTGAAGAACGTGGGCTGGATGAGGTGTCCGACATCGATGACCGATCCCGCTTCGTGCGCAGGGAAGTGGCCGCCGACGCGCGAAGCGCGGCCCGAACCCGTGCCGAGTTCGGCGTCTGGCTCGAGAGGCACTTCACGCTGGGCGCCGAGCGGACCAACGACCTGCTTCTTGCGGTGAACGAAGCGCTGACAAACGCCGCAGAATTCGCGTACGTGGAGGCACCGCAGCGCGGGAGCGTGGACCTCAGCGCAGCCTACGACGACGACTCCGACACGCTCGCGGTCACCATCAACGACCGCGGCCAATGGCGTCCTACCCGTCCCGAACCGGCCACCGCGCAGCGCCAACCACAGATTCGCGGGCGCGGCATCCCGCTGATGCGCGCGCTCGCCGACCGCGTGACCATCGACCGCACCCCCCATGGGACCCACGTGACCTTGGTGTGGACGCGCCTCAGGTAGCGCACGGGGCCTGCTGGATGCGTGGCGATCTCCCGCAAAAGACCGCGGAGTACCCCGTCAGTGCCCCGCTCTGCTCGGCTGAGCGCCTGTGCCACAACGTATCCGTACCATCGGCGCCATGGAGCCGAGCCGGTGGTGGGGCGACGACCGCGCGATCCTCGATGACGAGGAGGCGCGCAGACGGATCCTCGAGGCCGCGGGCCGCTGCATCGTTCGTCGCGGCAACACCCAGTTCCGGATGGGCGAGGTGGCCGACGAGGCCGGGGTGTCTCGGTCCACGGTCTACCGGTACTTCCCCGGCCGCGACGATGTGTTGCTGGAGCTGATCCTGATGCGGGTGGACAAGGCGCTCGGTGATCTGGTGGGCTCGCTGCCCGCGCCGGACGACCCCGTGCGCTCCGTGCCCGAGATGGTCCTGGCGCGGGTGGAGTCCGTGGATGGCAATCCGCTGAACGAGGCGCTGTTCGCCGCCGAGAGCACGGCGGTGGCCACGGCCCTGGAGAAGGGTTCGGAACCCATCGTGAAGCTGCTGCTGCGGCACTACGAGCCCTTGCTGAACCGGTGGAAGGCGGCGGGGCATCTGCACGCCGATCTCGACCCCCGGTCGATCGTGCAGTGGTTGCACACCACGACGTTGTTCCTGCTGGCGCCGTCGTGGCGGTATCGGCCGGTCGCCGACAAGCGCAAGTTCGTCGAGCAATTCGTGGTGCGGGCACTGGTGCCGGAAATCAGACAATAATCCGTAATTGTCTGACTTCCAGACGTTCGGCTAGTTTTGTCTGATAGGGGCGCCGTGCCGATTTCGCGGCCCGCTCCCGCAAGTGACTGGCATACGGAACCGGGACGGATACATATGAAAAGTCTTGCGGGGCAGGCCTTGTCCGGTATCGGCCTGGCCGCTCACCTGGGCCACGGAATGCTCCGCGTGACCACCGACGCCGTGGTGGGCAGCCGTTTGGGGTTGCCCCGCACCGTCGAAGACATCGACGCCGGGATCCTGTCGAAGATGCTGGGGACCACCGTCAGGTCGGTCCGTGTCCTGGACCGAGACGCGGGGACATCGTCACGGGCCCGGCTGGTGCTGACCGGAAAAGACGTGCCAGAGTCGGTGTTCGTCAAGGTCGCGGCCAGGACCGCCGCCACCCGGTTGATGGGTGAACTCGGCCGACTGGGGCAGACCGAGGTGCGCTTCTACAACCAGCTCGCGCCACAGCTCACCAGCCTGCCGTATGCGTACGGCGCGGCGTTCGACACCTGGACGGGCCGGTACCTGTTGGTTTTGGAAGACCTGCCCGCCGAGTCGTGCGAGTTTCCCGACACGCTGCACCCGATCTCCCCCGACCAGGCCGGCCTGATCATCGAATTGCTGGCCGACCTGCACGCCGCTTTCTGGGACCGCCTGCCGCGCGACCGCCGCGGGCCGCTGGGCTGGCTGTACACCCCGTCCGGCGACGTGACGTCTCTGTTGACCGGTTCGCTGATGCACGCGTCGATGAAGCGGCTCGGCGAGCACACCCCGTTCCCGGTCGAGAACGGGCGCTTCATCGCCGACAACTATCGCGCCGTCGCCGCACTGATCGACACTCCCCCGCACACCGTCATGCACGGCGACGCCCATCCCGGCAACATGTACTTCTACGGCGGCAAGGCGGGCCTCTTGGACTGGCAGGCGGTGCGGCGCGGACACCCCTCCCGCGAACTGGCGTACACGCTGATCACGAGCCTGACGCCAGAAGACCGCCGCGCGACTCAACGCGACCTGCTCGACGACTACCGGCGCGCGCTCGCGGCGGCCGGCGGGCCCGAACTGGATCGCGACGACCTGTGGCTGCGCTACCGGCAGAGCGCGCTGTACGGATATGTCGCTCCGCTGATCACCGCGGGGATGGGCGGAATGCAGGTCGAAGGCATCGCCATGGAAGGTCTGCGGCGCGGCGCGGCGGCCCTCGATGACCTGGAAACCGTTGCGGCACTGCAGAGTTCTCTATAGCCTCCTGCGGGAGCA
>Ga0335071_10002925_pt1 | contig 18153 bp, 16 predicted proteins | sample Lox_Sample_15_FD_206724 | JGI IMG/M metagenome (GOLD analysis project Ga0335071, IMG submission 206724) | Soil microbial communities from Loxahatchee National Wildlife Refuge, Florida, United States - Lox_Sample_1.5 | ecosystem: Environmental > Terrestrial > Soil > Wetlands | place: USA... | reverse complement strand
CAACTGCGCGCACCTCGTGCTCAAGCCCCGGCAGCTCTCGGTGCCGGCGTTCTACGATCTGTACATCGATCTCCTGAGGCAATTGCACGCCCCCGGGCTCCTCGCGCGCAAGGTGGCGGCCCATCTGCGGCAGTACCGCAACGTCAAGCTGGCGCTGATCCTCCTTGCGTTCCTGCTGGCGCGGGCATGGAACACCGTGCGGCATCACCTGCCCGAGTTGCGCATCGACAAGCGCCGCGCGGCACGGGCAGCTGGGACGGGCGGAATCTCGGAGTCGGCACTCGACCCGGCTCTGCGCCCGGTGGACGCGCCAGAAACCATGGTCGCGAGCTGAGCCGCACTACGGGGCGGGCGTGGCAATCGACTACAATCCTCTGCTTCCCGAGCACCACCGGGATCCATACCCATTCTACCGCGCCCTGCGCGCTGAGCACCCCGTCTACTTCCACGAGCTGTTGCAGATGTGGATCCTGACGCGCCACGCGGACGTCACCGCGGTGCTGCGCGATCCGCGCTTCAGCTCCGACCGCAGCAAGATTCGGATCGCGGCGTTGCGGCTGCCGCCGGTGCGGGACGAGCTGCGCGAGATCGCTGCGGCACTCGAGCGCACGATGCTCTTCGCCGACCCGCCGGCGCACACGCGGCTGCGCACCCTCGTCAGCAAGGCCTTCACACCGCGAGTGATCGAATCCTACCGCGGGCGCATCCAAGAGATCGTCGACGCGCTTCTCGAGCGGGCGGAGGCAACGCGGCGCCTGGAGGTGATGCGCGATCTGGCCTACCCGCTGCCGCTGACGGTCATCGCCGAGATCCTCGGCGTGCCTCCGGATCAACAACCGGCGTTCAAGCGCTGGTCCGACGATCTGGCCGTACTGCTCGACCCGTTCGTGCCTGCCCCCGTGTTCGAGCGGGCACAGGAGAGCGCACGCGAGATGCATGCGTATCTCTGCAGCGTGTTCGCCGAACGCCGCCGGCGTCCGCGGCACGATCTCGTGAGCCGCCTGGTGCTCGCCGAGGAAGCGGGCGACCTGCTCAGCGAGAGTGAGCTCTTCGCCATCTGTGCGCTGGTGCTCGGGGGTGGCCACGAAACAACGACGAACCTCATTGGCAACGGCGTGCTCACCCTCCTCCGTCATCCGCAGGAACGGCGGCGCCTGCAGAGCGATCCGGCACTCATCGAGACCGCGGTCAATGAGTTCTTGCGTTATGAGAGCCCCGTCCAGTTCACGGGGCGGACGGCGACAACTGACTGCGAACTGGACGGCAAGCGCATCGCTGCAGGCGACTTCGTCGTCCTCGGTCTCGGCGCCGCGAACCGGGATCCGGCGGCGTTCGCAGACCCGGAGCGGCTGGATATCGGCCGGCGGGAGAATCGGCACCTGGCCTTCGGCGTCGGGATCCACTCCTGCCTCGGTGGGCGCCTCGCCTGCATCGAGGCCGGCATCGCCATCGCGACGCTGCTGCGTCGCTTTCCGGAGCTGCGGCTAGCGGTCGATGAGCCGCAATGGTATCCGACGATCGTCTCCCGCGGGGTGACAACGCTGCCGGTGTGCTTCTGATCCCTGGGCCCGCGCGTCACTGTAGCTGCGCCAGCAGCGCCCGCGCCGCCTGCAGGTCTGCGGTGTCGAGACCTTCGGTGAACGACTCGTAGACCGGGGCGAGCACGTGCCGCGCTTCCGCCCGCTGGCCGCGCCGGTAGAGGAGACCACCGAGGCTCATTGCACAGCGCAGCTCCAGTGATCGTGCTTCCCGCTTGCGCGCAACCTCGAGCCCCTGCCGAAAGCAAGCCTCCGCCTCCGCATCGGAAGAATCGACAGCGCCTGGGGTTGACTGGGCCAGCAGAACCTCGCCGCGCAATTGATGGAGTCCCGCCTCCTCGTACCGTGCCCCGGTGGTGGCGACCGCGTCGAACGCCTCGCCGAGCACGGCAAGCGCCGCGGCCTTGTCTCCCTTGGCCGTCAAGGCCTCCGCCAGCAGTGCGCAATTCTTCGGCCGGCCGACCTCCGCGCCGGCGGCGAGGTTTTCCGCCAGGCCGCGCTTGATCTCGGCAATACCCCGATCGAGGTCTCCATCCTGGCACCAGGCCCAGCCGCTGAAGGCGCGCGCCAGCGCCACCCAGAACGGCAGCACTTGCTCGGTCGCGAGGGCTACCGCCGCCTCTGCACACTTGCGCGTCGCTTCGACTTCGCCACGCGATTGGTGGATGATCGCGCCGAACGTGAGCCCGAAGGCGACGTTCACCGGCTGCGCAGTCTCCTCGGCGAGCGCCTGTGCCTCTCGAACCCGTACGAGAGCCTGATCCGCATAGCCGAGCTGCCAGAGAGCAGCCGCCGCGTAGCACCGGCAGGTCACCCCGGGGTCCGCCCCGTAGAGCTGGGTGTGCGAGCGGTGGAGGACGGGGTCGTAGAGTGCGATCCCCTGCTCCGACCAGTCATGGGAGGCCCGCGGCTCGCCGAGGTAGAAGAGCGTGCAGCCGAGCGCGTAGTACGCTTCGAGCAGGAGTGCGTCGTCGCCTGCCCGGCGGGCGGTCTCGAGCAGCTCGCCCGCCAGCTCGCGCGCCTCGCTGAGGTGTCCGCGCACGATCGCAAAGGCCCACAGCCCACGCAGCACCGGAAAGGGCTGCGCCGCCTCACCCAGATCGTGACAGAGCAGGTGCGCGCGCCCAAAGGCCGCTTCCACCTCCGGCGCACCGTAGCCCTTGCAGGACATCAGCGCGACGCCAAGCAGCGTCTGCAGCGCCAGCTCCAAGTGTGTCCGCCCCTCGTCTGCCGGCACGGCGGTGAGGAGTTCGAGCGCCTTGCCGAGATAGCTGATCGCTTCGAGGTTCGCAGAGGATTCGACCGCGCGCTGGGCCGCCATGTACCAGTAGTTGATCGCCTGCGCACCGAGGCCCCCTTCGGTGTAGTGGTGCGCAACCAGTTCGGGCTGGCTCGCCACCAGCGCGGAGAAGCGTTCGGTCAGCACCTGCGCGATACGCTGATGGTACTGCTGGCGGGTGCTCTTCAATAACGACTGGTATGCGGCATCGTGAATGAGAGCGTGCTTGAACCGATAGGTCGCGTCCGGAGGCACGCCGCGCTGATACACGAGCTCCGCATTGACGAGCTGCGTGAGCGCACTGCCCAGACTGCGTTTGTCGAATGGTGCCACGGCGTGCAGGAGCTCATAGCTGAATTCCCGGCCGAGCATCGCGGCCAGCTGCGCAACAGACTTGGCGGAGGCGAGCCGGTCGAGACGCGCCATGAGCGAATCATGCAGCGAGGCGGGAATCCCGGTCGGCGGGAGGCTCCCTGCCACCGCGTAGCTCCCACCTTCGTCGCGCACGACCTCCGAATCGAGAAGGAGCTTGGTGAGCTCTTCCACAAACAGCGGAATACCGTCGGTCCGTCCGACAACCTGCTCGACCACCTGCGGCGGCAGCACCCGGCCGCCCGCCACGCGCTCCGCCATCTGGGCCACGTGTTCGCGTCCGAGGCGGCTCAGAGTGAGCTGGGTCACGTACGCATGCATCGGCCACGGAGGATGGAATTCCGGCCGCGCAGTCAGCAGCAGCAGGACGGGCGGCATGCGGTCGATGAGCAGGCTCAGGAACTCCAGCGTCGACGGGTCGATCCAATGCAGGTCCTCGACAACGAGCACGACCGGCCGCTGGTTCGCCATGCCGGCGAGCCAGGCGCGCAATGCTTCGAGCGTCTGCAGCTTCCGCCGCGCCGGGCTCGACACGGGTTCGGGCCGGACGCTGGGCAGCGGTAACGAGAGGAGCCCGGCCAGCGGCGGGAGGATTTCGGAAACCGCGAAGCCGGCACGCGCCAGCCCCTGCTCGAGCTTCGCAAGCTTGGTCTCGGGAGAGTCCTGCCGCGTCCAGCCGAGCCCCTGGGTCAGCAAGTCGATCACCGCGTACAGGGGGGTACTCTGGTAGTAGGGCGAGCAGTAGCACTCGAGCCACAGGTGGGGCTCGTGCATCACCCGCTCCTTCAGCACGCGGACGAGGCGAGACTTGCAGATGCCCCCCTCGCCGCTGATCAGCACAACCTGCCCCGACGGCTGCCGCACTCGGCTCCACCGGTCGGCGAGGAGCGCGAGTTCCTCTTCGCGATCGACGAGCGCGGTGAGACCGGCCGAGGCGCTGGCGTCGAGGCGGCTGCGCGCCCCGGTCTCGCGCACCACGCGGTACACGCGCATGGGCTGCGGGATGCCCTTCAGCTCGAACGAGCCGAGCGACGCACACTCGAACTGGCCGCGAATCAGTCCATGGGTCGCGGCGCTCACGACCACCTGGTTGGCCCCGGCCAGGCTCTGCAGGCGGGCGGCCACGTTCGGCGTCTCGCCGAAGATCGCGAACGGCTCGCGCTGCTCGGGTCCGGCCATCTCCCCGGCGACGACCAGCCCGGTGTCGATCCCGATACGCACGGCGAGCCACACACCATACCCGCGCTCCAGCTCGGCGTTGACACCGTCGATAGCCGTGATGATGTCGAGGGCGGTGTGGGCGGCCCGGCTGGCATCGTCCTCATGGGCGCGCGGGTAGCCGAAGTACGCCAGGATCCCATCCCCGAGATACCTCGCGACGTGCCCTTCGAAACGTTCGATGATCTCCGCGCAGGCCGCTTGATAGGAAGCGATCACGTGGCGCAGGTCCTCGGGGTCCAGCCGCGCCGACAAAGCGGTCGACTCCACGAGATCGCAGAACATCACCGTGAGATGACGGCGCTCGCCTTCGCGGGCCTCCTGCTGCAGTGTGGGTGTCACGCGCGAGCGCGTCGACGCTTGCCGGCCGGCGCGCGCTCTGGGTCGGTGAAGTCGTTTCTTCCCTCTCGCCTGCTGCAATCGGCTCACGCGCCGCGGTCGACCACGGCTATCCGCATTGGCGCTGAGCGGCGCCGCACACTTCGGGCAAAACTCGGCGCCTTCGAGATGGGTGAAACCGCATCGGTCGCACGGCATCGGCGTGCCCTTCGTCCTCCGCGCGGATAGTTGCCTTGTAGTGACGTGTCTGTCAAAGGGCGGAGACCTGCGATCGGTACGCACATCGGCATGGCATTGCCCTTTCTTGCCTGCCGACGCTGCTCGGTGGCGGTCAGCTTGGGGGCGATAGTCCGCGACTCGGGTCAAGCGGTAGCGAGACGCGGAAGGTCGAGCCGCGGCCGAGTTCGCTATCCACCGTGATCGTGCCCCCGAGCAGGTCGAGCAGGCGGCGCGTGATGTACAACCCAAGACCTGCACCGCCCTGGCGTTGCGCAGACGACTGATCCACCTGGCGAAACGCATCAAAGATGACCGGTATGGCATCGCGAGCGATGCCCATGCCGGTGTCCGTGACACCGATGTCGACCCGTCCGTTGACTCTGCGGGCCGTCACCGTGATGCTGCCGCGCTCGGTAAACTTGATGGCATTCCCTACGAGGTTCTTGAGCACCATCTTCAGTTTCAAGGGATCGGTGCGCAGCGGGGGCACATCCGCGGCGACGTTGAATACCAACCGCAGCCCCGGCTTTTGCGGCAACGCCCGCATGTCACCCGCCAACTCGTTGACGAGCGCTTTTGCGTCACCAGCGGAACCCGCTGCGCCTCGATACGGCTGAGATCCAGCGTCGCGTTGACCAGATCGAGCAGCTCTCTGGCGCGTTCGCTGGTGCGCTGCACGATACCGATCTGGTCGGCGCTGAGCGGGCCGTAGGACCCCTCGGACAGCAGATCGCTGTAACCGATGATCACGTTGAGTGGGGTGCGCAGCTCGTGCGACATGCTCGCCACAAAGTCCGCCCGGAACCGGTTGGCACGCTCCAGCTTCTCCAGCAGCTGGGCGTTCGCTAGCGCCAACGAGGCGAGCGAGGCGATGCCGCGTGCCATGCGGCGCTGCTCACGGCCGAAGGGCTGCGGGCGGCCACGGTACCCGGCATCCAGATACCCGATGATCGCGTCGCCGCGCCGCAGCGCCACCGTCAGCGCTGCGGTAATGCCGAACGCCTTGGGGAGACGCATCACCGGGTCGTCGTAAGTGGCGGCGGAGAAGGTTTCTTGGACGATTTCGTCGCGGTCGAGGCGCAAGAGAACGTTGGCCAACGCTGAACGCGGAATCTTCAGCAACCGCATCGACTCCCACTGCTCGGGGCTGTCACCGTACCCGGCCACGGGTACGAACACATCTTCGTTCGGATGGGCAAGCACGGTATGGCTGCAGTCGCATTCCAGCAGTTCCGTGGTGAGCTGGCACAGCCGGTCGAGCAGTGCGCGCGTGTCGAGCGACGTAATCAGCGCTCGGCCCACCCGCGCCAGCCCGGTGGAGATGCGCACCTCCTCTTGCAGCTCTTTGCGGGAGCGCCGCTGTGCGTTCTCCGCGCGGCGCATGCGCCGCAGTACCAGCCACGCCAGCAGCAAGCTGAGGGCCAGGAGGAGCGCTAGTAACACCAAGGTGATCGCTTCGATCCCCATCCGCGTGTGCGTCCGGTAGACAACCCCGGTGCGCCTACTGCGCGCGTGCCGCGTGCGCGGCTGCACGGCCAGCGTAGGCACCGATATCCACAATTCCGGCGGGCGCCTCCAGCGTCGCGGACGCCAGCAGCAAGCCGTCCATGCCCGGCACCGTCAGGTCGTGGCGTTTCACCGGCGCCCACGACCAACTCATCGACTGCGGTGCGCCCACGTACTGGTACGCACTCCACTCGATGCAGTCGTCGAAGTCAGCGTAGTAGCGTCGCAGATAGGCGAGCACGGTGTCGAGGTGGGCACGCGCGGCCGTCCACGCTGGTCCCGACGTCGTACCGCCATCGAAGAACCGAGCCATGACCCACGACAGCAAGTGCCTTCCCGCTGGCGCCGCACGGCGGCTGGTGAGTGACGGGATGTGATAACCCCCGGCGTAGCGGCGCTCGCCGGGGGCACCGAGAAGAAAGCGGTTCCAGCCCGCGTGGTCGTCGGGCTTGCCGGTCGCCCGGACGGTTGGCACGCGACGCAGAGCCGCCTGCCAACCGATGAGGTCGGCGCGGTAGCGCTTCAACTCCTCGGCCGCAGCAACGAATCCGGGTGGGAAGCGGCGCGCGTCGATGAGGTCGAAGTTCTCCCACACCGGGTAGGTACTGATGACCACCGGTGCGCGCACCTCGCGCACGAGGTTGGTGCGGTCGACGGCCACCGCACCGTGCACACGCCCACCGTCAACGACGATCTCTACTGGCTTCCAGCCCAGTGCGATCTCGCCGCCGCGGGCGCGGATGGCGCGCGCCCAGGGCTCCATGAGGCCCTGCATGCCGCCGACCTCAGCGTCGTCGGCGATGTGCGGTAGGCCCTTTGGGATCTGGAAAAACTGCATCAGCCGGCCGGCCGACGCTTCCGCCGGTCGCGGATGGAAGATCACCGCCGCCATCAGCAGCAGCGCGCGTCGCACACCCGCATCTCGAACATTCCCCTCCGCCCAGGCGCCCAGCCGCACTGGCAGGGCCGCTTCGACTTCATCGGAGCGCGCCGAGGCCAACCGGCCGAGGACGTCGCGCAGCTCGTCGAGGCCGCCGGCAGGACACTCGAAAAACTCACGCGCCGACTCCAGGAATCCACCCGCCGACCAGTCGCCGCCGTCAAGCACGGTACCGTCGTGTAAGCGATGCACGCGCAACGGCCGGGTGATCGGGTGCATGGCAATCTCGACGCCGGCTTCGCGCGCCGCCTCGGCGCCGTGGTGCCACGGGAACTGACAGTCGCCCACACCGTGCGCGTCGCGGTGCCCGAAGTCGACCCAGAAACCGTCCGCGGTCTGCACCGCGCCCCCGCGGCCGCCGGCGCTGTCGGCCTGTTCGAGGATCACCACACGCCGACCGTGTCGTGTAAGGATCGCCCCCGCCACGAGCCCCGCGAGGTCCGCCCCGATGATCACGACGTCCGCAGTTGTGTCGCGCTGCATGTGCCACCTCCAAGAGTTGTGCACCGCCCCCGCTTGAGACTGAATCTGGCGCAGAGGCGTATCGCACTGGCGGGCCATCGTCCAGCGCGAATTTGCAGAAGCCGGCCCTCAAGCGCGGGCTCTGGCCGCCAACGGAAGGCCTGTCGCCCGCGCGCGTATCAGTTCACTTGTTCCGTGCCGTCGAAGGCGAGGACATCGGGGCGACACACGAAGCGGACGGGCGGAAGTGTGATGTCGGCCACAGCCAGCGAGGCCGACACCGGGTGGACCGGTTGCACGCGATCATCGCCCCAGGCGGCGCCGTCGAATCCCACGACGCGCGGCCGGCCACGCTCAACGCGCTGGACTTGATAGCGCGGCTCGACTTGCACCAGCCGCACGCCGCGTGGCGTGCGCGCCAGGTTTATGTTCGCGACATACTGCACATCGGCCGGTGATAGTGGAACGGGATCGGAGACAATCAGTTCGAGGATGTTGCGGCCGTTCGTGGCAACCGCGGCGTGCAGGGAGTCGTAGTAACGATGCAGCTCGATCTGCCCGTGGCGCGTGCCGAATCCATAGCGCGTGGCGAGGGCCTCTGCAGCGGCGGCGTTGTCGATCACCGCGGAGACCAGGAAGGCGCGCAACCGCAGCCCACTGCGGCACTCGATGCGCGTCTGCGCCATCGCAAAGCGGCCCCACGGGCTCGCCGCACAGCGGTAGACAAGCCAGGTCACGATGGGCGGGTCCGTGGGATGCAAGGCCGGTGGCAGCATGGCTTCGCGGTGCGGCGTGGCGATCTCGTACGTCACAAGCAGCACCTCGGCCTGCTCACACACGACCGGCTCCCTCCCAAAACTGTCTACGGCCGGCGCCCGCGCCGCCAGCTCGTCAACGTTCGCGGTCCCGATCAACATGGTGAAACTCGCTTATCGCTTCTCGCGTATCCGATCCGCAAATCATGCCATCAGCGAAACACCGGGATGACCTCGCGGGCAAACAAACGCAGGCTGTCCAGGACTTGTTCCTGCGGAATCACTTCCGACGCGTTGACGATGAGGTTGATGCTGTCGACGCCGATCGATTCCCAGCGTTTCACGGCCGCAATAATCTGCTGGGGGTCGCCGATCGCGATGCCTTCGGGGACGGCGCGCCGGTCGCCGGGGCTGCCGTCGTCGCTGCTCGAGCGTGGGGCAAGATTGCCCAGCGACTGATACGCCCGCGTCGGAAACGCCTCGCGGGTTGACAACAAATGCGCGTTCAGCAGCCCGAAGATGCCAAGCATCAGCAAGCCCGTGGCTGCTGCGGACTTCGTGTCCTCATGGCAATAGAGGAAGTTGAGTGTGGCGACGCGTTCGTTCACGGCGCCCACCGGATCGCAGAGCTGGATGCGGCGGCGATACTCCTTCGTCCGCCGTTCCTGTTCCGCGTAGCTGGCCGCGGCAACGCCGAGGCACCCGATGCCGCGATCCGCAGCGTCCAGCTCAGTGCCCGGACTGGTCACGGTGACCCACAACGGCGGATGCGGCTTCTGCAGCGGTTTGGGAATGATCGCTCGCTCCGGCATCGAGAACGAGACCCCCTCGTACGCGAAACGCTCCTGCGTCCACATCTTCGGCAACACCCGTACGTACTCATCCCACGTCTTCTTCGTATCGTCGGGATTGACCTGGAAGCCTCCCAACTCGGTCCACGTCGACGAGCGCGCGGTGCCGAACTCGAGGCGCCCGCCCGAGAGAACGTCGAGCGTGGCGGCGCGCTCGGCCACACGCACGGGATGGTTCATCTGCGGCACGCACACCACCGCACCATGGCCGAGACGAATCCGCCGCGTCTGCATGGCGCAGGCGGTGAGGAAGAGCTCAGGAGCGGAGGAGTGCGAGTATTCCTCGAGAAAGTGGTGCTCGACCACCCACAGGGAATCGAACCCCAGCTCGTCCGCGAGGCGCGCCTGTTCGAGGGCGTTCTCGAAGACGCGGCGCTCGGCATCGCCCGTACACGGGCGTGGCACAGAAAGTTCGAAGAAGAGGCCGAACTGCATGAGGCGTCGTTAGATCCACCAAAGCACACCAACAGTCAAGGGAGGACAATACCGAACATTCGGCGTCGGCCGGCCTCCTGGACTTCTGGGTGGGGGGCTGCTAACCATACTGCTCCACTGCTTCCCGTTCATGCCTCGCCGCTCCTTTCAAGAGCGGTATACTCACTGTGCCTGAACATGCTGCCGGGTGCTGGGAAGCTCCGGGCCCGGCGAAATCGTCTGCAGACACCTCGGTGAGGTCGGCGGCGGCGGTGACGGTCGTGCTGGCAATTGCGGCTCGACGTAAGGAGGAAAGAGTTTTGTCAGCAACATCCAACATTGCGCACGTTCAACGCGGGTCGGGCATTTTCGTGGTGCCGGCGCAGAGCCCCTACGATCGCCAGATGCTACGTGAGCACGTCGAGCGGCTTGCCGGCCGCGGTTCGACACTGACCCTCGGCCTGCACGGCAGGCAGTGGGTCATCACGCTCCGCAGCGTAGCGGAATCGCCCTGCAGTTCCTGCACGCAGCCCCTCGGCCGGCTGAGCTGCAATCGTGGGGGTGACGCCGGCGCAACGTGTTTCGACTGTGCGCTGCAGCCCGGTGGCCACGACATCATGGAGGAGAGCACGAATGAGTAAGGACGACTTGTTGCAGATTCCCGGCAGAGTGACGGAACTGTTGGCCGGCGGCCACTTCCGCATCGCCGGAGACAACGGACGGCAGTTCGTCGCGCGCATCAGCGGCCGGTTGCGCCGTTTCCACATCAAGGTGATTCCCGGCGACCATGTGACGATTGCAGTGTCACCCTACGACCCGACCCACGGTCTGATCGTCCATCGTGGGTGAGGCGATTCGTCCCGCGCCAGCCGGCGCCGCCGCCCGAAACGAGCCGGTGGCGGTGGCGATCATTGACGGGTGAAATTGTTCACCTGGCCGCTGACATCGAGCGTGAAACTGCCGGTGGCTGCGCCCGCTGTTCCAGTCATGGCGGCACCGACAACGCGCAGAGTCACCACACTGCCGTTGACGGAGTCGATGAAGACCGTGCCAGCGCTGGCAAACCACACGCTGTCGCCACCACCCGTCGCCTGGCCGTAGCGGACGTCCGCGGCCGGCCCCTCTGTGCTGCCCACAGGGAAGGATTGGCGGCCAGCGGCCAGCCCGCCAGGCGATTGGAAGAGGGAGATCTGGAGGTTGCGCACCCCCTGCCCTTGCAACACGCACTCGGTGCCGTTGAAGAAACTGTTGTACACCTCGTGGAACCCGGCGATGTAGTCCGGGGCCGGCTGCTCGATCGCCGTGTTCATCAACGCCACGACGTAGGGCGAGGCGTTGCCATTGAAGTTGCCGGAGACGTTCGAAAACGTCATCTGTAGATGCGCCGAATCACACCCGATCGTTGGTGTCGGCGTGGGCGTTGCGGCGGTCCCGGCATACAGCGTACCGTCAGCGGCCACCGCCAACACGGGGATGACCACATGGAGGGTGCCGGTCGCGCTCGGCGCGGTTGGGAACTGGCCCGAAAAGTCGAATGGATTGCCGAAGAACTCGCCGCTGAGCTGGTAGCTGCCGGTCGCCAGGTCGGCCTGGCCGCTGGCCGCGTACGATGCAACCACATCCGCCGCCGCGCCGTTGCCCGCCGCCGCGCCGCCGCCGCTGAGGAAGTCGAGAAAGCCGTCTGCCGATCCGTCCGCAGCGACGTGGAAGCGGACACCATAGCTGCCGGCGGTTCCATAGTAGTCCCCGACATACGACGCCTGTGAGCCGACGGTGGGCGTTGGGGTCGGAGTGGCGGCGCACCCGTGCAGGGCATTGTTGACCCCGGTGACGATCTCATTGATGCCGATTGTGGAATCAGTGTTTGCATCGCCTGCCATGCAGGACGAGACCACATCGGTGCCAAGCGCGACGTTCACCATGGTGATCAGCTCATCGACGGTGACCTGACTGTCGGCGCCGCAGTCGCCCACGCACATCTGCGCAGCCGCAACTGGCCGTAGTGCCAAGCTGGCGAGCGTCGTCACCGCTAGCACCGCCTTGCTTACTGAAACCGCGAGGCCCCTCCATGGCGCGCTGGGAGCCGGCCTTCCCGAATGAGCACCTTCCCCACGCATTGAAACCCCCTGCATCAGCGACATCCGCCCATCTTTAGAAACTGCCGGAACGGTGTTCAACCCCTCCGGAAAGCACGGCGTTGGTGGTCGGCGCCCTACCACGCATACGCCTCGGGCGCCTGCCCGCCCGGGCCGGGAAAAATCTTATCCAGCTTGGCCAGCGCGTCAGCGCTCAGCTTGAGCTCCAGCGCACGAAGGCTTCCCGTGAACTGCGCCATCGTTCGCGGGCCGATGATCGGCGCGGTCACCGCTGGATTGTGCAGCAACCAGGCCACGGCGACGTCGGCTGGTTGTTCACCAAGCTCGCGGCACAAGGCTTCGTACGACTCCAGCTTGGGACGTTGCTTCTCCAGCGCCTTCTGGATGCGTTCGGACGCGCGCCGCCCTTCCGCGATCTTGCGGAGGATGCCACCGAGGAGGCCGCCGCCCAGCGGACTCCACGGAATGAGGCCGAGACCAAAGGCCTGACACGCGGGAATGACCTCCAGCTCGATCGTGCGTGCGTTGAGGTTATAGAGGCTCTGCTCGCTGACCAGCCCCAGGAAGTGGCGTTGCGCGGCCAGGCAGTTTGCCTGCGCGATGTTCCACGCCGCAAAGTTGCTGCTGCCCACGTAGAGGATCTTGCCCTCGCGCACCAACTGCTCCATCGCCTGCCAGAGTTCATCCCAGGGGGCATCACGATCGATGTGATGCATCTGGTAGAGGTCGATGTGGTCCGTCTGCAAGCGCCGCAGGCTGTCCTCACAGGCGCGCTTGATGTGGTACGTGGAGAGGCCGCGTTCGTTGGGACCATCGCCCATGCGACCGAACACCTTGGTGGCGAGCACGATGCGCTGGCGACGGCCGCCGGCACCCGCTAGCCAGCGGCCGACGATCTGCTCAGTGACACCTTCGCCGGTCTTCCAGCCATACACGTTGGCGGTGTCGAAGAAGTTGATGCCGAGATCGAGTGCCTTGTCCATGATGGCGTGGCTGTCGGCCTCGCTGGTCAGGGGACCGAAATTCATCGTGCCCAGACACAAGCGGCTGACCCGCAGTGCGGTCCGACCCAGTCTGACATAGTTCATCCTGCCCCTCCTGGTAGCTACGGATGCGCGGCGCCGCCGCCGGCCCCTTGCACGCCGTTGAAGGCGCCGCTGTACAGGTCGAAATTGCATCCGTCAATGCTGAACGGTGGCGCGCTGGGGGCGATGAGCAGCCGGCCATCGCCGCTCAACTGCAGAGCGCCAGACAACGGTTGCGCGTCGGAGAAGTCCAGCTGCGTTGCCCAGTCCGTCAAGGTTGCCGTAGTCCCGGTCGTCACTGTGCCGCGGAAGAAGGCCACGGGGTCGGTAGTGACGGCGGCGACGACGTTTTGGCCATCGCTCAGCCACGACGCACCCAGGTGATTGTGCCCGCAGATCTGACTCCAGCCGCCGACGTACAAGCAGACGCCCATCGCCCCGCTGCTCGAGTCGGTGAAGTCGAACGGACAGGCCGACGGTGTGGCCGTGGGCGTCGTGGTCGGTGTCAGCGTTGGCGTGCGGGTGGCCGTCGGGGTGCGCGTCGCGGTCGCCGTGAAGGTGGAGGTGGCAGTGGGTGTGGGCGTGCGCGTCGGGGTCGGCGTCCGGGTCACCGTGGCAGTGCGTGTTGGCGTGAAGGAGGGTGTGTCCGTTGGCGTCGTGGTGGGCGTCCGCGTCGGCGTCTCCGTTGACGTCGCGGTCGGGGTCGGCGTCGGCGTGCGTGTGGGTGTTGGAGTTCGCGTGCGGCTTGGCGTGGGCGTGTTTGTCGGAGTCACGGTTGGGGTGGTGGTCTTGGTCTGAGTCAGCGTCGCCGTGCGCGTCTGCGTGACCGTTGGCGTCAAGGTACGCGTCGCCGTCGCAGTACGCGTCGCCGTTGGCGACTGGGTAACGGTAACGGTTGCACTCGCGGTAGGCGTCGACGTCAGGGTTTTCGTTGCGGTCTGTGTGGCGGTCGCAGTTGGGGTCCGACTCGCCGTTGGCGTGCGGGTGAAGGTCCGCGTGATCGTTGGCGTGATGGTCATCGACGGCGTGCGCGTTGGCGTCAACGTGCGCGTGTCGGTGGGACGCCGAGACGCTGTGGCGGTCCGAGTTGATGTCGGCGTCGGGGTGGCGGACAGGCTCGCGGTCGGCGTCCGTGTGGGCGTGTCGGCGCGCGTGGTCGTGGCCGTAGCGGTCTGCGTTGAAGCGACCGTCGCGGTGGGACTCGGCGTTGCTGGCGCAGGAGTGTGGGTGGGGCTGGCAGTCGGGCTGTCGGTGGGGGTTGGCGTCGGGGTTGTGCTGCTGATCGCCGTTTGAGTGGCTGTTGGAGCGGTTTCGGTCACGCTTGCTGTTGCGGTCGCCGTTTCCGGCGGCGTACTCGTCGTGGTCGCCGTGTCGGTTGGCACAGCTTCGGGCGTCGCACTGGGCGTGCTGGACGGTGGCGGTAGAGGCGGCGTCGGGGTCACGCTGGCGGTCGGGGGGACCGTCGGCGTCGCGGTCGGCGTCGGGGGTGCTGGGCACCCGATGAGTGCATTGTTCACCGCCGTGACCAGCACATCGATGGTGACCGTACCGTCGCCGTTGACGTTGAAGGCAGGGCAGACACCGATGGGAACGCTGTCGAGTGCGATGTTGACCCCGATGATCAGCTCGCCGACGGTGACGGTGCCGGACGTATCGCAGTCACCGATGCAGACGGGTGCCTGCGCCAACGCGCTGCGGGCGCTCAGCACGGCGACCAACGCTCCCCATGCGAGCCGCAGGAACAACAGACGACGCAGCATGTTGCAGCCAGGTACTAGAGAAGCGGCGCGCAATACACAACATCGAAGTTGCTCAGCGGCGTTGCTCGAGTCCCATTCCCAAGCCACTTCCCGTCTCAGGTGGTTGACCGAGCGCTTGGCGGGCGTCGTTCATCGCCGCACGGTAGATCCCCTGCGCCATGAGCGATTCAGCCTCCCGCAAGCGCTGCGCGTAAACGTCGCGCTTCAACGTTTGCGCGGCGCGATCGCCAGGCGCGGCGCGCGTCGCCCACTCGGCGAGATGCGCTGCCAGGACTGCGTTGCCTTGATCAAGCAAGGCGCGGCCGCGTTCAACAATCTGGCCGACACCGCCTGCCACCGCGGCAATCTCCGCTGCTTGCGCCGCCCAGGTCGCCGGCAACAGGTCCGCGGCGTTGCCATTCCACCAGCCGCCCCACAGCCTGAGCAGATTGCGGACGATGAACTTCGGGTGATCGTAGCGGGCGTGCAGGAAGGGTCGTTTCGCGAGCTCGGGATCCGGCTCCACGGCGTGGAAGATGTCCTCCGGGGTCTGGCCGGCATTCATCCGCTCCAGCACTTGATCGATGATGATACGCAGGTAGCGCGCCGTCTCGGTCAACACCATGCGCACCCCGTCGGCACCGTGCACCACGATGCCGTGGCCGGGAAACAGCCACTCGGCGTCGAACCCGGCCATCTCCTCGAGTGCATTGGCCCACTCGAGCGGATAGCGCTGCACCTTTTGCGGATTGCCGCAGTTGGGTGCTTGCCAGATGATCAGGTCGCCGACGAACAGGTAGCGGTGCGCTGGAATCCAGGCGTAGCACGCGTCGTCGGTCTCACCCTTGGCGGCGAAGTAGTGGACGTCGAGGTCGCCAAGCCGCTGACTGAGCGACGTGCGGAAGGTGAGCGTTGGCCAGTCGAAGTGATCAGGGAACGCCGGCTCCGGAAGACTGAACTGCCGCTGATTGATGCACGCATTCCATCCGTGGGTGAGGTGATAGCGGTGGAAGCGCTGCACGCAATTCTCCTGCGCGACGATCTGCGGCCGTTCGCCCGCCTTCAGGAAGGGACGCAAACCGAACGCGTGGTCCGCGTGGCCGTGAGTGTACACCGCCGTGTGCAGCGGCGCATCGCTCCATCCCCGCACGGCCTGATGGACCGAGTCGGCCAGGTTGCCGAGCCCGGGATCCACCAGCAGCAGCCCCACCGGCGTGCGCAGCGCATAGGTGTTGACGAACGCCGGATGCATGAAGACGTCCGGCGCCACTTCCTGCGGCGTGCCGTACAGCCGCGGGCTCGCGTTGGCTGGGTCGGTAGTAACCATGGACGATTGCGTGGTCGGCATAACAGGTCCTTTCGAGGCACGGGGCTCGTCGCGCGTAGCCGGCCGCAGTGCAATCTCGAGTCACACCAGATGGATGCGGGTACCGCAGAGTATCACGTGATCACCATGCACCGGCACGCCTCGCGCTTCCGCAGCAGCCAACAAACGCTTGCGGTTGGTCACGGCGACATCGATACCACTAACACCGGTCCCCCGACCGTTGCTGGCCTTTGCGAACCGAATGCAACCCTGATCGAGGACGATGCGAATGACGCCGGCTGCGGTGTGCGCCAGCGGCCGCCCGAGGACCTGCGACCAGCGCTGCCCAAGCGCGAGCGGATCGTCGGCCTGCAGCTCGACGCCGGTGATTTCGCTGACCACATCCATGCGGACGGCGCGTTCCCACTCGGGCCCCGCCCACTGCCATGACGACGGCGGGTCCGCCGCATCAAGCGACAGGATGGCGCCGCCCACGTCACGCGGGTGGAGATGCGTGCCACGGATCTGCGGCAGATCGATGCTCCACACGATGCGTACACCAAGGTCGGATACGCGGCGGCGGTCGGCGTCCAGATCGTCACATTGCAGGATGACCATGTACCCCCCGTCGCCACCGCGCCGGTCGAGAAAGCGGCCGGCCGTGGTGTCCGGCTCCACCGGCGAGACGACTTCGAGGAACGTATCGCCGATGGGCATGACGGCGTTGTGCAGGCCGAACTGGCGCACCCCGGGGTCACGGAAGCCCACCTCGATGCCGAGCACCGCGCACAGGTCGGCGACGACCGGCTCGATATCGCGGGCGACGAGCGCGACTTGACGCAAGCGCATCGCGACCTAACCCCGATGTGACGGAAGGGGACCCACCACCGAGACACCGAGACACGGAGAAATCCGGGTTGCCGAACACCCAAGGGCAACCCCCGGCGATTTCTTCTCAATGAGGCCTTGCACCACCTCGTCAACTTTCGAAATTCTTGTCTGCTCCGGTGAAATCCTTCCGTCCGACCAAGACTAACCGACCGCGCGCATCTGGCGCAGCTCGTCGGAGATCGGCATGCGTTCGAAGACGCGCATGATCTCTTCCTTCGGCACGGCGAACACCGCCCCGTTCGACGGTACCGCCTCGGTGCGCATCCACTCGGGCAGATCGTTGTCTTCGGGCCCGAAGCCGGCGCGCCGGTTGAACTCCCACTCGTCTTGCATGCAGCGCCAGCCGATGTCCGCCATCTCTTCGAAGGTCAGGTTCGTGCCGTACAGCGCGTTGTACAGGACGCGGATGTCATCAATGGTGGGCTGCTGGAACTGGCAGAAGCCGCTGGAGTCGCACAGGGCGTTGATGAGTTGCGCTTCCTGCGACGCTTTTGCCTGGTCCGCGACCGGCATGACGACGAGGCCGGCGGTGTGATCGGCGCCCATCGCGCTGGTTGCGTAGGTGATGCCGCTGGCGTTGAGCGTGCGCGGTTCCCAGGCCGGAACGCCTTGCCCGCGAATCGCGGGGATGCGCGTGGCGTTGAAATGCTTGCCGACCGCGACGACGCCGCGCCCGATGGCCTCGGCTAGCTTGTCGCCCTTGTCGACCTTGTCGAGCAGCGCGATCGCACCATCGGCGTCGCCGAACTCCAAGGCGCCGCAGTCCATCGCCAGAGCCATGGCGCCGCCGGTTTCGATCGTGTCCAGCCCCAGCTCGTCGCACAGCCGGTCGATCTGCGCCACCTTGTCGAGGTCGCCGATGCCGCAGTTGGAGCCGCACAGGGCGAGGGTTTCGAACTCGAGCGCCGAGGTGACGTACTTGCCCTCGGCGTTGTGAACGATGTTGGAGCAACTCACGATGCACCCGGTCATGCAGTGATGCATGCCACCGCCGCGCGTCTCGAAGCCCTGGACGATCTTCATGCCATCAAGCGCATCGGCATGTTCGAACTGCATCTCCCGCCGGTTGCGGGTCGGGAAGGTGCTCATCATGTTGGCGAGCGGCACGGTGGTCGAGGTGCCGAACTGGAACAGCTGCGGGCCGGCCTTGTACTCCTTGCTGATCTTGGCGACGTACGGCTTGAAGGCGGCAACGTCCCTGGC
>Ga0335071_10002923_pt1 | contig 18155 bp, 13 predicted proteins | sample Lox_Sample_15_FD_206724 | JGI IMG/M metagenome (GOLD analysis project Ga0335071, IMG submission 206724) | Soil microbial communities from Loxahatchee National Wildlife Refuge, Florida, United States - Lox_Sample_1.5 | ecosystem: Environmental > Terrestrial > Soil > Wetlands | place: USA... | reverse complement strand
CCAATCCGCCTCGCTCAGACTCTTCAGGACCACCATCCAGCGGCGATGCAGCGACTCCAGCATCACCAGCGAGTTCTCTATGGGCTGGAGGGAGTCGGGCAGTTCGGCCCAGCGATCCTCCATATAGGTCTTAATCGTCGGCTCGTCTTCGGTGAGCGCCAGTTTGAAACGAACATACGAGTTCAAATGGCTGTCAGGAACGTGATGCACAACCTGGCGGACAGTCCAGCCGCCGTCCCGATAAGGCGTATCAAGTTGCGCATCGGATAGTCCGCGGACGGCCGCCCGCAAGCGAGCAGGAGTCTGCTCGACGTCATCGAGGAATTCTTTTCTCTGTTCGGGAGTAGGAGGACCGCTATAAGAAAACTTGCCGACGGGATAGCGCGGATCGGTGCTCATGCGAGCTAGATTACAGGGGGAGGAGCAGCGTCGCAAAGAAAGATCAGCCTGCGCGTCTCGGGCACTTGGCAATACTAAGTACAGAGAACCGGGGACTGAGAACTGAGAACTGTTGTTATCGCACCATCGCCAGCACGCGTACGTCATCTTGAGAGACGTTTTTTCCTTTTGCCGGGGCCACGATGATCAATGAACCATTGGCAGGCAGAGTCGCGAAATGTGTAGCGCTCTCGATGACGTAGTTTCCGTGAAGGGCGATCTGGCGGGCGAGGTTGCGGTCGGAGCCGAAGTCAGGCCGCGTCTCCACTACGAATCCGGTGATGTAGCGCGCGTCCATGAGGAACTGTGCGGCATCCGGGCTGACGGGAACGGTAGTCGACTTCTGCGCAACCCTTGTGACCGAACGCCGAATGGCCACGACCGCACCTTGCGGTACCGCACCGTGCTTTGACTCCCATGTAGCGATGTCGTCGAGCGAGATCTGGGCGGGCAGGGCGACATTAAGATCCATGACGACCAGCGGCGCGATTAGCCGCTCAGCCGGTATCTCGCCAGCGGCCCAGGTGCCGGGAATGAGCGCTGCGGGAGCGATAATCTCCGTCTGTGCGCTTTCTGCATTCGCTCCGCCGGCCTTGCCCGTTGTCAAATCGACGATGTGCGAATAGCGGTCTTGCGGCGTGGCATGAGGCCGGCGATCTGCGAAGAGCAGAATTGCGAGGACGAGGCCGTAGGCGATGATGAAGCTGCGAAAGCGCATGTGTCGATGGTCAGTGGCTAGTGATCAGTGGCAGTTCCAAGCTGCATAGAAAGTTAGATGCCGGTGCGCGAGCCCCAGAACCGTTACTACTTATTGTGCGTTATCGAAAGTCAGTCTTCAAAGCTCACTCGTACATGGCCGGAAGAACAAGCGCTCCTGTCAAGAGTCTCGAACATTATGCTGTCAAGTGTTGGGCGAAGAGCCAGGTTCCCGAAGCCCGCAGCCGAAGTCCCAAACTTTGGTGACCGCGTCCGGCCTCGGCCTTCGAGAAAGCAGGGTAAAATAGAGAAAATCCTGCAAACTCAATGTTTGGCCGCGAAGAAAAAGTCTCCTCTTTTCGCTTGACCGCTGTCCAGTACGGCGTCATGGCCATTTTCCTGATATTGGTTTACGGCTTGTGGCGTCTTCAGGTAATCCATAGCGACGAGTATTCGCAAAAGGCCGAGCAGAATCGCATCCGTAACGTGCCCATTCTCGCGCCCCGGGGAAAGATTCTCGATCGCGAGGGGCGCATCATTGTCGATAACTATCCATCTTTCTCCGCGCTGCTCTTGCGAGACTCGACTCGCGATCTAAACGCCGATGTGGACGCGATTGCGAAGGGGTTGCACCTCAATCCTGATGAGGTCCGTCAGAGAATTCGCCGCAATGCCTCCCTCCCGCAGTATCAGCCACTTTTCCTGAAGGAGGACATTACGCCTGATGAACTCGCCTTCATCGAAGCGCATAAGAACGAACTGCCGGAACTCGACACCATCATGGCGCACCGCCGCCTTTATCCGCGCAACGGTTTCATGGCCCACCTGATCGGATATGTCGGCGAAGTCAGCGAAGACATGCTCAATCAGCCGCAATTTGAGCTCTACAACGCGGGCGATGTAGTCGGCGTGAGCGGGGTCGAAAAGCAGTACAACAGCGTGCTCATGGGCAAGAATGGCTCGCGCCGGGCGATCGTCAACAGCCGCGGCCGCGAGGTTGGACGGCTCGACGAGACTCCCGCCGAACCTGGCAAGCAACTCAAGCTGACCGTCGATCTCGACTTACAGATTGCCGCGGAAGAGGCACTCAACGGGCGGAACGGCGCGATTGTCGCGATGGATCCGCGAACTGGCGAGATTCTCGCCATGGTCAGCCGACCGACCTTCGATCCAAATGATTTCGCGGTGAAGATTTCCAAGACCGAGTGGAACAAACTGGTCAACGATGACGACCACCCGCTGCTGAACAAAGCGATCCAGGCGCAATTGGCGCCCGGATCGACCTTCAAAATCATCATGGCAACGGCGGGTCTCCAAGAAGGCATCGCGGAGGACCTGCACGTAAATTGCGGCGGGGGCGCGACCTTCTACGGGCGCTACTTCAAGTGTTGGGTGACAGCCGAGCACCGCGTGCACGGCGCGGTCGACATCACGAAGGCCATTTACCAGTCCTGCGACGTCTTCTTCTACACGCTCGCCGAAAAACTGGGCATCGATCGCATTGCGAAATGGGCGACCATGCTTGGGCTTGGTCAGAAGACAGGCATCGACCTGCCGCAGGAAGTCACCGGGGTGATGCCGTCGGAAGAATGGAAGATCAAGAACTTCAAACAGAAGTGGTACGCGGGCGAGACAATTTCGGTGGGCATTGGACAAGGCGCTGTGGCGGCGACGCCGATTCAGATGGCGCGAGCGATCGGTGGCATCGCTAGCGGCGGATTGTTGATGCGGCCGCACGTGATCAATCCCACCGATCTTCCTCCGAATGTGATACCCGCCTCGAATGTGCCGAATGAAACGCACATTCCGCTCGACCCGCAAAACTGGGAGACGATCACCGATGCGATGGCGAATGTAGTTGCGCCGATCGGCACGGCGCCGAGCGCGCACTTGCAAGGAATTGATTTTGCCGGAAAGACGGGAAGCGCCCAGACGATCAGCAATGCGCTAAAGGCGAAGCTGGGAGCTAGTGGCAAGAAATTTAAAGATAATGGCTGGTTTATCGGCGTCGAACCGCGGCGTAACCCGGAGATCGTTGTCTGCACCCTGCTTGAAGAAGGCGAGCATGGCTATCTCGCGGCCCGCACGGCAGCGCAGGTGATCAAAGCATATGTGGAGAAGCAACGCCGCCTGCCAACCAAGGTTGCGGGCTCCGGCAATGGCAAGGTCGACATTGGCGTGGTCTGGAGCGAAGCCAGCACCGATGGCGATGCCGACCATCTGCAAGCGGGCCGCATGCTGCTCGATATCTCGCGCAAGCGGGTACCTCTGGCAACCGCCGCGCCCGGCATGAACTAAGCCACTCAGGAAGCAGTCACTGTAAGAGCTTCTTCAGATTCCTCGGGTGCGAACGCCCTTACCGGCTTGATACGAGCTTGCTCCGACTGCAGTGTGTGATACAGGAACACCGGGAGTCCAAAGAAGCACTTTGAAGGTGTCTCGCACACGAGTGTCAGGCGATTTCCGGCATAGTACTTTCTGAGCCTCCGCCGCGACTGGTAGATCGTATTTCCCCATACTCCGGGCAAGATCCGCCCAGTGAGCGCGAACAACCAGGTGTTAAGAAGTGTCCTGAGTCCATAGATACGCTGTTTTATTCTCCCACCCTGGCCAAGCAAGAACAGACGGAGATAGAAACCGGAGCTCAGATAAACGATCTGCGCGATTCCACCCGGCTTAAGGACGCGCGCGATTTCACGGAAGGCGACGGATTCCGAGGTATAGGGGATCACTCCCTTGCAGATTACGCCGTCGAAGGACGCCTCGTGAAAGGGCAGATGCTCGGCCTCGCCGACGGCAACCTTCAGGCCAAGGCCGACACAAATTCGCACCCGCTCAATGTTTGGGTCGAGCCCCACCGCTTGGCAGCGGCGACCCAAAAGCTTGAGCAGTTGTCCTCCCTTACCGCAGCCAACATCCAACACGAGGGCTCCCGGTTCGAAGGCGGCGAAGTTGTAATCGAGAAGAGCGAAGCGATTTATGTCCGGTCTCTTTTTCATAACTGTTGGTCCATCGGAAAGTGGGGATCGGGAACAGTGGCTTGCATCGAGCTTCCACGCCGGGGGGCGTTAGAGCGTCACGCAGAAGCAGGGAAGGGGAACGGCCCCTGATACAGGCACAAAATTATGATCCGATGAACTGCCACGCGCAGTGACAGATGTCGCACGCTCGTGTGACATGCACGAAGGGAAGTACCACTCAGGAGTGCTTACTCACCGGCAGTTTCCACGTCCCTAAGTCCCTGTACTACCGAGACTTCGCTCCGTTTGATTCATGACCTACGTAACCTTTGCATAGTGAATACCGGGGTGTAACCTCGGGCCTGAAACGGTGCATTCTGCCGCAAAGCGGGTGCACAGGTGAATGAGAAGGAAGGTTTTGCACTGTGTCGGAAGCGGGCAAACATTCGGTGGCTGAAGCCAGTAAACATTCCAAGGGCTATACCGACGTGCAGGGCGCGGCGCGATTTCCCATCAAGCTACCGGTGGCGTTGAAATCGGGCGGAAACGAGAAGAACATCGAGACCGAAAATATTTCCGCCAACGGTGTGCTTTTCCGCATGGATGCCGATGTACCGGTCGGGTCGGCGGTGGATTTCACGATCTCGTTGCCTGCCGATGTAGTGGGAGGACACTCCGATGTGCGGGTAGATTGCCGCGGACGCGTTGTGCGCAGCTTCGAAGAAGGCGAAGGCCGGCGTGGAGTCGGCGTCGTCATTGACGAGTACAGATTTGAGCGCGCGTAGCGCGCAGTACGCTGGCACGCCGAAGTAAAGAACCAAGCGTTTGTCACTGAAAGGTAGAAAGAAGGGAACAAGAGAGGTTGGGGGCGGATGGCGAGCATTCCGATGGACATCTCGGCTCACGAAAGCGTTCACCCGGACGAGAGCAAAGGCACGATCCGTCTGATTCTCGCGGACACGCAAGCCATTTTCCGTGCCGGGTTGAGGAAGATCTTCGCTCTCGAGGACGATATCCGGGTAGTTGGCCAGGCCGAGAGCCTTTCGCAAACGCTATCTGCAATCCAAAAGTTCAGCGCAGATATCCTGGTATTCGAGGCCGCACTAACCGCGAACCCGCCCGATACGATTTCCGACATCCTGAGACAGAGCGCCAGCTGCCGCCTGGTAGTGGTGCTACAGGAGCCAGACCAAGAGATGACGCTCGAGTTGTTTCGGCGTGGCGCGCACGCCATTGTTTCGCGCGAAGTCGAGCCTGAAATGCTGGTGGATTGTCTGCGCAAAGTAGCGCAAGGCCAGCCGTGGCTCGAGCCCCGCGCGGTGGATTGGGTGCTCGAGGCCTATCGAACGCAGGGCATTCGCCCAGCCGGGTCGCGGCCGAAAGTTCAGCTCACACCGAAAGAAGCACTTATCGTTTCCTGCGTGACTCAGGGCATGAAGAACAAGGAAATCGCCCTGCGCGTGGGTACCACCGAGCAGGTTGTGAAGAACTACCTCCGCAAGGTATATGACAAGCTGGGCGTTGCGGACCGCCTTGAACTCGCCCTCTACTGTCTGAACCATCGCGTCGCCCAGAAAGACGGCGATGGCACGCACAAGACCGACGGTGATGCGTCCAAAACTGTGGCAGGGTCCTCCGTTCCTGCTCCACAAGTTCCCGAAGCGGCACCAGCCCAAAATTCTGCCGCCGCCGCAGCCTCCGGATCCCGCCAGTAGGCGAGCCGATCTAGTACAATTCTCGGTTCCGAACCATTTGTCTGGCCGGTTGCCTGGCGCGGATGAGTGTTCCGGCGCGTAACTTAAAATCTAAATTCCGGGTTCCCGCGATCGGGGAACTCCGCGAGGTTCGACATGAAAGGCGATGCCAAAATTATCGCGATTTTGAACGAAGTGCTGAAGGCCGAGCTCACGGCCATCAACCAGTATTTCCTGCACGCCGAGATGTGCGAGAACTGGGGTTACGAAAAAATGGCCAAGCACACGCGCAAGGAATCGATTGAAGAAATGCAGCACGCCGAGATTCTGATGGAGCGCATTCTTCTCCTCGACGGCACACCAAACATGTCGGACTACTTCAAGATCAACATCGGACAAAACCTGAAGCAGCAGCTGCAAAACGATCTCGATCTTGAATACACAGCGGTGAAGCGCCTGAACGATGGCATCAAGCAATGCGTCGCCGCCGGCGACAACGGCTCGCGCGAGCTGCTGGAAAAAATTCTCGTCGACGAGGAGCACCACATCGACTGGCTCGAAGGCCAGCTTTACATGATCAAAGAGATGACCTACGAGAATTATCTGGCGCAGCAGATTGGGGAAGGTGCAGAGAGCTAGTTCCTAGTTTTCAGCAATCAGTTTCCAGTAAAACCAATGCACGATAGTGATTCTAAAGCATGAAAATATAGCACTCGCATGCTGCTAGAATCGTAAAGAGCCGCTTCGCACGGCGCCGGAGAGATGGCCGAGTGGCTGAAGGCGCACGCTTGGAAAGCGTGTTTAGGGGAAACTCTAACGTGGGTTCGAATCCCACTCTCTCCGCCATATTTTCTAATCCCTTCAAAATAGGAGCCTAGCGAGTCCGGCTACCCATTTCCGCTACGTCCCGGCTACCTAAACCTGCTGCCCATTGTAGACGCACGTATCGGCTCGAAAGGAATGAGAGCCGTGAAGAGTCTGCCGGGAGTCTGTCTTTATATACGCATCACCGACGAAAAGGGCCGTCGTCGCTACGAGCGAATCCGTCGCCGCAGCCCTCAAATGTGCGGGCCGAAGGACGTCTATTACCTCCACTTCTACGAAAACGGAAAACGCAAGTGGTTGAGCGTCGGGATCGACCTAAATGCTGCTAGCCGCGCCAGACGCCAAAAAGAGCAAGAGCTTCTCCTAAGCAGGGAAACTCCGGCCCAATCCAAACCATCAGCCGCCCCCCCAAGTCTCTTGAGGAGTTTCGAACCGCGTTTATGCACGACAAGAGATCCACTATCAAGAAAGATGGAACCCCGCTCGACCCGGACACAATTCGCGCTTTTGAACACCGGCTGGGACAATTTCAACGAGCCGCTGGACCTGACTCACAGTAGTGTGAAGTGGTCGGTCTCGGCATCCCGTAAACTGACAGTCACCTTCACCTTGGCCAAGGCAACGCCGAACAAGCTCTATCAGGTTGCCCTCCAGCTGTTCTGCAGCACGTCTCCCGCGCCGTTTGGGAATTATCCAGTCGTGTTCCTGAACAACGGAAATTGCGTCTCGGTCACGAAGCAAGGTGTGACCAAGACCACCGTAGCGGTCGAATTGGGCGTGGTCACCACTGACCTCCATGGCAATGGTTCGTTCAAGGTCGTGGTCGGGCCAATCGCCTCGGGAACCTATGAGCTTGAATTTGATGCACAAGATGGTGCGGGCTGCTTCTTGATCGGCGGCAACAACATCTGTGCCCCGGCCGACTTCCAGTCCCCAGTACCCAAGTTTGGAGAAGCAACTACCATCACGATTCCGTGACTCGCATCACAGGAATCGCAAGCAAATTGCGTGGGGGCGGCAACAGTATTCCGTCAAGATGCCTCGATTTCTCGTGAAGTTTCGATGCCGGCGATTGAGCGCTTAAGGACTGTCGACAAATTCTCCGAACGCGATATAACGTGCAATAGTTTTCACGACCAGAGAACTGATATGCCCGGCGAGGCGGTAAAGCCATAGTTAGTAGTACCAGGATTTAAAGAGGTCGCACCGGACGACGCCTGAGAGTGGGAGGAAGGCACCCTAATAAAACCGACCTTTGTGCAGCACTCGCAAGACAGGACATCGTGCACAGAAGAGACACGAATGGAATCGACCGATATGGACGGAGATCGACGCCCTTATGAGTGCTGGTTGGCTTTCCCGGCCCGCGAAGAACTGATTAGCGCCAAGGGTATTGGATTATCTGCCTATCTCAATGAATAGTAACGGAGGATCATTCATCGGCTTTCTACCCAAGAATCTCAGTTGCCTGGTCCATCGCGGAAATTGATTTCTCCGCGTAGTCGGATATGCGACGGTTCTCTTGGGAAAGTTTAGGTGAACCTGCAATTAGACAATACCCAGCTCCCCGAACGGTCCTTAGATAGGCCGGGCGTGGAGGCTTGGGTTCAATTTTGCGCCGAAGTCGGCGTATACAGGCGTCCACACTACGTAGTTCCACAAACCCTGCTTCCCACACGGCATCTAACAACTCTGTGCGCGAGAAAACACGACCCTCATTGCACACGAGAAAGCGAAGCAACCGAAACTCAAGGCTCGTTGTCGATATCTCGCTGCCACGAACCGAAATCGCCATTGCGGCGTTATCGATTTCGATGTCGCCGGCTCTTACGCTGGAATTCGTGCTGCCCACGGAAGGATACGGCAGAGCATGCGTTAGCTTCAAAGGTGTTCCAGGAAAATGCGACTGTTGCGCGCAACGACGGATGATCGCCCGCACTCGTGCTAGGATTTCGAGCCCGGTCGATGAGCCTGTGATATAGTCGTCGGCCCCCGACTCGATTCCGAGGGCACACTCCTCGCTGGAAGCCTTTGAAGATAGCAATATTACTGGGGTGTGATTGAATGCAGAGCGGCGCCGAATTCCCTGACAGATATTGAGTGCAAGCCGTCCTGACGTCGTGATTTCGATTAAGATTAAAGCTGGACGGGGCCCCATGCGCTGGATCACATCGCCAGTGAGGGAGAACTGAAGAACACGAAACCCCGCGCGAGATAAGTAGTGCAGGGCTAATTTGCCAAAAGCAGACTCGCAGCCAATTGCTCCACACGAGGGGTTCGCCTTGGTTCGCAAACTCTCATCTCGGCGCTTAGTCATTTCCTTGGTTTCCGTTACGTACATCGCTCCCCCAGGACGCGGATTCGGTCACCACTTTTCATGTGCCTTCATCCAGTGAGTTCTCCTAACTCCTTCGTTGGCTTTTGTCCCCGCCAGAATGAATGCGCCGCTCAGTCAGGCACGAACAAAGGCACAGAAACGTACCAGCTTCACTCTACGTTGACCACTGTAAGCTACACTACTCTTTGTTGCATTTCGGTGACGGAATTGTGAATGTGGCGTTAATGTTGTCCCCGCCTCGACGACATCTCACCTTAAATAATGACGCTTCCGAGACTCTTACGAAAGCTTTTAGAATCTGGGTTATAGGGCCTATCAGCTTTCGACTCTTGGGGCCCGTGAACCAATGCTCATTGAGCCAATGTGATGCCTTTCCTTAAAGAAGTTGTGGTAGCTTAAAACGCATTAAACGCATTGGTTGAATGAATGTATGGTGTGCGATTCGGCACTGATGAACGGGAAAACTGCGGCACGGAATCATCAACAGGGATACATATTGCTGACGATGATGCTTTCGATAGCGCTCGTGACCATCGCTGCGGCAGCCGTCTTGCCCGAGATCAGTCAGCAAATTCGTCGCGAGCGCGAAGACGAACTCATTCATCGTGGCACAGCATACATGCGTGCGATTCAAAGCTATTACAAAAAGATGGGGAGATATCCGAGCCGTATCGAAGATCTGGAGAATACCAACATTGGCCGTTGCTTACGGAAGCGGTATACAGACCCTCTGAATATGGACCGAAGGACCGGGAAAGAAGCGGATTTCGAGTTGCTGTATCAGCAGGACATCGCTTCGAGATACAACTCGCTATTCGGACAAGGGTATGGGCAGAGCGCGGGGGAAGAACAGACGGAAGAACCTCCGGCAGAGTCCGGGGACGCAGAGAACTCCGGTTCCGACGCGGAAACCGCTCCAGCCGACCCAGAGGCGTCTGGTGGCGAAGCAAAAGCAGCTGATGGCGGAACGAAACCCCAAGTTGGCCCTAACCCGGGGGCATTGCCCAATAAACCGGCGGGTGGAAACAATAGCGATAAGCCTTCTCCACCTAAATTCGAAACGGATCCGGACTCGCCGATGTTTGGCGGAGCGATTGTGGGGGTCGTGAGCAAGAGCAAAGCGAAGGGAGTTCACGAGTTCTACGGAAAGTCGCATTACAACGAATGGCTTTTCGTCTTCGTGCCGCAGATGAGCACGATGACTGCGCTAAAAGGGCCTGTTGACCCCAATGCGCCTAAGAATCCCACGAACGGCCAAAATCAAAGCCAGCCGAAAGCTCCGGAGGATTCGCCGTCCCAACAGTAGTGACGTTTGCTTGCGACGTCGTGGCCCAACGATAGGAGAAGAGTGCCTATCGTTGGCGTGTATTCAGCCGTTCGAGAGCCGCACGAGGCGGGCTAGATTGCGGGTCCAATTGGAGAGCTTTTTCGAATGAGCGCTTGGCCTCGGCGAACTGGTTTGCTCCCTCGAGAAGCACTCCCAATCGCCAATAAGCGGGTCCACTCGGACTTGCGGCTGCTATCTCGGTGAGTTCTCCAATCATTTTCTGGAGTTGATGGGAGTCAGTGTTGCGAGCGATCGCGAAATTTTCGCTGGCTTGCTCGTAGTACCCAAGCTCGCTGTAGGTCATGCCGAGAATGATACGAAGGTGGGCACGATAATAGGGCAAAGGCGCTGACTTGGCCGCCGCTTCAAAATAAGTTACGGCTTCTGGCCGACCCTCAGACAACAAGAGATGCCCCATAATGTCATTGGCAATGAAATTGTCTTTTGTGATCTCCAGCGTATGCGCCCATAGAATCTCTGGAGTTTCCCAATAAACGATCTGACGGAAGGTCATGCAAGACAACGCGGCCAGAGCTGCGATCGCGATCACGGCGGACACGCGGTAGGTTCGAAAATGTGCCTGGACAATGTCGGCACATCCCCATACCAAAATCAGGAAGATTCCGATGCCAGGAAGATATGCGTAGCGATCAGCCATTGCCTGCTCGCCGACCTGAATGATCCCGATTACGGGGATGAGGGTGCCTAAGAACCAGAGCCAGCCCACCAAGCCGTAGGGGCAATTGGCGTGCTGCTTCCAGACGAATAGGCTCACCGCCACCAGCAGAGTCGCTGCGAGCACAATCTGCCAAAACCTGAGCGAGTGCAACGGGTGTGGGTAGAAGGCGGCGAGGTTCGCTGGCCAAAAGATCTTTGCCAGATACATGGCATAGGAATAAACAGCATTATTCAGCCGTAGGGAAAGTGGCAGTTGACCCAGAGGCATCGAGCTCGACTCGCGGACCCGCTGAACGATAACCGTAACAACCGCGCTGCCAGCCGACAATATAAGTAGCGGCAATTTCTCGACAACCAACCGCGGCCAAGGAAGCTGAATGAGCGGAAATCGTAGCGAAGGCGCAGTCCAGTCTTTGATACGGGCGAGAGGCCTGTAATCCAGCAGAAATAGAACGCAAGGCAGCGTAATTACCATTGGCTTGGCCGCGAGTCCCAGCGCAAACAAAACGGCCAGCGCAGCGTAACGCCTCCAATTTGGCTTTTGTGCATACCAGCCATAGGCTCCCAACGCCAATAGAAAAAACAGCATGCTCAGGACATTCTTTCGCTCGGCAATCCAGACCACCGATTCGACGTTGAGCGGGTGAACGGCGAATAGTGCCGCCACCAACGCGCTACGGACGGGTGCATTTGTGGCACGAGCCATCAAGAGAAGCAACAGAGTCACATTCAGGACGTGAATGATGATATTGGTGACGTGGTGGGCTCCAGCGTTCAGGCCATAGAGCTGGCAATCAAGGGCGTGCGAAAGCCATGTCAGAGGGTGCCAGTTAAAGGCATCGGTTGCGGTCATAGCCCACGTGACGGTTTGCCAGCTTAGGCCGGCCTGAACGTGGTGGTTATCGGACACATAGGTGGGATCGTCGAGATTTATGAATGGATAAGAGACGGCAGAGCTATACACGCCAGCAGTAAGAAAGGCAAGAAGCAGGCAGAGGACAGGCGTGGCCCAAGATGGAAGCGCGCTAAGGGCGTGCTTTGACGATGAAGTTGTCCTACCCTTGTTCGCGACCTCGACCTGGACGGGTTGGCGCCTTCTTCTGAGTTGCTGAGTTGAACTCATCATGCCAGGCAACACTGACGTTTGCGCAATGGCCAAGTCAGCACCCGCATCGCGTAGGTTTTCGAGGCATTCTCATGGCCATAGTTATCTCGCCAATCGTCCAGCGATAGATCATGGCAGCAGCGGGCAACGGCGGTCAAGAGAACAAAGCTAAGGGGGCCGCAACCGAATGTGTTATTCACGCAAGCGTAACAATCGTTCGTTCCTTTGAAGGTGTATATGGCGAAGAAGCGGGAAGCGCACGCAGTCTCCAGATCGTTAGGCTATTATGTGTGTTTCGCACGTAGAGCACCGAGGCTGGCACGAAGGGCGGAAGGTGAATGGCAGATTTGCAGACTGGCAGGCGTGGATTGAGGCAAGGGCGTCGCGAGAAGGACGCCCAACCAGCTTTTAGATATTCGCTCCTCGGGATAGCCTTTTTTTCCGGCGGGATCGTGCTGTTACTGGAAGTGCTCGGAACGCGGATATTGTCGCCATTCTTAGGAAGCTCGTTTTCGGTGTGGGTGAACATGATTGGGACCATACTGGGTTCACTTTCACTGGGCTACTATCTGGGGGGGATTCTGGCTGATCGGAATCCAAAGCTTCTGCCCGTGGTTCTGTTGGCCGCTGCATGCACCTGCGCTCTGGTGCACTTTGAGCGGCGCTTCTTATCGTATTTCGGAACTTTCGGTCTGGATTGGGGATCGCTTCTTGCGGCGCTCGTGATCTTTGGTCCGCCCAGCACAGTGCTAGGGATGGTATCCCCGTACCTGATAAAGATTGCCACAAACAATCCCGAAAGAATTGGCCGGACCTCCGGCGGCATTTACGCCGCATCCACCGTCGGTAGCATCGCAGGAACGTTTGCGGGTGGCTTCTGGCTTATTCCCCACTTCCCGATCTCCTACATTCTTGCGGGGATGGTCGCGACCCTTTTAGCACTTTCGCTCTGGTCGGCCGGGACGATGAAGGCCGCATGGGTCATCGCCGCCGTATCAGTAACTGCGTGTGGCGCTGGTTCGCTAAGCTTACTTAGCGCCGACCAAGCCATAAATGTAACGCACTTATTTGAGAAGAACAGCAGGTATTACAATATACGGGTTAACGAGATCGGCGGGACCGTCCGGTTACTTACTATCGACGGGGCGATACAAAGCGGGCGCAGGTTGAACCCGGAGCAGATCCTGTTTCCTTATGTTGAGCTGTCCGGAAAGGTCATCCAGAGTTTAAAACCTAATCCACGGTCGGCATTGGTTATTGGCGGAGGCGGATATGCGATCCCACAGTACATTATCGAATATGCACCTGGAGCAGACGTCACAACGGTCGAGATCGATCCGGACATCACGGCTGTTGCCAAGAGGTTTTTCCTGAAGAACCCGGACAGTCGTATCACGACGGTGAACGAAGATGGGCGGGTGTTCCTTAATCGAAATCGGCGGCAGTTCGACGTGATCTATACGGACGCGTACGCGGGGGGCAATAGTATGCCGCCACATCTCGCCACGCGAGAGGCTTTCTACCGGATGAGCCAAGCCCTCAAACCGGGCGGCATACTTGTTTTCAATATCGTCTCAGCCCGATCAGGCAGGTTGGCGATTGTGTATGCGTCCCTGCTCCGGACGATTCAAGAGGTCTTCCGAACCCACGCGGTGTTTTCAACCCTTCCAGACAATGCGGTCGAACCGCAAAACCTCATCATCGTGGCGAGCAACATTGATAACTTTTCCGCCGATGCTCTCAGGCTATTTGAGAGATTCCGCTGTCATGAGGTGGGAGAGCCGGGGATACTGTTGACGGACGACTACTCGCCGATCGATATTCTGGCGCAAGATGTCATCCGCAAGATGTATCCTGAGGAGCGCCAATTTCAGTAGGCTGGGGAGATGTAAGTGAGTGACGTAACGAGGAAGATAGCAGATGCCGCGAACGAGAGAACATGTGGCCCGGCGGCCTAGCGGCGCGCTTGAACCACAGAATCATGGAAAGAGGGGGGCGGCGGACGAGAAGAGTAAATCGCGGCTGCGTGGAGTTGTCGACAGTCGTCCGGTGCATGTGCTGGCGCTGGCGGTTCTGCTGGCCTTGCTCGCCGCGCCAACTCTGTTGCCGAAATACAGTGTTGTAGACAATGACATCTGGTTGCACCTGAAGGTTGGTGATTGGATCATAGAACACTCGGCCGTACCGTACACCGGGATTCTTTCCCGTACGGCGGCGGACCGGCCGTGGATGGCCTATAGTTGGTTCTATGAGCTGTTACTCTCTCGTTTCCATTCCTGGTTTGGATTAGCCGGCATTGGCGTTTACGGCTTGCTGTTGAGCCTGGCGGTTGCCTATAGCACGTTCTGGATGGTTCGCCGTCTTTCAGGCACCTTCTGGAAGGCCAGTCTGCTCTCCACTGCCACATGCGCGGCATATCTGTTTAGCGTTTTTCCGCGGCCCGTATTCTTCTCAATGACGCTGTTCACGGTAACGCTTACGCTGCTGCTCGAGGCGAGGCGCACCGGACGGCTACAACTGCTCTATTGGCTTCCTCCCTTATTCATTCTTTGGGCGAACGTGCACATTCAGTTCATCTACGGGATTTTCACGGTGGGTTTGTTTGTAGGGCTCGCCTTTCTTCAGGAATGTGCGACTCGCCTGGAACTTGACAAAACCTCCTCTTTGCTACGTTCGCCGTTGCCTGTCCGGATGCTGGCTGTCATCTTCATAGCTTGCTTAGTGGCGACGTGCATTGGACCCTATTTCTTCCACTTATATTCTGTGGTATTCAACTACGCGACCTCGAAGTATCCATATACCTATGTCGCCGAATTCCAGGCTCTTAATTTCCGCAACTACACCGATTTTGTGCAACTGCTATTGACGGGTCTGGCGTTCTTCGCTTTGGGACGCCGGAAACAACTCGATCCTTTTCTCCTCGCATTGCTACCCATAGCAAGCATCGTAGGCTTCCGGACCCAGCGAGATTCGTGGTTCATCTGCATTCCGGCCGCGGCGTGCATCGCAACGTCCTGGGGCGGAGCGGAACGCGAACGCAGCGAGACCATTTGGGAGAAAGCAGGCCTCGTGTCCGCGGTGACCCTGTTAGTTTTTCTCTACGCACGCGTCATGGGTTTCAACACTCCAAACCTGCGTCTCGCCGTAGCCAGCGTCTATCCAGTAGAGGCAATAAACTTCCTGCGAGATCATCCCCAACCTGGGCCACTGTATAACAGTTATGACTGGGGAGATTTCATTGTCTGGTATATGCCGGAATTCCCGGTAGCGATTGACGGGCGCACCGATCTCTACGGAGACGAACTGGATACTCGCTCCTTCTTGACGATCAACGGAGATCCATCATCTGCGAATGATCCCGCCCTAAACGAAGCCAATCTGGTTCTGCTTCCCCGGCAGAGACCATTGGCAATTGCGCTGACTTTCGATCCGCGGTTCAGCCTGATCTACCAAGACTCGTTAGCTGTGGTGTTCGTGAGGCGCTAAGTAGCTGACTGGGCGAGACCGGCAAAGAATACGCCGCCGAGGGGGCCCTGTCAGCGTATCTTTTGCGCCTGAGATGTGTGTCTGCTCCGGCTCTGCCTTCTGGTGGACTTACTTCCTGGCGGCTGACAGGTGTTGGGATTTGTAACATCACATCGCTGGGCAAAGTAGCCCAAAGTCACTTGCGGCGTTCCCCCAGATTCGACGTTCGCCAAGAGGTCAGTCTCGACGAAGAAGCCTCGGTCGCTATCAATCATATAGTAGGCTTCGCCAGTGCCCAAGAACGTGCTATCTGAAAAGCGACCGAAGGAATCCGGGCAGGAGCCTGAGCCTTGAGGGCATGCGAAAGAGTCACTTAGAGTTGTGCCGAAATTGGGGCCGACGGAATCCACCAATCCTGACAGGGTTCCGCCGGAGCTGCCCTGGCTCAGAGTCGAAGTCATCTGGCCTGTGCCATCAATTTCGAATCCGCTCTGTTCGGTGAAGTTAAGGCCGTAAAATTCGCCGTCGCCAAAAGAGCTTGCATTGGCGGGCTGCTGTTGCGGATAAGCGATCCCGACGCCCATGGCCGGATAGTTCTTATCTTCGCCGCCAGCGTAGAGAACTAAGGCAGGCGCTCCAGTTCCTGGGGCGCTCGTCAGGTAAAAGTCGATGGTAGGGTGAATCGCGCGGCTGGGAGGAGGATTGAATTTAAGGCCAGTCAGGTCCACGCGACCGATACCTTGCGCGTCGACTTTGTAGTTGCCTGAAAGTTCGGCGCTCGCCGCCCCGGGGCACGGGGGGCTTGAGCACGGGGAGTTCTGTCCTCCGGGGAGTGGAGCGTTATCACTCAGGAAAAGCGCATCAATATAGCCGCCTGACGGCTGGCCGCCCGAATCAGAACATGAGGTGAGACCACCGGCGCCGTCGGGGCATATGACAGCTGCGGCTGTGAATGACGCGGGCAAGAGGCCAATATTTACAGCGTTGGCAGGACCTGTAACTCCGAATACATAAGGCTGGGAAAACGATCCGGGCCCAAACGTTCCGGTTTGGGCACCTTGGCCAATCGCTAATCCTGCAGTCAAGAAGGATCCGTCCGTCTCAATTAGCCGGATATGTGACGCGTCTACAACGTAACCAGTAAGCTCAGTGGGCCCGAACGGGTTGACATCGTCACAAGCGGTGACCAGGCTAAAGACGACCACGCCGGGCGAGCTTTGCGTGACGGAAGAGCCGGCAAATCCGGTCTTTTGCGGACAGCTAGTAAAGGCTGAGTTGTAATCCTGATTACCCAAACTACCAATACCCGAGATACTACCCGGGTCCGGATTATTGTCGATATTAAGGATGGCCCCGAAAGCGATAGGCGTATCAGAGAAATCGGCGCCGCTGGCGACTAAGGCAAAGCCATTGGAGGGCAAGTTCTGCGCAGCCGCCGGATCTTGCAACTCCAGCGTGCCTACAGCTGAATTCGAGTCGACTTCCGAGATCAGCGCCTCGGAGCTGGAAAGAACCACCAGACTGAACGTCTCCGTAAGAGGATCGCCCACTGAATCGGTGGTGGCGAGCAAGATAAGTCCACGTCCATCCCCGCCAACGAAAAAGTAACTTGGACCAGGCACGCAAGGTGTACCGGTTGCTCCAGTGATAGGGGTCGTTACCGATCCGTCGGCAAATGTATTCAACGTCTGCTGCCCGGAGGTGATGTAACCCGCGCAGCTGTCATTGTTGCCATCCAAAGCCAGTGAGCCTGCAACCTGATAGGGCTGGCCGCTGGGGTCACTTCCCTGGGCCTGAAACACATAAGTTCCATTGAGCACATTAGCAAAGGCGTTGATCGTGATTGAAGCAAGGGCGTTGGTTCCGCGGTCAGCAGTCGCATAGGCCACAATGTTGACGGACAGACCGTTGCCAATAAGAGTCAAGGGCGGGGTGTAAGTTACAGGGGCACCACTGTCAGTGTGTGTGGCACTAAGTGTGCCGCAGTTGCCCGATTGCGAGCAGGTCAACGACCAGTCCACTCCGGAATTGGTTGAATCATTGGTGACCATCGCGGACAGGCTTGCTGTGGAGTTGATTAGAATAAATGGCGGAGGCAGTGTCTGAAACGCGATGGCGATGTCCGGGGGCGGAGGCGGAGGAGGATTCTGCACATCGAAAGTGCTGCCTCCACAGCCGGTAAGCACCGAGATAAGCGCTACCGTCAGAAGCAAGAGAGCCCATCGCCTAGTTGCCACTACAGCCTCCTAAATTGCTTTATCCACCGCTTACAGGTATGACTCAAAACTCTGAAATGAAATCGCGTTCTAGCAAATACCCCGTTCGCCAACAGATAGGTTAGCTGTGAGGATTGCGCCACGCGGCTCACTGTCCCGTGCCACGCATATATACCGTTTGAACTCCGGCAATGTTATTTACCGTGTAGTTTATGGTAAGGGTCCCGGAATTGCGTCCCTTAGCCTTGGGCACAAAAGTAACAACCACGGAGCAACTGCCTCCAGGAGCCAGGCTAAACGGACAGTCGTCCGACTCAGAGTAATTGCCGTTGACTGCGATCCTGCCGACAAAGTCCACCGTTACCTGAGGCGAAAGCGTAGGGTCGTTAAGAAGAGTGATGGTCTGTGAGTTA